>Ga0209101_1000177_pt1 | contig 54744 bp, 49 predicted proteins | sample ConPoolayeCmetaG_FD_185481 | JGI IMG/M metagenome (GOLD analysis project Ga0209101, IMG submission 185481) | Hot spring microbial mat communities from California, USA to study Microbial Dark Matter (Phase II) - Cone Pool mat layer C metaG... ... | reverse complement strand
AGCGGTTGGTGGATTGCCGCTCCCGCTGCAAATGAGCGGGTAACGGTCGGCTGCTGGCCGACCGGCGGCTGAGGACGATACGACCGGCATCGCGGGCGAACCTCCCCGTGATGCCGGTCTCTGTTTTGCGCCGGTGCGCTTCTGCAATAGAAACGGTCCCCGCCGGCGTGCTTGCGCCACGATCATTTCGGGTTGTTGGACGACTCGGCATCAGACGGCAGCTCGCTTAGCGTGGCGCTGATGCGGGCCAGCTCGTCCGCTTGCAGTCGCGACGTGTCCGCGGGCGGACGTTGGTCGTCGATCCATAGAGCTTGTCGCAAGTGATGAACGGCATGGCGGGCATCGGACGGTTCGCGGCTGTCCCGCCATAGTCGGGCCCACGCCAAGCCGGCGGCGATGCGCGTGCGCGGGTCGGTCGGATACAGCGCGACGGCCGCATCCCAGGCTCGGGTTGCTTCTCTGTTGGCGCGCCGCGCTGCCTCGCGGTCAGCCTGTCGGTCGCAACTGATTGCCAGCTCGTCAAGAATGTTGGCCAAGGTCACAAAGTTGTCGCAGTCACGGTCGTTGGCGGCGACCGCACTTTGGGCCAAGAAACGGGCGCGCTCGAGCCATTCCACGCGTTGTGCTGTCGCCGGTGCCGCGCGAGTGGCGCGCAGGAGCTTCTGGGCTGCCAAGCGGCAGATCACCGGATCGACCGGCCGCTGCTCGGTCAGGCGCCTTGTCAGGCTCAACAGGTCAGCGGGACTGCCGGCCAAAGCGGCTTGGCCGGCGGTTTCGATCTGTCGCACCAGATGGGCTCGAACACTGGCGGGGTAGGCGACGTAGCGACCGTGTGCGCCGAGTAAGCCAAAAGACAGCACCGTCAGGAGCCCCGCGGTCCAGCGTTTCAGCGGCTTGCCCACGAACCCCGCAGTCGATTGCTCCGCTGGAGCAGGATCGCCTGTGGATACCCCGACAGCCAGGCACAGCAGAGCGACTGCCAAGCCCCCCGGAGTCAGCAGCGCGAAGTCCACCAGACCATGCAACAAGGCCGTCAGCCAGGCTGCCAGACAAGCCGCGGCAAGCCAAGACGTGGCTTTGGGCGTGTTCAAGTGGCGGCTCAGCCACAGCCCAGTCAGCAGAATGGCCAGCCACGGGGTGGCTATCTCCTGAACCCACACCACTACGACAGGGAGGTTGGCCACCGGCAAGCCGCAAAGCCCCAGTTGCAGTGCCAGCACACCGGCGGCGACCAGCGCGCTGGCCACCGGCGGCACGTGCCGGTTCACGACCGCCGGGGCGCCGTCGCTCAAGCCGCGCAGCATCCGGAAGACCGCCAGAGCTGCCAGCCAGGCGGCTCCGATCAATCCCAGCGGCCCCAGCTCGGTCAGCAAGGTCACCCACACGTTATGCGGGTCGCGCACTTCTTCGGTCGCTGCGGCGGCCTTGTAGAGCAAGTAAGCGGCCGCGAAGTTCCCTCGTCCTAGGCCAGTCAACGGCGCATCCTGCCAGGCGCGCAGGGCCCCCGTCCAATAGTGCCAGCGGAAGGCCAAAGACGAATGCGGCAGGGTCGCATGCGTCACACCCCATGCGGCTACAGCACCGATTAAGACCAGATAGGTGCCAACCAGTGACGCCAGCGCGAGAGGCGCGCGCCGGCTACACCAGTCGGCGCGCGCACCCAGGAGCAACGTGGCGACGGTCCCGAAGAGCGCTGCGCCGCCGGCCCCCTTGCTGCCAGTGGTCCACAGACCTGCGGCCAGCAACAGACCGAGGCCGCACGTCAGCACGAACGGCCCGCGTCGCTGCGACGACCATGCGGCTGCGGCCAAGCCCGCAGTCAAGGTCAGCCCCAGTGCCAGACAAGAGCCGGCAAGGTTCGGGTGCCCGAGGAAGCCGTGGCTTTCGGCGGCATACAGGCGCCGTTCGAAGTTGATGACGAAGGGGCTGGCAGGATCGAAGCCTTGGCGCAGCAGCTCTGGTTTGTAAACCTGCTCCCACTGTTGTTTGGTCTGCGCTAGTTCGATGGTGCGCTGCAAGACACACTTGACGGCAGTCGTGCCAAGTGTGGCTAACAGCACGGCCAGTAGCAAGTTCCGCATCCAGGCGCTGCGCGGGATGGTGCAAACGGTGCAACCGACCAGCAAGTTGATCAGCAGGTGTGAGCCGACCAGCCAGGGCTGACGCTTGTCCGCCGCCACGCTGCTCGAGACCGCTACTGCGACCGCCGCAAGGATCAGACCGACAGTGGCAAGCGGATGCTTGCGCCAGCGTCCGGCACGCAGCAACCCAGATAACGTCAGAGCTAGCAGGCTGAAGTCGAGCCAGGCGGTGGTAGCGGGGGTGGGTCCGGCGGGAGCATCCAGGGCGGTCAGGATTGCGACAGGCACAGGTTCAAACGTCTCGCCCAGCAGTGGTCGCACCCCCAACAGGACCAGGATGCCGAGCAGCAACCCGCGATCGCGCCAATCGGGCCGGGATTGGTCGCCGGCAACCGGCGGGTGGTCGGTGCAAGTGTTCATCAGTGCTTCTTATTCGCCAACGGAGTTTCCAGTATGGCGATGATGGCCAAGACCATGAACACGATCGCGCCGACGGTGATCGTCTGGCGCAAGCTGGCACCCGGCAGGAGTGTGGCCGCCAGCCCGGTGGTCGCGGTCGCCAAGTAAATGGTCAGGACGGCGAAACGACGGCTCAAGCCGCGCTCCACCAAACGGTGTGAGAAATGACGCTGGTCGCCGCGCAAGGGGTTGCGACCTTCGATCAGACGAATGAGAACAACGCTGGCGAAGTCGTAGAGCGGGATGGCGAGCACGACCAGTGGTATGGCCAGAGCGTAGGGTGGTGTGCTGTGCCCGCTGCGATAGTAAGTGGTGAGAGTGGAGATAGTGGCCAACATGTAGCCGACAACGAGGCTGCCCGCATCGCCCATGAAGATGCGCGCCGGGGGAAAGTTGAACAACAGGAAGCCGCTGATCCCCCCCAGGAAGAGCGCCGACAGAACCGGCACCAGAACCTGCCCGGCCATCAATCCGCAGACCGTCAGGAAGACTAGACAGATCGCCGCGATGCCGCCACTCAGCCCGTCCATGTTGTCCAGGAAGTTGAAAGCGTTGATGATCACGATGAACCACAGCGAGGTCAGCAGCACGGACCAGCCGGTCCCGGCGAACTCGGCGATTCGCACGTGACCGACCGTGGCAGTGAAGACGGCCGCGGCAGTTATGACCAGCAGCTTGTGCATCGGAGGCAACGGCCGCCGATCGTCGATCAGACCCAAGATGTGAAGCGCCAATCCGGCGACCATGATGACCGCCAGTTGTCCGGCGCGCAGGGCGGCCCCGCCCAGATAAACCCGGGCGGTGTCTCCCAGTCGGTGAGCGACCCACTCCGGCGGCAAGCTGAGCACCAGCAACAGACCGATTCCCATTGTCAGCCAGGTCGAGAGCACTATGGCGCAGCCGCCGCCATAGGGCATCGGCAACTGGTGCGACTTGTGTCCACCGGGGTTGTCAACGAAACCGATGCGCAAGGCCCAGCGGCGTGCCAGCACTGTCAGGAGTGCCGATAGGACGCAGACCGCAATCGCTGCCGCGATCAACCCCAGCAACAACAGCGCTGAACTCATGGCAGGTTCCGGGCATCCTGGTTGCCTCTCGCCAAGGCATGCCGTTGTGCCCGCAGCCGCTCGCGCAGGCGGACGAAAAAGGCGTGGACCTCCGGCCGGGCATAGTCCGGATAGGTCCACGGCTGCGTCTGCCAAGCCCCGCCAACGTATTGCAGGGTGACCTCGGCATATATCCCGTGCGAGAGGTAGAGACGGTGGCCACGGTCTTTGGTCGTCGCCAGGACCAGTTTGGTCAGGTCGACGTATCCGGGGTCGATGTTGACCGGTCGCCTGATTTCCGACTCCAAGCATTGGGCGGCGATTTCCTGCTCCAGAGCGTTCGTCTCGTGCTTTATGGAAACCAGTTGGTCGGCCCCGATGAGCGGCTCAAAACTGATGAACCAGCGTTGCAGATGTGGCCCCATCTCGACTTCATAGTAGTCCGTCTGGTCGAACGGCCAGACGTCGCTCTCAGCGTCCACCGGACCGAACCGCCGCGCCAGCAGTTGACGGGCGCGACGCAGCAGGTCCGGGTCGCCAGCCAGCAGACCGGCAAACAGTTTGACGGGTTGCGGGGCGCGCGGTTCCGCCATGACAAACGATCAAGCGCCGCTGGCGCGTTCCTTCAAACGCTGCACCTGCCGCGCAAATGACTCCAGCTCTGCGTTCGTACGCCGCAAGAACTCGTTCTCTTCCAGTCGTCCGAGAACGGCCTCCATTTCCCCCGGGCCATCATAAACCAGGCCGCGGAAGCGGTTAGTGTAGTCCTTGCTGCGTGACTGGCGTACCTGGTCGGCGATCCAGCGTGCCGTGCTCAAGGCGCGGTCCAGATACGCACACCAGCGCGAGTCGTCAAGCTCATCCAAACCAACGCCATTGATGTCCAGCAAACTGGCCAGGGCATGCCGCGCCTTATCTTGCGGATAGCGCTCCCACAGACGCCGATACTCCGCGTGCACCGCCTCCCAGGTGTCCAGCTCGCCGGTGGTGATGCGGCGACGCAGCGTGTCCAGGTCATCGCGGAGCAGGAGCTGTCCGCCAGCGTTGACCCACGCACCGCGCTGCGGCGGGCTCAGGTGCGCCGGCAGGGCAGCCAGGTGCCCGAGGCGGTTGGCTTCGAGGTAGGTGACGAGCGTGCTGACCGCGTAGTGGTGGACCATGTCCCGGTAGAGGGCGTAAGCGACCGGCGCTTTCAAGATACGCACCGGTCGCGAGCTGTTTTCGATGTTTTCGCCCAGGATCTCCAGCCGCTCGGCCTGCTGCGGGCGCTCAGTCAGCAGTCGACGTCCCTCGTCGCGCAACTCTACTTCGCCGACGTCCGCGACCGGCAGACCGGCGGCCCGCCGCGCCGCCTTGGCCGTCCAGACTTCCAGGAGCGCCAGGGCCGCGAAGATCTCCTCCACCGTGTCGGGTGCCAGCGGAGCGAACTCGCTCATCTGCTCGCGGTGTACGCGCTTGTCGCGGGCGGCATATTTGGCGCCGTGGCGCGCCAGCGCGTACATGTTGTACATGAACCAGTAGGCGGGCATCACCAGCAAGGCACCGTTGTGCTCGTCGTTTGATACCAGCGAAAATGGCAAGGGTATATCCAGCTCGGCCGGATAGTCCGCCTTGGCCAGAAGAGTGAATGACGCGAAGCGGCTATTGTGCTTCAGACTGACGCACAGCCCGGGCCAGAAGCCCCGACCGGCTACGATCTCCCCATCGTTGGCCCGCGAGTTGTGGTTTGACCCGGCGGTCACCCCGGCGGCGATATTGCTTTGCCCCAGCAAGACGGCGGCGCAGAGAAACGAGTTGCTGTGGTGCTGCTCGTGTCCGGGGAAGATCAGGACGTTCATCACTTCGCACCCGGCCACGGTGGAATTGTCACCCAGAAAGACGTGCGTCAAACGCGCCCCATACAGCACCGTCACGTTCGTTCCGGTCACAAAGGCGGCCGCCCGCACCCCGCCGGAGATGCGGCCGCCGTACCCCACGATCCCGTCCACCAGGTCGCAACCTGGTCCGATGTAGGTGCTTTCGCGCTCGTCACTGCGGATGGTCAGGTTTTCGAGGCGCTCGGCACCTTGTATGCGGGCGGCAGCGCCGACGCGTACATCTTTGATACTGTGGCAATCGCAAATCACCGCTTGCCGGCCGACCGCGCCGTAATAGCCGCGCCGCTGGTCGCAGCGGCGAATGACCAGCTCTTCCAGACGACGCAACAGGGCTGGGTCGTCACGGAACTTCGCCCACAACCAGGCATCCGCCGGCAACATGCCTTCGAACGGCCATACGGCCCGTCCGCCGTTTTCGTTGCCCAGATGCAACACCCGCCGTGCCGCCTCTGCTTCGCCCTCCTTGATGACGCCGTTGCCGAACTTGGCGGTGTCGCTGGTCCACATGCGACCGATGTTGAATAGCAGGACCTGGGCGGCGATGCGGTAATGCGCCAAGTAACGCACCTGGTGGATCGCCACGTCGTCACCGATATCGCAGGAAATGATGGTGCTATCGTACAGGCCGATCGGTAGGCGCAGACCGTCAAACTCTCTGATCCCGCATGCCAACGCCCCTAACCGCACCAGCCCGTAGAATCGGCAGCGCTGCACCAGGGTCGCATCGAAACCATCCGCCACCTGGATCATCGACCAGTCATCTGACTGGCTGCCGTTGGCGGTCAGCAAGGATATTTCCGACGCTGTCAGCGCACGCTGCCTGGTCGTCCCCGTGCTGTGCTCCCAACGCAGATAGTACTCGTCAGCAGCGGGTGGCAAGTAGCGCGGCTCGACGAACCCGTAACCGAGACGTGCCGGCGATCTATCTTCGTTACCGTCCATTGGCGCTCCCAAGGTCCGGGCGTTCAGCTCGTCGGACATGGTAATCCGGCGCCGCCGGACCATGTACTGGTCATCAGCCACCAATCGGCGGTTCCGGCAGCCTGTAGGTGCGCTCACCGCAGCGCAGCTCACCGGTCTTCAGAAAGTGTTCCAGGTACGGTCGGCAGGTGCCGCAGCCGGTGCAACAGCCGGTGCGGCGAATCAGCTCCTCGATGTCGGTGATGCCGTGACGCCGGGCGAATTCGCGTAGGGCGACGAAACTGAGTTCCTTGCAGTCGCAGCGCGTGGTGCCCATCAACGGCGGATTATAAGGTGCTGGCCCAACGAGCGCAGGCGTGCCCTTGACAAATGCTCGGCAAAAGGCTAGGGATTTCCGCACTTTCCGACCGACGGCGACCGTTGGCGCCGAACGGCGGATCACGGCCTGGCAGAGCGGTCGCGGCAGACGTCGGCCAAGCGGTCGGCGCAGGCCCGGGACCGGCAGTCGATGGGAGGAGCGGGCATGTCCGACGTCTGCAACGTGGCCCTGTTGGGACAGAAGTTCATGGGGCGGGCGCACAGCAATGCCTATCTCAAAGCAGCACGCTTCTTCAACCTGCCCAAAAAGCCGGTGATGCATACCATTGCCGGTCTGGACCTGATCGCCCTGGCGCCCTTCGCCGACCGCTGGGGCTGGAAGAACTACAGCACCAACTGGAAAGAGGTCGTCAAACGCCCCGAGATCGACTTGGTGGACGTCAGCACACCCAACTACATGCACGCTGAGCAGGCTTGTGCCGCCTTGGCGGCCGGCAAGCACGTGGCCTGCGAGAAACCATTGGCGCACACGTTGAGAGATGCCCGGCAAATGAAGAACGCCGCCGCCCGCGCCCGCAAATCCAAGACCTTCGTGTGGTACAACTACCGGCGCTGTCCAGCGGTGGCCTTGGCGTACCGGCTGGCCCGCGCCGGCCGCTTGGGGCGCATCTACCACGTGCGCGCCGCCTACCTGCAAAGCTGGGGCGGGCCAGACACGCCGCTAGTGTGGCGCTTCCAGAAGAAGTACGCCGGCAGCGGCGCCCACGGCGACCTGAACGCCCACCTGATCGACCTGGCGCGCTTCATCACTGGCGACGACATCGTCGAGGTCTGCGGCGCTGTCGCCGAGACCTTCATCAGCGAGCGCGCCTTGCCGGCCACCGGACCGGCACGCAGCAGCATAGCGGCCGGCGGCGGTGGTCGCCGTGAGACCGGCAAGAGCGATGTCGATGATTGCGTGGTGTTCTTGGCGCGCTTCAAGGGCGGCGCGGTGGCCAGTTTCGAAGCCACGCGCTTGGCTAGCGGTTATCAGAACGCCAACCGCATCGAAGTCCACGGCGAGCTGGGCGCGCTGCGCTTCGACTTCGAAGACATGAACGTGCTTTGGTGGTTCGACGCACGCGAAGAGCGGGCCACCGCCGGCTGGCGTCGCATCATGTGCACTTCGGCCGGTGAACACCCATACGCCGGCGCCTGGTGGCCGGAGGGGCACATCATTGGCTACGAACACACCTTCGTAAATATGGTGGCGGATATGATGGCCGTCCTCGGTGGCCAGGAGCCGATCGTTCCGCTGCCGGATTTCGCCGACGCCTACGAGACGCAGCGCGTCCTGGAGGCCGCGCTGCTCTCGGCCAAACATCGCGCCGCCGTCAAACTCAGCGAGATCAAGTAGGCCGCGCTCCAAAGCGCCAGCAGAAGCGCAAAACAAACAGGCCGAACGCGAGGTTCGGCCTGTGTTCAGTCATCCGCCGATACTGCTACCGCTTAGCGACGGCGCAGCAGCAGGCCGAGCGACAGCAGCGCCAGGGCCGCCGGCTCGGGCACGCTGATGTAGAAGTGATCCATCGTCGCCCACGAGTACGACGGGCTATCCAGCGCATCGATCTTGAACCAGCTCAACGGCTGAGTCGAAACCACACCGATGAACGTCTGACGGATCGGCGGGCTGAACTGATAGTTCGTTCCGTCGCTGGCCGTCAGCACGACCGGGTTGTTTGGCATGAACGTGCCGTTGAAGTCGCTGCCGTAGAACCATCCGCCGACCGCATACACCGGGTTCGGCGAGTTCTGGAACGTCACGTGCAGCTTGCTGGTGGCATTGTTCGTGGACATGTCGCCATTACCCGACCAGAGGAAGTCCGTGTTCGGGTCGCACTGAATCACGCCTGCAAACCCGGCCTGCGGCCCAAGGTTCAACGTGTAGCCAGTGAAACTGCCGTAGGTGTACCCGTTGAAGTCCTCAAGCAGGTACGACCCACCGATGGCGGCCAAGAAGGCCGGCTCACTGGTGTAGATCGTGCCGGCACTGGCAGCCGACACGGCCAACACCGCAACCAACGTCGCAACGAGTCTCATCTCAATCCTCCTCTTCCTTTGTCATCCTACTGCCGAGCCAAGCGTGTGAGAGTTTCTTGGCTCCGGCGCCCGCACGGCGTTTTCTGCAACACCGTGCACACAAAACAATCGGGCCTGAACCCACGTCGGTCACTTTCGGCAATGGGCAGTCATCAGCCCCGGTACTCCTCACTCCTGCACTCCACACGCCAGTGTAGCCAGAAACCTGCCAGCGCGTCAACAGAAAATCGTACCGGTTTCGTGTGGCTATAGGACGTCATGCCGCCATGCAAAGGACTGCCACCACCGGCCTGGGCAGGCGTCGCTTTCTGATCGAAAGCGCTCCCGAGCGCTGGCGGCGCGGTGCCAGCGCATTAACTGGTGTGCCGACGGATCCGGCGTATATTTTCGGACCTTCAATCCCCACTGTCTCTGGTCACGTGGAGCTACAAGGCAGCGCTGATGTTGCCGCGCGGCGCCCTGTTCTTCCTCGCCCACACCAGCGTAGTAGATGATTCGGGTAACTACGTTGGAATCGGCGTGGGAGCGGGGCTATTGCCCGGTACCTGCCCCGGGGGCGCCGAGAGACGTTTTGTCCAGAGCCGGCACCGCCTCTGGCTGCCCCCTGTGTCCGTTGGCGCGACAAGTACGGTGGCGCGACGTATAATCCCGCGTACTGCCGGGCACTTGGGCCCGTTATGACCGGCGGGTGGCATCTTCAGGCTCGGAGTTCGGGCGCCGATATGAGCCAACCTTCGATTCTTCCGAACAGCTACAACTTGGCCTTCGTGGAGCAGCTTTACGCCGACTACCTGCGCGATCCGCAGTCGTTGCCGGCACAATGGCGGTCCTACTTCGAACCGCTATCGGCGGGCGATCGGTTCGGGTCTGCCTCACGCTTAGGCCCGTCGTTTCGGCGCCACAGCCTGTTCAACCCACCTTTACCGGGCGATGGACACTCTGCTGCGGTTGATGGGGTGCGAATGGCGGTCAGCCAGGATCGGGTCGATCAACTCGTGCGAGCCTATCGGGTGCGAGGTCACCTGGTGGCGGCGGTCAATCCGCTGCACGTCCCGACGCCGTATCCACCCGAACTGAAACCCAGCTACTACGGGTTCACCAAAGACGACCTGAACCGGGTGTTCTCCAGTCGCACGATCCACGGGGCGGCACAGCGCACGCTGCGCGAGATCATTCTGCTGCTGCGCAATACCTACTGCCGCTCGATCGGCGTGCAGTTCATGCATATCGACTCGCTGGAGGCGCGGCACTGGCTGCAAGAACGGATGGAGGGCACGGAGAACCGGATCGCCTTGACACGCCAGCAGCAGCTCCGCATTCTCACACGCCTGACCGATGCGGTGATTTTCGAGGAATTCATTCAGAAGAAGTATGTTGGGGCCAAGCGTTTCTCGCTGGAAGGGGGCGAGAGCCTTATCCCGTTGCTCGACCTGGCGATCGAGCACGCGGGCGGCCAGGGCATCGACGAAATCGTCATTGGCATGGCCCACCGCGGTCGGCTTAACGTCTTGGCGAACATCATCGGCGTCAGCCCACGCCAGATCTTTCGCCTCTTCGAAGACATCGATGCCGAGCTGTATCTCGGACGTGGCGACGTCAAGTATCACCTGGGTTCGCACGGCGACTGGGTGACGGCCGACGGTCGCCGCATCCATCTGGCGTTATGTTTCAACCCCAGTCACCTGGAATTCGTCGGTCCCGTGGCTCTTGGACGCGTCCGTGCCAAGCAGGACCGGCAGCAGGACGCCACCCACGCGCACAGCATGGCGATCCTGATACACGGCGATGCGGCGTTCGCCGGCGAGGGCATCGTCCAGGAGACATTGAATCTGAGCGAGCTGTCCGGGTATCGCACCGGCGGGACGCTGCACATCATCGTCAATAATCAGATCGGTTTCACCACCACCCCGCAGGAAGGGCGTTCGACGCACTATGCCACCGACGTCGCCAAGATGCTCCAGAGTCCCATCTTCCACGTCAACGGCGAGAATCCGGAAGCAGTGGCGCAGGTTGTGCGATTAGCGCTCGATTTCCGACAGACGTTCCGCCGCGATGTGGTCATCGACATGTATTGCTATCGTCGGCACGGGCACAATGAGACGGACGAACCCTCTTTCACGCAACCGGTGCTTCAGCGCCGCATCGATGCCCGACCGTCGGTGCGCGACAGCTACCTGACCCATCTGTTGCAATTGGGCGGGGTGACCCAAGCGGAAGCCGAGGAGATCGCCCAGCGTCGGCGGGCACTGCTCGAAGAACATTTGGCCGGCGTGCGCGACGAAGGCCCGACCGTGCAGGTACGCCCCAGCGTCCTGGGGCGCCTGTGGAGCCGCTACCGGGGCGGGCCGGACAGTGCGGTGCCGGAGGTGGAGAGCGGTGTGCCGCGCGCCCGGCTGAGCGAACTGCTGATTGCTCTGACGCGCGTGCCGGACGGTTTTCACCTGCATCCTAAGCTCGTCCGTTTTCAGCAGGCCCGGCGGAAGATGGCCGACGGGCAGCGCCCGCTGGACTGGTCCGCCGCCGAAGCCCTGGCCTTCGCCACGCTTCTGGCCGAAGGAACGCCCGTGCGGCTCAGCGGTCAGGATTGTGGCCGCGGGACCTTCAGCCAGCGACACGCCATACTGCATGACTACGAGAACGGCCAGCCGTATATACCTTTGGCTCATCTGACCGCCGAGCAGGCCCGGGTGCAGATCATCAACAGCCCGCTGTCAGAGGCCGGTGTGCTGGGCTTTGAATATGGTTACAGCATCGCCTACCCAGACGCGCTGGTGGTCTGGGAGGCCCAATTCGGGGACTTCGTGAACGTGGCGCAGGTGTATGTCGATCAGTTCCTCGCCAGCGCCGAGGAAAAGTGGCACAGTCTGAGCGGTCTGGTTTTGTTGCTGCCGCACGGGCTGGAGGGGCAGGGACCGGAACACTCCAGCGCCCGCCTGGAGCGTTTCTTGATGCTGGCCGCTGAGGACAACGTGCAGATCGTCAACCCCAGTACACCGGCCCAGTACTTCCATGTGCTGCGCCGCCAGGTGCTGCGGCCCTGGCGCAAGCCGCTGGTTGTCTTGACACCGAAGAGTCTGCTGCGGCATCCGCTGGTGGCGTCGCCGCTGGATGAACTGACGCGCGGTCGCTTTCAGCGTGTGCTGCCGGATGGCGACGTGGAGCCCGGCGGCGTGCGGCGTGTGCTGCTGTGCAGCGGCAAGGTGTACTACGATCTGTACCAGGCGCGGGCAGCTCAGAAACGTACGGATGTGGCCCTGGTGCGCATCGAGCAGTACTACCCGCTGCCGGAGGAGTTGTTGCAGGCCGCGCTGGCACCGTATCGCCACGATGCCGAGCTGGTGTGGGTGCAGGAAGAACCGCGGAACATGGGCGCCTGGCCGCACTTCCGCGTAAGATTCGGTAGCGCGCTCGCCGGCCGCGGGCCGCTGCATGTAATCAGTCGGCCGGCCGCAGCCAGCCCGGCCACCGGCTCGGCCGCGAGCCATAAGCTGGAGCAGCAGCGATTGATCGAGGCGGCCTTTGCGCCGTTGGCCGCAGAGTGAGCGTGGACCGCGTGGGCGGGTGGTCGGCGGGAGAGCGACAATCATGACCGTGGAGCTGCGGGTTCCGTCCCCGGGCGAGTCGATTACCGAGGTCCAGATCGGACAATGGCTGAAGGGCGAGGGCGAGCGCGTCGAACGCGACGAGGCCGTCGTGGAGATCGAAACCGACAAGGCCTCCATGGAACTGCCCGCGCCGGTCGGCGGCGTCCTGAGCAAACAACTCAAGCATGCCGGCGATGTCGTGCCGGTCGGTTCCGTCATCGCGCTTATTGAGGAACACGTCGCAACGGCGCCGACCACTGGTACTGGTGCCGGAGGCGGTGTTGCGGCTCCACAAGAGAGGGCCGGTGCTCCACCCCCGTCTTCGGAGCGTGTGAGCGCGCCGCCCGCTCAGCCGGTCAGCCCGGGTGGGCGAAGGCCGGCGACGGGTGAGCCCCATGTCATGCCTGCGGCGCGGCGCGCGTTGGCGGCCGCCGGCCTGTCGGCCTCCGCAGTGCAAGCTACCGGCCCCGGCGGCCGGCTTCTCAAAGAGGACGTCGAACGACACTTGTCCAGTAGAAGCCCCGGCCCCGCGCCGGCGGCGACCGGGCTGGACCGGGCGCGTGACAATCGGGCGTCCGCCGGCGACCGATTAGAAGAAGTCGTCCCGATGACGATGCTTCGTCGTCGCATCGCCGAGCGTCTGGTCGAGTCGCAAAGAACTACCGCCTCCCTCACTACCTTTAACGAGATCGACATGTCCGCCGTCATCGCCTTGCGCCGGGAGCGCGGCGAGGAGTTCCAGAAGCAGCACGGTGTGAAGCTCGGCTTCATGTCGTTCTTTGTCAAGGCAGCAATCGATGCCCTCAAACGCTTCCCGGCGGTCAACGCCGAGATTCGCGGCGCGGACATTGTTTACAAGAACTACTACGACATTGGCATCGCCGTCAGTACCGACCACGGTCTGGTCGTGCCCGTGCTGCGCAATGCAGAGCGGCTGAGCTTCGCCGAAGTCGAGCTGGCGATTGCCGATCTGGCGGCGCGGGCGCGCGAGAAGAAGATCACCGTCGAAGAGCTTCAGGGTGGAACGTTCACGATCACCAACGGCGGCGTGTTCGGTTCCTTGTTGGCCACGCCGATCATCAATCCGCCGCAGAGCGCAATTCTGGGTCTGCACGTGGTTCAGGACCGGCCGGTGGTCCGTGCAGGGCAGGTCGTGATCCGACCGATGATGTACGTGGCGCTGACGTACGATCATCGTATCATCGACGGTCGCGAGTCCGTGTCGTTCTTGAAGCGCATCAAGGAATGCGTGGAAGACCCCGCGCGGATGCTGATCGAAATCTGAGCCGGCCGACCGGCAGGTGCTGAAGCGCGGGCACGGCGGTTGCCCAGGAGCTTTTCATGCAGCACGACCTGATCGTGATCGGCAGCGGTCCCGGCGGCTACGTTGCCGCGATCCGCGCGGCGCAGCTCGGACTCGACGTCGGCTGTGTCGAGCAGGAGCCGGTACTCGGCGGCACCTGCTTGCGTATCGGGTGCATTCCCAGCAAGGCCCTGCTGGAGTCCAGCGAACGCTACTACGCCGCCCGCCACTCTCTGGCCGAGCACGGCGTTCGGGTGGAGGGGCTGGCGCTGGACTTGCCGACCATGCTCAAGCGCAAAGAGCAGGTCGTCGCCGGTCTGACCAAGGGCATCGAGGCCCTGTTCAAGAAAAATCGAGTCAAGCGCTATCTCGGTCGTGCCCGTCTGGCTGGGCCGGGCCGGGTGGAAGTCATCGGCGGTCAGGCCGGCGAGGGCGTTACCACACTCACCGCTAAGCACATCCTCATTGCCAGCGGCTCGCAATCGGCTTCACTGAAAGGCGTCGCCTTGGATGGCGAGCGCGTCGGCACCAGCACCGAAGCGTTGTCTTACCGTCAGGTGCCCGAACATCTGGTTGTCATAGGCGCCGGCTATATCGGCTTGGAACTCGGCACCGTCTGGCATCGACTGGGCGCCAGAGTCACCGTGTTGGAATACCTCGACCGCATTCTCCCCGGCACAGACGGCGAGATCGCGCGCGACGCGCTGAAGCTCTTTCAACGCCAGGGGCTCACGTTCCACCTTGGCGCGCGTGTGACCGGCGTTGGCGTCGAGGATCCTGCCAGGTCCGGACGCCGCGCGAGTGCTGCCGGCGCGGATCGCGGCAGCGTGGGGCCCTGCACGGTGGAGTGTGCCGGTCGGGAGCCGATCCACTGCGACCGCGTGCTGGTCGCAGTCGGACGTGTGCCCAACACTGCCGACCTGGGCCTGGAATCGGTCGGCATCCGGCTGGACGACCGGGGGCGTATTCCAGTCGACCAGCACTTCCGCACCACAGCGCCGGGAGTTTATGCGATCGGCGATGTCATTGGCGGCCCGATGCTGGCCCACAAGGCCAGCGAGGAGGGCATTGCCTGCATAGAGCACATCGTCACCGGCTACGGACATGTGAATTACGATGCCATCCCCGGCGTTTGCTATACCGAGCCGGAAATTGCCGGCGTTGGCCGGACGGAGGAGGACCTTCAGCAGGCCGGCGTCTCCTATCGCAAAGGCGTTTTCCAGTTCCGTGGCAACGGCCGGGCACGCGCCCTGGGCCAGATCGAGGGCAAAGTGAAAATCCTCGCCGACGCGCGGACCGACCGTGTCCTCGGCGTCCACATCCTGGGCCCGCGGGCCGGCGACCTGATCGCCGAGGCTGCCGCAGCCATCGAGTTCGGTGCCAGCAGCGAAGACCTGGCACGCTGCTGCCACGCGCATCCGACACTGGCAGAGTGTCTGAAAGAGGCGGCCTTGGCCGTCGCTGAACGGGCCATCCACGCATAGAACGCACCGGCCGCCGGCCAGCCGGACGCTCCCTATCGGCAGCTCACGGCCAGGCAGGACACAGCAGCGCTACGAATTGCTGCCCGGAGTCGTGTTGCCTGTCACTTCCCGGGGCCCGGCATCGCGCAGCGCCCACGGCCGAACAGTTTGGCGCGAACGGCGTCGCACCGCATGGCAGATTATCAAGCCGGAAGATAAAATAACCGCAGTATCGGCGGGCACTTCCAGAATCGGCGCAACGATCGTCAAGGAGCCGACCCATGAAACCTCGCGATTACCGCCCAGACACGGGCCAGTGGCGCGCCCCCTTGCTGACCATCGTGCTCCTCACTCTGCTGGTCGCAACCCACTCCGGTTGTATGTCCGCCCAGCGGGCCGCGGAAATCGAGGCCGCAGCCGCCGCCAATTCGCCGCTGGCCGGTCAGCCGGCCATCGATTTCACGCTGCCGAATCAGGACGGCAAGCCGGTGCATCTTGGTTCTTTGCGCGGCCACTGGGTAGTTCTGTACTTCTATCCGGAGGATGGCACTCCGGGCTGCACCTGCCAGGCCCAGGAGTTCACTGAGCGGATCACCAAGTTCCATGACCTGTCGGCCAAAGTCTTCGGGATCAGCCCGGACACCGTGGCCCGGCATCGCCAGGCCCACCGTGATTTCAAGCTGAAAGTAGACTTGTTGGCTGACCCCGATCACAAGGTTATGGAGGCCTACGGGGCTTGGGTGCAGACGCCGTTCGGCGGTCGGCCCATCCGCACCACCGTGTTGATCGACCCCAACGGCAAGATTGCGCACCACTGGCCAGAAGTTGTTCCCCTGGGCCACGCCGAGCGCGTCAAGGCTAAGCTGGTCGAGCTTCAGAATCGGACGGCGCAGTAGGCTCAGCCGTCTGCTTGCTCGTCGGTCGTGCCGAAGCGCAGCGTGCAGCATCCGTCGGCGTCCGGTTGCCCGCAGCGTGCGACCATCTCGACGTAGGTTTCGGCGACCGGGGGGACGTCGTACAACCAGAGTAGCTCGCGTGCGGCCTGCACCGCCTCGCTGGTAGGGCCCTCGATCTCCAGCCACCACCCCAGCCGCGGCAGCTCGTCCAGCGCTGCGTGGCATTCCGCTACCTGCCACAGCTCACGCCGCTTCTCGTATATCATCACCACGCGCAGCCCGAGCTGTTCCAGAATACTGCGCAGCGCCTGCGGATCGCCGATCGACGTCTCGAACTCCGCGCGGGTCTTGGGCAGGCCCGTTTGGCGCGGCCCTTTGAAAGTCAGCAGGGCCGCCGGGGCTGCTTCCGACGCAGCCGCTACGGGGCGTGATTCGCGCAGTCGCAGACCGCAGTCAGCGCGCAGCAACCGCTGCTCGGCCGTGTCGAAGAGGCTGTTTACTTCCAAGACGCGGCTGAGACGCCGGGCCCCCAGTTGGGTCAGGCGCCGCCGAACCGCCTCCGGTCCGTCCAGGCGAAATTTCAGCTCGATCTCGATAGCCATGGAAAGCTCGCGATTGACACGCTGGCCGCTGCCGGGCATGCTACCGTCGGCCCTCGGTTTTGCCTATCGGCGCGGCCTGTTGCGGAACGGACTTGTGTTTGGGCTCCTTGGTCGGGTAGCGATGGTGCGACCCGCGATCGGCATGGCGCTGATCAGCACGGTTGCGCTGCTGGGCGCGGCGCCGTTGCGCGGTCAGGCCGGCACTGATCAGGCCGCCGAGCGTTTCTTGCAGCAGCAACGGCTGGCAGACGAGCAGTTGCGACGGCAGCGTCAGGAATTGGCGCCGCTGGAATCCTTGTTGGATGTCCAATGGGGAGGCTGGATCGACTATTACTTGTTCCACTTCGATGACGGGCGCCAGTCATCGCGGTTGGTTCACCGACCGGGGTTTGCATTCTGGACGCGCGCCACAGTCGACAACAACGCCCACGAGTTATTCGCCCGCGTCCGGCTGCGCTATACGCATTTCCGGGTCGGTGATGAACTGGACCGGCAGACCGATTGGTGGGGCCCGAACTTCGACCAAGCCTGGTACGGCGTCGATTTCGCCCGGGCGCTGCATCTGGCCAAGCCTGGAGATCCCTGGCACCTGCGGGCACGTGTCGGTCGTCAGCAGGTCGTCTTCGGAACCGGCTACACCCTTGATATGCCGCTGGACGCCGTTCTGCTCGACGGGCGCCTGCTGGATATGCGCGTGCAGGGTCTTTTCGGAAAGTCTATCGGCAGCTTTCCCAACATCGACCGCAGCGAACCGGTGGACAGCCACAGCGCGCGCTTGCTCTACGGCGTCCAGGTGTCCTATGAAGGATGGCGCCGGCATGTGCCGTTCGTCTACGCACTGTGGAACAACGATCGCACCGATGAACGCCCACCCGTCTGGTCGCAGAATTTCGGCTACGACAGCTTCTACGTCGGTGGCGGCACGCGCGGCGCACTGGCCCGCAATCTGCATTACTGGGCCGAAGCGGTCTTCGAGTCGGGGCGCAGTTTCGCCAACCGCTCGTTCGCGCAGCAGGACCCCATCGCAGCTCACGGCTGGGACGTGGGTATCGAAAAGCTGTTCGACGTTGCTACCCGCCCGCGGCTGACGTTGGAGTACATGTTCGCCAGCGGCGATGGCGACCGGCTTTTCAGTCCGACCAACGCCGTCGGCGGCAATCGGGCCGGCACCAAGGACACCAGCTTCGTCGGTTTCGGCTTCCGTGACACCGGTATCGCGCTGGCGCCGACCATGAGCAACTTGCACGTCTGGCGAGCCGGAGCGGCCTGCCTGCCACTGGAGAAGCTGGCCGCTTTCCGTGAACTGGAGATCGGCACCGACTGGTATCTATACTACAAGCATCATCGCCGGGCCGCGATCAGCGATCCGCTGGCCGACAGCTTCGCAGGCTATGTCGGGTGGGAAATGGACTATTTCATTAATTGGCGCGTGGCGACCGATGTCGCTTGGACCATCCGCTGGGGCACGTTTTTCCCCGGCTCGGCCTACAGCGACGACGACTCGCGACATTTCCTGTTCACTGGTGTGACCTGGAGCTTCTAGCTGTGCGCCACCGCAGGCAGTCATTCGGATCGACATGTGGTCGTCGGCATGATCCGGCCACTGCGCACCGACCAGCGCGGCAGGGTGGTGAGCCTCGTGCAACCGCTGGCCGCTGGCTCCTGCGGCACGGCCGACGCTGGACAGTAGCGATAGGCTGCACCGCCTTGGCCGCGCTATTGACCGGGTGCCATACGACCAGCCGCGCCACTGACCAGCCGCCGGTGCCGGTCAACAGTAGCGCCGAACTGGTCCGCTACATTGCTGACCAGCCCTACCTCACGGCCGAGCCGGCCTACCGCGCCATCTACGCTCTGGCCAAAGGCGAGCCATTCCTGGGAGAGTTCGAGCCGCTTAGCGAAACGCTGCGCGGCGCCGGCCTCATCGGCCGCCGCTGGCGCTTGCAGCCCGACCAGTTCGTCACCCGTGGGCAGGTCGGTTTCATGATTTGCCGGGCCTGCAACCTTCGGGCTGGGTTGAACTGGTCGCTGACTGGTCTGGAGCGCTACGCCTGGCGCGAGTTGCAGCACCGGCGAATTGCCGGGGGCGGTAGCGAGTGCGGGCTGATCAGCGGTGGCGAATTCGTGGGTTTGCTGTCCCGCGTCGAAGAGTATCTGCGGCAGCGCAACCTCCACACCGCTCCGCCGGCCCAACTTGGTACACGTCCCTGAGCCGGCCGCACTCTCGGGCGGTCATTGTGGCTTGATATGAACCGGGTTGCGGGTGAAGTACACGAACACCGCTGCCCCCAACAAGACCACCAGCACCAGCGCGTTCAGGAAGAACCCTTGCCACGCCAAGGCTGACAGCTTGTTACGTTTTTGGCCGGCACTATTCAGCCCGATGAAGAACCCTGCGGTCGCCGCCCCCAATCCGACCATCAATCCGAGGGCGACGATCAGCAGCCACGGCCCCTTGGCGTTGTAAGTGACATAAAAGGCAGCGGCGTCGAAATTGCGGATGATCATGCCTGCTATCACTACGGCTGCTGCACCACCCAACACCGCCAGAGCTACACTCAACTTTGCCTGTGCTTCGTATGTGCGCAGATTGAACGCCACCTTGTCGCCCCTGTCTTAGCGCAGTCCTTGAACTCGGGCTTACTCCTGACCGGGGGCCTTTCCCGGCGACCGACCTGTTCCACCCAGATCAACCCGGCGCACGGGTTGCCTCACGCGCCAGCGTATTGTAGCGTGCACGGGCCGTGTGCCAACTGCCCGGCACCACCTGAGCAATGCGGAGCATCCCACATGACCTATGATCCGCTCGGACCCGCTGACCTCAAGATCGGTGTGCTCATTTCCGGTGGTGGCACGACCTTGGAGAACCTCATCCAGCGCATTCGCGACGGCCGCTTGCGGCGCGTGAGCATCGCCTTGGTCATCAGCTCACGCAGCACGGTCCGCGGCGTACAGGTGGCGCGTGCCGCCAACCTCCCCCTGAAAATCATTCGCCGCAAGGACTTCAGCGATGATGCCGGATTTTCCGCAGCGATCACGGCGGCGCTTGACCAGGCCGGCGTCGATCTGGCAGTGCTGGCCGGATTCCTTTGTCACTGGCGGCTGCCGCCTCACTACGAGGGACGCGCCATCAACATCCACCCAGCCCTTCTGCCGCGCTTCGGCGGACGGGGGTTCTGGGGTCGCCACGTGCACGAAGCAGTCTTAGCTGCAGGCGTCAATGAGTCTGGGTGCACGGTCCACCTGGTTGACGAGCAGTACGACCACGGCCCGATTATCAGCCAGACGCGCGTCCCAGTCCTGCCCGGCGACACACCCGAGAGCCTGGCAGCACGCGTCAGTGCCGCGGAGCGCGAGCTGTATCCACAAGTCATTCAGCAAGTTGCCGACCGAGGCCTGGAGTGGTTGCAACAGCATCGGTGAGCTGGCCGCGAGGGACAATGGCGGCGTCCGGCGGAGTCGCGGTTGGCCGGGCACGCAGGCATAAACTCATTAGGCGTGTCAAAGCGCGAAAGACCTCCTCCGGTGGCTGGCCTGCTGATAGCAGTGCCTCAACGTAGGCCGCTTCCTTCGTGATCACCTCGAATCCGTAGGACCCCGCCTCGGCCCGCAAACTGCGGGTCAGGTGTTCGATCGTGGACAGATCGCCCATCTCTCGTGCTACGGCCAGAGCGCAAGCTCTTTCTCGCAAAGTGCTTACAAACGCGTCAATCAGCGGTGCCAGATGCTCATCGGTAGCCAGCGAGCTGGCCAGTGGCGGCCCAACGACACTTTCGAGAGTTTCCAGAAGTTCGTCGCGAGTCAGCGGCTTAGTTATGACTTTGGTGCAGCCGGCTCTCAGGCAGGCCGCGCGCGATTCCGCCGCTGCCTGCACAGTCAGCGCCGCTATTGCCCCGATGTACCCGGTTTCCCGCAATTGGCGGACGAGCTGCGCCGCTTCGAGCGCCGAATCATCCCAGTCCAAGATGATCAAGTCGAACTCCCCCGTCGCCGCCAGCCGCCGCGCTTCACCGGCCGATTTGGCGCACGCCAGGTCCGCATGAGCGCCAACGAGGAACCGGCGAATCAGGGCCTGGCCGGCGGAGCTCTGGTCGATCAGCATGACCCGCACGAGACGACTGTGCGGAGCGAAGAGCGCGACGTCTATCGGACGGTCGAAGACCACGCCGGCTTCGTGTAAAGCCCCTGAGCCGACCAAGTACCGGCAGCGGGTTACGTAACCGGTAACAGGTTGCTGGCGGTTTTGCTGCCCTGTGAGCGTAAGTCTGCATCTGGAACGCGGATACAGAAATTGTCCAACTAAGAATCCCATCCCTTCGCGGCTGATGTTCCGCGGCACAACTTGGTACCTGGTGTGGCTGTCTTCGGCGTCCGATATGTCAACCGTGATCGGTTCCGAGCGGTAAGTGAAGCGGCGCGAACGGCGGCTGTCCAGACCGGCGGGTGCGCGGCTCTGGGCATCAAGTCGATCCAGCCAGCGCTGTATGAGTTCGGTGTCCAGACGTAGTGTTCGCAGCGTGTTGTCTGTCATGCTCTACCTTGCCGGCGCAGCCGACCACTCCGACTTGCACGTCTCGGGACAGCGTCCGTCGCTGGTCAGCATATCGACTTTTGGCATCGCACCCGGTTAGCCGCCTGATCGACGACATGGCGACTGTGGATGCAAGTCCTTTGTTACTAGGATCTTCGCATGCAGGCTGACCAGGCGGCAGGCTAAAATTGCCAGTCTCTATGGCGCAGTTCAGGCGCATCTAGGATCCCGCGCACCGGTGACACAGCAGAAAGCTGGTCCTACCGACGCGCGTCCTCTCGTTCGTGCGGTTGACGTTCGTTCAACATCGGCGGTACAAAGGCGGTTTCGCCGGACTATTCCTCACGACCGGGAGTCAACATGCGCGTCCTGATCACCGGTTCGAGCGGGCAGATCGGTACCAACTTGGCCTTGGCACTACTGGAGCGTGGCGACGAGGTGGTCGGCATAGACTTGCGGCCCAATTCCTGGACGCAGCGCATACCCACCGTGCGCTGCGACCTGTGTGCTTGCCCGCCCGGCGAGCTGCCGGTCGAAGGTCGTTTTGAAGCAGTGGTGCACCTGGCGGCCCACGCCAAAGTTTTCGAGCTGGTCGAGCAGCCCCACCGGGCCATGGAAAACGTCGAGATGCTGTTCCGCGTGCTCGAGTACTGCCGGCGACAGCGCACTCCCTTGATCTTCGGCAGCTCGCGGGAAGTCTATGGCGACATTCATCGGCATGTAACCGACGAGACCCAGGCCGATTTTGTGGTGGCGGAAAGCCCCTACAGTGCCTCAAAGATCTCCGGCGAGGCATTCATCTATTCATATGCGCAGTGCTATGACCTGCCTTACCTGGTATTTCGTTTCAGCAACGTGTACGGACGCTATGACTGCGACATCGAGCGCCTGGAGCGCGTGATCCCGTTGTTCATTCGACGGATCGCCCAGGACGAACCGATCGTGGTCTACGGGCGCGAGAAGGTGTTGGACTTCACTTATGTGGACGACTGCACAGACGGCCTGGTGCGCGCCATCGACGGGCTGGTCGCCGGCCGCGTGAGTCAGCAGACGATCAATCTGGCCTATGGCCAGGGTAACACGCTGGTGGACCTGGTCAATTTGATCGCACTAGCACTGCGGAAGCAGCCCAACGTGCGCTACGAACCGCCACGCGCCGGCGAAGTCACCCGTTACGTGGCAGATATCGCCAAGGCACGCCAACTGCTAGGCTATTCCCCGCAAGTGCCGTTGACCGCGGGTATCCCGCTGGCGATTAGTTGGCAGCGCCAGATTGGTGTGCTGCCGCCCGAATAGTTACTCGAACCGCCACCCAGGCCGATCCGAGCTGCGAGATCGTCTAGATGCAACTGGCTGGACGATGGCTGGCACCTCTGGCGGGGCTATATGGGGGGATCATCGGCCTGAGAAACGCCTACTACGATCACGTGCGTGGCAGCGTGCATGTGGCCCGTGCTCCAGTCATAAGCGTCGGCAACTTGACGGTTGGCGGGACCGGCAAGACGCCGCTGGTGATCGAGATCGCGCGCCGCTTGCTGGACTGGGGCCGCCGGCCCGCAATCCTGACACGCGGCTACAAAGGTGCTCGCGGTCAGCCTGCCGACGAGGTTTTGGAGTTCCATGAGGCTGTGCCGGCGGTGCCGGTCGTTGTGGATCCCGACCGTCTGCGCGGGGCTGAAGCAGCGGTACGGGCCCACGGGGCGGACTGCCTCTTGTTGGATGACGGGTTTCAGCATCGGCGGTTGGCTCGCGACTTGGATATTGTCTTGATCGATGCGCTGCGGCCATGGGATGGTGGCCGGCTCTTGCCCGCCGGCCGCCTGCGCGAGCCGCGCCGCGGCCTATGCCGCGCCGACTTGCTCGTCATCACGCGCGTCAACCAGGTTCCCACCGCTCGGGTGAGCGAGATCATCGCTGAGCTGCGCGCTTTGAAGTTTGCCGGCGGCATCGTACAGGCCGCGGTTCAGCCTGACGGTTTGTTGAGGTCGGACGGCCAACGTTTTTCGCCCGACAAGCTGCGCGGATGGCGACCAATGACGGTCTGTGGCCTGGGGCAGCCGCGCAGCTTCAGCCAACTGGTTGCCGATCTGGTCGGCACCGATTGCCCGGGTCTGGTGTACCCGGATCATTATCGTTACGGCCCGGCGGACGTGAAGGTGATCGGTGTGGCAGCCCGGCGAGCCGGCGCGGAAGCGGTGGTGACAACCCGCAAGGATTGGGTCAAACTGCTTCCGTTGTGGCCGGCTGAGCTGCCGCTCCTGGTGCGGCTGGATGTGCGGCTGGTATTGCAGAAGGGGCGCGAGTCCTTCGAGGAACGTCTGCGAAAGGCGGTGGAGGTTCAGCGGTGAGCGCCGGACACGGTTCGCAATCGCCGCGGCTCGACTTCGACAGGCTGCGCTTCAAGTCGCGGCAGGAGCGCAGCCACAAGGTCAGCATCGCGGCCTTGGGGAGGCCGGCGCCAGTCGGCTGCTCCTTCAGACAGTGGTTCGAGACGCTACCAGACTTCCTGGGGGCCACCGAGTTGCGTCGCGTGGTGAACGCCATCGTGGCGGCGCGGAGTGCTCAGCGTCCGGTGGTGTTCGCCTTCGGGGGGCACGTCGTCAAGACCGGATGCTCGCCGCTGGTGGTCGATTTGATCGAGCGCGGGCTAATTACGGCCTTGGCGACGAATGGCTCGGGAGCTATACACGACCTGGAGCTGGCCGAAACCGGTGCCACCAGTGAGGAGGTGGCCGAGACCATCCGCGATGGCAGCTTCGGCATGGTGCGCGAGACCTGCGAGCGCATGAACGCGGCTGCGCGGGAAGGGGCTGCTGGTCGCGGCCTGGGCTGGGCGCTGGGGCGGTTGCTCAACGATGGCGACGCGCCATACAAGCGTTTCAGCCTTTTCGCCGCGGCCTACCGTGCCGGTATCCCCGCCACCGTGCATGTGGCGCTAGGTACGGACACCGTGCACATGCACCCCCAAGCTGACGGGGCTGCTATCGGAGCCGCCTCGTTGATCGACTTTCGCACCATTTGCGCCGTGGTGGCGGATATGGGGGCGCCCGCGCCGGAGCAGCCCGGTGGCGTATGGCTGAACGTCGGGTCGGCTGTGATCTTGCCCGAGGTGTTTCTGAAAGCGGTGTCGGTGGTCCGCAACCTGGGGTCCGCTCTGCACGGTCTCCATTCGGCCAACTTCGATATGCTGCGACACTATCGACCGACGCAAAACGTTGTTACGCGTCCGGTCGCCGCCGGTTGCGGCCATACCGTGATAGGACAACACGAGATTCTCCTGCCGCTGTTGCGACAGGCGTTGGTGGAAGCGTGGGAGGCGCGCAAGCTGACATGAGCGACTCGCGAAGCGACGATCGACCAGTCGAGGATGCGACGCCAGCGGCGCCTGCGGGGACCGGCGAGCAATGGGCAACACTGCGCCGCATCGAGGAGTTGCTGGCCGAAATCCGCGCTCGGCTGGATACGGTCGCCCAGCTTCAGCAGCACCGCGAGTTCTCGCTGGCGCGCCTGATCGGAGCCGTGCTGCAAGCGCTGGTAGTGGGATTGATCATCGCCGCTTTCGCCGACTGGGCTTTCCAGGCCCCACCTGTGCAGCAACTCATCAAGCTGCTATTTGCCGGCGTGCTGCAACTGGGCGTGCTGACCGCCTTCATAGTGGCCCGCGAGTAGAGGCCGACCGACGAGCGCTGGGGCTGGCCGGACCGTATTGGCCGCTGCCGGCCCGACGCCTATGGTTGTGTCAGCAGCCGCACGAATGGGTTGATGTCGAGAAAGTCGACGCGCCCGTCGCCGTTGATGTCGCCGTTCAGCTTGCGACACTTGGGGTTGGCCTCCTGCCACCCGGTCGGATTGGTCAAAAGCTGCACGAAGGGGTTGATGTCCGCGAGGTTGACCTGGAAGTCGCAGTTCACGTCACCGACGATATGCGAGCTCGCCTTGGGCACATGCATGACAATGCAGTGCAGGGCGCCGGCGGCTCCAATGATGCTGGCACAGTTGATCGGGCGAATGTTGTAGCCCGGTAGGGCTTGCTGGAACACCGCCAGCGCCTGTGCATCCTGACTCGTGTACGACCCGCCGAAGACGGGCATGAAGACCTGATTGTTCAGGATCACGGCGTTGGTGTAGGTGTAGTGCGTGCCGCCGGAGCGCCACCCGGGAGTGCGATAGACCGTGTAGCCGCGAAACAGCAGATCGCTGACAGCGGCCTCGGTGATGGTGTAGGGCTGCCCGGTAGATGAGGCATATTGCCCGATGATCACCTTGTAGTCGCCGACCGGCAACATCCACATGTCGATGTGCTGGGTGGCATCGAAGGAACTGGGGAAACCGGGATAGATGGTCAGGTCCACATTCTGAAAAGCCCGATACAAATCCTTCACCTGTTGCGCGCTCATTCCCGGATTCTCATTCAGGATCAGGTCGGTCATGAACGCATCGCCGTTGGAGAACAGGTGGAAGTTGCCGCCGCCGTGCGTCAGCGGAATGTCGTACTGCGGTATGTTCCAGTACACGGCCAGGTAATCGTTGAAGGCGTTGTCCAGCGGACGCGGGCGGTTGTAGTTGTGATCGATGATCGCCCAGTCTCCGTTCTCGTAGATGAAGCGCGGGCCGTAGTCGCGAATCCAGACGGTGTCGGTGGGCCGTACGATGAACTCCACGCGGCTCATGACGGCTCCGGCACTGCTGAGCGTGCTGTAGACGGTGGATTGCTCGCTGGTGTTGTCCACCACCACGAAGACCTTGGCCTGCGGGTCGCCGGTGGTGACCGCCACCGCCAGCTCCGTCAGGATGGTGGTGTAGCCCTCCCAAGCGATGAACAAACCCTCGCAAGGTTCATACTCGGCAGGACAATAAACGAAGCCGGTCGGGGGCGGGCCTTCGGGGGCCGCAGGCAGCGGGATTTGCCGTTCCGCCTCGGTCAAGTACTTGGGCAGCGATTGCTCCTCATCGCTGGCCGCTGTAACACCCTGGGCCGACGCCCATCCGTCGATAATCAGTACCATCAAACCCGCCAGCAACCTCGTAGCCATCGGTTTGCTCCTTGCCCCGCCAGACGCCTGAGGCGCAAAGCTGGCCGAAGCGGCGAAACGCGCCGCCTTGTGCCGCCCAGATCGCGCCACGACTTTGAGGGCTGTCAACCGGCACCCCACGCTTCTATTCACGATACCTGAACTCAGCCTAATGTTCGGCTCCGCGCGAGTCAATGTTACAGCGCGACTGCGGCCGTGGAAGGCCGCAGAGACCGGCGCGAAACAGTCTCAGCACGTGGCCCGCGCTGCGGTTTGAGTGCTACGACGACGGCTGCTGGGCATCATCGGTGCCCGGCTGGTTATCGGTAGCAGGCTGGCCGGCGGCTCAAGGTTCGTTGGGGGGCGGGGGTTGTTCGCTGGTGGCGGCGGCAGTCCCGGGCGTTTCGACTTCGCGCTCCTCGCGTTCGCCGACCACGCGTGCCACGGCGGCCACCTTATCATCCTCGTCGAGACGAATCAGCCGCACGCCTTGGGTGGCGCGTCCGATATCACGCAACTCGTCCAGGGCCATGCGCAGCAGTTTGCCCTTGGCGGTCACCAGCATGAGCGAGTCATCGTCGCGCACGGCGCGCAGGGCCACCACCGGCCCATTGCGTTCGGTGATGCGGATGTTGATCACGCCCTTGCCGCCGCGCCGGGTCAAGCGGTACTCCTCGATCGGCGTGCGCTTGCCGTAGCCGTTGGCGCAGACGGTGAGCAGACTCATGCCCGGTTCGGCGACGACCATGTCGATGACGGCGTCGTCGCGCCCGAGGGTGATGCCGCGCACGCCGCGCGCCGTCCGACCCATGGCGCGAACGTCGTCCTCCTTGAAGCGGCAGGCCAATCCGAGGCGTGTGCCCAGGATGATCTCGTTGGTGCCGCTGGTGAGCGAGACTTTGACGAGGGCGTCGTCGGGATCCAGCGTGATGGCCTGGATGCCGCTGGGACGCGGATTGGAGAAAGCCGCCAGCGGGGTCTTCTTGACCACGCCCTTCTCGGTGGCAAAGAAGACGAACTTTTCCTCAAAGGCTTGCACCGTCAGCACCGCCATGTGTCGTTCATTCGGCTGCATGGTGACGATGTTGGCCAGCGAACGGCCGCGACTGGTGCGCGACATGCTGGGAATATCAAACACGCGCAGCCAATAGACGCGGCCGCGGTTGGTGAAAATGAGCAGGTAGTCGTGGGTCGAGCAGACGCGCATCTGGGTGATGAAATCGTTGTCGCGCGCTTCGGTGCCGCGCACTCCCTTGCCGCCCCGGCCCTGCTCGCGGAAAGCATCGATCGGTACGCTCTTGATGTAACCTTCGTGCGAAACAGTTACCACTACGTCCTCGCGGGCTACCAGGTGCTCTGTGTCCAGGGCACCGACCGGCGCGCCGATCTGCGTCCGGCGCGGCTCGCCGAATTTCTCTTTCAGCTCGCGCATGTCTTCGGCGATGATCTCCCGCACCCGGCGTGGCTCGGCCAGTATGCTTTCGTAGTCGGCGATCTGCACCACCAGCGCCCGGTATTCCTCCGCCAGTTGCGCGATCTCCAGACCGGTCAGCCGACGAAGCTGCATGGCGAGGATCGCGTCCGCCTGCGTCGCCGTCAGGTGCTGCTCTGTTCCGCTCGTCCGCTGGACGAATGACGTCGGCAACAGCGGCGTCTGGCCGTCGGCGCACAGCGCCTGAGCCAACGCCGGCCCTAAACGGAGCGGCCGCGCCAGCAGGGCCGCCCGGGCCGCCTCCACGTCCGGGGACTGGCGGATCAGGCGGATGATTTCGTCGATGTCGCCCACCGCCAAAATCAGACCTTCCAGAACGTGGGCACGCTGGCGCGCCTTGCGCAGCAGGAACGTGGTCCGTCGGCGGATCACCTCGGTGCGATGTCGAATGAATGCTTCGATGAGCTGTTTGAGATTCAGGGTCTTGGGGACGCGGTTGACCAGCACAATGTTCAGCGCGTGGATCGTGCTTTGCAGGGGCGTGTAGCGCCAAAGCTGGTTCATCACCACCTGCGCATTGGCATCCTTCTTCAGCACGATGACCAGCCGCACCATTTGCTGGCGGCCCGACTCATCGCGCACATCCTCGATGCCTTTGATCTGACCGCCCTCGATACCCTCCAGGATCCGATCCTTGATGGTCGGCAACAGCACGCCGTAGGGGATCTCATCCACCACGATTTGGAGCCGGCCGCTTTTCGTTTCCTCGATGTGCATTCGCCCGCGGACCACTAGCGCTCCGCGACCGGTGGCGTAGGCCGCCCGGATCCCGTCGCGCCCGCAGATCACTCCGCCGGTGGGAAAATCCGGGCCCGGAACGATCCGCAGCAGCTCTTCCAGCGAGATCTCCGGCTTTTCCATGACCGCCACGATAGCGTCGCAAATCTCGCTGAGGTTGTGCGGCAGCAGCCGCGTGGCCATTCCGACGGCGATCCCCTCCGAACCGTTCACCAACAGGTTGGGAAACCGGCTCGGCAGGACCACCGGCTCCTGGCGCGTCCCGTCGTAGTTGTCCTCGAAATCGACGGTCTCCTTGTCCAGGTCCAGCAGCATCTGTTCCGCCGGACCGGCCAGACGGGCCTCGGTATAGCGCATCGCCGCCGGCGGGTCGCCGTCAATGCTCCCGAAGTTGCCCTGCGGGTCCACCAGCACATGCCGCATGCACCATTCCTGCCCCATCCGCACTAGCGTCGGATAGATCACCCCTTCCCCGTGCGGGTGGTAGTTGCCGCTGGTGTCGCCGCAGATCTTGGCACATTTGCGGTGCTTGGCGCGCGGCGTCAGATTCAGGTCGTTCATCGCCACCAGGATGCGGCGTTGGGAAGGCTTGAGTCCGTCGCGCACATCGGGCAGGGCCCGTGCCATGATGACGCTCATGGCATAGGTGAGGTAGGATTCCTGCATCTCCTGAGTGATCGGCGTCGGAATGTGCTGGACGGTCGGCGTCTCGCTCATGATTCGCTCTCGGCAAGCCTCCCGCCCGCGCCTGTTCTGCGCTGCTGTGGCGCGCATCGCGGGCCGGTCACCGCAATTTTAAGCCGTAACGCCGCTCTTGACACGTCCGCGTGGGCCGCTCGCTTGGGCTGCGGCCGGCAGCGCCGGCGGGGCAAGGCGATTCTCGCTCCGCTCTTGGCAATTGCCCACGACGCAGCACTGCGCCGCGATTTGCCGGGCTGTACCGCGGCTCTGACGCCAGCCGCTAGAATGAGTGCGTGAGCAAGACTCTGATGTTGGCCATCGAGACTTCCACGCTGCGCGGCAGCATAGCGCTGGGCTGCGGAGCGGAGATGTTGGCTTGGCGGCCCCTGTCCACCGAACGCACCCACACCAGCGAACTGCTGCCCACGCTGCGCGAGATGCTGGCGAGCGCCGGGCTCCGCCCCGCCGACGTCGACGTCCTGGCCTTTTCGCATGGCCCGGGCAGCTTCACCGGCCTGCGCGTGGCGGCCACAATCGCGCGCGTCTGGCAGGCCGCCACCGGTTGCCGTGTCGTGGCAGTGCCGACCTTCGAGGTCATCGCCCGCAACGCCCTTGGCTGGACCCCCTTGCCACAGCACTTGGCCATAATACAGGATGCCAAGCGCGGACAACTGGCCGCGGCTGTGTTCGCTGCTCACGCTGGGGAGTTGCGGGTCATCCAGGAGGCCCGCCGGGTCTCGGCGCTGCCCTGGCTGGCGGCCGTGCCGCGCCCCTGTGCGGTCGGCGGCAGTGGCGTGAGCGCCTGGGAAACCGCCCTCCGCGAGGCGGAACTGGACATCCTGCCGGAGGCCTTTTGGCAACCCGACGCCCGCCAGGTGCTGGCGGTCGGTCGGCGACTTGCCGAAGCCGGTTGCTTCTGTGCCCCCTCTGCGATCGTGCCGCTCTACTTGCGACCGCCGGAGTGTGAGGAAGTTTACGAGCAACGTCGCGCCGAAGCGCGCCGCCGGCGCGGCGAGTGAGGTCGCCGCGGCGGGTAGCCTGGCTGTTTGTTGAAGACCACCCGCGGCTGTCAGCAGTGACGCCGGGCCTCCGCGGCCGGCGTTTTTGGGGGAGGCCGGCACGATCGCGCCGGCCCGGGAGATCCAGCGATACAGTCTTGTTAGCGGTACAAGCGGTGCTGGTCGATGTACCGGCGGACGGCTTCCGGCACCAAGTAGCGGATGCTGCGGCCGGCCCGGACGCGTGCCCGAATTTCCGAACCGGAAATATCAATGCGCGGGCCTTCGATCATGTGTGCCAGCAGCTTGTCCACCTGCGCCTGGGAAAAACGCCGACCAAGCAGCATCGGCGCGGGCGGCTCAAAGCCGGGGCGACTCACGGAAACGATGGTACACCGATCAACCAGCTCCGCGGCGCGGTGCCAACTTTCCAGTTCGTGCAGGCTGTCCATGCCGATCAACCAGTAGATCGGCGTATCCGGTGCCGCCTGCCGGCGGAAGTGCTCTATGGTGTCGATGGTGTAGTTCGGTCCCGGCCGGATGATCTCGCAGTCGCTGACCGTGAAAAGCGGGTCTTCCGCGGCCACCAGCCGACACATTGCCAGACGGTCGGGCGCCGGCGCCAGCTCGACAGCGCGCTTGTGCGGCGGACTGGAGGCCGGCACCAACGTCACGCGGACCAGGCCGAGCTGCTCGGCGGCGAAGCGACTGACAATCAGGTGGCCGTGGTGCACGGGGTTGAACGAGCCGCCCACAAGCAGCAGAGGTTCCACCGACTCGACTCCTTCGCGACCGCTGACGCCGGCGCTCCTAGCCCGGGCAGAACGGCTGGCCCCGCGTCCAAGGTCCGGCGCCGCAGCTCTTGCAAGAGCTGCCCGCACGGCGAAACCGCTTAGCCCAGTTACGACGCCGTCGTTACTTGCCGTTCGGCAGCCGTGCCTCCAGTAGGGTGGAGCCGCCGCCGAACCCGACCGTCGGCGCGCACCCCGCCGGTATCAGCACCACATCTCCGGCACGCACCGCCAGCGTTCCCGGCGGCGCGACCAGCCGGCCGGCACCTCGGCATAACACCCAGACGCGCAGGCACCCGGCCGGCAGTGACCCGACGGTTGCTGAGGGTGCACTGATCAGGTCAATGCGGAATGCCGCGCAATCCACAATTCGGGTGGCGGTCAGCCCGTCCAGGGGCGACGCTGCCGGCCTGGGTGTCGGACGAATCTCGCTGTCTGTCAGATCGTAGCGGATGTTGGCCAGTCCCGTCTCGATTGCCAGCTCACGCGGCCGTCCATCCAGCCCGACACGCTGCCAGTCGTAGAGACGATAGGTCGCGTCGCTGGGCGTCTGAATCTCCGCCACGAGCAAACCGGCACCCAGCGCGTGCACCGTGCCGGCAGGCAGATAGAAGTACTCGCCGACCCGGACCGGCCATGCTCGCAGCAAGCCAACCATCTGCGGGCGGCCGGCACAGCGTGCTAGTTCGTCCGGAGTCGCCGTGGGCTGGATGCCGGCGTACAAACGGGCGTTCGGCGCCGCATGCAAGACGTACCAGGCTTCATGCTTGACGCCGCCTGGCACACCCAGTTCGGCCTCTATGGGATGTACCTGCACGCTGAGGTCTTCACGGGCGTCGAGGAACTTGACCAGCAAGGGAAAATGGCCGGCCCATAGCGCTGCCCCCCCCATCAACTCGTCGCCCCACTCCCGCAGCAGGTCGGTTAGCGTGCGACCCGCCAGCGGCCCGGCGCGGACGCGTGTCTGTGCGCCCGGCAAGTCGGCCAATTCCCAGGATTCGCCGATGGGCACACCCGGTGGCAGTCGTTTGCCGAGCACTTCGGCTAGGCGCCGACCGCCCCACGGCTTGGGTTTGAAGATCGGTTCGAAAACCACAGGTTGCGGGGCGGTATTCATGGCGCATCGGCCGCCACGATCGGCGGCGGCGGTGCGGCGAAGCGCAGGTGCGGACGCAGGCGGTTCACCGTCACCGGCCCGATGCGCGGAACCTGAGCGAGATCCTCGGGCGTGCGAAACGCCGCCGGCCCGCGCTGCTCGCGGTAGGCGATGATAGCCTGCGCCAGTCGCGGACCGATGCCGGGCAGCAGCTCCAATTCGGCCGCAGTGGCCACGTTCGGATCTAAACGCAAACGCAAGTGCTCCGCCGACAGCGCCGTCGGCGACCTGGCCGCGCTGGCGGCCCACGCGCAAACCACCAGGTGTGCCAGCAGTAGCCCGACCGCGCTGCCAAGGGCCGCCCGGACCGCGGCTCGCCGCATCTCGACCCTCGGCTCGTTGGTAGCGCTCATGGAGCTGGCTCAGAGAGCAGGCGCTTGCGCAATTCGACCAAGCGTGTGAAGGCTGCTTTGGGGTTGAGGTCTTCGCGGAACAGACCACCACCGGCAATGACGTCATCCGGCCGGTCGACAAGCCGCTGCAAGCATACGGTCTCGACGAACGGTTTGGAAAGGGCGATCTCAGTCAATGTGGTCAGCCACTCCGCCTGAGTATCCTCAGACCAAGGGGCGTGCCATTCGCCGCCGGCGCCGATGCTGTCCGCCGCCGGAGGTCGGCTGGGCACGCTCAGAGCGGTCACGTGCAGTGGTTTTCCCAAGTTAGCCAGGCGATCGAGCAGAGCGCTGACCTGGAACGGATCGCGCAAGTAGAACCCATCGCTGCCGATGCCGAACAGGAATTGGAGTCCGAACCCGTCGAAACTGATGCCGCCCTGCACGGCCATGTCGGCATACAACAATGGGGGCACGGTTTGCTGGTTGCGAGCATAGTACTCGCCCCATGGCTGCGTCAGGTCGATCAGCACCTGGGCGCGCGGCGCGATCTGCTTGGTGATCGTCGCCGCCATCCGCGTCAGCTCCATTGTCTGCTCGAAGCTGAACCCAAAAACATTGTCGGCCTGGAGTCCGCTCACGACGATCCACGAGGAAATCTGTTTGGCATACCTCCGCACTGTCCGCTCGACGTATTCGCGCGCCGCTTCGTATACCGATTCAAAGTCGTTTTCCCAGATGTACATCCAGTCGGGCACCGAGGTCACGCCGAAATTCAGCAGCGGACCGCCGCGCAACGTCAGACGTGCCCCGGCGCAGCCCTTGATGCAGGCCTCTACGGCGTCGTAGTTGGGCGCCTGCTCGGTCGGCTGGATCTGCCGCCAGACGAATGGCACGCACACGAAATCGAACGCCGTACCAAGCTGCCGCAACAGTGCCGCCGGCACCTCCCCGCCCTCTACACACGCCCCCAGAAACGGCCGGTTGAAGCCCCCGGCCTGCTGCCGGCGTGTCAGGAAGATACTGGCATGCAGCCGCGACATGGCCTCCGCAGCCCACATACCTTCCAGCAACGACTCGTCAGCGTAGCGGGCCGCCACCGCCGGCTGGTCGGCGTGCTGCAATGCCAATATGAAAGCGTCACGGCAGCGATCGACCCGGGCCGCGATTTCATCCATGCCGGAGTAATCGAACAAGCCCCACTCCTCGCGCTTGACGGTCAGCCGCATAAGCTGATGGCGGGCCAGTTCCAAATGCAGGTTATACGGCTCTTCGCGCGGCGGGAGGCGCGTGGTCTGGAGTTGAATCGTTCCGAAACCCGGAACCGGCCACAAGAGCGACAGACCGACCGGGTCTTGCATGCGCGGCGTACAGCGGATCGTGCCTTTCTCCAGGGTTATTTCGGCTCGCACGGGCACGCCGTCGTTGCCCACCAGGTGTGCCCCGTGCAGGTCGGGCGGACGCTTGTGGTGATCGCTGGGATAGAAAGCGAACCGATGCACTTCAAGCTTTCTGCGCACTGACGCTCCACGCAGTTCCGTGTCGCCGCACCAAAACCGTATTCTATTGTGGCTGGTGGCGGCGGAAAAGTCGCCCCCGGCCCATGCCACGCACACGGGCGGGGGCGGAGCACACCCGCGGCCTCGGGCTTCGCGCGGGCGGCATTCTCTGTACCGGCCGCGGCCTCAGCGCGAGCGCACCACCGGGTGCACCGTTCGGTAGTAAACCCGACCAGGTCGGTAGTGGTGGCTGGCGGTGCGTGCCTCGACCACACCGCCGCCAACCGTCTTGCCGCCGGCCACGGCCGTCGCCGTGCTGCCCGAACGGGTGCTACTGCTACGGCCGCCGGCGCTGACGGCGCGCTCCAGGCCGCCGGTAGCTACGCTGTGGCCGACGCTGTGAGCCAACTCGCCGTTGCTTCCGATAGTCATGTTGAACGTGGTGCTGAAGGCCGGTCCCAGCCGGGGAGCGAGGGCGGTGCTGAACGACAACGAGAGCCCGTCCTCGTCCAACCCCACTGCCACCCCCCGGGCCATGTTCAGTGTTCCGGTCTTGGTGTCGGTCCTGGCGAAACCCAGGTCACCGGCGTAACGGGCCGTCGCTACCGCTGCCCCGCTCCCAAAACGCGCGCTGCTGGCCCAAGCGTTGGTCTCGGCGTCACTCCCGAAGGTCGGCAAGACACCGATCAGCAGAACGATCATTTCACACAGTCCGCCTTCTCGAATCGTGCGCTTCATGGCTCGATCTCCTGAGCTTCGCATGCTCCCAACTTCGCCTTTCAGTACATCTGTCCCTGTTTGACGGCGGTCAGCGTTCTTGTTTCTGTGTCGGTTCGTACCCGCGGTTCCCCCGCCCGCTCCTCGAAAGGAAGTGGCCGCGGGGGACCGAATGTCGGTCACGGACGCACACGGATCATCACCGCGTCGGAGCGACTGCTGCCGAAGCGGACCGAGCGGCTCTCGGCATGTACCCGCGAATCGCTATGCGCGCCCAGGCCGCTGAAGCTCACACCCGCACCGTTCGCTTCCGCGCGGGCGTGCAATCGCGCGTCGCTGATGGCACGCGTTCGGCTGGTGGACACACCGCCGACGGCCAGCGCGGTGGCATCACTGTCGCTGGAAGCGTGGCCCCCGAAGATCCCGCGACTGCGGGCGGCACTATCGCTGACCGACACGCCGTAATGCGCCAACGAAGTCGAGGCCGCTCGGCTGCGCGCGTGTCCGAAGAACGTGCCGTCGGCCACCGCTGCACTGTTGCTGATCGCCAGGCCGCCGATTGCGGCCGCGAGGCTCTCGCTGTCGGCGATGGCAGTGCCGCCCAGCAGCCCGCGGGCATCAGCCAGTGAGTCGCTCAGGGCCACACCGCGCTCGGCCATGGCCACCGCGCGGCTGTTGGCGTACCCGTTGTAGCGGCCGTAGGCGCTGCTGTTAGCCTCGGCGCGACCGCCGCGGGTCGCCCCGGCGACAGCCAGCGCATCGGCGTTTCCAACTGCCGTGGCAGAGGCCGACGCGCGCCCGCCGTTAGAGCTGGTCGAGATGGCGATGGCTTCGCCGGCCAAGGCAGCCGCCGCCATCAAGAACGGAAGACTGGATTTGGCGATGAGCAGGTTTCTCATGGTGCTCTCCTTATTTCAGCGGTCCGGCGTCCTCTGCGGTGCCGACCATTTCTCCGGGTCGAGTGACGACTGTTGGCCAGGCCGTATTCAATCGCGCGCTGCGGAAATTTCAGCGTCGGGCGGGTATCGTGTTGGCGCCGATTTTTCGAGTTTCTGAGTGAATAAACCTGCCGAGTCGATCGTCGAAAAAGCGGAGTTGCGCCTGGTGCAGCAGGCAGCGGCCGGCGACCGCGCGGCCTGCCGCCGGTTGTTCGAGCAGCATCGCGAGGCAGCCTTCCGGGTGGCTCTGCGCATAACCGGCTGCCAGCAGGACGCTTTGGATGTCGTACAGGACAGCTTCATTCGAGCGTTCGAGTGCCTAGGTGAGTTTCAGCACGGAGCCCAATTCCGGACGTGGTTACTGCGCATAGTCACCAACCGCGCCTTGGATGTGCTGCGGGCCCGCAGAGTGCGTTTGGCTATTCCGTTGGACGGTCACGACGATGAGGCACGCCTGCAACTGGCCGATCGCGACCCGGCGCGCTCGCCGCAAGTGCCATTGGAGCGTGGCGAGCTGGCGGATCGACTGCGTCGGGCAGTCGAGTCGTTACCCCCCGACCAACGGGCGGTGTTTGCGTTATATGCAAGCGGAGACATGACTTATGAAGAGATTGCGGAGATTTTGGGGATACCGATCGGGACGGTTATGAGTCGGCTGTACCATGCGCGGCGACGTCTGTGTGCGCAGTTATCGGACCTGGCACCACGCCAGCTTGGTAGCCGGAATACTACGCAGCGGCCGACCGTCCGATCAGAAGCGAAAACCCAACGGGGCTGACTTATGACTGCTGGTGACCACAACCTGCACGAGGTTCGGCGTTTGCTCACTGCCGGCGACCTCGACGCGATCACACCTGCGCAGATCGAGCAGATCGAACGTGCGCTCGCCGACGACGCGGCGGCCGTCGCTGCCCTGGGTCGGCAGACGCCGCCGCTCCCGCCGTCGCTCGCACGCGCCCTGCAAGACTGGGAGCGCGAGCAGCAGCCCGCCGCGCTAGTGTGGGAGCACATGTGGTCGGCCATCGACGCAGCCGTGCTGCGGTCGCGCCGTGCCCCGGTAGCGGTTGGGCGGCGCAGATTGCGGCTGTGGCAGAGCATGGTTGCGGCGGCCGCCGGCTTGATACTTTTCGTTAGCTGGCAAGCCTATCCGCTGAGAGCGGTTGAGCCTTGGCCGCTGCGGTTGGCGGGAGAAGTTGACATCGAGCAGCTCGAGGTCTTTCAGGATGCGACTACATTTGTCGTCTCGCTGGACGGCGACGGCGGGCAGATCATCTGGGTCCTGCCGGCCGCTGAGAATCTTTGACAGGCGCGCGGTGTGCGCTCACCAGCAAGTGTGCTCCCTTGCTGTGGCGAACGTGGCGTTTTCGGTGGCCCCGGCTGCCTGGCCCGAACAATCGGAATCAGCAGGAGGTGCAGCATGTTCTCGAGCAGAGGCGTCTTTCTGGCGTTGCTTGTTAGCTTGGCGGGTGTTGTGCCTGTCCGAGCCCAAGATAGCGGACGCAAGTCGGCCGAGGTACAAGTCTGGGCGATTCGTGCCACCTCCAAGAACAGCGAGATTTCGCCTGAGCTGCGAGCCATTGCCGAACAGCTCAAACGGCAGTTCCGCTACACCGGCTTCAAGCTGGAGCGCCGGGCCGCCGGCAAGACTGACATCGGCAAGGCTGTGGAAACAGCCCTCATCGACGGCTACCGGGCGCGCGTCACGCCGCGCAAGCACGACGGACAGCGTGTCACGCTTCAGATAGAAGTGTTGAAGGATGGCAAACCGCACTACAGCGCGACGGTGACCATCGAAGCCGGCAAGTTCCAGTTGCAGGGCGGATGGGAACTGGAAGATGCCGACGCATTGATCGTCGCCGTCGCAGCCCGTTAGCAGTCGCGCTTGACGCGGCGCTGGCAGTGCGAGTCCGGCCGCGATGCGGCCGTGGCATCAGATGCGAAGCTGGCCGAGTGCGTGCGATAGCGGTCTTGCCGTCGGCGACCTCCGCTCGACCAGTTGCCCGGGTAGTCAGGCGCGTTCGGCGTGTTTGCAGCGTGGTAGCGCGGCAGGCCGTCACTTGTATGGACACCTGCCGGCCCCATAGAATGACCGGTCCGCATGTTTAGTGGCTGCGCGGCGTCGAGAACATCGCATCAGCATGGGCACTCTGCACGCTGATCCTGCGACCTTATCCCCGCAACCTGCACGCCCTCCGATCACCGGAGCGCGCGGCTGGGCGAAGCCGGACGCCACGGTTCGTCAGTTCCAGTTCGACGGTCTGACCTGGACCTGTCGGGCCGGTAGCGAAGTTTTACTGGCGGCATTGCCGGCCCGCGCCTGGGCCGATCCCGAGCGGCAGCCAGGCTGGACGCTAGTCAAGCAAAATGTCCGGCGTCAGGTTTACCGGGGCGTCATTCGCGGCAGCCCTTATTACCTCAAGTACTACCGCCGCGACAATTGGCTGCGCGTGGTGCGGCGCTTGTTCAAGCCGGACCCGTGTCGGGCGGAGTGGGAGAGCGGTCTGTTCGCCGTTCAGGCCGGCATTCCCAGTACGTTGCCGCTGGCCTGCACGACCGCCCTGCGCCGCCAGGATGGTTACTACAGTCTGCTGATCAGCGAGGCTTTGGAACCGGCGCAGCCGCTGAGCGAATTCTGGCTGACGTTGCAAACCGACCAGGATACGGTGCGGCGCCGGCGCGACGTGGCGGCTTTGGGCGAGCAACTGGCGGAAATGATCGCCCGGGCGCACCAGGCCGGGTTCGAGCACCTCGACATGCACGCCGACAACATCCTGGTGCATACGCTGGCGCCGCGCCGCTACCGCACGGTGTTCGTGGACTTGCAGAGCGCGCGGCGCGGCGTGCCGCTGAGTGATCAGGCGGTGGTGCGCAACCTGGCCCAGCTCAACCAGTGGTTTCGGCGTCACAGCAGCGTGCCCGAACGGGTGCGTTTTCTGCGGGCCTACTTGCGCTGGCGCAACGAGTATGAGACCGCTTACCCGCACGGTCGTCCACTGGGCCTGACTTTTCGGGAGCTGGTGGCGGCGCTGGTCGCTGCCGCTGAACGTCACGCTTGGCGCCTGTGGGCCCAGCGTGATCGCCGCTTGGTGCGCGACGGGCGCTATTTCACGCGTCTGCGATTACCGGGGGGCTGGCATGGTATGGCCGTCAGCGCCTGTAAGCATGCCAGCGAGGAGTCCGCCGCCTCACGCCTCGTCTTTGCGCGCCACTGGTGGCAGCAAGCGCTGCGCGAGCTGCTGACCGAGAAGCTCGCGGACAGCGCGGCTTGCAAACAATCGCACTCCGCCTGGGTCGGTCGGGCCGTGCTGGAGCAACGCGTCGGGCGCCAGGTGCAGCGCATACCAGTCATCATCAAGCGTCCGCGAGCGCGCAACTGGTGGCGTCGGCTGGTGCAATTGCTGCCGTCGTCCCGCAGTCGGCGCGGCTGGCGCATGGGGCACAGTTTGTTGCACCGCGATATTGCCACCGCGCGTCCGCTGGCGTTCCTGGAGCGGCGCCTGTGTGGGCTGGTGCGCGACAGCTTGCTGGTCACCGAGGCTATTCCCGGCGGCGCCGATCTGGAGACATTCCTGCGCCAAAGACTGGCGCTTACGTCCGGCCTGTGCTCACGGGAATGGTTCGTGCTCAAGCAGCGACTGAACGAACGCCTGGCGCGAGCGCTGCGGCAACTGCACGAGCGCGGCTTCATACATCGCGATTGCAAGGCCGCCAATATCTTGGTCGCACCCCATCCGCCGCTGAAACTGCTGTGGATCGACATGGATGGTCTGCGGCGGCGGCGCTGGGGGCGCTCATCGCGGAAGGACGGGCGCTTGAGCAGCGCAGAAGTGCGTGCCCTGGCGCGGCTGCACGTCAGCCTCGGTGACGTCCCCGGGCTGACGCGCGGCGATCGCGTGCGCTTCCTGAGGACGTATCTGGCCGGTTATGGTGTGCCACCGGACAGTTGGCGCCGGGCGTGGTCCGAGTTGGCGCAGGCCGCACGGCGGAAAGCGCAGGCTAAAGAGCGGCGGCGCCTCTGGAAGCTCGAGCATTACGGGCGAGCGTAGCCGTCGCTGAGTGCGTCTGAAGCAGTCCGCGCCCGTCTAGTCGGCGACCCACCTCACCAATTGCCTGAGCCGTCGCGGTCACCGTCCGGCGGCGACAGCCTCTTCCGATCGGATGGTCGGGACGAAGATCTTTTCCCGTAAGTTGTGGCGGAAAGCGAACTCGTAGAGCTCCGGCAAGTCGTCCAGACAGCCCAGGTCGTCATGGGTGTCGGTGCCGACGGCTACGTACACGCGGTGGTTCGGCACGACCTTGAACCAGCGCTCCTGGTTGGCCAGCGGCATCAGCTTCGAGTTCAGTTCGTAAACGATGCGGGCATTGGCCAACGTGCGCACGACCTGATCGAAGGAGGTGTTGGGGAAGGTCAGGGAAACGTCGGTGTGCGCCAGTCCCACCGGACAAGGCCAGCGCCGCGCCTGATTGGCCAGTTGTGTCAGCCCGGCCCAGTCGACGTATTCGAAAAGCACATAGTCCACGCCGGCCAGCATGTTGCGGATGACATCCAGCATACCCTTGTTCAACGGCCAGTTGATCTCGGCGCCGCAGAAGATCTGCAAGCGGCCCGCCCAACGCTGGCGCGCTTCCTTCACCATGGCTACGTAGTTCTGCGTCTCGCGGGCGAAAAGACGTTCGAACTCCTTTTCATTGCGCACCTCGCGCGATGACGGCGTGCAGAACATGTGATCAGTGATGCCGATACCCGCCAGCTCATACCCGCGCAGGGCCTTGCAATCCAAATGCGCTTCGCACAGCTCGTCTACCGTGTAGGCCCCATCCGAGAACGGCGTGTGGTTGTGAAGGTTGTAGATAGGCGCTGGCATGTCTGCTCCCGAATGCAATCGACTGACTCCCGCCGCTTGCTTCGCGACCACCTTCAAGAGGGGTGAAGCAGGCCGGCCGCCGCAGCCCACATCGACGACAACGACAAACCCCGGCCCTCGACGAGATGAACCTCGCCAGACGAGCGATCAGGTGTCGCCATCAGGCCCGGTTCCGGGTGCGACTAGCAACTGAGCCCACGCTGCCGAGCTCGAACGACCGACCGGCGCCGCGTCGTCGTCCAAATCGGCCTGCCAGCAATATACAACCCTGGCAACGAGCTGTCCACTTGCCGATGCCCGACCGGGTGCGCCCGACATCTAAGTATAGCCCATCGGTAGGTCGCCGGCCTTGAGTTAGACTGACTACCTACCAGGCGGCAGCACATGGCCAGCAGGTAGTTCATACAACCGCACTTCGGGGAACAACTACGTCCGAAAACGCGCACGGCAACCGCGCCGCCGGCGTCAGATCTCGGGGCGCCTCTTGGCGAACTCTGTCCTAGCGCGATCGTAATGATAGGTGAAAACCTCCCCCAATGTCGCTTCTCCTCCTCCGACGCCCGAGGCGGCCAGCACCAGCGGTCGCCTCGGACGTCTTTGGTACAAGTCAGTTGTTCCAGACGAGCTTTTCGTGACGGTGCTCGGGACGAGGTGGGCGGCGTTGGCGAGTTTCTGCGCGACCACAGCGCTCGTAAGAACGCTCCATCAAGAACGGTGGCCACAATCGTGCATGGACTTCGCAAAGGAACTAGCGTTATTATAGGACTATGCGCACTAAATGCCGACTCGGTGGTCAGCCGCCTGTTTCGCTTATATCGTTTGACAACCGGCCGACTGGAGCCGCTGCGCCGCCTGATGACGATACACATTCCTCGCCACATGCTACGCTGGTGGGTGGTGCCTCGGCACCGCGGTTGGGTGAGCGGTTGAATGGAGTTGGACTTGGGAGATGCCGATGTCCGATCGTCCGTCGATGGACGCCAAGGTGTACGCGGTCGGGCCCGACCACAAGCTCAGCCTGAACGACCTGCTGGAGTATTTCAATAAGGTCGGGAGCATGCGGGTCTCGGACCTGCATTTGAAGGTCGGATGTCCGCCAGTCTATCGCGTGGACGGGGCCCTACAGCGTACGAAGGGCTTGCCGCTGGACGCACCGACGATGGAAGCGTTGGCGCGCGCCATCCTGAGTCCGGAAGAATGGGAACAGCTCGGGCGCCTGCGGTCGGTTGACAGCTCGTACATTACGCCGACCATGCAGTTTCGGCTGAACTGCTTTCGCGACACCGACGGGCTGGCCTTGGCGATCCGGGCTTTGGATGCCAGTCCGCCGCCGGTCGAGGACATCGGATTCCCGAACGATGTCTGGAAGGATATCGTCGATCGGCAGCACGGGCTGGTACTGGTGACCGGGATCACCGGGGCGGGCAAGTCCACGACCATCGCGGCTTTGATCAACCGCATCGCCGAGCAACGCAAGTGCCGCATCATCACACTGGAGGATCCGATTGAGTACCGTTTGCCTAGCCGGGCCGCGATCATTTCTCAGCGGGAGGTGGGACGCGACGTACCGAGCTTCGAGCGCGGCCTGCGCGATTGCCTGCGTGAAGACCCGGATGTCATCTTCGTCGGTGAGATGCGCGATCGCGAATCGACCGCCTGGACACTCACGGCTGCCGAGACGGGTCACCTGGTGTTCTCGACTCTGCACACGCGCGACGTGCGTGGCACGGTGACGCGTATTCTGGACATGTTTCCTCCGCTCCAACAGGATGAGATCGCAAGCCAACTCTCGCTGGGGCTGAGTCATATCATCTGCCAGAAGCTGGTCCCGCGCAGCGATGGTCAGGGGCGTGTGGTGGCGATGGAGATACTGAACAACACCTACGGCGTTTCCAACCTGATTCGGCACGGCAAGGTTGAGCAAATCTACTCGGTACTCCAGAGCCGCACGCGCGATGTGCCGGAAGAACGCATGCTGACGCTGGAGCGCTCGTTGGCCACGCTGGTCAAAGCCGGGCTGGTGACACCGCTGGAGGCTGAGAAGTGGGCCAATCACCCCAGCGCGTTCCTGGACGAGATGCAGACCGGTGCCAAAGGTGCGCCCCCGCGCCCTGCTGGCGGCTGACGCGCGGGCGGTGCGCCTGGCGGCGGTGCTCGTGTAACTCTCAGCTTCCCCGCTGGAACTGCTTCTCGCGCTGCTGCCGCCGACGGGTGATCGTCTCCAGTCTCTGACGGTCCACGTAACTGAGGCTCTGGATGCCGTACTGGGACACCTTCTTGAGGAGTCGGTCGAGTTCGGCCTCCTCGTCGTCCACATTCTCAGCCGGTGATTCCCAGGTACGCGGCGCGGGGGCCGCCGGAGGGCTGCGCCGGGGTCGGCGGCCGAGGACCCGTGACCAGAACCCGCCGCCCTGATAACGTGGCGTGAACGGCACGTCCTCTACCAGCAGACCGTAGCGCGCCGCCTGCAAGCGCTGCCAGCAGGTCAGGCCGCCGAAGATGGCGATGAAAAAGAGGATTCCGCCGCCGCGCAGCGCTAACAGCCCGAGTATCACCGAGCCGACCAGACCCACTTGGCAAGCGATGACCGTAGCCCGCCGCAGGCCCACCAGGGGCCAGATGGCGGCGTGGAAGAGCTGCCCGCCGTCCAGAGGGTAGATCGGCAGGAGGTTGAAAGCCAGCAGCCACAGGTTGACGTGGTAGAAGATGAAGACGTAAGTGATCCAGGATGGCGCGCTGGCCGGTCCTTCGCCCAGCACAATCAGACCGGGGGAAAGTGGGTTGATGCCCGGTAGCACTCGCCCGCCGCTGGCAATAAGCAGCGCCCCCGCACTCAGCGCACAGAGGATGACATTCACCAGCGGTCCGGCGGCGACGGTTACGAACTGCGGCCAGGGGCGCATGGGAGCCTGAGCGTAGGCCAACCCGCCCAGCGGCCACATGAGTATATTCTCGGCGTAGCCCCCAACCGACCGGGCCCCCAGGCAATGTCCGAACTCATGCAACAACACAATGCCGAATAGCAGTCCGAGAAACAGGGCCTCGTTGCCAACACTGTCGCGCGCCGTGAGCAACCGATACGCGATCCACAAGATGAACAGCATGTGGATGCGGATGTTGATCCCCAGCAGACTGCCGATCCGCAATGAGCCTCCCAGAAAGTTCATCGGCCACCCTTTCGACCTCGCACGAAGCGGTCGTAATACAACAGAGTCATAGCAGTCTTGCCGTCAGTGATGCGCCCGGCCTCGATGGCTTGCAGAGCCGTGCTTAGATCGAGCACTTCCACGCGGATGATCTCGCCGGCCTCGTGAGCCGTCGGCCCGGAGGTCAGATCTTCGGCCAGAAAGGCATGCATCAGCTCGGTTAGTATGCCGGGCGACGAGTAGAAGGTTACCAGCGGAGTGATCCGTCCGGCTCGGTAGCCGGTTTCTTCGGCCAGTTCGCGCCGGGCACATTCCAGTGGCGACTCGCCCGCGTCGAGCGTGCCGGCGGGCAACTCCAGCAGTTCGCCTCCGGCCGCCGGTCGGTAATTGTGGATCAGGACGACGCGCTCGCCTGGCAGCAGCGGCAGGATCACCGCGGCCCCCGGGTGTACCACGATGTCGTGGACGTGCGCGACGCCGTCGTGTTCGAATGGCCAGCGCTCAACGCGGAAACGCCGACTGTCGAACATGGTTTGCGGCTGCCTCTTCACATTTTCTCCAGCGAGCTGCCGACGGTTCTCGGTCCGGTCGCGCCGGTGCGGCAGGCGCCACGCATTATATCGGCCCGTCGCCTGGGGCACTCGACGAACGCATTCCGCCGCGCTGCCGCCCAGGTTATACTAGGGGGCAGCGATGGATTCTTCAGCGAGGCGCAGTTTGGTCGTGTATCCGCGGACATGAATCCAACACGTGCGGACCTTGGTCCAGGGTCCCCCCGGTGGGCTACGAAGCGCGCCACACGGTGCCGTTCGCGCCGTACGGCCGCGCTGCGCCGCCGCTCTGACACGCTGACCTCGCAGGTTGCCCGTCCTTGCGCCGGCGACCAGCCTGACCATCTCGTGGGCACGTCTGCTCCCTGCCTTTCAAATCAGTTCCTCACACGGAGGCTACGCCAGTGAAGAAACCGAGAGCCTTTTTCGCATCCCTTGCCGGCATGATCGTTGCCGGGTTGGTCATTGGTGGGTTGGCAGTCACGCTTCAGAAGCAGGGCAACCCGGCTAACATGGGTGTGTGCGTGGCGTGTTTCACGCGTGACATCGCCGGCGCCTTGGGCTTGCATCGCGCTGCCGTCGTGCAGTACCTGCGTCCGGAAATCCCCGCCTTCTGCCTGGGAGCGTTTTTGGCGGCTCTGACCTTCCGGGAGTTCCGGCCGCGCACCGGGTCGGCCCCCGTGGTGCGCTTCCTGCTTGGCATGCTGGCGATGATCGGGGCACTGATTTTCCTGGGCTGCCCCTGGCGGGCCATGCTGCGCCTAGCCGGCGGCGACTGGAATGCCCTACTCGGACTGGCCGGGTTGGTGGTTGGAATCGCCGTCGGCGTCCAATTCCTGAAACTGGGCTTCAGCTTGGGGCGATCGCACCCCACACGCACCGTTGCCGGCCTGACAATGCCGTTCGTCATGCTTGTGCTGCTGCTGTTGGCGGTCTTCTATCCGCGCTTCGGCGATGACGCCGCCCTGTTTCGCAGCGGCAAAGGACCGGGGGCGGCTTCGGCACCGTTGATCGTCTCGACGCTCGTCGGACTGCTGATCGGTTTTTTAGCGCAGCGCACCCGCTTCTGCACCGTCGGTGGTATCCGCGACCTGATCCTGATGCGTGATTGCCATTTGCTTTCGGGGGTGCTGGCCTTCTTGGTCTCAGCGTTCGTACTCAACTGGCTGGTGTACAAGCAGTTCCATCCCGGGTTCACCCTGGGAACCGGTCCCGACGGCAAACCGGTTATGCAGCCCGCCGCCCACACCGTGCATTGGTTGAACTTTCTCGGCATGGTGCTGGCCGGCTTGTCGTTCACGCTCGCCGGCGGTTGCCCCGGGCGGCAAGTCTTCCTTTCCGGCGAAGGCGATGCTGACGCGGCAGTTTTCGTTCTGGGAATGCTGACCGGCGCTGCCGTGGCCCACAACTTCCTGATGGTGGGTTCCGGCTTGTTGGCGCCGTACATCGTGGTGATTGGTCTGATCGTGGCGGTAGTAATCGGCATTCTGGGGCGCGAAAAGCTGGCCTTGGCGAGGTGAACTCATGACGGCAAACGTTGATGCTCGCGGGCTGTCCTGCCCACAACCGGTCATCCTGACCCGCGCGGCTCTGCAAAAAGCCGGCAGCGGCGAGGTGCTGGTGCTCGTGGACACTATGACACAGGTATACAACTGTTCGCGCGCTGCTGAGAAGCTGGGCTGGCAGGCCACTTACGAAGAGAAGGAAGGCGTTTTTCAGTTGACCTTGCGCAAGTAGCTGCTTGGCGCCGAGCGGTCGGACTGCCGACTTCCAGCCCGGACGGAGTATCGGGGCCCGACGAGTGGCGCCACGGCGCAGGATCCGACCACCGTGAACGTGATCTACCTGGACAACGCTGCCACTTCTTGGCCCAAGCCGCCCGGCGTGGCCGAAGCCATGGTGCGCTTCCTGCGTGACGTCGGAGCCAACCCGGGGCGCAGCGGCCACGCGCGCTCCAACGAGGCCGAGCGAATTCGGCTGGACGCCCGCGAGGCGGTGGCGGCGTTGTTCGGCGTCAGCGATCCGTTGCGGGTGGTTTTCACCGCCGGCGCCACGGCGGCGTTGAATCTGGTCGTTCACGGACTGCTCACGCCCGGCGCGCACGTGGTGACCACCGCGATGGAACACAACGCGGTCATCCGCCCGCTACGGATGGCCGAGTCGCGCGGGGCAGCCGTGACGGTGGTGCCCTGCGGACCGGATGGATCCCTGGAAGCGGCGGCAATCGAGGCCCATCTGCGCCCTGCTACGCGATTGGTGATCGTCAACCACGGTTCCAACGTCTGCGGGACGGTCATGCCTGTGCGCGCGGTCGCCACCATCACGCGCCGCCGCGGCATCCCCCTGCTGGTCGACGCAGCTCAGACCGGCGGTTGTTGGCCGATCAACATGCCGGCGGACGGCATCGACCTGTTAGCCTTCAGCGGCCACAAGGGGCTGCTCGGGCCGACCGGCACCGGTGGACTGGTAATCAACGAGTCGTTCGACATTACCCAGTTGCCCCCGCTGGTTCAGGGAGGCACCGGCAGCCTGTCCGAGCACGAGGTCCAGCCGGATTTTCTGCCTGACAAGTATGAGGCGGGCACGCCCAACATCGTCGGCCTGGCCGGGCTGGTGGCGGCGGTGCGCTACGTGCTTGATCGCGGCGTGGAGACGATCAGGCGGCAGGAAGAAATGCTGACCCAGCGTCTGTTGAGGGGACTGAAGCGCCTCCCGCACGTCCGCCTGTACGGTCCGTGCGACCCGGCACGACAGACTGCCGTGGTGGCGTTCAACGTCGCCGGGCGTTCCTGCGCGGCGGTGGCGGCCGAATTAGAGGAGCGGTTCGGCATACTCTGTCGGCCCGGATTGCATTGTGCACCACAAGCCCATCGCACCTTGGGTACGTTGCCGCACGGGTGCCTGCGCTTCGCCCCGGGTGTTTTCACAACGGTGCAGGAAATCGATGCCGCCGTTGCCGCTGTTGCTGGCATTGCTGGAGATCGGGCGCTTGACTGAGCGTGTCATCATACTTGTGCACAGCACCAGTCATGCCGTGGCCGCGGAGCGCGTTTTGCGCCGCGCCGGTCTGAGGGTGCGGCTCATTCCCACCCCGCGCGAGCTGAGCAGTGATTGCGGCTCGGCGCTGGAAATCGCAGCGGACGACCGGGCCGTCTGCCAGCAGGCGCTGCAAGAGGCACGTGTGCCGATTGATCGGATCGAGGTGCTGAGTTGATGGGCGCAGCTTTTCGGGGAGTTGGGTAGCGACCGGGACGCGCGGCGGCGTGACGCCCGGTGTCGAAGAAGTGCTTGGTAGTGAGCGCGACGCCGCCCGACAAGGTGAGTTGTTGAGAGGGTGTCACATGGACGAACGTAAGCAGATACGACTGACGCAAATGACCTGTGCGGCGGGCTGAGCGTCCAAAATGGCGCCCGACGCCTTGGCGCAGGTCCTGCGTCCATTACAAGCGTTATTTCCGCCCGAGCGTTTTCCGAGCCTGCTAGTCGGTCTGGGTCCGGGTGATGATGCGGCCGTCTATCGGGTTAGCGACGCGTTGGCGTTAATCGCCACGGTGGATTTCTTTACGCCAATCGTGGACGACCCGTACACCTACGGCGCCATCGCCGCTGCCAATGCCCTGAGCGATGTCTATGCCATGGGTGGCGAGCCGTTCATGACCCTGAACATCTGCTGCCTGTCGCGCTGCCTGCCGGAAGAGGTCATCATGGAAATCCTGCGCGGCGGCGCGGAGAAGGTCGCCGAAGCGGGTGCGGCGCTGGTTGGCGGACATTCGGTGGATGATAAGGAGCCTAAGTACGGCCTGGTTGCTCTCGGTTGGGTCCACCCAGAGCGCATCTTCGTCAAGACCGCTGCCCGTCCGGGCGATGTGGTCGTTCTGACGAAGCCGCTGGGGGTCGGAATCATCACGACCGCCCTGAAAAGCGAAGTGGCTGCTGCCGAACATATCGACGCTGCCATCGCGTCCATGCTACGGCTGAATCGCGACGCAGCACGCCTCTTGTCCGCTCGCCAGGTGCGCGCTTGCACGGATGTGACCGGATTCGCCCTGCTCGGGCACGGCAGCGAGCTGGCCGAGAAGAGCGGCGTCCGCCTGCGCCTGCACGCCGACCGGATGCCCTTTCTGCCGGGCGCTAGAGAATACGCCGAGCAGTGGCTTTTCCCTGCCGGCACGAGCCGTAATCGGCAGGCTTATGAGGCGCGCATCTACTGGGACCCGGCGGTGCCGGAGGAGGTTCTCCAGTTGCTTTACACACCGGAGACTTCCGGCGGATTGCTGGCGGCGGTGCCGGCTACCGAGCTAGACCGTCTTCTGAGTGCTGGGGAGACTGCCCGGGTGCAGATGTGGGTGATTGGGGAAGTGCTGGCGGCGGCAGGTGGACCGGCCATTGAGGTCGTGCCCTGACAGTCGCCGATCTGGCGACCGAGTGGACATGCGGTTGTATGCGGCATCCCCGCATGGCAAAATGCGCAGGTCCGGACAGAGCTGACGCGCGTGCCGCCCTGGCGCAGCAAGTTCAGCGGTGTGCAAGCATGCTTGGAGCGAGTGACAGATCAAGGCGCCCACGGGCGTTCACGCTGATCGAACTTCTGGTGGTCGTTGCCATCATCGCCCTGCTGATCTCGATACTCATTCCGTCGTTGGGCCGGGCCCGCAAGGAGGCTCAGGCTGTAGCCTGTCGCTCGAACCTCCAGCAGGTCATGCTGGCCCTGCGAATGTACCAGGACGACCACAAGGGTTGGTTACCGCAGTCCTACAACCCCAAGAATCCCTATCAGCCGGGATCATTATGGAGCGAATCGGCCTGGGGCGTGTCGAAGGCCGATCTATGGTTCTACAAGCTGACACCGACGTATCTCGGCAATCCGAACGCTTTCATTTGTCCCGGCGACCCGATCCGCGCGCTTTTCGATTACGAGTCCACCCCTGACGGCGGGGCCCCGCGCACTGATCTGGGCAAGGCGGCCTGCGGCTACGGCATGAACTACGCTCTGCGACACCTGTCGATGTACACCGACCTGATGAATGCCGAGAACAAGCCGCCTTCCATGCCATCTTACACCATCCTGCTGGCAGAAGTCGGGCCGGACGACGTGTTCGAACACGTGCCGCTCTATGCTCAGGCTGCCGGTGACGTGGGATTGTCCTTCCCGTGGCGTGACGGCGGTCGTGTCCTGTGGAACGATGGTGCGCACATGGGCTTTACGGCCCCGACTTGGCTGACGGCCCGCCATTCCGGCACCATCAACATGTCCAGCTTCGACGGGGCTGTTCACAAGGTGCCCACCCTCGAGCAGTTGCGTACCGGCCCGTTGCCGCGCAACCGCGAGTGCGAAGGCTACAATTCGACAACCCGCACGTTCGTCTGTTATTTCTGCTACAAGAACCAGTCCGACTTCAAACACTACCAGTTCCACCGGTCCAAGCTGTGGTGGTGGACCGGCGACCCTTCCAAGATCCGCTGAGCGCTAGATGGCGACCGAAGCTACACCTGCCAGCAGCCGACGCAAACACCTGATCCTCCTGTCCGTGCTGTTCGTCCTCCTGGGGCTTTCGCTGGCGTGGAATCTGCTCGCCAATCGCCAGCAGAAGGTCATCCCCTATCGCACCAAGGCGACAGATTTCGTAGCCACCTGGCGCTGTCTGGCCTGTGGCCACGAAGCCGAAGACCTGGCGGGTAGCGGCCCGCGAACCTGCCCCAACTGCGGGCGAAACGAATTCTACACCAGCATCCGTTTTTCTTGTGCCACACACGGGGTGTTCCGCGTGGCCTTCAACTACGATTCTCAAGGCCGGCCCAGTCAGGTGAAGGTGGCCGACGGCCCTTGGGTACCGTATGTGGACAAGGAGAAAATGAAGGGCGGCGTCGTCTGCCCCGAATGTGGGGGTGCCCTCGCCTTGGCCGAAGCGCCACGCCAGCTTGATCAGCCCCCAGCCGATGAAGAACACTGAGTGTATTTGTGGCAGACCGAGCCGGCACAACTTAAACATCGTCTGCTGGTATCCAGCGGGTACCGACGTGTTCGCAGCAGTGGTTGTGCGGCGGAACCGTCAGTCAAGCGGTTGTCAGAACCACCAGGCCTGACCGGCCTTCTCCCTGATCAATACTGACCGCAGGTACGCAACGGCTTTCTCGAATCCTTCCTGGACGCTCATCGTCGAGTCTTCGTGTTCGATGCTGATCACGCCGTCGTAGCCCTTGATCCGCAGCATGCTGACGAACGGTTTCCAGAATTCGTCGCCGTGTCCGTAGCCGCAGGTGCGGAAGACCCACGACCGCGCACCCAGCTCGCCGTAACTCTTGGTGTCCAGAACGCCATTGATCTTCACATTGTGCGGGTCGATGCCGGTGTCCTTGCCGTGTACGTGGAAGATGCACTTGGCATCGCCAAGGACGCGTGCTGCTTCGATCGGGTCCATGCCTTGCCAGAAGAAATGCGACGGGTCCAGGTTGGCCCCGATCTGTTTGCCACAGGCCTTGCGGAGCCGCAGCAGCGTTTCGGTGTTGTACACGCAGAACCCCGGGTGCGCCTCGAAAGCGATCTTCACTCCCGCGTCCGCGGCCTCCTTGTTCTTGGCGGTCCAGAACGGGATCAGCACTTCGTTCCACTGGTACTTCAAGACGGCCTCGAAGTCCGGCGGCCAGGGACAGGTGACCCAGTTCGGTGTCTTGTCCTTCGGTCCGCCTCCCGGGCAGCCGGAGAAATTGATCACCACATCAGTGCCCAGTGTGCGGGCCAGGCGGACAGCGGTGTCATGGGCTTGGCAGTGGGCCTTGGCGACGGCCGGGTCGGGATGCACGGGGTTGCCGTGTACCGCCAGTCCCATGATGGTCAGCCCGCGGCGTTTACAATCCTCAACTATTCTTCTCTGTGCGGCCTTATCCTTGAGCACCTCGTCGGGATCGAAAAACGGCTTGCCGGGATAACAACCTACCGGCAGCTCGATGGCCTCCAGGCCGACCTTCTGGCAATAGTCCAATGCTTTCTCCCAACCCATCGCCGCCAGACCAGCGCCCATCACGCCCAGTTTCATCGTTGCTGCTCCTTTTCGCCGAACCTCTACGACGTGTCTCTGCCGGGGGACTGTAGCAGGCACAGCGGCCTGTGCAAAAGCCCTCAACCCGGTGCTTCCGGGCGGCCCGCGGACACGAGCGACTCAGATCACGTGCCCAGGCAGTCCTTCAGCGCCTCGACCAACACCGGCGTGAGAGCATTGAATAGGCCCGTGATCGTCGCTCCGAAGGCAATGCTCAGACATGGGCCAACCGCCAGCAGCGGCAGTGCCGCCAGTCCAAGCAATGACGCACGCGCCGTGCGATCCAGTCTTCGCCGCATACTCCAAGACCTCCGCGTAGCCAATACAGATCCGCTGGCATTGTAGCCATGAATGGCGTTGCTGCACGCACTTCCGCCTGGCCGGCGACGACGGACGCTTTCAATAGCCGGCCGGCCGCCTCGCGGGGTTCACATGTCAGCGACATCGACGTAACATGTTGTGCATGCTGCGCTAGAGCGCAGCGGGCCCATAGCTCAGCGGATAGAGCGGCGGACTCATAATCCGTTGGTCGCAGGTTCGAATCCTGCTGGGCCCATGTCGTCGCCAACGCTGCTGGCTGACGCGCCAGCGCCGTGGTGCGCGACTTCCTACCGGGAACCTACGCGATGGTCTTCGAATGGGACGATTTCGTGCGGCTGATGGCAGCCGCGGCGGCCGGCGCGATCATCGGGCTGGAGCGCGAACTGGCGGACAAACCGGCCGGTCTGCGTACGAACATCCTTATCTGCCTGGGAGCCGCGCTGTTTGCTTTGCTGTCGATCCGTCTGGCAGAGCTGACGGGGTCGGCGGACCGAACGCGCATCGCGGCCCAAATCGTCACTGGGGTCGGTTTCCTGGGCGCCGGCGCAATTATCCAGCATCGCAACAACGTGGTCGGGCTAACCACGGCAGCCACGATTTGGGCGGTTGCCAGCGTCGGGACGGCTTTCGGCACCGGCGAGTTCGTGCTCGGAATACTGGGCGCCGGCTTGGTAACTGGCGTACTACTGGGTATGGGATTCGCTGAGGCTGCCATCGCCCGCTGGCAAATGGTCAAGCGCTTCGAGGCCGAATTCGAGCCGGGTTGCGATCCCCGCGATGTCATTGCCAAGGTCAGCGCACAGTTGAACGTTCGCTGGCGAATATTCTCGGTGAGCAAGTTGCCGACCGGAGTGATGGCCTGTTTCAAGGTGCGCGGCAAAGCGAAGGAAGTCAGCGACTTCCAGATAGCTCTGATGAACGAACCGTTGGTTCGGACTCTTCGCGAACTGTAATGCGCTCCCCGTGCGAGGCTCCGCCCTGCCGCCCCAGCGTGTGGCCTGCTGCACACGGCCGGGGTATCACTAGTTTCGCGTAGCTGACGCGCTTATCGGGCCAGCCGGAGCTAAACTCGTCGCGTTACTGGTGCGCATGTCGCGGGGACGATGCGCCCCGCATACGGAACACGCCGCACCCCGTGGGCACCAATCCGCCCCGTGCCTTGGCTCCAGGCACAAGTTGCGCTGCCCGGCTGGAAGACCCTATTCAACGCCGAGTCATCCCTGATCGATAACGACTGTACCTGCCGGAGGCGGCGCAGACGGCTCAGCGCCGCCACTGGCATCGGGCCTGGGCATTACCCGTCGAGCCGCCCGGGCAATGGTTGTTTGGAAACGAAAGTGCGCTTGGTCGCGCAAACGGTAAGGCGGCGCACACGCCGCAGGTGGACCGCAAAAGCTGCTCTGTTTGGGCGCGGGCAGTCCAGCGACCGCGAGACTTTTAGTGTGTCAGGCGGACAGAGCAAACTCAGGTAGGGCTACCATGACAAAAGTGCAACAAGCACTGACCGGTCTGGTCGAGGCCTGTGCCAAGCCACTTGATCGCAATGACTTGGGCCGGTTGGCCCGCATGCACACTTGGTGCCAGGACTTGGTCGAGAAGTCCGCGACCGACGGGAGTGCGGTCCCGGGTGGTGTTGCCGCGCTGGCCACTGCGCTGACGACTCTGCTTGAGCGTCTGATTCTGGCCGAAGCGGCTGATCCGGAGTTGGGCATCGCGCTGGTGCCGGAGGTCGTACAAGCGATCAAGCAGGCCTCCGAGGGACAGTCCGTCGCCACGGAAACGGTTCTGGCGCGCGTCGCCGCCGCCGCCGGTACAACTGCTGCGCCTGCCGTTACGACTCCTACCGTTGCCGCCGAACCGGCGCAAACCTCAGCTGCGGCGGCACCACCGGCCCCGGCGCCCAAGGCTCCGGCGGCCGACGTCCAGTGCGTACCGGCGGCCCCGACTGCGTCGCCGGCCGCCTCAACTGTGGCGGCGCCGCCCTCGACTGCGGCGCCCACCCGGACGGGGGTCTCGACTGCTGCACCGGGTGTGGAGCCGTACGTCAGCGAGCCGCTGATGCTGGACCTGGGAGAGCGCGAGCACCTGGAAGGCTTCCTGGACGAAGCCGTCGAGCACATGGATGCCATCGAAACCGGCTTACTCCAATTGGAGGCCGATCCGAGTGACACGCAGCGCATCAACGAGCTGTTTCGCCCGTTCCATACTATTAAGGGCATCGCCGGGTTCCTGAACCTGCGCGATATCAACCGACTGACGCATGAAATCGAGACTATTCTTGACTTGGGGCGGCGCAGCGAGCTCAAGATCACCGCGACGACGGTGGACCTGATCTTCGCCGCCGTCGATGCGCTCAAAACGCAGTTGGCGTCGATCCGGCAGTACCTGGCCGCTCCGACTGGAGGACCGTGCCCGCAGCCCGACATCACGAGCATCATGGCGCGTCTGCGTCAGGCGGCCAAGCCGGGCGGTGGCGCTGAGGACGCGACGGCGGCGCAGCGTCCCAAGCTGGGCGAGTTGCTGGTCGCGGAGGGCGTGGCCACGCCCGCCGATGTGCAAAGCGCGCTGGCTTCCCAGGAAACCCAGCAGCCGCGACGCAAGCTGGGCGAGGTGTTGGTCGCGCAGGGGGTAGTGCAGCCGGCCCAGGTCGAAAATGCGTTGGCCCAACAGGCCGGCAATCAGCCGGTGGTGGACTACTCCATCCGGGTAGACACGCGCAAGCTGGACATGCTGGTGGATGCGGTCGGCGAGCTGGTCATCGCCCAGTCGATGGTGGCCCTGACGCAGGCGGCCCTGAACGACGAGAAGTTGCAGCGCAACATCTCGCAGGTCACCAAGATCGTACGTGACGTGCAGGAAACCGCCATGGCCATGCGCATGGTGCCCATCGGTCAGACGTTCCAGAAGATGCGCCGCGTGGTGCGCGACGTGGCGCGCAAGGCCAACAAGCAAGTAGAGCTGGTGATCACCGGGGAAGACACCGAGCTGGACAAGAACGTCATCCAGCAGATGTCTGATCCGCTGGTGCACATGGTGCGCAACGCCATCGATCACGGCATTGAGCCGCCGGAGGAGCGGCGCGCCGCCGGCAAGCCCGAAACCGGCAAGATCATTCTTAACGCCTATCACCAGGGTGACAGCATCGTCATCGAGGTGCGTGACGACGGGCGCGGCCTGATTCGCCAGAAGCTCATCGCCAAGGGCATCGAACGCGGCCTGATCAGCCCGGACGACCAGCTCTCCGATCAGCAGGTTTACGCGCTGATTCTCCAGTCCGGCTTCTCGACCGCCGAGAAGGTCACCGACATTT
>Ga0209101_1000176_pt1 | contig 54930 bp, 37 predicted proteins | sample ConPoolayeCmetaG_FD_185481 | JGI IMG/M metagenome (GOLD analysis project Ga0209101, IMG submission 185481) | Hot spring microbial mat communities from California, USA to study Microbial Dark Matter (Phase II) - Cone Pool mat layer C metaG... ... | reverse complement strand
AAATATCCAGGCTCACCAGGTTGGGTAAACGCCACAATTCGGGCGGCAGGGCGGTGAGGTGGTTGTTCCACAGGTTCAGCCATTGCAGGCCGGCCAGCCGGCCGATTTCGGGCGGCAGGGCGGTGAGGCGGTTGTTCCACAGGTTCAGCCATTGCAGGCCGGCCAGCCGGCCGATTTCGGGCGGCAGGGCGGTGAGTTGGTTGAGCGACAGGTCCAGCCTTTGCAGGCCGGCCAGCCGGCCGATTTCGGGCGGCAGGGCGGTGAGGCGGTTGTTCCACAGGTTCAGCCTTTGCAGGCCGGCCAGCCCGCCGATTTCGGGCGGCAGGGCGGTGAGGCGGTTGTCCGACAGGTCCAGCCTTTGCAGGCCGGCCAGCCGGCCGATTTCGGGCGGCAGGGCGGTGAGGCGGTTGTCCGACAGGTTCAGGTGTTGCAGGCTGGCCAGCCGGCCGATTTCGGGCGGCAGGGCGGTGAGTTGGTTGTTCCACAGGTTCAGCCTCTGCAGGCCGGCCAGCCGGCCGATTTTGGGCGGCAGGGGCAGGGCGGTGAGGCTAAGCCACGAAAGGTCCAGTTCGGTGGCCTCGGTTTCGGCGACGCGGCAGATGCGTGCCACGGCTTCTTCTTCGGGAGTGGACATTGGGTTCCTCCTTTGGAGCACAGGAGATTAATCCTGTGCTACGATGCAATCCTGCGCTATGATCGTGGGGCCGTCGGTGATGCCGGCACACATGTCGCGGCAACGCCAACGCCCACAACCAGCCAGAACAAAGCCACCGCGTGCGGATAAGTCAACAGGGTGTGGTCGAGCACGGCCGCCACCAGACTGCCGATCACGGCTGCGCCATAACCGAGCACAAAAGGCGACAACGGCGAATCGGCGGGCAATTTACGCCACGTCCAGGCCATATGCAGCAAAAAGGCCCCCATCGCCCCCAGAAAGGCAACCAGCCCGACAATGCCCATTTGGGCGGCCAGTTTGAGGTAAACGCTGGCCACGCCCACATACAAATCGATATCCGGCGTGCCGACAAAGCCTACTCCAAACCACGGATAACGCAAAATCAGCCTGAGCGTATCCTGGTATTCGCCCATACGCATCAGAGTTGAGCGGTCTTGAATGTATATCCCTTGCACAAAATGCGAGATGTATGCCTGTGTCTGCGGCAGCAACAAGAGCAGCGGCGTCAAAAGGAGCAGAATCAACAACAAACGGCGATATTTGAGCAAAGCAATCACCCCCAGGGCCACCACCACGCCGATCATCGAACCGCGCGAGTAGGTCAAAAAAAGGCACAGCCCCATCAACCCCAGGCCGCCGACCACCATCCAGCGCGGCAACACCGGCCTCCGGACAAAGACCTGCGCCGCCGTGATGCCAATAGCTATGATCAGCAACGCGCCAAGGATGTTCGGATCGACGTTGGTGCCGATGGCCCGCATCGGACGGTTGGGATCGTCGGCGATGTAGCGTAGCGCGCCATAGCCCACCGGATATTGCAACCGTCCCAGCGGGTTGAGCAGGCGCACCGTCCAGGCCGTCGGCAGCACATAAAACAAAATGCCCACCGCCGATTCGGCCGCAGCCAGCAAAACGATCGCCGCCGTCACCTGCCGCAACAACGCCTCACGGCGCACGTTGTTGACGGCGAAAAAAAAGAGCGCCAGGCCCATCAACACCTCGGCAAAGGTGCGCAAGTTGTTGGGCGTTGGATGAGCGTGCTTGAGGCCGAAAACAAAAGAAAAAACGGCCAGGATGATAAAAGCCAACACCGGCACGCCGACCCAGGTCAGCACCAGATCGTTTTGCCGACGGGTGATCAGACGCATCCCCCAAACGACATACAGGCCGGCATAGGCCAGATCGAGAAAAGTGGGCGTAAAACCGATCTTGAACGGCAACGAAGCAAAAGGAAGCAAAAAGATGATGCTTAGCAGTACATAAAGTCCCCAGCGTATGTCGCACAACACCAACACGCCCACCGTGACGGCGATCAGCACTGCCGTCCCCCAAATCGGCGTCAAAAAGCTCAGCAATGCGCCGACGATCGGCGCCACAGCCAGGCCAATGCCGACAATTACCCAGATCAGCCGTTTAGGACTGCTCGAAAGGACCCAGGTGCGCAATTGCGCCAGAGCACGTTCATCAAGCAAGAGCGGCACTTGTAGCTCCTTCAAATTGCAAAATCGCCTCGGCAATCCGTTGCACCTGCACTTCCTCCAGTTCGGGATATAGCGGCAACGAGAGCACCTGGCCTGCTACCCATTCGGTGGCCGGCAGGCTACCGACCGAATAGCCCAGGTCGGCATAGGCCGGTTGCAGGTGCACCGGTTGGGGATAATGAATTGCCGTGCCAATACCTTGCTCATATAACCAGGCGCGCAGTGCATCACGCCGTTTACTGCGCACCACGTATAAATGATAGACATGAGTCGACCGCGGCGGCTCGACCGGCAAAATCAAATCGCTTTCCCGGAGCATTGCGTTATAGATATCTGCTAATTTTCTTCGTTTTTCATTATCTTGATCCAGATAACGCAGCTTGACGTTCAAGATGGCAGCCTGAAGTTCGTCAAGGCGACTGTTGAACCCCCGATCGGCACTGATATATCGTTCGCGCCAGCCGTATTCGCGCAACTCGCGCAGCCGCCCGGCCAACACAGGATCATCGGTGACCACTGCGCCACCGTCGCCGAACGCGCCGAGATTTTTGGTCGGATAAAAGCTGAATGTTGCCAGATGTCCCCATGCGCCTACCCGTCGCCCCTGATACCAGGCCCCATGCGCTTGGGCACAATCCTCGATCACCCACACCCCGTGCCGGTCGGCCCAATCGCGGATCGGCGACAAATCGGCCGGGCAGCCGTACAAGTGAACAGGGATAACCGCCCGTGTACGTGGGGTAAGCACACTTTCCAAACGAGCCGGGTCGAGCGTATAATGGGCAGGATCGATGTCGACCAGCACCGGCCTGGCTCCGGCCAGCTCAACGGCTGCCACTGTTGCCACCGCTGTGTGGGCAACGGTGATCACCTCATCACCAGACCCCACCCCACAAGCGCGCAAAGCCAGATGCAATGCGTCGGTACCCGAAGCGACGCCGACGGCATACGCCACACCACAATAGGCCGCAAAAGCCGTCTCAAATGCCTTGACCTGTTCTCCCAAAATGTATCGGCCGCTCTCCAGCACATGGTGCACCGCCGCATCGATCTCGTCCCGATGCGCTCGATAAGCCATTCCTGGATTAGCCTGCATGATCATTCCATTCACCAATAGTGCTCCTTGTATTGATGGTAAAAGGTCAGTGAACGGACCAGGCCTTCACGCAGCGAGATACGTGGTCGCCAGCCCAATTGTGCTTTGATTTTCTCATAATTACCGTAAAAATCACCGATATCGATCTTTTTGCGATTGGGTGGAAACTCGACCAGGCGATAACTGCCACTTCCGTTCAACTCGATCAGCAGTTTGGCCAGTTCCAACAGTGAAATCGGCTCATCGCCACCCAGGTTATAAACCTGTCCATCTGCTCTCGGATCGCACGCAGCCAACAGCAAGGCCTCGACCACATCATCCACATAGTTGAAATCGCGGAGCTGACGGCCGTCGCCAAAGATTTGCAAAGTTTGCCCTTCGACAATCTGACGCAGCCACCAGCCGATAAAAGTCTGACGCGCATCGACCACTCGCATGCGCGGGCCATAGGTATTGGTCAGACGCAGGCTGGTGGTGCGTAAGCCATAGACACGATAATAAATCTGATAATACCACTCGGCGGCCAGCTTGTGAACGCCGTTAATGTCCACCGGTTCCAGTGGATGGGCCTCGTCAACCGGTAAATACTGTGGCCGTCCGTAAATCTGGCGCGTGCCGGAACAGACGATTTTCACCTCTGGGTTATGCTTTCGACACGCTTCAAGGATGGACAATTGACTTCGACAGTTGATCTCCAGGTCGGTATAGGGGTCGCGCATGCTATCCAGATGGCTGACCTGGCCGGCCAGGTTGAAAATCACATCTTTGCCGCGCACGAGATAATACATCGCGTGCTGGTCACGCACATCGGCAATATTGACCTGCACCCGGTCGGTGATGCCGTCAATGTTAAAAAGGTTGCCGCCGTAATCAGGGATCAACGAATCAACCAACAGCACGCGCGCACCTAACGTCACCAACCGTCGCGCCAGATTACTGCCGATAAAGCCTAATCCGCCGGTAATCAAAACCTGCCGGTCTTTCCAAACAGATTCATAATCGATCATCATTGCTTCCTGACATTCGTTAAATGCTCTTTACGTATCACTAATTTCCACCACAATACGGCCAACTGGTATGCCGTGCGCAACAGTCGCCGCCAGTTGAAAAATTGCGAAACGCCATAGGCACGGTAGTAATGATGCACCGGCACCTCGACAAAGACATAGCCGGCATCCTGAAATTTTTTGACCATTTCCAGGCAGATCGTGCCGCTGTCGCTTTCCAGTTCAACCGTGTCAAACATCGCTCGACGCATCAAGCGAAAGTCACAATCGACATCGCGTAACTTGAAACCAAAAGCCAGCCGCACAAAATGGTGATAGATCACACCGATGACTTTGCGCTCGATGGGATCGTGACGCATAATCTTGTAACCGTTGACTATATCGACCCCTTCATGCCAGGCCTCGACCAATTTAACCAATTCCAGTGGATTGTATTGAGCATCGCCATCGGTATAAAAAATCCACTCTTTGGTCGCGCCGGCAAAGCCGGTACGCAACGCCCCCCCATAGCCGCGATTCTTGGGGTGGTGAATGACCCGCAATTCGGGACAGCGCGAGGCCAGTTCTTCCAAAACCTGGGCCGTATAGTCGGTGCTGCCATCATTGACCACGATCACTTCATAGTCATCGGTCACCTGCCGAAGCGCGATCAGGGCAGTCAGCACCATGCTGGAAATGGTTCCCCCGTCATTAAAAGCCGGAAAAAAAGCCGAGATACTGGGCAATTTGGATGTCATACTTCCTCCTAGGTTTCTAATCGTCTTCCTACCGCTGCCACGGTCAGCCCGAACGGCAGACTACATCCGGCAACCAGGTGCGCTTCGCTGCTCAAAATCATGCGCAATAGTTTGTTGAAAGGGCCGGGATCAAAAGACAGGTCTGACCCACGCTGTGGCGGCAACAGCGGTTCAAGAAAACGTTTGAACAAGGCAACCGGAAAAAGCCACATATTGGCATAGCTGATGCGTTCGGCAATCAGTCCGGCACCTTCCAGATGGGCACGTACTTGAGCGGCTGTATAGCGACGGGCAATGTCTACCGCGCGGTCATGCGCGCCACGTAGCCAGTTGTAGGCCGGCAGACGCAAGATCACCCGTCCACCGGGCACAAGCACGCGACGGAACTCGCTCAAAGCTTGCACGTCATTAACCGTATGCACACACAAAACATCAAAAGAAGTCACCAGATCGAACGATGCGTCGGCAAAAGGCAATACATCGGCCGAGCCACGCGCCAGTCGTGACCGTCCGCGGGTCAGGCAAAAGCGCAAAGCATCCGACGAATAATCTATCCCTGTAACCACACCATAGTCTGCCAGGTAGCCCATCGCCGCGCCGGTACCGCAACCGGCATCCAGGATACGCAGGGCGACACCACGGGGATAAAAACGCTCGATCAACGCACGCGTGATGGCTTCCATCCCCTTATACCACCACAACCGATCTTCTACCTTGTACATCACCTGATATTCTTCCAATCGCACCCCTACACCTCCATTGGCCTTTCGTTTGCTATTTTATCACCACCCGCCGGTTCTCGGCATCCGCATCCGCCCCGCCGACCTTTAACCGTTCACCGTCGGCCGGGCGATACATGCCCACCTCGATCACATACGCCCCTGGCGGTGCGGCAGGGTCAATGGGGATGCGATAGATATCCACCACCCACTCGCCGAGCACCCACGCACGAGTCGGAAATGTGCCGTTACGCGGTTGATTATCTTGCTGCCCACGCAGCCAGCCGGTTTGATCCAGCACATGCGTAAACACCACATAATCCTGTTCGATCGGTCTTTCGGCCTGCCAGTACAGCGTCAACCGCACGACGTCGCCAGGGCTGCCGGTCAGCCGATCCACGGCCTGCCCCATCCGGTCACGCAAGACATACCCCAGCAGACGAATGCCGCCTTCAAATTGGGCGTCGAGCGGGCGCACCTCCTGGCGGTAAAAACGGGGCGTGTGATAGAGCACCAATGGCCATGCACCTTCGGGCGCATCAATGCGCACCTCGGCAACACGTTCACAGGCCGCATCCAAGGCCTTTTCGGCAAGGCCATACTCATCCCATAACGGCGACCATTGCGGAATCATCCAGATGCGGTCGTAATCCTGTGCTATTTGTGTTGCTCGAAGAAACGTTTCGTTTGGATCAGGCGGTGAATGGGTAGGCAAAATCAAGATCGGCCAGCGCCCGGCGGTATATACTTCGGGCGACGGATCGGCAAAGGTATACACAACGGCATCGCCAGGACGCACAACGGTGGCCAGATAATCGAACAAAACATGCCAGGAACGACTCTTGGCAAAAGCCGGCACAAAACGATAATTGAACAAAGCGACGATCATCCCACCGAGAACCAACGCGGTCAGAATCACCTGCACCCATCGCCGCTCGGATAGCCGCGACATCCCCCACCCCAGCCAAATCAGCAAAAAGGGCATCAAAAAGATAAAATATTTTTCTTCAAACATCGAAACGAATAGCGAGATAAGCACGACCAAAATAACAGATGTCCAGATGTTGATCTGCAACCATGTGAATGAGCGCCTGACTTGGAACGTAGCAGACCGCATCACCTGCCATACTCCCACTCCCATCGCCGTCCAAACTGCCAGCATCGGCAAAATTGCCCATTGCCGGCTAATCGTCCAGCCGACGGTATAGGATCGGAACACGCGCCAAAGCAATGTCCACAACGAAATGGGCGGCACCCAAGAGCCAATGTTATCCTGCGTCCACGTCCAGGCAAAGAGCACCCAGGGAAGATAAAGCAAACCCATTATGAGCTGCACCACCATCCAGCGCCCCAAGAAAGACCATTTGTGCTCGCGCCAAGCCACCCATAATGTGCACAACTGCTGGGCCGCTAACGCAAAAAAAACCATATAATTGTACATCAAACCGATAAAAGTCACTATTGCGTAAGCCGTCCAGGTACGTCGATCTGCTCGCCCGGTCCACAAATGCGCCGCAAACCAGGTGGATAGCAATACGAGCAGCACCGTTGGAGCGTACATACGGCTATCTTGGGCAAACCAGATCGAAAGCGGCTGCACCGCACTCAAAAACGTTGCCCAACGTGCCGTAGCGCGGTCAAACCACAGACGGGCCAGGACATAGGTCAACGGCACACTCAACACACTGCTCCACATGGCAGGAAAACGCAACGCCAACTCGCTCCGTCCGGTCAGAGCGATCCAGCCTTCCAGAAAAAGATGAAAGAGCGGTGGATAGGGTTGTGTCCTGCGCAATGCGTTTAACACATCTTGCAGCGACCCCTGCACAAAGACCACATCAAAAGCTTCGTCACCGCGCAGCGACTGGGCATCAATCTGCCAGATGCGCAAAGCAAAAGCCAACAAGACACACGCCAGCAACATCCACCGTTCACGCTCTTCCCAAGCGATCACCTAATTCACCTCCACCTGGCCCAACAAAACTGCATCCTCCGGCCACCGTTCCCCATCCTGTCGATACGCCGTTATCCGTCCGGCATCATCATACAGTCCTATCTTGAGCCGGTACGTCCCCGGCACGGCATCAGGGGACACCTCTACCTGATGCACGTCGATCACCGTTTCGCCCGTCGCCCAATAGCCGGTGGGGTAAAGTCCTTCGCGTGGCGCGCCGTCGCCATAGCCCATCACCCGCCCATCTGCGTTTTCCAAATGGACAAAAACCCGGTAATCGCGTCCCGGCGACACCCTCACGCGCCATGTCAGAGCAACCGGCAAGATGCTGCCCCGCCGCACCGACGCAGGCAGCTCAAAGCGGGTCAACGTCACACTGCCCGGCGCGCCGGCATCAAAACGGGCGATCACCCCCCGCGGCGCCGTCGGCCAGCGACGCGGCACCACCTTGACCCGCCCGATCGTCTGCGGATCGGTCAACCGCCGGCCCGTTTCATCGTACAGGCTCAGGTCAAGTCGAGCCACCAGCGGCGCGTCGACATCCTCCCCTACGCGCACATGCTGTCGTTCGGCCACCAACGGGCCGACCGACCACAAAGAAACCGGCCAGGTACCCGATCCGGGGTACGCATCTTCCACCCCGATAAACTGCCCCCGCTCATCGATCAGGCGCAACCAAAGGATCAATTCTCGTTCGGCCGCCCGTTCGAGTTGCCAATACAGATCAACCCTGAACGCTTCGCCGGGGCGCACCGACGCCTGCTCAAAGCCAACGGCCCGCAACAACATCCCCTCACCCATCTGGCGATCCTGAGAAATGGCCCCGGCCGGCAGGGTGACAAGCTGCCTCGGTCGGGCATAGGCTGGCGCGATCCATGCCCACGGGGCCAGCGCCGCCAGAAGCACAAAAAGCGCGACCAAAATCGCGCCGGCCATCTTGCGCACGCGGGGCAAGAACCAGGCCCGCAACCCCAACACCCAAAACAACGCAAATGACGCCAGCGCCGGAAAGAGCAACCGCCCCTGCGACCCCTCGGTCAACGAAGTCCAGCGCACCAGCGCCGCCATGATCACGCTCAACCATAAAAAAAGCAAAATCAAAGACAAAGGACGATACGCAGCGCCCCATTCCGGCTCGCGGTAGCGCAATGACGCCCACGCACCGCGCGCCAAACCCAGATTCACCCAGCGTCCCACCTCGACGAGCAGCCCAACGGCAGCAAGCAGACTCAACACGTCGAGCAGACGATAAACCCAGGCCGGCATCGCCACACTGAACCAGCCGAACAGCCCCCAGAACGACCAACGCAAACCGCGAAACTCACCCCACAAATCGCGGCCAAAATCCGTCCGCCGACCCACAACCTGCCACATCGCCGAAAGGCCGGTTGGCTCACCGTACAACACCAGATTACGCACATACCACCATCCGGCAATCGCCAACACCGGCAGGCCGACCGCCAACGCCATCCTCACCCCATCGCGCCAGGAACGACGATACCAGGCAAGCAGAGCGATCCCCATCGCGGTCAACCCCAACAATCCCAACGCGCTCAGCTTGGTCAGACAGGCCAGGCCAAGCACGATGCCCAACAAAAGCCAACGATACCGAACATGCAGTACGGAACGCGCAGCACAGATCACCTCTCGTGTGTTGTGCACCTCCCTGAGCTGACCCAACAACAGATAAACGGCCAACGTCGCCAGGCAGGTCATCAGATTGTCGTTGTTGACCGAGGCCGAAATGAAAAGAAACTGAGGTATAAAGGCCGCCACCGCAGCCGAAGTCAAGGCCAACCCATGTTCGGCGGGAAACACCAACTGCACCGTAGCCCAGATCAAGGCGATCGTGGCTGCGCCCAGACTCAACGAGAAAAAGCGCAAAATGTGCACGGCCAACGTCGCACCGCGCCAGGGCCAATCTTGCTCTGGCGGATGAATGTACACGTTCTTGTTGCCCGGATTGGCCGGATCACCGATGTTGGCCTGCGGATTGGCCCACAGCAGCTCCTCTGCATCCGCCATATCAATCCGGCCAACCAACGCCGCACCGAGCAGGTAATACAACGGCGGTTGACTGCCCTCTTGCTGCCAATGCCCGCGCGTCTCCGCCCGCTGAACCGGCAAAGTGCGATGGTCAACGATGTGCTTGACCACCCAAAAATGAAAGGACTCGTCCGGCGCTTCCCAAACGGGTGTAACCAGGCTGTAGACCACCCCCAACGTCAGATAGATCGCCAGAATCGCCGCCAACCCCCAACGTTCTCGGCCGCGCATCACGCCACGGTCTCCTCAGCGCCGGACTCTCCCATCGTAATCGGCAGCCGATTGCCCCCACACAGATTCATCACTCCACCCTCACCTTGCCCAAAATCACCACATCATCCGGCAGTACCCGCCCCTGGTCATTGATCAACCGCATTCTCTGCATTGTTTGACCATCGTAAAGCATCAAATACAAATCATAGCCACCAGGCGGCGCGTCGGGGGAAACCGGCAAAATCCGCCGATCGACCACCCGCTCACCCTTACGCCACCGTCGCGTATCCGAATCGCCGGGCCGGCTATCCCACTGCGCCACCTTGCGCCCGCCCGCATCAAGCACCTGGGCCGATACGGTATAGCTGCGCGACATCGGCGACAGGCACTCCCAATACAACGTCAACTCGAATGCCCCCCCTGCTGTGGCCGTCCGCCGAGCCAATGTCCAGCCGATCAAAGCCAGCCGGTCTTCAAAGTTAATCCGCACCGGGTTGGGCAGATCGCCCGGCCGCGGCAAAATTGTCAACGACTGAAAACGCAACCGATCACCGACCACTTTTCCTTCGCCTGACACCAACGTCACCGGCAAACGTTCACCGCTCAAACGATCATACAGCCCCACCTCAATTGCCGCCGCGGCAGGCGCAAAAGCCGTCTGGGGCAAAATTACCACATAGCGGTCGACCCAGCGCGTACCGGGCGTCAACCGGCTTGTCGCCAGCAGGCCTTGCCCCGGAAAACGGTCGCGCGTAGCCACCGGCAGACCCAGGTCGAGGTCAAAGATGTGGCAAAAAATGCTCCAATCACGGTCTGTCGGTTGCAACGCTTCCCAATACAACGTAAATCGAAAAGCATCGCCCGGTTGCGCCGATGTATTTTCAATATCATAGCCCAATAGCCGCACCAGGCCGCCTATTTCGGCGTTCAGCACATATTCGGGGCGCGCTTCCGCTCCCGACGGCCCAAGCGGCGGACGATAGGCCGGCGCGATCACCCCCCATGGCGCCCATGCCGCTACGGCCAGCATCAACACACCGAGCAGGCCGGGCAGCACACCCGCCCAACGCCGCACACGCCCCCACTCCAACCAGGCGCTCAACCCCAGCGCCAGCCAGGCCGACCAGGCCGACATCGCCCCAAAAACCAGCCGCCCCTGCGATGACCATGTACGCAAGGCCCAGGCGGCCCACAAAGCAACGACGATCAACGGCCAAAGAAAGAGCAAAACCAGTTGCGCGCTTGAGGTTACGAGTTTCAAGCCTGTCGCCGACCGGATTACGTACCGCGTCCCCTTGAACACCAGGCCTGCCGCAGCGACGATCACCGCCCCGTTCAGAAAGCGATAAATCCAACCCGGCATGGGCACATTGACCCCGCCAAACAGCCCCCAGTAGGCCATCATAAAGCCTTGCCGCTCTCCCCAAAGCTGACGCAGCGTTGCCGGCGGGCTACGATAGCCCAGGATGACGATGAACCGCTCAATACCCATCCAATCTCCATCGTACAACACGGCATTGCGCACAAACCACCAGCCCGAAATGAGCATCACCAGCCCGGCGGTGATCCCCCCTCCCCACCAGAAATGCCACCACGAACGCCGCCGCCAGGCCACCCAGCTCACCGCCAGCGCCGTGAGCGGCAGCAACCCCATCGCCTGCGATTTGGTCAACACGGCCGCGCCCAACACCAGCCCCAACACGGTCACATCGCGCAGCCAAACCCGACGTTCCGGCACGGTGGCATCCCCATATCGGCCCACCAGCCGCACCAACAGCCAGATGCCCAGCGCACAGAGCAGCATCGCCAGCGTGTCATTGTTCACCGAGCCGCTGATAAAGCAAAACATCGGGTTAAAGGCGGTGATCGCCGCCGCCGCCAGGGCCAGCCCCGACCGTTCAGGCCATATCTCCAAGACCAACCGATAGGTCAGGTAAACCGTCCCTACGCCCAGCAAAACCGAGAAAAAGCGGATGATGTGGATGGCCAATGTTGTACCGTGCCACGGCCAACGGTCGACCAGACCATGGATCATCAAGTTGATGTTGCCGTCTTGGGTGATAATGCCATTGTCGGCATGCGGATTGGGGTAACGAGCCTGAGGCAGGTCAGAGGTGTCAATCCAAAAGGTGAGCAGCGCACTAAGGGCATAATACAGCGGCGCCTGACTGCCCTCTTGCCGCCAGGGCGTTTCAACAGCCGGATCCTGATAGGGCAGCGAGCGGTGATCGGCAAGGTATTTGACCATCGGGTAATGCCACAGCTCATCAGACGCTTCCATAATCGGCGTGACGATGCTGTAGATGCTGCCCAGGACGATAAAAAGAGATAAAATGAGATAAATGCCGTATTTTTTCAGAAACATAAAGCCCTGCCTGGCCGATTGGACATCGATGGATTATACCCGCACCCGGTAGGACTGTCAAAAATAGACCCTAAAGGTCTTGAAGACCTTTAGGGTCTATCCCGGTAGGTATGCACGGCCAACAGCAATCCCGAACGCACCCGCACTTCCGGCCGCGGATCGGTGAACACATTGCTTACGCCCCGCGCCGGGCCGAAAAAGAGCGTTTCGTCATGCAGCGGGTATTCAAGGCCATATGTGGTCACCCCTACGGCATCGCCACCGATCGGCAGCAAAGAAAGCAGGTCGCCGACCGCGCCGCAAAAAACCCCTCGGCTGCGGATCAACGAAACCGTTTGTCGGCCTTCGATGAAGCGAATGGGGACATCGACCAGGCGGGGATGGGCCAAAAGCAAAAAATTGCCCAACTCGTGATCGATCCGTCCGCCAAGCGCACCCAAGACGACAATATCGGTTGCACCGTGTTCAACAGCGTAAAGCAGCGCCAATTCCAGATCGGTCTCATCTTTGTTGGGCGGATAAGCACGAACGCAAATCCCCTGCGCTTCCAGCGCGGCGCGCAAGTCGGGGGCCACCGAATCCAGGTCGCCGATCAACAGGTGAGGCGTCACCCCTAATGCCGCCGCATGATTGGCTCCCCCGTCAGCACAGATCACCCATTCGGCCCACGCCGCCCAGCGATGCGCCAGTTCGGCAATCGGCCGGTTTCCGTTAGCCAGGATCAACACACGCATAGGCATACACCTGTCCACAAACAAACGAGACTCCCGTCCATCCGGACAGGAGTCTCACCGACAAACTCAAACCGGCATCAGGCCGTTCCGGTTTTTTCCTGCTCCACGGAAGACCTGTACGCCGCCAGCTCTTCTTGTGCTTCCGCAAATCGCTTGAGCAACAGTTTGTCTGAGCCTTTGAACGCATTGATCGTGCGCTTGGCGCATGTGCAGCAACCCAACGATGCTTTGTAGCTATCCAGATCACAATCCAAACACCCCAACAATTTGATCATCATCAAGGCAAAGGCCAAACTGTCCGGATGCATATCCGGCAAGGCGGCAATGCGTTCCACCAATTCGTCCCACAGCGGGCCGCGCAGGCCCTTCAGTTCACGCACACAGCGATGAGGAAACAAAATTTCACTTCGAGGATACATTGACCCCGTTAAACCTCCCGATCGAGTTAAAACATCACCAAGCATAGCATAGCCGCGACCGTTTGTCAACCTTTTTTTCACCGTCTGCGGTAACTACCTACCTGATTGGCCTGTCGCTATGCGCTGACTGGAAATCAGCCTTTCCGGGCACGCTGTGCCGGACGTCGGCTTGCGCCGACGCCCCCGGTCGGCGCAGGCCGACCGCAGGCCGAAGGCCTATGGCGGGCGACTTGAGTCGGCACGTAGGTAGTCACCGTCTGCGGTAATTATCTACCCGGCTGCCTGCCGCCGTACGCCGATTGGAAATCGGCCCTTGGGGGCGTCTGCGACGCCAGGCGTCGGCCTGCGCCAACGCGCAAACAGCGAGCGGCCTGCGTGGGCAGGCAGTCAGGGTCTATCCGAAAAACACAGCCGACCGAAAAACGTAGCCGACGCATCCCTATGCGTCGGCACAAGCGGCATAGGGATGCCGCTTGTACGGTTTTTTCAGATAGAACTCTTGGCGTCCGCGAAGCAAGTAGCCGACCGAAAAACGTAGCCGACGCATCCCTATGCGTCGGCACAAGCGGCATAGGGATGCCGCTTGTACGGTTTTTTCAGATTCAGCGTCCGCGAAGCAAAGCCTCGTAGCCGATGCGAAAGGCACGGGCCAACAATGCATTGCGGTAATTCTCACCAAACGTTGCCGGCACGCTGCGCGTGGCATCTACATTGCCGTCGATGATCTCGGCCATCACCCACAAATACTCGGCTCGGCCTTCTCCGGCATACCAATACACTGCCGCAATCACGCGCGCCACGTAATCGGTGTATCCGGCTTGCAACAGGGCGTCTGTGATGAGCAGTGTATCGCGGTCGCGCCCGCCGGCTCGCTCCCAGGCATAGCCGTTGAGGTGGCATGCTCCATCGGCGACATTTTGTCTTAAATCCTGTTCCGAGTCACCGTAAATCTGAGTAAAACAACCGCCGGCCTTGGGGGTGATTCCCATCACGCCATGGTCGGCCACCCGATTGCTGAACGTGCCTTGCGATTCCAGCGCGGCAATCGCCAGCAAAACTACCGCCGGAAAATTGCCACGCTCGGCCTGGGCGGCCGCTTCGACAATGCGCACACGCTCGCGACGGCTTTCCTCTTCCAACGCCCAAGCCGGAACAGGCATAGTCAGCAGGGGCAAAATGGTCGGTCGGGTTGGCGCTGGCGTTGCGCGTGGTGGATGGGTTGCGGTGGGTGTTGCGGTCAACGTCGGCGGGCGCGGCGGAAGGGACGTCGCGGTAGGCGTCGGCGTCCAGGTAGGCGGAAATGTTTGCGTCAGGCAAGCCCGAAAAGTGGTTTGCCGTGTCCAAGTCAAATCATACGACGGTTCTTGGGCCTGCGTGCAAGCGCTCAAGCCCCAAATCGACAACCCGATCAGGCTCAGTAGACCGCAAGGGATCACCCGACGTGGAGCTTTCAGGCGAACCATTCCGGCTAAAGCCTCGACTCCATGACCGAATTGCGGTCTGCCGAGGCTCATTATCACCCCCAACAAGCCGATTCGCATCCGCTGTAACGACCTATTCGTACTCTTCGCACGTCGGTTCCAATTCGGCATACTCTTTATCGACAGACACCGAGGGCACTTCGAGCACCATCGTCATGCCTCCCAACTCGACACGATGAGCAACCCCCGGCCCGATGATCATCACGCCGCCATGCGGCAACGAAAGCGAACGACACTTGGTCTCTTCAAGGTAACGGAACATCGCCGCTAAAGGCTTTTCTGAATAATAAATTTCCCAATGGCGGGTATGATAATGGACATCCTGGGGTGCCTTTTCATTGACAAATGAAAGCGCGAACGGCCCCTGCGCATATTGAGGCAATTCCGGGTCAATAAAACTGGCGGCCTCACACACCCGGTTGGGTTCTTCTTGTGGCGAATGTGTCCAATATCTTCCTTCAAGAATTTGTTCCGGCTTGACATCTTCGCCTCTGCTTACCAGCAGATCATACAACTTGCTGGTCAACATTTCGGGAATGATGATCTTGACATCTTGACGGGTGTTGGTCTCGAATTGTTTATAAAGCTCATCCAGCGGAATTCCCAACACTTTGCGTATCCGCCGAACGCTATCTTCACAGCTCATTTTGACTCACCTCCTCAAACACTAAGGGCAACTTGCCCAAACTCCTGTAACCGACGCATAGGGATGCGTCGGCTGCGTTTTTCGGATAGGCCCTAAGGGCAACTTGCCCAAACTCCTGTACCGGCCTCCGGCACCTCGACATCTCGGAGTGATGTCGAGGCTTTAGCCGAACCGGCTAAAGCCTCCTGAAAACGCCAGCGTCCAGCTCCTGTATATAGACGATTTGATGGTTCGCTTTCTAACCCGTCCTCGTAACCTGATAAAATGTTTTTGGGTCTATCCGGGTTAGAAATTGGTCTCTACGCTGCTTCAGTATAACACGGCAACAGGCGCAACGCAAAAAAATCTCTGCGGCCGGTATGCGCCCGGTGACGCACCGCTTACCAACCTGGCCGTCCGACCGCTGTGAAAAGCAGCTCGCTGCCGATAAAGAGCTTTTGGTTCCACCCTCCCCCGACCGTGGCGAGCAAATCGTGCCGCTCAACACAAACCTCGACCTGTTGCGCTCCGGCCTGGCGTGCCAACTGCTCGACTCGCTCAGACATCACCTCCCTGGCATAGTCAATTCCTTCTTGCAAGGTATCAAAATCGCGCACACCATCAGGCAGATGGAGGCGATAAAAAGCTTCAAAATCCATCGGTTGGATCAAGACACGTTGACGCTGCACCACACTGCCTATCACCGCACCGACCGCATTGGCTACCTGGTAATGATCGGGAATGACCAGCTCGCAATGCAGTTGTTCGGCCACTCGCGGCATGTAGGCTTTCACCGGCGCGCCGATGGCAACAATGGGCCGCTGCAATGTCAAATGGCAGCTCAAATCTGAAGCAGACACACGCTCCAGGGCACGCGCCAACATGGCCACCGCCGCCTTTTCACGTTCCCAATCGCACGTGCCGGCTTCGTCGATCAGCACCTTTTGAACCAGGGCTGCCGCTATCCGGTCGGACATGAGAGATACCACCTGTTCACAAAGCCCGGTTGCCGACATCCCAAGTTGTGCGGCAAGGAGTTCGGCTCCCAACCGCGCAGCCTCGACATTCCATTCTGCAAAATGTCCCAGCACATGCAGCGCATCGGTTGGCGTCCATGCCGACCAAATTGCCTGCTGATGGGCCACCCATGTCTCGATCTGACGGAGAATCAGGCGGCCATAGCCCAGTTCGTGAACCAGGGCATTGAGCGAACGCGGGCCATCGGCCAGTTGAAGGAACAATGCCCGGTCGGCAGAGGTCATTTCCGACTTGTCATGACGCTGAGTCAACACAAACTGGCCGCTCAGCCTGGCCGAGAGGTTGCCTCCGGCCAGGGCACGAACTTGGGCACGCAGGTCATCCAGCACCTGAGCATGCTCGACGGCCAACAGGCTCAACGGCACGACACGCTGTGGACCAATGCTGATTTCACCGGCGCCGGGAAAGGTGCTACCGTCGAGCCGAACGCGGCTGTCACCCCCCAACCCTACCGTGAACACATCAATGGCTTCGACCATCGTCTGCCATGGGCCGACCAATGCGCCTTCAGGATTGAGACGCGGACGGCCGTCGTTGAGCACCGCAATATCGGTTGTGGTGCCCCCTACGTCAACCACCCAGGCATCTCGCCGTCCGGCCAGATGCCATGCGCCGATCACGCTTGCCGCCGGGCCGGACAAAATCGTTTCGATCGGCCGTTCCATCGCCCACGCCGCGCGCACCAAAGAGCCATCCCCTTTGACCACCATCAACGGTGCGCAAATGCCCGTCTGATCCAGTGCCCGACAGACGGCAGCAATCAAATCGCGCAATAAAGGGATCAGCCGTGCATTGAGCGCGGCGGTCGTTGCCCGCCGCAAGGCATCGAGACGGCTGGTCAGCTCATGTCCGCAAGTGACCGGGAAGGTGAGTTGATCATCCTGGTTACACGAATGATACAAATCCTGAATCAGCGCACGCACGCGCAGTTCATGCGCAGGGTTACGCACGCCAAAATAGCCCGAAACGGCAAATGCATCGACCCGCCCCAGGCGTGCCGCAACCGCCTCACGGACGGTAGCCTCATCCAGCGGCGCACGCTCGTTGCCCTCTCCATCGTGTCCACCGTCGACAAAAACCACATCTTGGGTCACCTGCTCCAGACCTGTTCCCGAAAGGCCTGTCTGGCGACGCACCCAATCGGCATCGTAGCCGATCAAGATCAGGCAGACCCGCCCACCCCGTCCTTCGACGATGGCATTGGTGGCCAACGTCGTCGACAGACCGACCAACACAATGTCGGCAGGCGAAATGCCCAAATGAGCCGCCTCGGCCGTTTCCAGCACGCGCACAATCGCCTGTGCAATGCCCAGAGCAAGGTTTTGATACGTGGTCAGCACCTTGGCCGAGGCCAAAACCGTTCCTTGCTCGTATTCCACCAGAACCGCATCGGTGTAGGTGCCACCGGTGTCGATGCCCAAAGCGACATGCATGGTCAACACTCCCAACAAAACTCCCGCCGAACCTGGCGGGAGTCTCATCAACGCACCTGGAGCCTATCCGAAAACCGTAACCGGCACATCCCTATGCGTCGGCATAAGGATGACGCTTGTACAGCTTTTGGGAAGGTTTTTAGGGCCTATCCGAAAGACGCAGCCGACGCATCCCTATGCGTCGGTATAAGCGGCATCGGGATGCCGCTCGTACGGTTTTTCGGATAGGCTCTTAGTGAGGACAAGTATATCATCAAATCAAACTCGCGTCAACCGAATCGTCTGGGCGGACGACGGCAAATGCCGTGCTCCCCACTGCGCCTTTGACAAGTAGCCATACCTGCCTATAATTGACAAGCGAGTGCATTGCGCACAACATACAAAAAAGGAGAAATACGATGTCTAAAGAAAAAATTCGTATCGGCATTATCGGGGTCGGACAAATCGGCAAGCACCATCTGAACACCTACCAAAAGATTGAAGGGGCCGAGATCGTGGCCATTGCCGACATCAATGAGGCTGAACTGAACCGCGTCGGCGACAGCTATGGTATCGCCAACCGTTACACCAATTTCCGCGATCTGCTGGCCCGTGACGACATCCAGGCCGTCGATGTGTGCCTGCATAACAACTTTCACATGCCTGTTACCGTCGCAGCGTTGGAAGCAGGCAAAGATGTATACTGCGAAAAGCCGATGGCCGGGGCCTATATCGATGCGGAACGGATGTATACCACTGCCCGATCGCTGGGCCGCAAACTGTCGATCCAGCTCAACACCCTGTATCGGCCGGAGACCAAGGCGGCCAAATGGCTGATCGACAACGGCTACCTGGGCCACGTCTATCATGGTCGGTCCACCGGCTTTCGTCGCCGCGGCCGGCCCTTTGTCGACGGCTATGGTAGCCCGGCTTTTGTGCAGAAAAACAACTCGGCCGGCGGTGCAATGTACGACATGGGCGTTTATCACATTGCCCAAATGCTTTACCTGCTCGGCAATCCGCAGGTTGAGCGCATCACCGGCAAAACCTATCAAGAAGTCGAGATGGATGAAACGCGGCGGATTTCCAGCGGCTATAATGTTGAGGAATTGGGGTTAGGCTTTGTGCGCCTGGCCGACAACATTTCGCTGGACATCATCGAGTCGTGGGCCATTTTGCTGGACAAATTCGAGGGTTCGGTGGTGGTTGGCTCCAAGGGGGGTGTGCGACTGGAGCCGTTCGGCTATTTCTACAGCCTGGGCGACCTGGATATGAATGCCACGGCCAACCTGGACGGATTTATGTACCGCATTCACAACGTCCATGGCATCGGTGACGAATATGACGGGCCACAGCAGCACTGGATCGCCGCTTTGCAAGGGCGCGTTGAACTGCTGCCTACTGCCGAGCTGGCGCTGAACACAATGTTGATTTCGGAAGGGATTTACCTGTCGGAGAAATTGGGCCGTGAGGTGACGACCGAAGAAGTGCGCCAAAACTCGGTATCGAGCGCAGCTAGAGTTTAGGTTCAGTTTCATCCGTCCAATCCGCGTTGATCCGTGTCCTATAAAACGGGACACGGATTTTCACGGATGCGACGGATGATCACGGATTTTTGATCCGTGTCAATCCGTCCAATCCGTGTTCATCCGTGTCCCAGGTTTCAGGAGTCATCCCAACAGCAAATAGGGCTGTTCGATCAGTCGGCCGATGCGTTGCAAAAAGCGCGCGGCCGGCGCCCCGTCGGTCAGGCGATGGTCAAAGGCCAGGCTGAGGGTAAGCATGCTGCGCACCACCACCTGTCCATCGCGCACCACCGGCTTGTCCACAATGCGTCCCACGCCCAAAATGGCCGCTTCGGGCAGGTTGATCACCGGGGTAAAGGCATCCACGCCGTACATCCCCAGGTTGGTGATGGTAAACGTGCTGCCACTCAAGTCATCGGGCAGCGACTTGCCGACCCGCACCCGCTCGACCAGGGTGCGAAATTCGGTGCCCAATTGCCGCAACCCTTTTCGGTCGGCATCGCGGATCACCACCACCAGCAGGCCGCGCTCGGTGTCGACAGCCATCCCCATGTTGATCCTGGCCAAATGTTCGATGGTATCACCGTTAAGCCGCGCGTTCATGTACGGAAACTCGCGCAGGGCACGGGCTACAATGATCGCCAGCAAGTCGTTATAGCCCGGCGCAAAGCCCCATTCCTGACTCACTGCCGCCTTGAGCTGCTCACGTACCGCGACCAGAGCCGTGGCATCTACCTCGCCGAACAGGGTCACCCGGGCAACGGTATGCACGCTGGCCGCCATCCGTGCGGCAATGATGCCACGCAAACCGCTTAGCGGTTGGGTCGCGGCCACCTCGGCAGGAGGCAATTTGACCGGCGGAGCAGCCTCCGCCGGCGGAACGACCGCTGCCGGCGGAACCTGTTCCGGCGGAACTTGTTCCGGCGGAACTTGTTCCGGCGGCGCTGCCGGACAGGCAAGTCTTTCCACATCGGCTTTGGTCACTTTGCCGGCCACACCGGTGCCGCTTACCGTCCGCACGTCGACGCCCATTTCGGCGGCCACTTTGGCGGCTACCGGCGTTACTTTGGGTTGTTTTTCGATAAACGACAGTACATCGCGTTCAACAATTCGTCCACCGGGGCCGCTGCCTTGAACCTGGGTCAGATCGACGGCCAGCTCTTTGGCCCGCCGCCGTGCGCGTGGAGAAGCCACGACCCGGCCGGTGGGCGCAGGGGCAGGTTGAAGGCTTTCGGTGGCAGGTTGAACCACCTCAACCAAACGTGCCTTTTCCCTCGTTTCCTTGTCTACCTCGAGTTCTTCTTCCATCGTCGCCGTGATGATCCCGATCGGCGTCAGCACGGGTACGGTGGTGCCGGCCGGTACGAGAATGCGCCGCAAAAATCCCTCTGTGGTGGCTTCTACTTCCAGGGTGGTTTTGTCTGTTTCAACAGCAAAAAGCGGGTCGCCACGCCGCACCCTGTCACCTTCTTGCTTGAACCACTCGACCACGGTGCCTTCGTTCATGGTTTCACCCAAAACGGGCAAAATGATTTCAGTAGCCATCCTTTGTTTCTCCTCTTGATGAGACGTGAGGCGTGAGGCGTGAGACGCCACACGCAACACGGCACGGATCACCTCAATGCCTGACGTATACCGGCGATCACGGCATTGACGTTGGGCACGGCGGCGTCTTCCAGCGGTTCGCTCATCGGCACGGGCACGTCGGCGGCGCAGACGCGGACAATCGGCGCATCGAGCCAGTCGAACAGTTCTTCCTGGATGCGCGTGGCCAGCTCGCTGATGAACGAGCCGGTTTTGTAGGCTTCGGTCACTCCAACCACCCGACCGGTCTTTTTGACCGAGGCGGCAATGGTTTCCATGTCCAGCGGCTTGAGCGTGCGCAAGTCGATCACTTCGACGCTGATCCCCTCGGCAGCCAGTTTCTCGGCAGCTTCTAACGCGCGATGTACCATACGGCTGTAGGTGACAACGGTCACGTCTTTGCCTTCGCGCTTGACATCGGCCACGCCAAAGGGAATGATGTAATCGCCGTCGGGCACAAAACCTTTGATGCCATAAAGCATTTTATGCTCGATAAACATCACCGGATTGTCGTCGCGGATGGCTGCTTTGAGCAAACCTTTGGCATCATACGGTGTGGAAGGCATCACGACGTAAATGCCGGGGAAATGTGTCCACAAGGCTTCCAAAGATTGGGAGTGATGGGCCGCGATGCAGCGGCCGGCTCCACCTTCGGTACGAATGACCATCGGCACAATCGTTTTGCCGCCGAACATGTAGCGGTTTTTGGCCCCCTGGTTGGCGATCTGATCCATCGCCAGGGGGGTAAAATCTACATACATGATTTCGGCCACCGGGCGCAGGCCGGACATCGCCGCGCCGACGGCCGCCCCGCCGATGGTGGCTTCCGAGATGGGCGTGTCGCGCACGCGCTCTTCGCCGAATTCCTGATACAGGTCGCGGGTGGCGCCGTATGCGCCGCCGTACAGGCCGATGTCTTCGCCCATCAAAAAGACTGCCGGGTCGCGGCGCATTTCTTCGCCCAAGGCATCGCGGATGGCCTGCCAATAGGGGATTTCGCGCCCGCCGACGCTTTTGACTTTGACGTGTTCACGCAGTTCACGCTCACGTTTTACGTCGGCGTCGGTCCACTTGAACGGTGCATAGACATAAAGTTCCAATTCGGACGGGTCGGGCAGCGGCGAGGTGAGAGCAAACTCGGTGGCTTCCTTGATCGCCTGTTCGGCCTGGGCGAACAGCGCATCGATCTCGGCCTGCGTAGCCACGCCGGCCTCGACCAGACGGGCAGCAAAAGAAGGGATCGGATCGCGCTTTTTCCACGCCGCCTCTTCTTCTTTGGTGCGATACACGCGCGGATCGGAGCGCGAATGGCCATACCAGCGATAGGTCTGGCACTCGATCAGCGAGGGGCCTTCGCCGCGTCGAGCACGTTCCACAGCCCGCCCGACCGCTTCGCGCACGGCCAGCACATCCATGCCATCGACCACCTCACCGGGGATGCAATAGGCACAGCCGCGGTCGGCGATGGTGCGCTCACAGGTGGCCACTTTGGCCGCCGCCTTGCCGATGGGCACCGACATGCCGTAGAGGTTGTTTTCGACAATATAAACCACCGGCAGACTCCACAGCGAAGCCAGGTTGAGCGATTCGTGGAAATTGCCGGTGTTGGAAGCTCCGTCGCCGAAAAAGCAGAGCACCACCCGGTCGGTGCCCTTCATTTTTTGGGCCAGGGCGGCGCCGGTGGCCACCGGAATGTTGCCGCCGACGATGCCGGTAGCGCCCAGGTTGCCCTTTTCGACATCGGCAATGTGCATCGAGCCGCCGCGGCCCAGGCAATAGCCGGTGGCCCGACCGCACAACTCGGCCATCATTTTGTTATAGTGGGTCTGCCGGGCTGCCTCGTCGCGGGCCAGCGAGGCGCCACGAGCATGGCAGTGGCCATGGCCACGGTGGGTGCTGGTGATCAGGTCATCGTCACGCAAGACGGATATGGCGCCCACAGCAACCGCTTCTTCGCCGGCATAAAGGTGCGATGCGCCTTTGATCACATTTTGTCCCAACAAATCATAGACGGTCTCTTCAAAGCGACGAATCTCGAGCATCTGGCGAAGCAGATCGAGAGCTTTTTCTTTGCTCAGGCCATAAGCAGAAAGCAAATCTGGGGCAGATTTTTCGGTCATTATTTCTCCTCAATAAACGCTAAATATCTTTGATAAGCTTCATTCCACATTGTCATATCGCCGGGTTCAAAAGTTTCCACATCGAACGAGCGGGCGACAATGCGACGCCCTTCTTCCAGCGAATCGATCTCGCCCATGGCAATCGCCTGTACCAACAGATTGCCGATCGCCGTTGCCTCAACCGGCCCGGCGACGACGGTGCGGCCGGTGGCATCGGCCGTGAATTGATTGAGCAAGCGGTTTTGCGATCCGCCGCCGATGATGTGGATGGTGTTTAGCCGTCGACCGCTGAGCCGATCCAGGCTTTCGGCCACCCGGCGATATTCGAGGGCCAGGCTTTCCAACACGCAGCGCAAAATTTCCTCCTTGCTTTGCGGAACCTGCTGACCGGTTTCACGACAAAAAGCCTGAATGCGCTCCGACATCCCACCCGGCGGGAGAAAACGCGGGTCGTCAACCCACACCAGGGGGCCAAAGGCGGGGGCATCGGCAGCCATCCGAGTCAACTCGTGATAGCTGTATTCGTGTCCCTCACGCGCCCACTCACGACGGCATTCTTGCACCAGCCACAACCCCATGATGTTCTTGAGCACACGGAAGGTGTTGCCGAATCCGCCTTCGTTGGTCAGGTTAAAATTGAGCATATCCTGGTTAATCAGCGGTGTTTTGGATTCAATTCCCATCAACGACCAGGTGCCGGAGCTGAGATAGATATAATCTTCTCCGGTTGCCGGCACGGCGGCCACTGCCGAGCCGGTGTCGTGCGTGGCCGTTGCGACCACCGGAATCGCGCCGGTGTCGGTTTCTGCCTGTACTGAGGGCAGCAAGGGGCCGAGTACCGTGCCCGGCTGCACAATTGGGCCAAACATGTCGGTGGGGATGCCCAAACGCTGCAACATGTCGTAGGCCCAATCGCCGGCACGGGGGTCATAGCACTGGGTTGTCGTGGCGATGGTAAACTCGTTCGCTTTGTGTCCGGTCAGCCAGAAATTGAACAAATCGGGCATGTTGAGAAAGGTGTGCGCCACCGACAAGGCCGGTGCATCGGCTTTGACCATGGCCAGCAATTGATACAAACTGTTCAATTGCATAAACTGAATGCCGGTCAACTCGTAGATTTCGGCACGCGGCACGATCTCGAACGCGGCTTCCATCATCCCATCGGTGCGGCGGTCACGATAGTGATATGGGTTGCCGAGCAGGGTGTCGTCGGCAGCCAGGAGGGCAAAATCGACGCCCCATGTGTCGAGGCCGACGCTTGAAATATCGCCGTACTGTCTGACCGCCATCGCCAAACCGGCCTTGATTTCGCTCCACAGGCGCAGCACGTCCCAGTACAAACTGTCGCCCACGCGTACCGGCCCGTTCGGAAAGCGATGGATCACTTCCAGGCTCAATCGTTGATCGCTCAAATGCCCTACAATGGCACGGCCGCTTTCGGCGCCGAGATCAAAAGCGAGAAATTGGGTCATTATCTCATCTCCTGTCCGCCGGTCACGTTGATCGCCTGACCGGTCATATAGCTGGCCATATCAGAGGCCAAAAAGACCACCACATTGGCCACGTCTTCGTATTCACAGGAGCGTTTCATCGGCACCTGCTCGATGTATTTCCGACGCACTTCTTCTTCGCTGATCCCTTGATTTTGGGCATATTGCTTGAACAGCGAGTTGACCCACAGCGGTGAGTTGAGCAGATTGCCGGGGCAGACCGCATTGACGCGAATGCCCTCTTCGGCCAGTTCCAGGGCCAGGCTTTGGGTCAGGCCGATGCCGCCGAATTTGCTGGCCGCATAAGCCGAGTTCTTGAAACTGCCCTTTTTGCCCGATTTCGAGTTGATCTGGATGATCACTCCACTGTGCTGCCGCTTCATCACCCGCACGGCATGCTTGGCACAGATCATATAGCCCCATAGATTTACGTCAATCACCTTACGCCACTTGTGAACATCGAACTCGTCGATCGGGCCGGAAATCAGGATGCCGGCGTTGGACACCAGAATGTCCAACCGACCGAATTCGCGCACTGTGCGGTCGATCATGGCCTCGACCTGTGCTTCATCGGTGACATCTACGCCCACGGCAATCGTCCGGCGGCCGGTCTGGGCGGCGATTTCTTCGGCCGTTTGGCGGGCGCCTTCCAGGTTCAGATCGGCAACGACAACATCGCATCCCTCTTGGGCCAGCCGCAAACAAAGCGCTGCGCCCAAGCCCTGTGCCCCGCCGGTGACCAGAGCGATTTTGTCTGGTAACAGTTGCGTCATCGAACAACCTCCTGATTCATTGTGCTGTGTGTGGTATGGTGCGTGGCGCGTCTGTGCGCCACGCTGCACGTCTCTTACGGCAACATCTGACGTAAAAACTCGGCTTCTGCCTCATTGGTCCATTCGCGGCCATCCTTGAGTAAGGCATAGACGGAAGGCAATTTATCCTTCAGATCGGGCAGGGCGGTGAGCGGAAAATCTCGAATCTGCGGATAGATCACCACTTTGCCGGGGTAAACCGTATCCTGAACTGCCCGTAACCCTTCTTTGGCTGCCGTCAGTGAGCCGACTGCGGCCACCGAGCGGTTGGGCGAAAGCACCCCTGTTTCGGCCTGGAAGAGCATCAATTTCATGTCGTCGATGCTGGACGCCGAATGGCCGATGATGCGTGTCCCTTGGAGGTAAGCGCCGCTCAGATCGATCTGGGCCATTGTCCCGCGGTTGACACCGGCAAAGATGTTCATCACGCCTTGGGGGGCCAGCCAGGTGGCCGCGTCGGCGATCACGGCCGGCACCGGCGCCAATACGATGATGTCATCAAAGCCGGCTCGGAAGGCAGCCATTGCGGCAGCGTATTCCGCCTGGTTCATCGGGTTAAGGCAGACAAACTCGATCCCTTTGGCTTGCGCTTCGGCGGCATAAGACACCCGCAAATCGTTCAGGCGCAGGTCGCTGACATCGGTACACACGATGACCGCCGGGCCGTCGGCGGTTTGGATCGCCCGCTGGACGTGCATGCGGCCCATCGGCCCGCCGGCGCCGACAAACCAGGCCCGCCCACCGGGACGGAGGGTTGAACGCACCGGTAAGGCGCTGTAGGCCTGGGCAATGTCGGGGCCGCTGCCGCCGACATATACCCAGCGGTTGTAATGGATGCGCCCCACATCTACGGCAACACGCCGTGGCATCGGCCGATCGTCGATCAGCGCCATCACGCCAAACTGGGCCAGGTATGGGCTGAGCATTTCGATTATGTCGGGATCGGCGCCGAGCAAGATGATGTCATCGGCTTCTTCAATCGGTGGGGCGGTTGGGTCGGCGATCTCGATCACCTCGACACCCAATGCCGTTGCCTGCGCGCGCAACCGGGCCGCAAAAGGCTCAGGAACGTTGGTCAAAGCCAGGCGGGCAGGGTGAGCAGCGGCGTCCAATCCGGAGGAAAGGGTGTATTCGCGGTTTTTTCCATACTCCGTGCCGACAATCCAGGTCACGCCGCCGGCCTTGAGCGCGGTGCGATATTGCAGCTCATAAGCCGCAATGACGCAGGCCCACGGTTCGGTCAGTGCGCTCTCGGCATAGCCGGTGTCTGGCTTGACCGGAATCAAATAGTTGCCGTCGTCGCCGTTCAGCACCTTCCAATCGAGCACGTTGTATTGCGACAAACCACCTTGAATTTCATACCCATACGCCAGGTTGACCCCTTTGGCGTAAATGTCGGCCTGGATGATAAAGCGATCGCCCACTCGGTACTGGTCTTGCAGGTTTTGGCCCACGCCGACGACGGTGAGGGCCACTTCGTGGCCGAGCACAACCGGGTTCTCTTGCATATTGCGATAAATGCGGGGGTGTGATTGCCCGGCCTTGATCACTTTGATGTCGGAAAAGCACAGGCCGCAGGCATCGTGACGCACCAGCAGTTCATCGGGGCCAAAGGTGGGCATGGGCACGGCAATGGGCCGATCGTTGCGGCCCAGGTTTTCAAACCCGGCGCCGTAGAGCGGCCAAAGATAATTCACCGGGGGCAAAGGCGCGTCAGCGCGCCGATAGGTTGTCAATTTGTCGGACATGTTTTTTTCTCCATCTAACAAAATCGTCAAACCGATAAGAACACCACGTTTTTACATCTCATCTGCATTTTGATTCAAGACATGGTGAGAACAACACATTCTCCTGCCTGCATTTTGATTTCTAAAATCTGGCCAATTATCGTCTTTTTCGCTCCTGTTTCACCGATCACCGTTGCTGCGCCGGGCCATGGATTCTCGAGGCGAAATGTGCCACCAGCTTGGCTGTGAATACGTACCTGAGTGACCAGGTTGTTTACCCGCTCCGCCGATACCAAAAAAGCGCCCTCGGTCAATATGCCATCAAAGGATACCTTTTTCCAGTGTGACGGAGCACCGGCAAATAAATGGTGCACCCCACGCCGAACATGGAGCATCATCTCCACAATGGCAACGGTTGCGCTCATGCCGGCATCCATCTGCATTCGCTCAGGAATGGGCGCTTCAAAGGTCATTTTATTCAAGGCGCCCTGGGCAACGCTGCGCCTTTCCATGCCACTTTTCACAATGGGAGGAGCGCCGATCAGCGTAAAACCGGGAAAGACGCAGTCATGCAGGGTGCCGTGTCCCTCGTTGGTAAACACACGATCCCAGATTTCCAGCAAGAGTTCGGCCATATCGGGGTTGTGAAGACGAGTGTGGATCATGCTGGCCCAGGGCACGCACCAGCCCGACCACATGCCCATTCCTTTTTGAATCCACGTGCGTAACGAGCGTTCATAGATCGGCTGCCAGGCCGGATCGTCGAGGTCGAGCGTGTCAAAGGGGCAGATGCCGGCCAGGTGTGAGTGATGGCGATGGCTTTCTTCCAATGGTGTGCCATCCCACAACGCAATCTGCTCATAGCCGGGCGGGCCGTACAGTGAGGCCGGTGGCAGTCCGGCATGGATGTCGGCCCAAAGGGGGTCGGGTGATTCGCCCAGTATGCGGGCGGCCTCGATCAGGTTTTCGGAGAGACGATGAATCGCCGCCAGTTGAAAGCTGGCGTTGCGTCCCCAGGCGTTGAGGGCCGCGCCGCGATATTCCGGTGACACACTGACCGGCAAAGCCCATCCGCCGTTGCCGTCGCGTTCGAGCATTTCTTCATAAACGCGCATTGCACCGACCATAAAGGGATAGGCCATTCGACGCAAAAAATCGATGTCCATTGAATATCGATAATAATCATACATCATCTGTGCCACCCACGCCGTGCAGCCATGATCCACCGCGCCGGTCCAAAAGCCCCCCATACAAGTGCCGCGATCGTCTACGGCATGCGGCAACATCAGGCCGTCGTCAATGCCGACAAATATGCGAGCGTTTTGGCGTAGCAGTGGCATCCAATTGTCGAGCATATCGAACAAGGGCTTGAGGTGATCCAGGCGGTTGCCATGATAGGCCGGCCAATAGCACATCTGTACGTTGATGTTGAAATGATAATCGCCCGACCAGGGCGGCATCTGATACTCTTCGATCCACCCTCCCTGCAGGCCGGCAGGAATGCCACCATCGGGATTGGTCAGGCCGGCGAATTTGAACATGCCGTAGCGGTACAGAAAATCCAGGCGTTTGTTGGGAATGTCAAGGCGTGGCACCGCTTGCCAGTAGCGCATCCACCAGTTTTCGGTATCATAACGTAATTTTTCAATGCCTTGCGCTGCGTAACGATCAATCAATTTACCAACCGCCGCGCGCGCTGTTGTGACATCGGTGCCATATTCCAGCCCCAACCACAATTCGTTTTCTCGAATGCGATAGCCCAGACAAAGCGGCGGGTCGGCCGGGCGCGTCTGTACCCAACCCGATAAATCTTGGCCGTCGAAAAGCTGTGGCTCGACAAAGGAAATCTGGCGCAGGTATTCGCCGACATACTCCCACGCCGTGACCCGACGAACGAGCAAAGGCAGAGCGCCGGCTGATGATTGCAGCCCGCCGAGCACCGAAATGTGCAGCAGCGGATCGCCCATGGCAAGATCGAAAACGATATCCAGTTTTTGTCCATTTCCTTCGGCATGGACATGGACCCGGCCGCGGCGCATGTCGAGTTCGCCGGTGGTGAGCGAGAGATGCCGGTCGAGCAGCAGTTCGATACGCCCCAGAGGCAACAGGCTGGGACGGCGTGGCTGACCCGGCGGGGGTTCGTCGCCCTCAAACAAATGACGCAGCCCGACCTCGTCACCGGCTTCCAGCAGTTGACGAATGCGGACATAGCTCATCCCTTCGCTCCAGGGCAGACCGCCGCGATGGTCCCAAAAGTCGGCCCGGTTGACGGTGACCCGCAGCACGTTGCCCTCGCCCCAGATCATCACCCCCATTTTGCCATTGCCCAGCAGCATACCGGTATGGGTACGCGGCAGGGGAAAATGCCAGGCATCGAGTTGGTTCATCGAAAAATGCTCCTCAGGGCCTATCCGGAAATCGTAACCGACGCATCCCTATGCGTCGGTACAGGCGGCATAGAGATGCCGCTTGTTTTCGACCAGGCTCTTAAACTATGCCGTTTGATGCGTATTGCATCGGGAGGTGCCATATTTCGGGCAAAGGCTTGCCGGCAGCCTGTATAAAAGAGAGCAGGGCAGCGACCGTCGCACGTTTCGGTTCGATGTGCCGTCCGAGTGCGGTGTAAAATGCGTTGCGTTGGCGACGGCTGGGCAAATGCTCCTTGGCCCATACGCTCTGATAGCCAAGACCCATCGTGCGTTGAGCCACGGTGTGTCCGTAGATGAAATAAGCACCGTCAAGAAAAGCCTGACGCAGCGGAGCCAATTCTGGCGTGTCGAAATCGTCGGCCGGCTTTTGGCCAAAGGCGTTCATTTCGGTGCCGATGTTAAGTGGCAGGTCGAGCTTTTGCGCCAATTCGACCACGCGGTAGAGGTTGTTCAGTTTGATGGCTTTGACCTGAGGATCGGCGATGTTCCAGTTGCGATCGGGGATGATGTTGAGGGCCACGACGCCCTGGTCGATCAGCAGTTCAAGCAATGCTTCTTCGGCCTGCTCACCGGCCGAGGTGCCGTCAAGCCAGGTGGCACAAGGCAGCGCGCCACAAGCCACAATCAACCGGTTTACCTCTTCAACGGTTGGAAAAGAGCCGCCGTCGGGCCGGACATAACCCACCCCCCCTCGTTTCATCAATTTGCTGCGCACCGTGTCTTGAAACCCGGCCCTGTTTTCCATCAGCGCCTGCACCTGGGCCATTTCCATCTTGAGTTTGGCAGCCCAAAATGCGGTCGGATCGGGCAACCGCGCTGCCGCAGCTATGTAGGCCATCACCATATGCCGCTCGGTGGCATTGCCCGCAGGGGTCAAGGGCAATACATCGCGCTCATAATCGATCTGTACCGGATCCAGGTAGGCGTTGACGCGCGCAGCCATTTCACGGTTGCGCTGGGCAGCCCGTGCGCGCATCTGCGCCAGAATCGGCTCGACATGCGCCGGCACCCGGCTCGACGTAAAGCCGATACCCATGTGATAAAAAATGCCCGGTTCGCCCGGTGAGTTGATCTCGCGGTCGGCGAATTCGGGCACAAAAACACGCGTTTCCATCCCCGCACTGCCGCGTACACCGGCATGTCTACAGGCCGCTAAAAACTCGTCCACCCCATCAAGCACGTCAAAATCGACAATGCCCATCAGTCCATAGCCGTTTTTCCGGGCCAGCCAGGCCAGCGCAGTGGGCGAATAGCCATAGGCATTGAACGAAAAGAAGGTATGGCAATGCATGTTGGCGATCTCGGACGAGGGAGGCAATTCCAGCTGGCCTTGCTCAACCAGGGCCAGCAGGCGTTTCAATGCCTCTGTCCGAACGGTGGGATCGAAATCGTTCAATTGCGTTTCGAGATAATCAGAGTTCATGTTCATCTCTTCTTCTTTGGGTATTTTGTATACTGGAGTATTCAGCCCGATTGAAATCGGCCTCTTTGGGCGCGCCGCGCCGGGCATCGGCCTGCGCCGATGCGCGCCCGCCGATGCGCGCCCGCCGATGCGCGCCTGCCGATACGCGCCCGCCGATGCGCGCCCGCCGATGCGCGCCCGCCGATGCGCGCCCGCCGATACGTGCCCGCCGATGCGCGCCTGCCGATACGCGCCCGCCGATACGCGCCCGCCGATACGCGCCCGCCGATGCGCGCCCGCCGATGCGCGCCTGCCGATGCGCGCCCGCCGATACGTGCCCGCCGATGCGCGTCGGTCGGCGCAGGCCAACAAGGGTGATTTGTCACCGGCTGAACAGTTAAGTTACGAAATCAGCTGTGTGATTTTGGCTTCCATTTCGGCAGCTTGCGCCGCGTCAAGGGATCCGATCCGTAGATCACAATGAAAGGTGCCTTTGGGCGGCAAGATGTGCAGGTTGCCTTTGGCCTTTTCGGCGGTATAGCCTTCCGGTTCGGCCGTGCCCGGCTCAACCAGGGCCATGGCTTGCTGATCGGGCGTGCGGCTGATCCAGCGGGTGCCTTTGGGCAATTGAGCGGGGCGATGGGCAACGTAATCGGCATAGCCCTGGGGGTGAACCTGCAGCGAATGGGCCCACCCGGTCTCATCGGCCAAATAATCGATAAAAAAGACCACTTCCGGATCGGCGAGGAGCGCCGGTGAAAGCCGATGATGCTGCTCCGGGTGCGCCCGAAGGGCGGTCAGAAATTCGGCGTAACCGGGTGCCGGTTTGATGTGTGCCGGAATGCCGGCCCGCACGCGAACGTGTTCCGGCGTCGGTCGGGCGCTGTAGACCAGCCGTCCGCCATCGACCGGCAAAAAGTTGATGTGGGCCAGGTACATTAACTCCATCGGCGTGTTTTTGAGGTTGGTCACGGTCATCGAGAGATCAAAGAGGGTCGAACCGGCATCAAGTCGCACCAGCGGTTCGGCAACATAGTCGGCGCTAAAAGCAACGGTGTGCCGATATTGCCCGCTCAGGCCGATATACGCGCCCTTGTCGTCCTCACCGACGATGATCCAGGCCCGCTGATAAGGCGCATTGGGCAATTCGCCGTGCAAGGGATGGGTGTCGGTGGGGCCGGGGCCGCCCATCGCCAGGGCGCCGCAATGCTGCACAAACCCGCCAAAGGTTTCCAAAAAAGGCACGCCGGCGCGGGGTATGCTGCACATCGATTTCATGGTCAAATTGCGCCCGCCCAAGGTCACCGACCAAATTTGTTGTCCTTGAAAGGGCAACAAGACCAGCTCACCCACGTCATTGCACAGGCGCAGGCCGCACACGCCGCTGTCAAACAAAAAGGCCGTGGCCGACAATGGGCCTGCTTCGACCAGGGTTTTCTCTTTCGCGCCGAAAAAGGCTTTGTCGAGATGTATTGTTGTCTTGAACATCGTTAAATTTACCCGATCTTTTAACCTGAGTTTGGCGCTTTCGAACAAGTTTGAACCGGTCTCAATCTGGCGCAAGTCCGGCTAAAGCTGCAACTTCCATTCGCCAGAATCCGGCTTTTAAAAATACAGGTCTTCCAACGACCGGTTGACCCCTGGCGCGCCGAACATAGGCAAATTGCGTGTGCGCATCACGTTGTTTAGCTCGATCACGGCCTGGCGGTCGAGTTCCTTGATTTGTTGTCCTGAGGAAAGGGCCAGCAAAATCATCTGTGCCGTTGCTTCCAACACTTCAACGTTGAGCAGCGTCCAGCGAATGTCACCGCGGCTCATCGTCACCAGGCCATGATTTTCCATGATAAAGCTGTTATATCTGGGCAAAAAGGGGGCAAAATTCTGCGCCAGCTTGGCGGTCAACGGCTCGGCATAAGGCACCACCGGCACCGGGCCGATCTCGGTGGTGGTCTCAGGATAAAGAGGACGCATCAACCAGTTGGGGCCGTCCATAATGGCCATCGCGCACACCGCAGGGGGATGACAATGAATCACCGATACGATGTCGGGACGCTCATTAAAGAACTTGAGGTACATAGGTGTCTCGCCGGTCGGGCAGCGCACGCCTTCTACCGCTTCGCCCTTGAGGTTGATAAACACCACATCCTGCGGGGTAATGTCGCCCTTGTTCATCTGCGTAGGGGTGATCAGTAGCAGGTCTTCTTCCAACCTCCAGGCCAGGTTGCCACCATAGCCGGTGACGTACATATTCTGTGCCAATCGATGACAAACAGAGACAAAAGTCGAAACTTGAGATTCGTATTTGATCAGTAAAGACACGGAATATCCTTTCTGGGATGTGTTGCGTGTTGTTATGATGTGATACGCGCCACGTATTATCCAAATGTTTTTCTCATGCGCTCACAATAATACTGCACGTTTTCCCATTTGGCGTTGGGGGGCAGGCGATGATCGGGGCATGGGATATAACCGCCCAGCTCGACCAGTGGCTTGAGTCGCTCTATTTCGGCGTCGATGGCGGCATAGTCGTAGGCGAAAACGCGCTTGTCCATCCCGCCGACGCCACGCAATCCTCGGCCATACTTTTCTCGCCAGGAGGCAATGCTGGCATTCCACACCCCTACCTCAATGGGGAACATGGTGTTGACACCGTTTTCAAACCAAATCGGCACCAAATCGTCGATCTTGCCGTCACAGTCGAGCGAGACGATGTCCAGCCCGTAGCTATTTACCAGTTCGGTGATGCGCTTGTAATGCGGCCCCACCTTTTGCCGAAAGACGCGCGGGTTGATCAGCGGCCCTTCGCGGAAGCAAATGTCTTCCCAAAAATGGGCAAAGTCGAATTTGGCTCCGCTCTCCAGAGCTGCCCTGGTCACCTGGTAGCATAATGTACCTACCGTATCGATGATTTCGTCAAAAAGTTCTGGATCATCGACTTGCAGGTAGGAGGAATTGACCAATCCCAGCCAATCGCGGATTTTGCCGTACAGGCTGCCGCAGTGCAGGCCGTAAGGGATGTCTCGCTCTCCTTTTTGCAGATATTCGAGGCCGCCCTGGTCAAAGCGCACCATCTCTTGCCCTACGTTGACCCAGGCCTCGGTCACGCGCTCCGGCGCAAATTGCAGCCGTGGCTTGAATTCGGCTTCCCAAGAAGCGCGATCCTTGAGTGTGTGGGCGATTTCGGCCGGGATCGAGCCGGCCTCCGGTCTGTGCAAGACGATGTTTCCGTCGGCATTCATCACATGCTGTGAACCATCAGGGAACTCGGCAACCAGGTGTGGCTCAAAGGGGGGCCGCAGACCGGTGTTGGGATGAAAACAACTATACCAGTTAAAGTCAAAGCCGAGCAGTCGGGTGATTTCGACGTCGACCGGGTTGCCATCGGCCCAGGTGTGCGCCTGCGTTTCGGTAATGTGCCCTTGTTGGGCCCAGGCCAGCAGGGTTTCATCCCAAAAGCCAAAGTGGACGACGGGCATGCGGTCGTACTCTTGATAACGCAAAACGGCCAGTGCTCGCTCTCGGTTGTTCATCGTGCTCCTTTCATCATACCTTATGACGTGAGGCGTGAAACGTGAGACGTGAGACGTGTTTCAACGCCGTTTGGTCAACACCTGGGCCTCGTAATTGCGCACCTGTTCCATAAAGGCATCGCCAACCGGCACCCCCTGTTGCAGGCAATAATAATCCCATACTGCGCCCAAGGGCAGGGTTTTGAGTTCTTCCAACAGGGCCAGCCGGGCGGTGTAATCGCCGTTCATCTCTAACGCGCGCATGTGGTCGAGCGGTTCCAGCAGTGCGATCAGCAGCGCTTTGAGTGCGCTCCGTGTGCCGATCACCCAGGCTGCTACGCGGTTGATGCTGGCGTCGAAATAGTCGAGGCCGATGTGGGTGCGATTCAAATAGCCGCCGCGCACCAGCTCTTGGGCAATGGCCTGCAACTCGTCGGTCAATGTGACCACGTGATCGCTGTCCCAGCGCACACCGCGGCTGACGTGTAACAACAAGCCATGAACAAAGGGCATCACCGCCGAAAGTTTGTCAGAAATGACCTCGGTGGGGTGAAAATGGCCGGAATCCAGGGTGAGCAAAACACCTCGTGAAACCGCATAAGCCAGGTAAAACTCGTGCGAGCCGACGGTATAGCTCTCTGCGCCCAGGCCAAAGAGCTTGCCTTCCACCGCATCGAGGTTATAAGCCGGGTCGATCGGCTCGGCCAAAATGGCATCCAGTGATTCTTGGAGCAACAAACGGGGCGTGGCGCGATCGACCGGTGTATCTTTGAACCCATCGGGAATCCAGATGTTGGTCACGCACGGCGTGCCCAGCGTTTGGCCAAAATAAGCCCCGATCTTGCGACAGGCGATACAGTGATCGATCCAAAACTGACGGATGCCTCGGTCATAACTGGCCAGGGTGAATCCGCCGGCGGCCTTGGGATGCGAAAAAAGGGTCGGGTTAAAATCGATGCCGTGCCCTTTTTCTTTGGCCCATTCGGCCCAGCGCGCAAAATGCTCAGGGCGCAGGTCGGTGCGCTCGACCACCCTCTCGGTTTCGGCGTAAATCGCGTGCAAGTTGAGGCGGTGGCGGCCCGGAATCAGACTGTAGGCCATATCAAGGTCGGCGCGCAATTCGTCGGCCGTGCGCGCCTTGCCGGGATAATTGCCGGTTGCGGCAATGCCACCGCTCAGACCGGCCGCCGGGTTCTCAAACCCGCCCACATCGTCACCTTGCCAGCAATGCAGGCTGATCTGAATGTCGGCCAACGTTTTCAAGGCGCGCCCGGTATCAACACCGAGCAGTGCATAGCGCTCTCGTGCCAACTCGTAACTTTGTTGAATGTGCTTATCGGTCGGGGTACGGGTCATTTTGTCATCTCCTGCAAATTTGTAACGCGAAATTTATGTCACCGTTAAACCAATATCGTCTTGATTCCCCGCTCGGACAACGCGACCAGCATGTCCATCGGTGCACCGGCGTCCGAGATCACGCAATCGATTTGATCCAGGGGTGCAAAGGTAGCAAAAGCCACTTGCCCCCACTTGCTCGAGTCGACAACGGCAATCACCTCTTTGCACCGCTCAACCATATGCCGCTTGAGTTCGACCTCGTACTGGTTCACGTCGGTCAGTCCTTCGGCGATGGTAAACCCGCGGGCGCCGAAAAAGCCTTTTTGCACATTGTAGCGCTGTAAAATGTTCACCCCCAAATCGCCGACCAATGAAGCCGACGCCGCGCGCAGCGACCCGCCGGGCATCACCACCGTCACGCCGGGAGAATCGAGAAATTCGAGGGCGACAAAAACCCCGTTGGTGACCACGGTCAATTCGTGACGGTCTTTGAGATGTCGCGCCACCTGCCAGGCCGTTGTGCTGGCATCGAGGGCAATCGCTTCGCCGTCCAACACCATGGCTGCCGCCGCCCGACCGATGTTTTCCTTTTCGACCGTGTGCAACCCGCGTCGGAAATCAAAGGCCAGTTCGGCCCCGCTGCTGGGCTTGGACATCGCCCCGCCATGCGTGCGAATGAGCAAGCCCTTTTGCTCCAACACGGCCAGATCATTCCGAATGGTCACCGCCGACACCCCAAATCGCTCGGCCAATTCGGCAACCGAAACACGACCCAGTTCTTGAATCAGTGTCGCAATTTGATCAAGTCGCTCCTGGAGGAAAAGTCTATCCGACATCAGGCTGCCCCCTTCTTGAGGTTTACTTTTATTTTCGCTTTCTTTCATTCTACCACCTTTATTTATCGCTGTCAAAAATGAAGTGAGAACACGGATGAAATTCGTGAAAATCCGTACCATCCGTGCCCATCCGTGTCCCATTGAACGGGAAGCAAAGGCAAGACGGGCATTTACAGGTTGGCAATCCGTGTCTATCTGTAGCACCCGTATGAATCCGTGTACTGCCCGATCAAGTGTCAGGTGACCAGCAAGTTGGTTTCAAGCGCCACCTATGGTACAATTATATTCACCATGACCCGTATGCCAACTTGCGGTCAGAAACCCAAGCTACGAGAGAGCACAAGAACAGCTATGTCTAACCCAACCTATTCCATTTCCCCTGCGGCCATTGTCATTTTCGGCGCCTCCGGCGATCTGACCTGGCGCAAGCTGGTGCCGGCCCTGCAAAGCCTGAACTGCGAAGGGTTGCTGCCGGAAAGTTTGCGCGTGATCGGGGTGGCGCGCAGCCCATTTGACGACGACGAATGGCGTCAACGGCTGTATCGGGGCGTTGTTGAATACGCCCGCCACAAACCCCATCAGGAGATATGCGAACCGTGGCCGCTTTTTGCCCGACGCATTTCATACCTGCGCGGTGATTACGGTGATCCGGCCACTTACCGCACCCTTGCCGTACGTCTGGCCGAACTGGCCGAACATAGCATCATCAACGTGCTCTTTTACCTGGCCACTCCGCCCACACTCTATTCGACGATCATCGAGCAGTTGGGGCTGAGCGGGCTAAACCGCTCCGCCGTCGGTTGGCGGCGGATCATCATCGAAAAGCCGTTCGGGCACGATCTGCCCAGCGCGCAAGAGCTTGACGATCGGGTGCACGCCGTCTTTCAAGAAGAGCAGGTTTACCGTATCGACCACTATTTGGGCAAAGAAACGGTGCAGAACATCATCGCTTTTCGTTTTGCCAACGCCATCTTTGAGCCGTTGTGGAATCGCAATTACGTCAGCAACGTCCAGATCACGATGGCCGAAAACGTAGGTGTCGAACACCGTGCCGGCTATTACGACCAGGCCGGGGTGCTGCGCGACATGTTTCAAAACCACATGCTGCAACTGCTTACCCTGACCGCGATGGAACCACCGGCGGCTTTCAACGCCCGCTTTTTGCGCGATGAAAAGGTCAAAGTGCTTGAGGCGATCCGTCCGGTGCGTGCAGAGGAACTGGTATTGGGACAATATCGGGGATACACAGAGGAAGAAGGAGTTGCGCCGGGGTCACAAACGCCCACCTATGCCGCCGTGCGCCTGTATGTGGATAACTGGCGTTGGCAAGGAGTGCCTTTTTACCTGCGCTCCGGCAAAGCGTTGAGCGCCAAGGCAACCGAAATCACCCTGCAATTCAAGCGGGTGCCGCATTATCTCTTTGTGCCCAACGCCGAACCGACGCCCAACAGTTTATCGTTGTGCATTCAGCCGAACGAAGGAATGCATCTGCGCTTTGCCACCAAAGAACCCGGCACCGGCATGCGCACTACGCCACAAGACATGGAATTTCACTACGATGAACGTCTGCTGCCGGAAGCCTACGAGCGTTTGCTGCTCGATGCCCTGCAAGGAGACGCCTCGCTCTTTGCCCGCAGCGACGAAATCGCCCACGCCTGGCGGCTGATCGATGCGTTGATCGCCATTGCCGGGCCGCCGGCACCCTATGAACCGGGCAGCGCCGGCCCCCCGGAAGCCGCCAAACTCCTTGCTCAACTCGGCCATCGCTGGATCAGTGGCTGTTGTGCGCAGTTGTGTTGACGGGCAACGCCCTTATCAACGGCCGGACGTCGGCCGCTCAAGATAGGCCAGCACCTTGGCCACACACTGCGTCAAGTCGCATCCTGTGTCAAGCACCAGCCGTTCTTCTTCAAACGGCTCAAACTGCGCCTTGACCTGGAGATAAAGGGCGTAGGTACGATTCTGCGCCACGTGCCGGCCTTCGGCCACGTCGCGCTCAAGCCGCGCACGGGCCACCTCGTCGGCACAGACACACTCGATCCACCGCAACGGCACCCCTTGTTCATCCGCAAAAGCACGCACCCGCTCGCGCTGATAACGCCTGGAAAAGGTGCGCCCATCCAGGATAACAGGACGATGACGCTCTTTGGCGAATAAATACGCAGCGGTATGGAGCATCACCTCCATACAAAAATCGTCCTGCCCGGTCGAATACTCGATCGCCGCCGGGTCGAACAATGCCGCGCGAATGCGATCTTTGTCCAGGATCGGCGCCGACAGCCGCTCGGCCAAGGCGCGGGCCAGTGTGCTTTTGCCGGTGCCGGGCAGGCCGGCCAACACGATCAACAATGGTGCACTCCAATTCAAACTCGTCACAGGAATGGCTACGACGGTGTTGGGGCATCCCCTCCCCGCGTGCGAGGAGGGGAACAGAGAACAAGGCAAAAGGGACGAGATAAATCTCGTCCTACATCAAGGCTTTGAGTGCCTCATAAACCGCCCGGCGCACGTTCGGTTCGAGTGACTCGGCCGCCAGCACTTGCTGGAACCCTTCGTTCACCTCCGGATGGCCCAGCGCGCAACGCCCCAGCGCCATCGCAGCGGTTTCGCGCAGATTGTCGGCGATGTTGAGGTCGGTGACCAGTTCAAGCAGCGGCTCGATCGCGTCTTCGGCCATCCCGTACTCGATCAGCACCATTGCCGCGTCGTGTCGGGCTTGCGCCATATACGATTCCTGGGTGACCGCCTTGAGATACTTGACGGCCGGTTCTTCCTCAACATAACGAAGCAGGGAGCGGCTGATCTCGGTGCGGAACACATCGCTCTTTTCTTCCGGGTCATAGAGGACGGCGCGCAGCCCTTCGCATGCCGGTTCGGCCCACGCTTCAGGCAAACGTCCCAACGCCCACGCCGCCTTTTGCCGCACCCGGCGATACTCGCGCTTGTTTTGCAACACGGCAATCAGGTCTTGCACATACCCTTCACCCTCGGCGCCGAGCACATAGAGCGATTCGATAGCCCGCTCGCGGATGTCTTCGGTGGTGTTTTCCTCTTTGGCCCAAATGCGCAAGATGGCCACTGCCGCTTCATCAAGTGCTTCAATGCCGGACAACCCCATTTCGCCGACGATCCGGAAGGCGTCATGCCGCGTCGAGCGGTAAATGCTCTTGTCGGCCACCAGCCCAAGCACCAATTGCATCGACAAGGCCGGTTCGCCGAGTGTGGACAGCGCATAGGCCGCCGCCAGCCGCACAAAGTCTTTGAACTTGCGGTCGGTGGTTTGTGCCACCTGTTTGCACGCCTCGACCACTTCGGGCGTCACGTAGGCCAGACGACGCAGCGCGTCAAAGGCATCACGTTGATCGACATAGCGTTGCCTGGTATCCATGCCGATCTGCACCAATGCCGAAACCACCGCCGCCGAATGGCCATAGTGGCCCAACGCCTCGGCCAATTCGATACGCACCCCGGCATCGACCTGCGGATCGTTGACGAGTTCGATCAGTTTGCCGATCAAGGCCTCATCGTTTGGATTGCGCTCAAGCAAGACGTGCATCACCCGTGCGGCGGAAATCTGGATGGTGAAGGGGATTTTGGCTTCTTGCGGCGCGCGCATCCAATGCAAAAATTGCTCGATCATCGCGGCCTCACCGGATTGAACCACCAGCCGCCCCAATGTTTCGACGGCCACCCCACGCACATCGATCGGCAATTTGGGCGCGTTTTCGTCTTCCGGAATGTTGATCCAGGTTAACAGCTGTGCCTGCGCCGCCGCACGCCGCTCGTCGGTGAGATCGAGGCCGATCACCAACGCGCCCAGCGAAAGCAGAGCCGCCTTGCGATTCAAATCCGGCGCAGCGCCGTTTTCGACAATGGTCTTGGCGGCCATAACGGCTTCATCCAGGCGGACGCGCCCCACCTTGCCGAGCAACTGCGCCACCGCTTGTTGTGCCCAGGCGTCGAGTTCCGCATCACCGGCCAAAGCCAGCACCCCGTCGATGGACGCAGCCAGATCACCGAGTTCAAAGAGCGCGTTCAACGCATCACGCCGACCGGCCGCCTTGGGATCGCGCAGCCAGGCGATCAACCCGTTGACCACCCGGGCCTGCACATCCAGATCGCGCCCGGCATTCACAGCCAGAGCCTGCGCGGCCAGCAGCAGATGACGATGCAAGGTCGCTTCAAAGGCATCCGCATTGCCGGCATCAAGCAATCGCCCGACCAACCCGGCCCACACATCCGGTTGCTCGTCGGCCAGCACCGACAACGCCTTCAAGATCGGCTCACGCCAGGCAATTTCCCACAGATGCGGCTGCACCAGGGCCCACAACGCCGCGACACCGCCCGTCGCGCGATCGACGATGGCGCGGGCCGCCAAGGCCTCATGTAAACGCCGCGAGGCAAAACCGAACCAACCTTCGCCTTTGACCAGCAAATCAAGCTGCGGCACACTGCCTTCGATCAAAGCCTCGGCGGTATGTTGCGCGCGCCGTTTGTTCAGCTTGAGGGTGTTATCGCGCTCGGCCGCATCGGCCAGCCACTCGATCGCCTGCGCCTGATCCACTGCACGCACCTTGTTTTCAAGCATGGCCAAAGCCAGATGCCGCCAAAGTCGTCGACGTTCGGTGTAATAAACCTCTTTGGCTTCACGCCCTTCAACCTGCCAGGCTTCCAGCGCCGCATCCCAGGCCGGCAGCGGGTCCTCCACCGGCCCTTCGCGCGGCGCCAGGGTAATGTGGGCAAAGAGATCGGGATTCAATTCGGGGTTGTAGACATTGGCTCGTGAGGTGACGACAAAACGGGCCTGCGGATATTCTTTGGCCCACAATTCGAGCCGGGTGACCATCTTGCCGCGGGCTGCAGCATCGACAATGGAATCCAGCGCGTCAAAGCAGACCATCATTTTGCCTGCCCGCAGTGCATTGAGGAAAAAGGTCGGCGGTAGCTCTTGCCCCAATTCATCCCGCACCAGATCGGACAGGTATTCGGGCAAGCCGCCTTCGACCGCGCTCAGATCGGCCAGGTCAACCAGCAGGGCATCCATGCCGGAATTGACGATCAGATCGAGCAGGGCGGTTGTTTTGCCGGCGCCGGCCCCCGCCAGCAACACCATCCGCACGTTGGTACGCGCCAGGTAACGCACCTCGCGCATAGTGCCAAAAGGCGACTCACTGGCCAGCCGGGCCAGGTGCAACTCGTGCAGACGGTCCTTGATCCGCTCTTCGATCGCCCGTCCACGATCAAGGACCAGTTCTTCTTTGAGCCGTTCGACTTCACGAAGGCCATAACGTGGCCCCAGGCGGGCCATCGGCATGATCAGATTTTCGGGCAACAAACTTGAATAATGGGCTTTGACTTGATCGCCAAACGTACTCATGGGATTTCTCTCTCCTTCAGTTGGAAAATTCAGACCGGCCGACCCAAAAGTGCGGGGATGCGCGGCGGTTTAACAGATGAAAAGAACGGTTGTTCCAATGGTAACCGTTCTATATTAGATTCCCATTAGAGCGGAATTAGATTTTCGTTAGAAACGGGAAAAACTAAACCCTAAAGGTTTTGGAAACCTTTAGGGTTTAGAGGAAAAACCCTAAAGGTCTTGGAGACCTTTAGGGTTTTTTGAGATCACAACACATTGGTAATCTGCAACCAGTTTCCGCCCTTTTCGGCATTGGCCTTTTCGACCGCTTCTTGGGAGCCGACCACCACAACCTGGCCAACCTGGTTGAGGCGGACCAACACCGCACCAAAAGCACGAAAATCCTCCACCGTGGTCGAAAGCACCTGGTCGCGGAAGCGCTGACGCAGTTCATCGCTTTCGCCGACCAGATAGCGCACCATTGAGGTATAGCCTTTGGCATCGGGCAGCAGATAAGCATCCATCCGACCGATGGCGCCGATGATCCCCTTGACCAACTCGTCTTGACTCAAGTCCAGGTGAAGCAGGTAATCGGCCGTCTGGTCATAGTTTTCGAGCGTGCTCAACAGATTGGGATCGCGGTAGGAAAGGTAGCTGAACAGGCCAGAAGCGCGATCAAAGGTACAAAAGCCACCGTAAGCGCCCCCCTGCACACGCACGCGCTCCCACAGCCAGGTGGCGCGTAGATAATTGACGATCACCGCCACCGAGCCGTCGAGTTGATAACCCAGCTCATACAGGTTGGCCCCTTTGGCCACATAATTGACCCGCGCCGGAATGGTCAACCCTTCAAAGGGAGGCAGCGGTTCGGGCGTCCAACATGCCGGCTCGCCGGCCCCACCACCGGGCAACGTATCAAGCAAGGTCAGCAGCATTGGCCGTACCACCGCCCAGTTGGAAGCATCGAGAGTAACGTTGCACAGCAGGCGATCGCGGTTGATCACCCGTTCGCGAATCTCTTCCAGCCGCGCCAACACCGCCGGCCAATCTCGGTCGATTTGCTCGACCAGTTGACGCAAGAAAAAGAGGTAAGAAATGCCACCGATCTGCTCGCCGAGCCAGCCGGCCTCGTTGAAATGCGCCCCCAGCCGCGTGCCGGCAATCATATGGCCTCCCGGCGCCAGCGCCGCCTCCATTTGGGCCTTGTTTTCCAACACAATCTGCTTAAAGCGCGCCGGATTGTCAAGCCGGACGGTGAGCAGAATATCGCGCAAAATATCCAGCATATCTTGCGCCCGCTCCACCGTTGATTTGGCACGGACGACCAGCCTGGCAAGGCTTCCCGGACGGTCGATCAGGGCCGAAACCAGTGTGCTGACCCCGATGCCGCCCGTTTTTTGACCGATCCGTTGCGCCAAACGGACAAAATCCTGGCTCTCGGTGCCCATTTCGGTGAGCGATTGACCGAATAAAGAGATAAAAGGAAGCAATTCTTGCGGCAATGTATGCAAATCAAAGGCCAGATCGAGATACAAGATGCCGTTGGTGAACAGATCGTGGTACAACAACTCACTTTGCCCAACCATCTCGACCTGTAAGGGGATCAGCCTGCACTGCCGGTCCAAATCGTCGAGGGTCAACGTGGGGATAGTCGCCAGCGCCTCGGGCGGATCCGGCGTTTCCTGGCGACGTTTCAACTCTTGGGTGTCGGCAATGACCTGGCGCAGTTCGGCCTCACTCATCGCCGCGCGCGCGGCCGCCAGACGGGCTTTTTCGGCTGCCTCTTGTTCTTGTCGGACATTCGGATCGGGCCGCAGCAACACGGTAACCCGATGCGGGTTGTCGAGCAGATACCGGGCAATCAACGACTCGAAATAGCGTTCACCGGCCGCCAGCCGCGCCTTGAGCGCCGCCAGGGGGGCTTCAAACTGCAACGGCACAAAGGGATCGCCGCCGTACAGCCAGGTAGCCAAAGCGCGATAAGCCAATGCAATGCCACGCGGAAAACGGCCGGTGTTGTTCTCGCGCAAATCAAACTCAACCGTGTTCATCGAGGCGGCCACCATATCGGGATCGATCCCCTCATGGGCCAGGGTGTTCAAGGTGTCCAGAATCAGCCGTTCAACCCGTCCGGCATCTTGCACCGACATGCCCTTAAGGCCGGTGCCGAAATACAATTGACGTGCGCCATCGTTGAGGCCATCACCGGCCAGGTCTTCACCCAAGCCGGAGTCGATCAAGGCCTTGCGCAGCGGTGAAGCCGGCGTACCGATCAAAATGTGATCGAGCACGATCAACCCCAACGTCTTTTCGGCATCACCGCCCTCACAAAGCAGCCAGTTAACGGTCAACATGGCTTTTTTGTCTCCATCCCCCTCCTCGCCGACATCAAAGGGCACTTCTATCCACCGCGGAGACTCGAAAGGCGTTTGCAGCGGAATCTCGGAATCAACCTCTCGGCGCGTAAATGCTTGCAAATACTCGTTCACCAGGCGCAGCCGCTCGATCGGATCGTCGTCGCCGTAGAAAACGATCCGCGCATTGGAGGGATGATAGTAGGTTTCATGAAAACGCTTGAACTGTTCATAGGTTAAATTGGGAATTTCGACCGGATCGCCGCCGGCATCGTGGCCATAGGGGATATCGGGAAAGAGGGCACGGTGACCGTAACGCGACATCAGGTTGTCGGGCGAAGAATAGGCCCCCTTCATCTCGTTAAACACCACCCCCTTGAAGGTCATTTCACCGTCGAGGCTGTCCAACTCGTAATGCCAGCCCTCCTGCATGAACGTATACGGGCTGATGGAAGGATAAAAAACGGCATCCAGGTATACATCGATCAGGTTGTACAGATCCTGGACATTCTGGCTGGCCACCGGGTAGCTGGTGTTGTCAATCGAAGTCATGGCATTGACAAAGGTGTTCAGTGACCCTTTGATCAGTTCGACAAAAGGCTCTTTGACCGGGTATTTGCGCGAACCGCAGAGCACCGCGTGCTCCATAATGTGGGGCAAACCGGTCGAGTCGGTCGGCGGGGTCCGAAAGATGATGTCGAACACCTTGTTTTCGTCGTCGTTTTGCAACGAAAGCAATTCCGCGCCGGTTTGGACATGGCGATAAAGTTGTGCCAGGGTGTTCAATTCGGAAATATACTGCTCGCGGACGAGTTCAAACCCGTGAATAAGAGAAGACATATCAGGCTCCTTGACAAGATAGACCGCCGACGGCAACCGTCGGCGGTCAGTGGTCGAATATCACCGTTTCTTTGCCGTGCAGTTTGTCGAGCACACGGGCCATAATCAGTTCCAGATGGGTGCCGTTGCTGACAAAATCGAGATGGTCGGTCGGCACGGTCAACACCGGGCAGAGGGTAAAAGAGGCAATCCATTCATCATAGTAGCGGTTGAGCCGTTCCAGGTATTCGCTGGCGATGCCTTGCTCATAATCGCGTCCGCGCCGCCGGATGCGCTCCAACAGGGTCGGCACCGAAGCCTGCAAATAGATCACCAAATCAGGCGGGGGCATGATGCCGATCACCGTCTCGTACAGCTCGCGGTAACTGCGGTAATCGCGGGCGCTCATCAAGCCCTGCTCGTACAGGTTGCGGGCAAAGATCTCGGCGTCTTCGTACACGGTACGGTCTTGGACGACCGTACCGGGCCGTTCGACGATTTGCCGATGGTGACTGAGCCGTCGGGATAAAAAGAAGACCTGGGAATGAAAAGCCCAGGCTCTCATGTCTTGATAAAAATCGGCCAGGTAGGGATTATCGTCGACCGCTTCGTAAAAAGGCTCCCAGAGATAAAACTCGCAAAGCAACTGGGCTAATGTTGACTTGCCGACGCCGATGTTACCGGCCACGGCAATGAACTTTTTCACCGCTCGTCCTCTTCATCACCGGGAGTGGTCGGATGAATGTACTTGATCGCGCCTTTGCTGACCAGGACTTCTGGACCACGCTGCGGTTTGACAAACAATTCGTAGGTATCCACGCCGGTCAAAATGCCTTTGAGCGTTTTGCCGTCCAGAAAGGCGATCTTGATCCACTTTTTTTCCAACGCCGCCAGATAAGCGGCCTGACTTTGACCCCAATTGCGCTTGGATTTGTCTTTTTCGTTTGACATAGGATTCCTTTCTTTGCCACAATTTTGCACCGGCCTGTCTCTAATCAGCTCAGGTAACGGTCAGAGTTTTCACAAGCTCCAATAATAGCACAGACAGTCCATCTTGGCAAGATGTGATATAATATAAAAAATTCTAAAAAGCCCTAAAGGTTTTGAAGACCTTTAGGGTTTATATGGACAAGGAGTTGCCATGATCGGACTGTTGACCTTGCTCGGCCTGTTGACCGGCGTGCTGATCAACCTGCTCGCCGACAGTTTGCCCACCGTGCGCCGGATTGAGCGTCCTGCATGTGCACAATGCGGTCGGCCGCGCCGCCTTTGGGCGTGGAGTGGCTTGCTGGCCTATCTGAGCGGCACGAGTCGCTGCACAAATTGCGGGCAACGGCTATCGATCCGCCACCCCCTGGTCGAAGTCGGCACGGCACTGGTCTTTGCGCTGCTTGGACTCCAGGAGGTGCCCACACTCACGCGGGTTGCCAATCTGATTTACGCGGCCGTGTTTATCCTGGTGCTGGTCACCGACCTGGAACATCGCCTGATCTTGCACGGGGTGATGTTGCCGGCGATTGCGCTGGCTCTTGGGGCCGCCTTTGTCGATCCTCAATTCAAACACCCGGCCTTTGGTCTGCTCGGCGGTGCCATCGGCCTGGGGGCAGCGTTGTCGCTCTACTGGTTAGGCATCCTTTTTACCAAAATCATGAGCCGTGCGCGCGGTCGGCCAATCAATGAAGTGGCCTTCGGCTTTGGCGACGTGACGTTGATCACTTTTATCGGCTTGATCGTGGGCGTGCCGGGGATCATTTTTGCCCTGATCATCGGCATTTTGTGCGGCGGGGTTGGGTCGATGCTCTATCTGATCGTTTCCGGCCTGATCCGGCGCAAATACTCGGCTTTTACGGCCATTCCCTATGGGCCTTTTTTGATCTTGGGCGGCGTATTGCTTCGCTATTTTGGAACGGCACTTATGACCTGGTATTTTGCCCCTTGAAACGCTCCCTCACAAACCGGGGAGAACTCGATCGAACCGGGAGTCGAGCAAGTTCGGCCTGAAGGCCCTCCACACCAGCCGATCCCGTGCAACCTACCGAAACTCGTCTGGACACAGCGGCTTTTTATGGACGCAGCTCAATGCTGACCAGGCTAAGCGGCGGTAAGGTCACCTGTAAACCATCCGGGCGATTCACTTGTGCCGGATCGATAGTCTCTTCGCAGGTCTTTTCCGAAGTGACTGTCACTTGGACGGCAGATGCATCCAGGCCCATCACCCGAAAGATGCGCGTGGCACGGTTGTCGTTGAGCACAATCAGCGCATAGCTGCCATCCGGCCGGCGAAAAGCCAGCGAAAACAGACGATTATCATCGGTATGACTTGAAAGAAGCACTGCCCCGGCGGGGATGGTGTTGGCAAAGCGCTTGAGCACGTAAAACATCGGGTAGCGTTCACCGTTTTTTCCCACGGCCGCGTCGTTGCCGAGCAAGGTCCAAATGTAGGTTCGACTGGCATGACTCCAGGCAATGGCATAATAATGCGCTTTGGCATATTCCCATGCCGTGCGCCACGTCGATGGATCGATGGCACTGCCTGCTTCCTGATATCCAACCTCGGTGGCCCAAACCGGTTTTCCATACTTTTGTGCCGATTTCCATATCGCATCGTATGTTTTCGGATCGCGGCTCCACCATGTGTGGTAGGATACCGCAGCGGTACGTTCACGCAATACCTCGTCTGAAAACCAGACCTCGATCCAACGCACATTGTCGTTGGGTGAATGCAGATTGGGCGCATGCAAGACCACTTCAAGTCCAAAATGGTCAAATGCCTCCACCAAGGCGCGCCCGGCCTCACGCAACGCTTCCGGTGAAGGGTATTTGATTCCCGCCTCGATATCCGGCTCATTTTGCACTTCGGCAAAGGCCAGAGGAACGCCGTTGTTTTTGAGATGCAAAATATACGCGCTGATCGATTCGGCCATTTCCGGGTAAAGCTCTGGGGGAATCTGACGTGGCTTGCCCTGAGCTAACCAGTCTACGCACGTTTCACACCATTGGGATACGCCGGCAAAATCCCATACTCCCACGCCTAATTCGATTCCCCGCGCATGTAAAAACTGCGCATAAGGCAGATCATGATGGTTGATAATGTCGTGGACGGTGCCAAAGCCATCCCAATTGATCACGGTCGGGTCGTCGTTGTCGTTAAACGTTTCCCACCAACCTAACCACGGCGCCAGCCGAATATAAGCGATGTCCAGTTCATCAAAAACAAATTTGACGGTCTCCCAATTCCAGCCGAGATCGTTGGCATAAGGAAAAGCATAGCTGTTCGCACCGATGCCATCCATCGTCTGATAAGCAACGGAAGGATCGACCATAACGGTTGCTACTTCTGGTGTTGACGTAGGCGAGGGATAAGGCGTGCGCGTAGGCGGCGTTGAAAGCGTAGGTTGGACAACAGATGTAATTGCAGGTGACGGGGAAACGGCCGATGCGGTGCAGCCGATCAAAAAAAGGCATATCGAGATCAAAACAAGTTGATCCAGAATGCGAACCATGATTTTGTCTCCACAAGATCCAAGAGTCTATCCAGAGACCGTAACCGACGCATCCCGATGCGTCGGTAAACAGCAGAGTGCCGCCTGTACGGTTTTTCGGAGTGACTACCTACGTGCCGACTCAAGTCGCCCGCCATAGGCCTTCGGCCTGCGGTCGGCCTGCGCCGACCGGGGGCGTCGGCGCAAGCCGACGTCCGGCACAGCGTGCCCGGAAAGGCTGATTTCCAGTCAGCGCATAGTGACAGGCCAATCAGGTAGGTAGTTACAAGTTGATTTGTATTTGTTTGATCTGTGCCCTGACCTGTAGTAGAATGATCGCACAGTTCTCTTTTCGAGGTCATACGATGGACGCTCCCCTGCTGCGCACCAAATTGTATATACCTCCGGTTCCTCCCCACCTGGTAGGGCGTGCGCGGCTGGTTGAACGGCTGAACGGTGGACTGTACCTGCCGAACAGAGCCGGTTTTGCCCGCAAGCTGACTCTGATCTCGGCGCCGCCCGGCTTTGGCAAGACGACGCTGCTGGTCGAGTGGCTGGCCGGTTTCAGAATGCCGGATGGCGCGCTCACATCACCGTCGGTCGCCTGGCTCTCACTCGACCCGGACGACAACGCTTTGCCCCGTTTTTTGACCTACCTGATTGCCGCCGTTGAGGCTGCCTGCCCCGGTGTTGGTACAGCAGCCGCCGCTCTGATCAACGGCCCGCAGATGCCGGGGTTCAAGGCGGTATTGACGGTGCTGATCAATGCGTTGGCCCAGACGTCCACGCCGCTGCCGATCGTCCTCGACGACTATCACCTGATCGATCGGCCGCCGATTCACGAAGCCATGACCTTTCTGCTCGATTACCTGCCGCCGGCCGTTCACCTGGTCATTGCCGGCCGCGCCGACCCGCCGCTGCCGCTCTCTCGCCTGCGTGCACGCGGCGCGCTGTTGGAACTGCGTGCTGCCGATCTGCGCTTTACCGCTGAAGAGACTGCCGCCTTTTTGAACGAGACCATGGGGCTGTCCCTTTCTGCTCAAGACGTAGATACGCTGCAAGGACGCACCGAGGGCTGGATCTCAGGGCTACAACTGGCGGCGCTGGCTCTGCGGGCAGCGCCGGGCGCGCCGACGGATCGCGCACAGTTCATTGCCGCGTTTGGTGGCAGCCACCATTATATCGACTATCTGGCCGAAGAGGTGCTGGCCCATCAGCCGGCCGACTTGCGCGCCTTTTTGTTGCACACCTCGATTCTCGACCGGCTGAACGCGCCCCTGTGCAATGCCGTGACCGGGCGTGATGACAGCGATGCCGTTTTGCACCACCTGGAACGCGCCAATCTGTTCCTTGAGCGGCTGGATGCCACCGGCGAGTGGTATCGCTATCACCACCTCTTTGCCGATTTTTTGCGCAGCCATCTGGGCCAAGAGTCGCCGGAGCGTATCCACGATCTGCACTGCCGGGCGGCCAGGTGGCACGAACAGCATGGGTCTCTGACAGCGGCGATCGGCCACGTGCTCCAGGCAAACGAATCTGAATGGGCGGCACGCATGATTGAGCACATTGCACAGCCTATGTTATTGCATGGCGAGGCGCTGACCTTGCTGGGCTGGATCGATCGGCTGCCCCTCACGGTGCAAAGCGATCGGCCCTGGCTGTGTGTGTATCGGGGCTGGGCGCTGATCGTCAGCGGCTGCCTGGACGAGGTCGAAAATTGCCTGGCACAGTTGAACGCCCTGCTGGCCGGGGTCGAGTCGCCTGCCGGGCGGGCCGACCTCGAACAGCAGATGGATGCCATTCGCGCCATGTCGGTGATGTACAGCGGCGACATTGAAACGTCGGCGCGGCTGGCGCGGCGCACGCTGCACACCCTCTCACCGCGCAACGCATTTTTGCGCACCATCCTCACCTGGTTGATCGGCTTTACTTCGTATTTCGACCAGGATATCACGTTGGCGCAGCACGTGTTCGGTGAAACGCTAAAGCAGAGCCAGGCCGAAGGCAACACGATGCTGATCCTGCGTTGAACCTGGACGCGCTCAAGGGATGGGACAACCCATACCGTGACCCGCCGTCAGAAGATGAGGTGGCGCAGATGCAGGCGCTGCTGGACAAGGCCAAAATCGGCGTGGAGGCACTCAAGTTGCAGCTTGAAGACGCCGGGTTGCGGGCGCCCTTTGCCGGCACAATTGTCCGCGTGGATATCGAGGCAGGTGACACGGTATCGCCGGGACAGGTGGTCTTGGTTCTGGCGACACTGGACAAGCCAGAGATTCGTACCACCGACCTGACCGAGCTGGATATCAGCAGAGTGGCCGAAGGACAGGCAGTCGAGGTGACGACGGATGCGTTGCCGGGGCAGGCGTTCGCGGGGCAGGTGAGCAAGTTTGAAAAGTGTTGAGGTTAGCCCCACCCAAGTTGTCTAAAAATTTACTTTTTTTTTACACACGGCATAGTCGTTTTGTGCTAACATGAATCGACTTGTTTTTTCAATTTCAATCCAGGCTATCTAACACTATCCCCAATCCGACGCCGACGCATTCTTGTGTCGGCTATGTTCAACTTGGTAAAGAAGCTCGGGGTTCGTTCCTTACACTCCTGCGGCCGCAATCGCCGCCCAAACGGCATTCCTGTGCCGCTTCAAACAGGACAAAACATCGATGTTACCACAAACACCAACCATTATCGTTGTCAATGACGATCCCGATCAGGTTCAGCTCATAAAAACAGCAATTGAGCAAGATGGTTTCCACGTCGTTGGCTTTTACAATGCCCAAAATGCCCTGAATTACATCCACCAACACCCCTCGATCGACCTCATTGTGACCGATCTGAACATGGCCGGCATCGATGGCTGGCAGTTCTGTCGCTACCTCCGTTCACCCGACTATCCACAGACCAACAAAACGCCCATTCTGGTCACATCGGCGACTTTTGCCGGTGGAAATGGGCCCAATATCATCCGCGAAATCGGCGCCGATGCGTTTTTATCCGTCCCTTTTCGTCTCAAAACATTGCGCGAAACCGTCCGCGAGTTGCTCAAACGCCCGTCAACTGCCGGCACACCGGTTGTGTTGCTGATTGTTGCCGAAGACGCGGAACGCCATGCTCTCTCTACCGGCTTTACGGCCCATGGATATCACGTTGTACAAGCCGGCGATGGCGAGCAGGGCTGGCAGTGCTGGCAAGCACAGCATCCCGATCTGGTAGTGATCGGCCATACACCGCCGCAAATCGATGGCATGGTCTTGCTCACCCGGTTCAGAGAAAAATCTCTGAGCCAGAAACATCAAACAACCATTTTGGTTATTCTGAATTCCTCCGAAACAACCTGGGCTTCACAGATGCTTCAGGCCGGTGCCGATGCCTGCATTTACAGACCCTTTGACGTGCTGCAATTGATCGACCGGGCCACAACGGTCAGCCGCGAGCGAGCGATCCGGCAGGTTGAAAGCATGCTCGAAGTGCGCACACGTGAGACCCTGCACTATGCCGAACACATTCGGCAATTAAGCGAAGTCTTTGTATCTTTAGGTGTTGAACCAGAATTTAACATTCAAACTTTGACCGAAACGGCCGGACGGTTGCTCGGCGGAACGTGTGCTTTTCACAGCGCAGTCAGCGGTGATCAAGTGCGCATCGCTGCCGAATGGCAGTTGTCTGATTTGCGCGGTTTTGTGGCATCCTGCCAGGATGCGCTTTGCCGCCAGGTTTTGCTTGCTCCAAACGCTGCCCCGGTCACCATCCGTCATTTGAGCAGTTTGTACTATGCCCAGAATCTACCCTTTATCGGACAATTGGGGCTGGAAACGCTGGTTGGCAGTCCGATCCTGGTTGGAGATCAGCGCGTCGGCACGATCTGTGTGCTTTATGACCATGATCACATTCCGACACCGGAAAATTTGGACACCTTGCAACTGCTTGCGCGTGCCATTGGACAGCAAATTCAAATTCAACAGCGCAACCGCGAGCTGGCCCTGCTCAACGATATCAGCCGCATCATAGCTTCTGCGCTTTCACTGGAGCAGATGCTCTCTCGACTTGGGCAAGAGGTCAAAGAACTGGTCCATGCTCAGATTTGTGCCATTGTTCTGGCCGACCATACAACCGGCGAGCTGGTCATCCGTCAGATCGACGCCGAGTATGCTGAAGCAATGGGACACCGCCTTCGACCTGGGCAGGGGCTTACCGGGCGGGTGTTTGTTGAAGGAAAAGCGGTGTTGCTGACCGAAGTGAATGAGGATTCCCCGGCATATTTGCAACACACCGGTTGGAAGATAAAGGATGTGATCTGCGTGCCGTTGACCGTCCAGGAACGAACGATCGGGATTTTGGAATTGTTCAACAAGCGGGAAAGCCGTTTTACCGACAACGATTTGCGTTTGGTCGAGTCGGTTGCTGCCCAGGTTGCCTCGGTAATCGAAAATGCGCGGCTGCACGAGGAAACGCGCAACGAATTGAACGAGCGCATCCGGGTCGAAAAAGCACTGCGCGAGAGCGAACGTCGGCTGCAAACTTTTATCGACGCCACGCCAGACCTGATCTTTCTCAAAGATGTCAACCTGACCTACCAGTTGGTCAACAACAAGATGGCCCGCCAATTGGGCCTGGATAAATCCGAGATCATCGGCAAAACCGATCTGGAGCTGGTTCCTCCTGAACAGGCTATGGAGAATCGCAAAAGCGATCAACAGGTTCTGGAAAGCGGTCAGGCGGTGAATTTCGAGCTCCAGATCGGCGGACGCACGATCGAAATACACAAAATACCGGTGCGGGACGATGATGGGCAGATTACCGGCATTGCCGGTGTGATTCATGACATCACCGAACGCAAAGAAAGCGAGCGACAGCGCGCCGAACGACAGCGCGCTGAAAGTGTGCTCACCCTGGCCGGTGGCATTGCCCATGACTTTAACAACGCATTGGTCGGCATCGTCGGCAATATCGGCTTGCTGCGCATGGATTTCTCAGATGTGCCCGAAATAATGCGCGCGCTGGATGCGATGGATGCATCGGCACAACGCATGGTTGAACTGACCAATCAATTGCTGGCTTATGCCGGGGGTGGCAAATATCAACTCTTTGTGATCAACGTGGCGACCATGGTCGAGCAGGCTTTACAGACCGTGCAAACACAGGTGCGCGAGCCTGACGTGGTGGCCGATTGCGAATTTGTTCCGGGTTTGTGGCCGGTCAACGGCGATCCGGCTCAAATTAAGCGGATGTTTTTCAACCTGATTCTCAACGCCTATGAAGCGATGGCCGAAACGGGCGGCACTTTGTTGATCAGGGGTGAAAACGTGCACCGTCGGGCCTGGAAAAATGGGTATGGGGTAGATTTCCCCGATGGCGATTACGTACACATCGCGATCCTGGATACGGGCAAAGGAATTGACGAGATGATCCGCAGCCACCTCTTTGAACCGTTCTTTACCACCAAATTTCAAGGACGCGGGTTGGGATTACCGGCCGCCATGGGGATTGTCCGCAGCCATCGGGGAGATATCCAGATCGAAAGTCAGTTTGGGAGAGGAACAACCGTGCATGTTTATTTGCCACGTGCTCAACAACCAACGGTCAGGCCTGTTGAGACGACACAATTGACGGCCCGCAAAACCATCATGGTGGTCGAAGATGACGAGACGGTACGCAATCTCGTTCAGCGCATTCTAAGTCGGCAGGGGTACGAGCTGGTCGTGGTTGGCAACGGTCAGGCAGCGCTGGATGCCTATCGACAGCGCAAGAATGAGATCGACCTCGTCTTACTGGACATCGGCCTGCCACAGATGGGCGGCAATGAAGTGCTGAACGCGCTCAAAAAAGAGAATCCCCAGGTCAGAGTGTTGTTGAGCAGCGGGTACGACGAACTCAAGGTGATGGAGGAGAGACCGGTTAATGAGTACATCGGCTTTATTCAAAAACCTTACTCGATTCAATCGCTGTTAAGCGCCGTGCAAAACATGCTCGGGTAAAGACAACCTTTGTGGTCGTCTTCTGGCAATTATTTCAGGGCAGGGTAGGGTTTTATCCTACCCTGCCCTCGTGTATACCCAGAGCCGACGCATAGGGATGCGTCGGCTACCGGTGCATAGGAATTGCGTCGGCTACCGGTGCATAGGGATGCGTCGACTACCGGTGCA
>Ga0209101_1000175_pt1 | contig 55106 bp, 39 predicted proteins | sample ConPoolayeCmetaG_FD_185481 | JGI IMG/M metagenome (GOLD analysis project Ga0209101, IMG submission 185481) | Hot spring microbial mat communities from California, USA to study Microbial Dark Matter (Phase II) - Cone Pool mat layer C metaG... ... | reverse complement strand
GTATGGCGGAGGTGGGTGAAGCCTGGCAAAATGGGTACGCAGAACGGCTGGTGCGCACGATCAAAGAAGAGGAGGTGGACCTGTCGGAATACACGGATTATACCGATGCCTATCAACAGATTGGTCAGTTCCTGGAGGATGTGTATAATCATAAGCGCATCCACTCTGCTTTGGGGTACCTGACTCCGGTAGAATTTGAACTCCAATGGCAGGCCCAGCAGTCTGCCCAGGAGGATGTTCACTAAGAAACCCGTGCAGGGTGCCCAACTTTAGGGGCGCAGTTCAGGTTTTATCGCGCTTGTAGAGCCACAAAACTCCCAGTTCGTTGGGAAGAGGCTCAGAATTGCGTCGCTTTTCTGCGCAGAGTTGCGCGCCAGGATGCGACGGTATGCATATCAAGCCCGCGCGCAGACCCGATGCTAGTAAGGCACGGTGAGGGTAAATGTCATACCCTGGTTAGGAGCCGTGCTGATCTCAAGCTTCCCATCGAGCAGGCGCGCCCGTTCGCGGATGTTCCGCAACCCCTGTCCCTCTCCGTCAATAGGTAGCGCCGCAAGGCCCACACCATCGTCTGAGATGCGTAACTCAAGGTTATGTGCGTTGTAGGTCAGGCTGACCTCTACACGGCGGGCTTTGGCGTGCCTGGCTACGTTAGTAAGTACCTCGCGGGCAATCTGGAATATATGCTGACGCCGCTCGATACCCAGAGGCACCCGTCCCTCCCCTTTGACCACGAATTCGGTCTCCAGAAGCGTGTTAACACGAAAATCCTTGATAATTTTGTTGAGACCTGTTTCGAGATCGTACTCGAGCATCTCGCCGCGCAGATCGAAAATGTAACGGCGAATCTCTTTAATAGTCTGGTTCAGACTTTCAATCACACGTGCCAGCAGAGCACGGGCCGCCTGCGGATCGCCCGGAATGGTATGGTATGCGCTTTCCAGCATCAGGCCAGCGGCGTAGATGGATTGGATTGCCCCGTCGTGGAGTTCCCGGCCGATGCGTTCACGTTCACGGGTCAACGCCTGCCTGCGCTCCATGTTTTCCAGCCACAGTTCAATCTCGGTCAGGATCACGTTGAACGCCCGTACGATGCCGTAAGCGATGGCGGTGCCGCAGAGGCCACGCAGTAGCGCGACAGGGAGGCCTGTAACCTGCAGGAACAGTTCCTCGTTGATCAGGTTGACGGGAAAGAAAGGGGCCGCCGGGCCAATCAGTCCCCCGAACAGGGCAAAAAAGCCCAGCGCCACACCTGTGACACGCAAATGTGGACCTACCAGTGGAAGCCGTTCCCGTCCGATAGTGCGATAGGTATGGCGGCGCAGCCCCCACATCCCTATCAGTCCACCGGGTATCACCATGCCGTAACGGGCGATGATCTCCCCGTAGACCCGTACCTGCTCCGGCGGTACACCGACCCTGCAGGTGATCGCCAGCCCGGCCATCCACAACAGCAACAAAACGACAACTACTATGCGGCGCGGTGGCATAGTGAGTCTGCCCGCGCTGCGCATTTCAAAGGGAAAATAGGACTGGAGTGCGAAGGTCAGGAGAAAAGCGTAGCCGATGCCAAGGATGAGCAAACGCATCCAGGCCAGCCAGGGTGGCAAGGCCATCGCGGCTGAAGTCAGCAAAGGAAACCAGGCTACCAATGCCTCGCACAGGCCGAAGATGGCCAGCGCTGCCAGTCCGCGCGAGATTTCCAGTCTGAAGCTGCGGCCTATAAGGAACGCAATTGACAGGGCCAACACGAAGAAGGCCTGTCCGTGGAAAAACGCCACCAGCAAGTGCTGAGCGGCGAGGAACTCTCGCAGCCAGTGCATTTATCGTCCTGCCTTCCCGGATGGCAAATTGTGCTGGCCAGCACCACGGCTTCCGGGTGTGCCGGCACTGAGCGGTCAGACTTATAGTCTATCCAAAAAACCGTGTAAGCGGCATCCCTATGCCACTTATACCGACTCATAGAGGTGTGTCGGTTAGACTTTGTACCAGGACTCAGGACTAAGAACTGAGGACTGAACTCAGAGGCTTATAGTAGGTGCGATAGACCTTGTACCTGCGCATGCCGAGTTTGCGCACCAGCTTGTTGATCTCCACGTTATCCTCGGCTGTGAGCGACATGTCTGCCCAGACATATCCTTTGCGCAGAAGTGCTCTGGCCGTCTCCACATAGAACAAAGCGTCCAGTCCCCGACCCCGGTATTCTTCCAGCACGGCCAGCAGTTTCAGGCTGGCGGCATTGATATGGCGCATACCCCACCACAGCCGTAACCAGCCCAGCGGGAACAGGCGGCCGTTGACCGGTTTCAGAGCCTGGTTTATGTCAGGTAGAGTAGCGGAGAATCCGATCGTTTCTCCGTTAACCTCGGCAAAGAAGACCAGCTCGAAGTCAATCACGCGTTTCAATTCCTCAACGAAGCGCTTGAACTCCTGCTCATCCATCGGCACGTGATTGCGCATCGAGCCCATGGCCGTATTGACCATATACATCACCCGGTCTACCTCTCTGTCCCAATCCTCGACCCGTGCCGTGCGTACCTGCACGCCGGTCCGCTCACGGACAATATCTGCGACACGCCATATTTTGGCAGGCAGGTCTTTGACATCGCTTATCATACCCAGATCAGCATAGTATGCGTATGCCTCGCGGTACTTGAGCATCCCGTACTGCTCCAGCAGCCGGGCGTAGTACGGAGGTGTGTGGCCGCACAGGAGTACCGGAGGGCGATCGAAGCCCTCAATGAGGACGCCGGGTGAATCGTCCATAGAAAAATAGAATGGGCCCCGGATGACCTCCATCCCGCGGCTACGTGCCCAATCACAGGCAGCGTCGAGAAGCGCGGTGGCTACCTCGTCATCGTCTATACTCTCAAAGAAGCCAAAACCCGCCGCTTTTTCATTGAGATAGGTGTTGGAACGATGGCTGATCCAGCCGGCAATGCGTCCGACATCCTGCCCATCACGGCGAGCCATAAACAGAGCGGCCTCGCCATAGCGGAAAAATGACCCTCGCTGGGGGTCGAGGGTCTTTAGCTGGCTGCGGATCAAGGGCGGCACCCATAGAGGGTCGTTCCGGTAGATAAGCCATGGAAAAAGCACGAAGCGCCTGCGCCCCTGGGAGTCCTGGATCGGCACAATCTCAACGCTTGAACGGGACATCTGCACTCCTGGTGATTAGGATTTTCCACTCAGGTGGTCGCGCCACCCGTTACCTTTCCAGCAAAATGGTCACGGGACCGTCATTATGTATCTCCACAAGCATATGCGCGCCGAAGACACCGGTCTCTACATGGATACCATAACTCCGTAGTGCCCCGGCAAAATGTGCCACCAGTGGCTCCGCGATCTCCGGAGCGGCGGCGTCAGTAAAGCCGGGCCGGCGGCCTTTGCGGGCATCGGCATAGAGAGTGAATTGGGAAATCACCAGTGCTGCGCGGCTGTCGAGATCGAGCAGGCTGAGGTTCATCTTGCCCTCGTCATCCTCAAAGATGCGCAGGCCTGCGATCTTCTGTGCCAGCCACTCCGCCTGTTCCCTGGTATCGGTATGAGTGACGCCCACCAGCACCACCACGCCCTGGCCAATCGCCCCCACGACTTCACCATTTACGCTAACCGAAGCGCGGCTGACTCTCTGTACGACTGCTCGCATTGCGTGCTGCCCAATGTTCCGGTCGGAAGGTCATTCCTGACTGCGCCAATGCTAAGGCAATCCGACAGCGGCCTTAGCCTCGGCTATGGTCTCCGAAGCGATGAGTGAGGCACGGCGCGCCCCTTCAGCCAGCACATCCCAGACGAGATTGGGTCTGGATGCCAGTTGCGCCCGGCGTTCACGGAATGGTGCGAAGTGATCGGCCAGGTTGCGTGCGAAGATTCGCTTGCACTCCACACAGCCAATACCAGCAGTACGACAATCGGCCTCGATCTGTGCCACCTGTTCGGGCGAGAAGAAGCCATGCAGGGTGAAGACGTTGCACACCTCAGGGTGACCAGGATCGGAGCGGTAACGACGCGCCGGGTCGGTGACCATTTGCATCACACGTTCCTGAATCTCCTCCGGCGAGGCAGCGATCTCAATGTGGTTGTTCAACGATTTGCTCATCTTTTGCTGGCCGTCAATGCCTAACACTTTGGGAAACTCGGTATGCCTGGCCTGTGGCTCGACCAGAACCTCTCCGAAGTGATGATTGAACCGTCGCACGATCTCACGGGTGAACTCAAGGTGTGGTGCCTGATCCACTCCGACAGGTACGACACTGGCTTTGTAGAGAGTAATATCGGCAGCCATCAACACCGGGTAGCCCACCAGCCCATAATTGACGTTATCTGGCTGCTGACGCACTTTTTCTTTGAAGGTGGGCAGCCGGGTCAGCCAGCCCAGGGGGGTAACCATGGAGAACAAAAGGTGCAATTCGACCACCTGGGGTACATGGGATTGAACAAAGAGGATGGTGCCTCGCTCAGGGTCTATGCCGGCAGCCAGCCAGTCCAGCACCATCTCATAGGTCCACTCGCGCAATTTGTCGGTATCGGTAAGGGTGGTCAGGGCGTGCAGGTCCACAACGCAGTAGATACAGTCGTACTCATCCTGGAGTGCGACGTAGTTACGAATTGCACCCAGGTAATTACCCAGGTGTTGGCGTCCGGTGGGGCGGGCGCCTGAGAAAACACGGCCTTTTTTGCTCATCTGAACGCAAATCCTCCAGGTACAGGAATCATCAGTTGGACCAGCCCGCGTGAGAGGCTTCTGTGAGACGGGCTTTCCGGTCTGTCCGGCCGGGCACGCTTCGGTGGTCTGGTGGCACAGCACTGCTCACGGGCTGGAAACCAAAACCGACTTAGAGCCTGTCCGGAAATCGTAACCGACGCATCCCTATGCGTCGGTATAAGCGGCGTAGGAATGCCGCTCGTACGGTTTTGGACAGGCTCTGAGTACCGGTGTTCAGTCTACCATAAAGGTCACTTTGTGGCAAGAAACCGTCCGTCAGCGACGACGAAAGCGATGGCGTACTCGCGGGTGTGGGAAAGGCTGATCGCCCACTCGCTAAGTCCCAGTTCGGCGGCACGTTCGGCGGCACGACCATACAGGTGCACCTGTGGCTTGCCCCGCTCATCGCCGAGCACTTCCACATCCTGCCAGTTGATGCCATCGCGTGCGAGCACGCGCACGCCTACGCCCAGAGCCTTGGAGACAGCCTCCTTGGCCGCGAAGCGAGCGGCGAGTTCCGCGGGACGGGCACGGCAATAGAGCACTTCGGCAGTGGTATAGACCCGCTCCAGAAAGCGGTTACCGTAATTGTTCAACAGGCGCTCGATACGTGGCACTTCGACTATATCAACACCGACGGTGAGCATGGCTTTATGCTCCGGTGCTCTCAGAGGATGGTGGCCCGGCAATGGCTAAGGCGTAAGCATCAGGGTCAAGCCAGCGTTGAGCTGCGGCCTGCACACGCGTGGCGTCTATTTCGTTGATCAGCTCCGTGTAGCGCTGGAGATAGTCCAGCCCAAGATTGTAACGTTCCATATTTACAATCGCCTGCGCCACGCCTTCATTAGTCTCCAGCCGCAGTGGGAGGCTGCCGGTAATGTAGGACTTGTTGTCTCTCAGCTCGTCCTCTGGCACGGTTTCTTCGCGGATACGCCGGACTTCAGTACGTATGCTCTCGATGGCCAGCTCGATGTTAGAGGGATGGACACCAGCAATGATACGCCATGGCCCGGGACCAGGCCCTCCATCGAGGCGGCTGAAGGAATAGTAGGCCAGTCCATGCTCGTCGCGCACCCGCTCGCCCAGGCGACCCATCAATCCGAAAACGCCGAGAATGGTGTTACATACCATCGCATCCAGGAAACCTGGGTCGGTGCGTGCCGGGCCGGGATAGCCTAACACGATATCGGCCTGTGTCTTGCCGGGGATATGGACAGTACGCGAGCACACCTGAGTCAGGCGCGGGGCCGGAGGGGGCGGTGTTACGGGGCGTCCGAGACCGTCCCAATCACCAAAAACATCTTCGGCCTGTTTGAAGGCTTCCTCGCTCTCCACCGCGCCCACTATGACGAGCACCATGCCGTGCGGGGTGTAATTATGGAGGTAGAACTCGACCAGATCGTCTCGCGTAAGTTTGCTGACCGTTTCGACATAGCCATCGGGGCTTCGGGTATATGGATGTCCTTCGGGATAGGCCAGCTCAAAAAATGTCAGGCTGGCCATAGCGCGGGTGTCGTTAGCCCGCTCTTCAAGGCTGGTCAGCACTTCCCCACGCAGTTTTTCGATTTCTTCTGCCGGGAAAGTGGGGTGACGCAGGGCGTCAGCAAGGATACCCAACGTCAACGGCAGGTCTTCGGCCAGGCTCTTGGCAGCGAAACTGGCAGTATGCATGCCCCCGCTGATGCTGACGCTGGCTCCGACCGACTCAAGCTCTTCGTAGATGCGTTGGAAAGAGCGGTTGACGGTGCCACGCATAAGGGCTTCGGCGGTAAAGCTCGCCAGACCGGCCTGTTCTGGCCTTTCATAGATGGCGCCTGCGGCCAGGTAGCCGTTCACTACTACCGACGGGCTGGTGTGGTTCTCGCGTATCAGGACTACGATACCGTTGGACAGCTCACGTCGGACAATGTCGTTTGGTCCGGGGATTGACATGTAATTCCTCCACATATTCAACGCATGGCACTCCGGGATGGTTCATCTTCACCCCAAAATTGGTTTACACTTCGAGCTGTCTTTAAAAATCGGCTGCCCACACGGGCGCCCACGACAGGCTGGAAAGCCTGTCGGCAGGCTTGTGGAACAGCCTTTCCAGGCTGTCGGCAGGCTGGAAAGCCTGCGGCTTGTGCAGGCTGGAAAGCCTGTCCCACACGGGCGTCGACAGGCTTGTGGAACAGCCTTTCCTGGCTGTCGGCAGGCTGGAAAGCCTGCGGCTTGTGCAGGCTGGAAAGCCTGCCCCACACGGGCGCCCACGGCAGGCTTGTGGAACAGCCTTTCCAGGCTGTCGGCAGGCTGGAAAGCCTGCGGCTTGTGCAGGCTGGAAAGCCTGCCCCACATGGGGGTGCCGACAAGGCAGAGTGTCAACCAATTATGAACCATCCCGCCACTCCATATTAAAAAACGCCCACAGCTGGGTGAGCGCTTCCGTTGAGCCAGGCCAGTAACCGCCTTACCCACACCCTGCCCTCTTGGGGGAAAAGGCGGCCGGCAAGCCGGCCTGCCGTTACGTTGCGCAGGTAACGCGTGCCCTCAAAGTTCCTGGCTCCTTCCCGAGATTATACGCCAAAGCTCCTGTGTGTCAACACCGACGGAGGGCTATCACTCTCTATCACCGCTCCCCTCGTTTTTTCCTCAGCAGGCGTGCGGCCAGCGTCTCTCCGCTCTCTCCGGGGGTAACCTGCGCCTGTGTTGTTGGCCTGCCTGGAGCCGGGCGTTCCGCAGGGAGAGCTGGCGTGGTTTCTACAGGAGGCGCAGCGTGTTCTCTCTCAATAGCCCGGGACTTTGCCTCGAATAGCCGGCCAACTGGTGACGGGAGCGGACCTTCCACCGGACGGCGGCGAGGCAACAGGTGTTCCTTCGCCCAAACGTGCACACGCTCAAGCTCGCGTCTGCTCAGGACCAGCCTGCGTGTGCCCACATCTAACGGCAACAGCAGTGCTGCCAGTCCGAGCAGATAAGGCCACAACTCCTGTCGCTCCCCCTTGCCGCGGATGTTGTGCACCAGCGCATCAGATGGCTGTTTCAGCACTCGCCCCCCGCCCAGTTCAGCCAGATGGGACAGATAAGCCGGGTTCCCCTCCCGCACCAGATACTCCGGTGAGTAGCCCATCGCCCACGCATCGGTCAGCGCGATCTGTTCAGCGCTGAGGTGCATCAGATATATGCCCTCGTCTTGTGGCAAGAAGCTTCCCTCGTAGCGGCCAGGTGCGCTTTGTGTAAGCCGCACCTGCGTATGCCTGCCATCTGGCCCGACCACACTCACATTTGCCTCCAACCCGTTGAGGAAAGCGCCGCTCTCATCAGTCGCATCCAGGGTGATATGGGCCTTATCGCCTGTAAGCGAGACATCCATTTCCATCGGCACATTTGACCGCTCCGTGACCGTCCAGCGCACGAGCTGGCTCCAGAAACGGGGAAACCCGTCCCATTCCACCCACTGCTGTGCCCAACGAGCGGTCGCGTCGGAAGTCCAGGCTACAGTACGTCCCAGTCCGTATTGCCAGGCCGCCAGCAAGGGGTCACCCCGATGGGTGGAGAGGATTACCTGACCGGTTGCTTTTGGCGAGGTGGCGACATATCCGACAAGTTGCGGCACAGCCTCGATGCCGGACAAAATTGGGCTTGACGAGGTCTGGATGGGGAAGAACGGCTCTTCGACGATGTAAGAACGCATCGCCAGTTGAGTTTCTTCGGCAAGGATAACCGGCAGGTTAGAGGCACGATCGGTGAAATGGTAACGCCCATTCCCCAACGCGGCGATCTCTTCCAGAAAACGCAGGTCCGATCCGGCGCCTATGGCAACGGTGCTCAGCGTAATATTCTGGCCGGCTATGTCCCGTCTTACCAGCTCACGTACGCCTTCCTGATGCTCGGCGTCGGCGCCGTCGGCGAGGAGGATAATGTGACGCACTTTGCGACTGGAGTCGGCAAGGTGCTGTAGAGCCACCTGGAGGGACTCGCGCACATAGATACCCCCTCCGCCCGCCTGCAGGCGGATCACCTTTGCGATGATCTCGTCCCGGGCACTCCCCGGCAGCGGGCCGATGATGTCCACCGGCACAGTATCGAAGGCGATCACAGTGATCTCATCGGCGTCATTGATCAACTCGGCGACACGGGCTGCCGCTTCTCCGGCCAGACGGATTTTCTGGACATTGCCCTCCTGTGTTGCCATGCTGCCAGATTTGTCAATCACAACTGCTATGGACATCGGTGGGAAACGCTCCTCATTCTGGACAGTCATGGCGACAGGCAACATCTCCTCCAGGAGGGTGTTGTACCATCCTCCCACTCCGTAAGTGTGTGGGCCACCTACGGCAACCAATCCACCGCCCAGATCACGCACGTATGATTGCAGCGCATCGAGTGTGCGGGGAGGAATGGAACGTGCAGGGACGTTCACCAGCAGCACGGCCGCGTATTCGACCAGGCTGACGGGATCGGACGGCATGGTGCCAGGAGTGTCTGAGTGTACCTCCAGCCCCGTGGCCCGCAGCGCGGCAGCCAGATACGCCCATTCATTCTCATCCTGAGCGGGTGAGACAAGCAGCACACGCGGCGCACCTGTAACGAAGGTAAAGGCAGAGAGTGTGTTATTCTGGTGATAGATATCGGCTGCAGGGGAGAGGATGGCACGGAACGACATAAAGCCCGGACCGCCCGCGACGAGTGGTATGGCAAAGGTATTATCGCCCGGGCCAAGATGTATCTCCTTGTTTGTGACGATCCGATCTCCGGCCAGCACGGTCAACGTAGCCTGGACAGGCTGTGTGGCACGTGCAGTGATGGTCAGGTAAAATTCCTCACCCTGGTGTAGCATGGTGGGGGCAGCCAGCTCAGCAAGCCAGGCTTCAACTGCTCCTTCCATTTCCAGGGGGGAAAGCAGGGGTACAACGTCCACCTGAACCCCTTGCGAGCGGGCCAGGCGCACTATCGCTTCTGCGTCGCCGACTGTGGGTCGGCCGTCCGACAGGATGACGAGACGCCGGGCTGCACCGGAGGGAAACAATGCCATTCCCAGGCGAATTGCCTGCTCCAGGTCTGTCTGGTTTGCGCGGGGGATGGAGGCGGGCGTACCCGGCACGCCCCCGGCCAGCATCGGGCGTTCGACAAGCGCTTCGGCGCCGAACAGAATCAACGCGGCGCGGTCGTCGGGCCCAAGCGCCGCGAGTGCCTCTCTGACGAAGGCCAGTGCCCGTTCACGCTCTTCCTGAGGGACGCTGTCAGAAACGTCAACCAGAAAGGCAACTGCCAGGCGATTGCCTCCGTGGACCGATTGGACGCCAGCCAGGCTGAGGATGACCAGCGTTACAATGGTGCACCGCACGGCGAGCGCCGCCCTGGCACGGCTGCTCCCATAGCGCGCTCTGCCCGGCCATCCCAGGTAGACGAAGTAGGGAACGGTTATCAGAAGCAGGAGAAAGATCGGCCTTGTGAAAGCCATTCAGCAACCAGCATAACCGTGCGGTCCGGTAATTACCTGCCCGGCTGCCTTCCGCCGTGTGCCGATTGGAAATCGAGCTTATACGGGCGCCTGCGGCGCCGGGCGTCGGCCTGCGCCGGGTACAGGCGCAGCGCCACTGCGCCCCGTACTATGTGCCTATCCGAAAAACGTAACCGACGCATCCCTATGCGTCGGTATAAGCGGCATAGGGATGCCGCTTGTACGGTTTTTCGGATAGGCTCTAAGTGCGCATCAATGGAAGACCTGGTCGGCGAAGGCCGACCAGTGGCCGCAGCCCGAAAAGGCACGGGCTGGAGAGGCCAGGCCTGCCATTCTCACCGGTCGGCTACCCTGTGCCTGCGCCTGTATACAGCTATGTTAACCGGCTCAGCCACGAAGTGGTAGCTTCCCGAAGAGACAGCGTACACGCTGGTGTCGCTTTCCCGACGCAGTTCACTCACTCCTTCAGCCTGGTGGGCAGGCTGATCACCTTCGGTGACGAGGGCGGTGGCGCCGGCCGGCACATACAACGTGGCAGTTGTGTTCGGCGGAATGGTGACCAGCCAGTCAAAGCGCTGCCGATCTATATGCCACTCGCTGACGATCCGCCCGTAGAGGGATTCGTATTCAGCACGGGCGTACGTAAGGCCACCGCCCGGCCGGGGCCGCATGATAATGTGTTTGAAGCCGGGTTGTTCCGGGTCAGCGTCAATGCCTGCCACGGTGGAATAGAGCCAGGCGCCAATCGAACCATAGGCATAGTGGTTGAACGAGTTCATAGCCGGGTCCTGGAAGCCCTTTTCGCGTGTCCAGCCATCCCATCGCTCCCAGATCGTTGTCGCTCCCTGCAGCACAGGGTACAGCCATGAGGGACAGGTTCTCTGCAGTAACAGAGCATAGGCGATCTCCGAACGTCCTGCGCCGGTGAGCACGTGGGGAAGATAAGGTGTGCCGACAAAGCCTGTGGACAGGTGCATATCGCGTTTCTCTATGTCGCGCACCAGTGCTTCGACAACGGCCGGGCGCAGCTCATCCGGCAGGAGGTCGAAGTGGAGTGCCAGCACGTAAGCCGTTTGTGTCTGGCCGATCACCAGCCCCGCGGGTGTGACATAGCGGTGGATGAAAGTCTGACGCGCCTCCTGATACAGACGGGTGTACTTCTCAGCATCCTCAGTCCGGCCCAATATCGCGGCGATACGCGCCATCAGCCGTGTGCTGTGGGCGAGGAAAGCCGTGCCGATCAACTCTCTCGGTGTGGCACCTCTCCTGTCGGTGCTCCCGTCCTGGGCCAGCCAGTCACCGAAGCCGAGGTCGGCCGGGTTCTCACCCTGCGCATCTGAGACGGGGGTTTTGTGACGCCTGACCAGGTAGTCAACGAAGCGGGTCAGCGCCTGGTAGTGGACCTCGAGCAAACACTTATCACCATAGCACAGGTAGATGGTCCACGGGCAGATAATGAAGGCGTCCTCCCAGGCCGGACCGCCGGGGAACTCACCCTTGCGGTCGGAGGAGAGGATGTTGGGAGCGACCGGCGGGATGGCGCCTGAGGGGTATTGGGCATCTGCCAGGTCCTGTTGCCACCTGGTGAAGAAGGCCGCGACATCCATGTTAAACGTCGCCGTGCGGATGAAAACCTGCGCATCGCCCGTCCAGCCCAGTCGCTCGTCACGTTGAGGACAATCGGTAGGAATGTCCACAAAGTTACCTTTCTGCCCCCAAACGATGTTATGTTGAAGCCGGTTGACCAGCGGGTTTGAGCACTCGAAGGTGCCGGTGGGCGGTGTGTCGGAATGAATGACGATGCCCGTAACCAGATCGCGCGGCGGGCGCCCGGGAAGCCCGCTGATCTCCACGTAGCGGAAGCCGTGAAAGGTGAAACGCGGTTCGTAAATTTCGATGCCCTCCCCCTTCAATGTATAGTGGTCCGTGGCACGTGCTGAGCGCAGGTTCTCGGTATAGAGCGAACCGTCTGGATTAAGCATCTCGCCATGGCGTATGGTTATGGTCGTGCCGCGCGGTCCTGAGACCTTGAGCCTGACCCTGCCCACCATATTCTGCCCCAGGTCGTAGATCCACTTCGGACGTGGCCAGCTCCCAATCCTGACCGGCTCCTTCATCGGGTGCAACTCTTGAATACGACGCACGGTCGGGCCATTCGTTGCTACAAGCCTGATACCGGGATCTTCAAACACAATGACCGGCAGCCAGTCCGCATCATCGAAACCCGGCGCGTCCCAACCTGGCATTTCCAGACGGGCATCATAGCTCTCGCCCATCAAGATGTCGGATTCCAGGATAGGACCGTAGGAGACCTTCCAGCTTTCATCTGTAGCAACAGTTGTGGCGGAGCCGTCAGCCAGGTTCAGGCATAGTTGTGCCAGCAGCCTGGGGCGGTCACCGTACTGCTGACGTCCATACCAGGCCACATTCCCACAGTACCATCCATCGCCCAGAATGGCGCCGAGTACGTTCTCACCCGGCACGAGCATAGTTGTCACGTCGTAGACTTTGTATTGCACCCGCTTTTTGTAATCCGTCCAGCCCGGGGTGAAAAGGTCCTCTCCAACACGCTGGCCGTTCAGATAGCACTCGTACAGGCCCAGGGCGGTCACATACAGACGTGCTGAGACCAAGGGCTGTGTCAGGGTGAAGGATTTGCGCAGGAAAGGACAGGGGCTTGAGGTATGTGGACCTCCGACAAGCGGGCCACCGATCCACTTCCCCTGCCACTCCGCGCGGTCCAAAAGACCCATCTCCCACCATGCGGGAGCGCTCCAGTGAGAGGGCTGATCGTGTTCATCCCACACGCGCACTTTCCACCAGACGCGTTGAGCAGAGCAGAGGGGCGGACCACCGTATTCCACGTGGGTGGACTGATCGGAGGACACTTTGCCGCTGTCCCACAACAGATCGTCCCCCGTCTCCACAAGGGAGTCCTCAGTGGCCGCTGCCAGAATCTGGCAGGCTGTCTGACGGGCCCCACGCCGGTCGGAATGCAGTTGCCAGCTCAGACGCGGGCGGGTCACGTCTATACCCAGCGGGTTGGTCATGTATTCGGTGCGTAAGTGGCGTACTTCGATGCAGGAGTTCATTTTCTGCTGTCTCCGGGCAATTTTCCAGGGAATGTCTCGACCTCGTAACTTGTATACTGGACCTGATTCAGGCCGATTGAAATGGGTGTAATCCGCCCTTATTTACCTGGGATTGAATCCGGGATGTTCATAATTGGTTGACACTCTGAGTCAGGCGCCGGATGCCGCCCGATTGAAATCGGCCTCTTTGGACGCTGCGCGCCGGGCGTCGGCCTGCGCCGACACTATGAGGTCGGCAAAGGCCGACCAATGGCCTGCGGTCTGAAGAGGCTGATTCAGTCAGCGCCTGAGCAGTTGCTCGACCTCCTGAAGGGTGGGAAGTGAAGGTTGGGCCCCCAGGCGCATAGTGGCGAGCGCGCCACAGGCGTTAGCGAAACGGACCGCCTCGGCCAGCGGTTTCCCCCGCGCCAGCGCCACCGCCAGGCCGCCGTTGAACGCATCGCCTGCAGCAGTGGTATCCACGGCCTCGACCGGGAAGCCGGGCACTAACTCCCTGCCGTCCCGCGAGACAATGAGCGCGCCGCGCGCACCCAAAGTCATTACCACCGTCTTGACTCCCTGCTCGAGTAGCAGGTGGGCAGCCTTTTCCGGGTCGCTGATGCCGGTCAGCAGGCTCGCTTCGTTCTCGTTGGGGGTGAGTATGTCAAGACAGGCCAGCAGATTTCGGGGAAGCGGGCTGGATGGTGCCGGGGCCGGATTGAGAATCACGCGCACGCCGGCCTGGTTGGCGATCTGGGCTGCCGCCACCACTGTCTCGAGTGGGATTTCGAGCTGGAGCAGGAGCACATCAGAGGCAGCAATGGCTTCCCGAGCCTCCTGGACATCTGCAGGGGATAGAAGAGCGTTTGCGCCAGGGGCGACGGCGATACAATTCTCGCCAGCATGGTCAACCAGGATCAGGGCCACACCAGAGGAAGCCCGGGCATCCGTGTGGATGTACTGTGTGTGCACCCCTTCGCGCCGGAACCCGGCCAGGGCTTCCGCTCCGAACACGTCCCGGCCGACACGTGCGACGAAGGTCACCTCGGCTCCCAGTCTGGCAGCGGCCACGGCCTGGTTGGCTCCCTTGCCACCGGCTGCCATGATGAACTGCTCGCCCAGCACAGTCTCGCCGGGAAGGGGCAGGTGGGGCACCCGCACCACCATATCGGTATTGGAACTGCCTGCAACGGTGACTTTAGCCATAGGATTACTCCCGCAGGTTGGCGGCCTTCTCTACCCGCACTTCGTGCGTGGCCGTACGGCCTTCATGGATGACCAGGGCTACCGCACCCCTGTCCAGGGGCCGGCGGGTATCGTCGAGGGTGAAGAGATGCTCACCGTCTATCCACGCGCGCAGGCGGTTGCCTGCCACCTCCAGGCTCAGCTTATGGGTCTCGCCGAAGGTCCATGGCCAGTCAGCCTCGGCCAGCACCGTGTCTCCGTCGAGCGCTTTGACCAGGCGAATTTTATTGTCGTTGCACAGAAGCAGTGCGTAGTAACGGCGCATCCCCTGCACCCGGGCGGCGATGCCGGCTGCGCGAGCCAGGTGTGGGGTCACGTCGGCTGTGACGCGGTAATCACTCCACTCACGCGTGCCCTGGATAAGCAGCCCCACTCCGTGATTCTGGATCAGGCGGTAGGGTTCGCTCCAGGACAGGAAATCATCCACGCCGTTGACCCAGGCCCGGCGCCACATTGTGCCATTATGCGCCGGGCGCGTCCACGTTACCTGTGGCGTTCCATCCCAGGTGAGATAGTCCAGGTATAGGCGGCCATCCGCCCGCCTCAGGCTTATGATTTCGATCCCTATTTCGGCGATCGGGTCGCCGCCCAGGTCGGGAATCCGCCAGACAAACTCGTGCTCCGTGCCGGCGGGTAAGGAGGCTTCCGGCCCATAGAGACGATAGAGGGTGTCGTCTGGACCATAGGCGCGCAGGTACAGGCGGCAGCGCGGCGGCTCTCCGTTCTGCTCGTCGCTCTCCAGACGTGCCCGTACCGTCTGGCCCGGGTAGAGGGTCGGCGAGGCCACCAGGCTGTAACTCACGTCCTGGACCGCTTCGGGTGGGATAAAAGTAGCCACGCAGACCCGTGCCATGCGGCCGGGCGCCAGATGGCTGTAGCGCAGTGCCAGACTGCGCGTCCCGTCCTTGCTATGCCCTGCGACGTTCTGCAGGGTAACTACACCTCTGGATTCAGTGCTCTCCTCGGCTCTGAATCCCTGGACCGCGCCGGGAAGTTCGAAGTGAAAACGTGCGCCGTTTTTAGGCAGGCGCGGCGGTAACCCGGCCAGTGCGCGGCTGGTGTTGACGATACGGTAAGCCACACTCACAGCGTCGGTGATAGCTCCACCGCCGTCGGCAGTGGGGATATAGAGCCGATCGGCAACCGGGCCGCGCCAGTCAGGGCCGGCTTCGATGCCGGCCAGGCCGTTCTTGATGCCCATCAGGCATCCGACATTGCCGGAGTTGCAATCGGTGTCCCATCCGCAGGTATTGACGATCATCAAAGTCTTCTGGAAGTCATCGTCGCCGTACAAAAGGCTGAGGATGATCAGCCCATGGTTGGGCACGATGTGGCAGTTGCCACCGTAGCGCTCATAGCCGTAGTCGGTCGCAAGGCGCACGAAGGTTCTGCGCCAGTCGGGTTGTGCAGCATGCCACTCGCGGATGTTGTCAATCATGCGGTAGATGATGGAGTCCCTTGGGATGAGAGAGACCGCCGTCTCGATCAGCCTGTGTATGTTCGATTCGACGAAGGCCAGCGCCTCCATAGCCGCCAGGACCTGCGCACCGTAGATGGCCTCGCCGTCATGGCTGACACTTGCAGCCCGGCGTGCCAGCTCTGCTGCCAGCTCCGGGTCCCCTGGCGCGACCATGGCCCAGCCGTCAATAAAGATTTGCGCGCCGATCTGCTCGGCTACCGTCCTGCCGTTAAGCGCGATAGAGCCGCTGTGGGGCGCCTCGATCCCACTCTTCAGGCGCAGGTAAGCGGTGTGCTCGGTTGAGTTTCCCAGCCCACCCCACCACAGGACGGTCCGGTGCTCGATCAGATAGTTCAGCCAGGTCCGTCCGATCTGGGCAGGGGTAACGTCACGTGGGTAGCCGTAGTCTTCCAGGGCGCGCAGGAAGGTGAAGGTGCCGGAGATGTCATCGTCGGTTACGATAAGCGGTTTGCCCAATTTTTCGTTTACGTAGTACCATATTTCGCCCAGTTCAGCCGTGATGCGTTCATAGCTCCAACCTTCGAAAGGGCGTCCCAGATAGACGCCGATGATTTTGCCCAAAACGCCGGCGTAAACGCGTTCCTCGTAATCAGGTGGTATCATCAGTTACCCCTTGCTCAACGCAGCATGGCCATCGCTTTCTGGAGTGGCGGCCAGTGGGCCAGCTCGCCTGGCCTGACCGCTCCCCAGGTGGTGCAGAGATAACCCAGCATACCCCCATCGCGATATCCGAGAGCGTACTCGATGAGGGCTTCCACCGCCTCGACATCCTTCCATCCGGCTGGCCAGACGCGGAATCCCTGTCCCAGAAAGAATGGGATTGAGGGGTAGGTGTCGCGTGGTGTATAGTGCCAGTCGCAGATCACGATGTCGCGGGGAATGAGATCAACTGCCCGGTGGGTACCGTTTGCAGCAGCCTCCCACTCACCGTAGCCCGTGGTTTGACTGTCGAGCAGGCGATCTCCCCACATCAGCATTTCCACACCACGCTCATCCACCAGGTGGGCATGGTAATCGTTGACTGCTCTGGCAAAGAGCCGGGACGGGTCATGCCCCTTGCAACGCGGGCAGTAGTCCGAAGCGATGAGGAAGACCTCGTCCATACCAACATGCAGGCCGTCGGCCTGGAACGCCTGAAGCAGTTCGTCGAACAGGGCGAAAATGATGGGGTTTACCCCTGAGTGTTGGGGACACCAGCTTCGACAATATATTCCTTCGTTATCCGGGTACATCCCGGGCGTCTCGTCGAATTCAGGATAACGGAGCAGAAGGGGATGTGTGGTGTTGCCCCATGACTGATGTCCCATACACTGGAATTGGGGAATCAGACGAATTGCGTGGTCGGTGCAGGCACGCACGAGGGTACGCGCCGCTTCCCTGCTGATAGGGTGCTCTTCACGCAGTTCGGGGTGCGTGGAGTAGGCGTAGTGGTAATCAATCTCGGCGACGATGATGTTGATCCCTGTTTTTGCCAGTTCAGGTACCTCTTTGGTCAAAGCGAGGACCTCCTCATCGTTGTTGAGCAATATGTGGAGGCCACGCCATAGCTCACCCTTTCGTGGACCGATGTTGGTGCTCATCTCATTTCTCCTGATGCTGAAATCTGCTCAGGCTCATCCGCGTACTCTTCCTGTTCTGTGGCCAACGCCTGAAGGGCGTATGTGACACGGCGGGGGCGGCCGGTCAAAAGCTCCTGTGCTTCCCATGCTGCCGCGAGCGCGCTCAGACGGGCATAGGAAATCTCCTGACGAAAGGCTTCGTGCAGTTCCTTGATGGTGAAGTATCCCCCCAGCTTTTCCATAGCGTAGCGCACCAGTTTGCGCTCGAGCGGGTTGATGGCTGGAATGGTGGCCGGTGGGCTGACGCCGGGGGAGATGGCGACGGCATGGAGTATACCAAGCCAGTGGACCGCATCATCAATCAGATGTCCCATCTGAAAGTAGAGCCGGTTCGACCACTCGGCCTTGCCCTGCATATCGTGAATAAACGGGGGCGAGGCAGCAGAGGTGGCGTAAGCAGCGAATGGGAAATCGGCCGCGCTGAAGATACCGGCACGCGGGGTACTGGCCTGAGCGCGGATCACATCCCACCGTTCCGGGGTCACCGTGTAATCAAGTTTAGCCACAACAAGTATGCCCGCCGGAAGGCGCCAGTACCAGGCTGCCCCTACCCGTCCCTCGTATCCGGATGTGCGTTTACCGATCGCTTTGAAGAGCTGATCGGCCAGGTCTAAGGCATCGAAGGAGGGATAGAAGAGTGGCATGGTCAGTTCACCTGCGATGGAATGAATTGTAATCTCAACACGTTCCTGGTCCGTGGGCCAACGGCGACCTCTTCAGCGATACGCCGACCGCACACCCACACGATCTTCTCCTCATCCACGAGCAGTGGCAGGCGATCGCGCAGGGAGCGCGGTTCCTTGAGGTTGATCAGGAAAGCACTCAGCTTGACGCTGTGCCCATCCATCCCCTGCGGGCGAAAGCGGTCCCCGGGTCGGCGCGGCCGCAGCATAAGCGAGCCGGTGATGGCGGCCATATCAAGGTAGGCGATCCAGGGGTCCGTGTTTGAGGCGATCCCGGTCACGTCCCATGTCTCCAGGATGGTGGCCTCTAACACCCACCGCGAGCGGGGAAGTCGGGTAGTTCCCGGTATCTGTACGGGTACAGGCTCGTCGCTCCACAGCAGTGGCAGATGTTCATCTGATGGAGCAGGGAGCGCCTGTCGGTCGCCGATGGTCAGGGTGTCGTAGCCCACAACCAGTACCAGCCCCGCCGGCAGGGTGGCCTGCGCGCCGCTTGTGCCCCGCAGCCCTACCTGGCGTGCCTGCTCCACGTGCACGAAGTCCACGTCGCGGAGGCGGGGACGTAGCCGGCAGGCGGCGTGGCGCAGCGTGGCGCGTTGCATGGACACCGGCAGTGCCTGCCAGGCTGCCCGGTCAAACACGATTGTCTGCTCTCCCTCTGTCCGCACTATCTGGTGCCAGCTTTGCCGTTGCAGTTGGGCAAGCACCTCGTAGTCGGCGGCGATGACGGCAGCGGTATGGCAGAGCCGCCTGCGGACGTTAGGGACGTACTTCTCCAGTAACGGGAGCAACTCGTGCCGGAGGCGGTTGCGGAAGTAGGTCGTGTCCAGGTTGGAGTAATCGAAGCGGGGAGCAAGGCCCTGCGCTGCACAATAGGCCAGGATCGCGGCGCGGGGTACCTCGAGCAGTGGGCGGATGATGGAGGGTGCAGCAGATAAAGGCCCTGCGGCGAAAGGTTCGAGCAGGCGGTAGTCAGTGATAGGGGTCAGGGGAAGCATACCCCGTAAGCCCGCCAGCCCGGCCCCTCGCAGGAAGTGCATCAATACCGTCTCGGCCTGATCGTCGGCGTTGTGACCCACGGCTATCTTGCCGGCACCGGCCTCACCTGCTACACGGCTCAGGAAAGCATAGCGGACACGTCGTGCCGCTTCCTCGAAAGCCAGTCTGTGAGCACGGGCCAGCGCTGGCACATCCTGCCTTTCGATGGTGCAGGGCAATCCCCAGGCAGCAGCCAGGTCGGCGACATAAGCGGCGTCGGTGTCAGCATCGGCACCGCGCGCACCGTGGTGAAGGTGGGCCACGTGAAGACGGAGCTGGTACGGCTCGCTCAGACGCATCAGAATGTGGAGCAGTGCGAGTGAATCCGCTCCGCCGGAGACCCCCACGACTACCCCGTCACCGCTGGTCAGTAAGCCGTATCGCTCTATCGTTTTCTGAACTGTGGGCAGAATGTCGCTCAAGGTCTATAAGATGAGTCCGGAGTCCAAAGTCCCGTAAGGCGCCTGAGTAGAGGCTTCAGCCGGATTTTCCGCCTGCAGGCTCACGCACGGATATATACTATAGCATAGAAACAAAACTCTGACCAGTGGATGTTCTTTGTGAGTCCGGAGTCCGAAGTCAGGAGTCCAGCGCGCTCCGGCGGGTCAACGCGCGCTGGGGCTGGGGGCAGACTTTCTGACCTGGGCGATGGCGCGGTCGAAATACCAGCGGAAGAGGCCAGAGAGGCCGTTTGCAAGCAGGAAGTAAAGGCGTGTCTCGAAATTGGGCAGGATGTAGACCTGTCGCTTCTCGATACCGCGCACAATGGCCCGCGCCACCTGCTCGCTGGTCAGCGTTTTGGCCGTGCCGGAGATGCGGCGTGTCTCAGGTGGTTTTAGTGGCTCCTCGTAATGGAGCTGAGGGGTGTCGGTGTCGGGGGGGAAAACGACAGAGACGTGTATGCCATAGGGCTTCAGCTCCTGGCGTAGCACATCCGAAAGTCCGCGCACGGCGAACTTGGCCGCACAATAGGCGCTGTAGCCGAAAACCCCCAGGAAGCCGGCGACAGAAGAGATGTTGACAATGTGCCCCTGACGTCGCTCTATCATCAGCGGCACAACCGCACGGATCGGGTATAGTGTGCCGAAGTAATCCACATCCATAATGGTGCGGAAGATCTCCGGAGGTAGCTTCTCGAAGTAGCCAGGATGAGTGATGCCGGCTGAGTTGATGAGCACGTCAGGTGGCCAGCCATTGGTTGTAAGGGTCGCGATGGCCCGTTCTGCCTGCTCCCGGTCGGACAGGTCGGCGGCGTAAGCCCTCAGCCGTTGAGATGGCCGCTGGCGCAGCGATTCCAGCTCAGCCAGCGTTTCGTCCAGCAGGTGCTGGCGACGCGCTATAATGGAAACGTGTGCTCCCCGTGCGGTCAGCAGGCGGGCCACCGCCCGACCGATACCGCTGGAGCCGCCGGTGATAATGACATGTTGCTCGCGAAAATGCATTGTACCACTCCTCAGACCGGATATAAATCTTTCACCCGAGAGATTCCAGGAACGCAGCCACACGCTCCTGGACCGCGCCCTCGTTGTAGAGACGCGCGTCGGTCATGTCGGCTTCTATGATGAGCACAGGAAGTCCCAACTCTTCCCGCAGTGTGTCCCGTATATCATATTGGGTGATGGAAAATGGCTTGCAGGAACGATTGGCATGCATCACCACACCGTCAACCTGGAAACGTCTGGCCAGATCGGCAATGATACGCAGCCGTGTGGAAAGGTCCAGGTTGATAAAGACGCCTGTATAGGCCAGGGCCATGCCTGCGAAGGGTTCGTCTACGTCAAGCTCAACGGTCCAGGCGTTCGTGTAAGTATCGGCGACGAAACAGGCTCCGGCATCCATAAAAGGCCGGAAGAAACGGTAAAGGCGGTACCAGATGGCGATATTGTCCCACAGCAGGCGATAGCGCTCACCAGGCACCGCACCGATGCCCTGCGCGACCCGCGCCTCTAATTCCGCTTTCAGGCGGCGGTAACACTCCACAGCCCTGCGCGTGCCTCGCAGGGTGACGACTGGCGCCATGGCGACGAAGAGATCGGGAGCGTTGATCGGAGACGGCCGGTGCTGCCCAAAGGCCAGAATCTCCTGCCACAACGAAACTGCTTCCCGGGCGTACCGCAACGTCTTTTGTAACCGCTCCGGCTTAAGGCGCCGTCCCGTATGTGCCTGAAGCCAGGCCGCAAGTTCACGCAACTGGTCGGCTACATAGGCGACGATATGAGGCTCGGGCGGGGTAGCGCGCTGGAAAGGAACATCGAGCACGAAGAGAGGCACTCCATAGAAATCGGCCAGCGCCTCATACCACTTTAGCACGGTCCCACAGATGTTGGTACAGCAGACGAGCAGGTCAGGGCGGGGCAGGCCCCGGAGCGGCGCCCGCTTCGGCTGCAGTACTGCGCCAAGGTGGCTGCGAGCGTAGGAGCACAGGTCGGCAGGATAGCCTGCGCTTTCGGCGATCTCGCATAATGCGACGGCGGCCCGCTGGGCTCCGCAGAGCGCCCCGTAGTTCTCCGGGTAAAGTGTCAGGATGCCCATCGCTTCCATGATCTCGACCGGTGCACCGCTGGTGACGTATGCTACCGGTCTGAAGCGGGCCATCACGCTACGCTGTGCATAATAGCGCGTCATCACCTGGCTTATCATTTTGAGTGATGCGAGGCGGGGGTATTTAGACATGGCCGATCACTTCTATGAAGGCTTCAACTCTGGTGCGTAACTGGCCTGTCTGTGAGGCCTGCTCCAGCTCCAGCAACAGGTGTGGCACTCTGGCCTCGTCCAGCGCGCGGACCAACCGCACATAATCGAAGCCGTGCGGCTCGCAGAACTTCTGCCTGGCGAAGATGACCCCGGCAGCCTGACGTGTGTTTACAATTTCCAGAAGCCGCTGTGCCCGGCTTTTTGTGGAGTGGTATTTTGTCGGCGTGGGGATCAGTGTGCACAGCCTTTGTGCTATCGCCTCGAGCGGGTCACCATCCTCAGCGGCGTCGGCCTCGAAATACCGTGCGCCCAGGTCAAATAGATCGCCGACGACGCGGGCTCCGACCTGCTCCAGTATCTCAAACAGCACCACGTCACCCAGGGCAGAGCCGACCAGAATGAGACGAGGGGCGTCGGGCAGGGGAGAGGAGTGTGGCAGGGCCAGGCAGCGCGACTCGAACATGGTGCGCAGCATGGCGTAGAAGTCGGGAGGAGAGTATGTGACGATATGTGCGTAAGCCTCACGCACCAGAGCACGCTGCCGGTTGCACCAGGAAATGCTTTCCCGTAGTTCATCATCGGTAATGGGGCGGCCTGTGTGCGCCTGGATGCGCTCGCGTAAGTCGCGCAGCTCCGCCGCCAGGTAAGATTTTACGGCGGGGCCATCCAGGCGCGATGGCATGCCGAAGTGAAACAGCGGTATATGGGGCACGTCGCGCCGCCAAAGATCGGCCAGTCCCTGGGTCGCGTCACAGGTCTTGGCCAGGACCAGGCCGGCCAGCCGGTCCAGCTCGCCGCCCAGCGCCTGGTCCAGCGCAGAAGTCACGATCCAGCACACGAAACCCGGCAGGTGCACACGTCCCTTTCCGCCCTCCTCCGGCCTGGGGAAGATGAACACCGGGTCAAACCCTGCAGCGTGGAGAAGTTCCTCCGGTACGTAGGCGGTAAGGAAACCGATTGGTGTCCGTTGGTGACCCATGTTTACTCCGCCGTGCGGCCGCCGGTCAAATCAGCATATGCTATCAGCGCTGCCCCAATGGCCCCGGCCAGTTGAGCATGCCTGGGCACCACGACCCTGTGTCCCAGTTTCTCCTCGAGCATATGTGCCACCCCTGCGTTCAAGGCCACGCCACCGGTGAGCATCACCACGTCCCGCACCGGTACGCGGCCGGCCAGTGCGGCCAGGCGCGTGGCGATGGCTTCATGAATACCGGCAACGATCTCAGCTTTGTCTACACCTGCGGCCATAAGGGTGACCACCTCGGATTCAGCGAAGACGGTACAGGTACTGGAGATCGTGGCACGACGGGGGGAGGAGAGGGCCAACATACCGAATTTAAGCAGGTCTTCCTCCAGGGCCTGAGCCATAACCTCGAGGAAACGGCCAGTGCCGGCAGCGCACTTATCGTTCATCACGAACTCAAGCACCCGGCCACCGGCGCCCACGGAGATGGCTTTGCTGTCCTGTCCGCCAATGTCAATCACAGTACGCACTTCCGGGCAGAGATAGTGTGCGCCTCTGGCGTGGCAGGTGATCTCGGTAACAGTGCGGTCGGCACCGTGTACCTGTATACGGCCATAGCCGGTTCCGACCAGCCTGGCGATCTGCGCACGGGAAATACCCGCCTGCGCCACAATCTGGTCGAGCACTCTGCTGGCGGCCAGCGCGCGATCGTAGCCGGCCGGAATGATGGCCGTGGCGAGCAGTTCGCCATCTTTGAGAACGGCGGCCTTGGCTGTGATCGCACCTATATCTACGCCTGCGGTATACATCAGGTTATGCGTGTCGGGGGAATCCGGTTTTGTCTCAGGCTTCTACCAATTATTCGGGCCGATTGAAATCGGCCTCTTTGGGCGCTCTGCGCCTGGCGTAGGCCTACGCCGACGCATGCCGGTCGGCACAGGCCGACCGTTGGCCTGCGGCCCAAAAGGGCGACTTTAGTCACCGCCTGAATGGCTACATTATAATCATCTACGGTGCAATGTCAAAAAAGCGGGCCCTTCATTCCCGGGCCCGCGTCTCCAGAAGTTCGATCAGCGGATTGAGCAGCAACATAAACTGACCTCTCCCACGCCAGCCTCTTGGGCCAGGCGTGCCGATGGGCCTGCCCGGCCAGCCGCCTCCGGCCTCCATTGTCGCCCGCAGGGCCTGGCGTTCCTCCTCGCTCATGTTCTCGAACTGGGCCCGACGCGTCGCCATCTCGGGCGGCATCGTCCCGCCTCCCGGCGGACCACCACCGAACCCTGCCGGCGGCGTGCCCCATGGGGCAGGCGTCCCCTGCGTCCAGGTAAAGACGCCTCCCGGCCGGATGCCGTGCTCCTGCATCCAGGTCTGCAGGTCATCTTGTGTCAGGCGCATCCCGGCGATGACCTGCAATTGCTGCGGGGTCATCGTGCCCTCGATCTGTTTGAGCACGGTGTTCACCTCGGCCTGAGCCGTCACGCCGCCCCGCAGTGCCTGCCACAGGGGGAGCAATGTCCTGGCCTGTTCAGGGGTCACAGCATTCTCCGTCTCCTCCAGTTTGAGCGTCCCCAGCGCAAGCTGGGTGCTCGCATCCAGCGCGCCCTCATAATCGTTACGTAGGACCTCACTGGTATACGTTTCGCCGGCGCTCCCACCTGCTGTGGTTGCCTGTCGCCCTCCACATCCTACTAACGCTCCCATCACAAGAGCCACTGCCAAAGCCATGCACAAGTATCTCATTCTCCCTTCCTCCTGTCTCTCGTTGACTCGTTGACTCGTTGACTTTCTATTCCCGCCGCAGCGCTTCGATCGGATCCAGCCGCGCCGCCCGGGTCGCCGGATAATAGCCGAAAAAGATGCCCACCAGCGCAGCAGCCCCAAATGCCAGCGGGATCGAGGTCGGCACCAGAGCCGTGCGCATTGTGCCCAGCATGTTGAACACGTAGGAACCGCCCACGCCGGCCAGAACCCCCACCAGCCCGCCGGCCATGCTCAGCATTATCGCCTCCAGCAGGAACTGGAGTTGCACGTCGCGGGGACGCGCGCCCAACGCCTGCCGCAGGCCAATCTCCCGCGTCCGCTCGGTGACGCTGACGAGCATAATGTTCATAATGCCGATACCGCCCACGATAAGCGACACACCCGCGACCCAGGCCAACAGATTGCGGAACGTCGCCGTCGTCGAGGCCCGTGCCTCGATGATGCTATCCTGCGTCATCAGGCTAAAGTCAGGCGACGAGGGGTCCACATCGTGCGCCTGCACCAATACCTTAGTCACCTGCTCCATCACGTCTTGCATGGCCTCTTTGCTCTCCGCAGAGACGTAGATGGTACCCACCCGGTTGCCGCCAAAGCGCGCCGGAATGAATTTCTTGAACACGACGGTGATCGGGATGTACACGCGACCGTCGTAGTCGGTGTTGCCGACCACCCCCTTCGGCGCCATCACGCCGACGACGGTGAACTTGACTGAGCCGATCTTGATGGCCTGGCCGACGGCAGCGCTCGCATCGCCAAAGAGTTCCTGCGCCAGGTCGTACCCCAGCACGGCGATCTTACGGGCGCGGTCGTTGTCCTCGTCGGTCAGGAAACGGCCCACCGCCAGTCTGTACTCGCGCACCCTGGGGAAGCCAGAAGTTGTGCCGACGACGGGTACATCCTCCAGCGTCGTGTCACCGGCCTTGACGATCTGGCTCGTGACCTGTTCGGCCGAGACGCCGTTGATGCCGGTCACGTTCTGGGCGATGACACCAATGTCGTCGTAGGTGAGGCCGGGCATCCGGCCCGGACCCATGCTCATGCCGCGCCCGAAGCCGGCCCGGCTGAACGAGGGCATCACCATAATCAGATTGGCGCCCAGCGCGTTGATCTGGTCGGCGATCTCGGCTTCAGCCCCCGCGCTGACGGCCATCATCACGATCACCGCCGCCACGCCGATGATGACGCCCAGCGTCGTCAGGAACGAGCGCACTTTGTTGAGCGTCAGGCCCTCCCAGGCCACCTTGAACGTTCGCCACAGACTCATATCGCTCGCCTCCTCGCCCCATTCAGCCTGTCTGAAGCGATCTGCCCGTCCAGGAGATGGAGCACGCGCTCCGCATAATCGCCGATGTCCGGCTCGTGCGTCACCATCACGATGGTCGCGCCCTGTTGGTGCAATTGCTGGAGCAACGCCATGATCTCGTGACTGGATTTGGTATCCAGATTGCCCGTCGGCTCGTCGGCCAGGATGATAGAGGGATTGTTGACCAGCGCCCTGGCGATGGCGACCCGCTGTTGCTGCCCACCAGACAGTTGATTGGGCTTGTGATGGATCCGGTCGCCCAGCCCCACTAACTCAAGGACCGCGATGGCACGCCTGTAGCACTCCTCGTCACTCAGCCGCTGTCGGTTATTGTACAACAGGGGGAGTATCACGTTCCTGGCCGCCGTCAGCCGTGGCAGCAGGTTGTACGACTGGAAGACGAAACCGATCTTGCGGTTACGGATGCCCGCCAGTTGATTCCGGCTCAGGCGGCTTACGTCCTCACCATCCAACACGTAAGTCCCGCTCGTCGGGCGGTCCAGGCAGCCCAGGATGTTCATCAACGTGGATTTGCCCGAACCGGAAGGCCCCATCACGGCGACGAACTCGCCCTTCTCGACGGTCAGATTGATGCCGCGCAGGGCATGCACGGCCGTCTCGCCTGCGCCGTAGACCCTGGTAAGATCGCGAATCTCAATCAGTTGTTCTGCCATCAACTCCTCCGGCTGTATATGTTGACCGGTGTAGACGCGGTGGTAACTGCTCACCCTGCGCCTGCCGGATCATAATCCGGCAGGCGCGGAGCAGATTGCTGGCCTTGCCACATCCGAAACCCCAGAGCGGATTGTGATCCGCTCTGCACAGGCAGGCTGAGCAGTTACACGCGGTGTATCTATTGCCTGCTCCGCCGGACCACAGTCCGGCGGAGCAGATGGCACCTGAGTCACCTGGGGACGTCTCAGTGTAGCCAGGTCTGCAAAATCTGGTTCGTGCGGACTGTGGTCCGCACAGCACCTATGGTCCGCCCGGCACAGCACGGGCAGGCTGAATAGTTACGTAGCCGCTATAGAAAGCGCGACTACGGCCGGGCCACAATAACGTTATGGGCCACCCGGCGGCCCGCCTCCTCCCCCAGCAGGCCCCATAAAGAATTCCCCGCCAGGCATCATCTGTCCTTCTGGAATGGTCGTCTCTGTGCTCTCCTGCTCCCCCAGGCTGACGACCTCGCCTTCTGCCAGGCCGGAGCGGATCTCGGCGTTGACCAGGTCTTTCAGCCCCACTTCGACCGGGCGCAACAGCAGCGTGCCATCCGGCTGCACCACAAAGACGGCGTATTGACCGGCGCCCAACTCGCGCAACGCCGTAAGCGGCACAAGCAGAACGTCCCTGGCCTCGGCGGAGATGACCTCGACCTCGGCGTTCATGCCGCCAAACAGCGTCCGCCCGGGAGGGATCTCTATACTGGCCCAGGCCTGCACGGCCAGCGTGTTGCCCACCGTCACCAGCGCTGGCTCCACCCGCGTGACCGTGCCGGTGAATGTCTCATCGGGGAAAGCCTCAAAAGTGACCTCGACGCGGTAACCCACCGCCACCCCGCTCATATCCGATTCCTCCACCCAGAACTTGAGGAGCGGCTGTGAGAGGTCGGCCAGCGTGATGATTGGAGCAATCCCCACATACTGGCCGGGGATGGCCGACACGGCGACCACTGTACCATCGAATGGTGCGCGCAATTCGGCGGCCTCCAGATTCGCGCGCGCGTCTTCCAATGCCAGTTCTGCCTGCTCCACTTTTTGTTGAGCTCGCATAACTGTAACTGTGCTGGGGCCGCTTTGCAACAGCCTCAACTTTTCCTGTGCCTGGTAGAGCTGATTGCGAGCCTGGTCAAGCTGGTTAAGGGCGTTGAGTTCCTCCATTTTCGCCTGTTGCACGGCCTGATTAAACCTGTACTCCGCCATGGACCAGTCGTTCCATGCGGCCTCAAGGTCCTTTTGATTGGCCCCGCCATCCTTAAGCTTCCAGTAGTGATCAACGTACCACAAGAACTCGATCTGGCGGGCGCGTACAGCAGAGTCAAGCGAGGAATTGAGAGTAGTGCTGTAATTGTACTGCGCGACAAGCAATGCAGTTCTGGCATTCTGCACATTGGCCCGGGCAGCAGCCAGTTCAGCTTCCGTCGGCCCTTCTGTAGCGTCGGCCAGGTCGAGTTGCGCCAGCCGCAGATTGATGTTGGCTTCATCAACGGCCAGTTTCAGGGTGTCAGTCTCCAACCGGGCCAATACCTGGCCCTTTCTGACTCGATCCCCAACGTTCACCAGCACCTCGGCCACATAACCGCCGGTCTCGAAGCCCAGGTCGCTCTCGACCGCCGGGACCAACGTGCCGGAGCCGCTGACCGAGAGGACCACGTCGCCACGACGGACCTGCGCCGTCGCCAGCGTCGGTTGGGCCTGCGCCTGACGCGGCAGGTGGGCCAGGCGATAATACGCATAGCCGCCGCCAGCCGCCAGCATGAGCAGAATAAGTAAAACGATCCAGAGAATTCTTTTGCGCATCATACCTCCACGGCTGGAAAGCCTGTCCCAAGACAGGCTGGAAAGCCTGTCCCACGGCTGGAAAGTCTGTCCCACGGCTGGAAAGTCTGTCCCAAGACAGGCTGGAAAGCCTGTCCTACTATTCGATGCTCACGACTTCTCCCAGTTCCAGCCCTTCAAGGATTTCAACATTGACGCCGTCCGTCAGCCCAATGCGGACGGTGCGTGTTTCCTGTATGCCATCCGGCCTGATGACGATGACGGTGAACTGCCCCGGCGCAGTCTCACGCAGCGCCTCGAGCGGCACAAGCAGTACACCTCTGGCCTGCGCTGCAATAACCTCAACGCTCGCCGTCATGCCGGCAAGGAGACCAGCATCTTCGGCACCCAGGTCCGGGTGGGCCCAGGCCTGGGCAGCGGGCGTGTTGCCCACCGTCGTGAGCACAGGGTTCACGCGGACGATTGTCCCGGTGAACGTCCTGTCGGGCAGGGCCTCGAAGACGACATTCACCGGATTGCCCACCACAACCGCCGAGAGGTCCGCTTCCTCCACCCAGAAACGTACCAACGGCTCCTGCAGGTTGGCCAGGGTGAGGACCGGCGTATTGGCGCCCACCTGCTCACCAACCGTCGCCGCGATCTCCATCACCACGCCGTCGAATGGGGCGTAGAGTTGGGCCGCTTTCAGATTGGCCGCTGCTTTCTCGCGTGCCAGCAACGCCTGGTCAACGGCCAGCGTCGCCCGCATCAGAGTGTCCGTCAGCGGTTCACTTTCCAGCAGCCGCAGGTTCTCCTGGGCCTGGTAGAGTGCAAATCGCGCCTGTTCTACGCGGTTTTTCGCCTGCAACTCTTCGATGATAGCTTTGTTCACGGCCTCCTCCCACCGTCCCTGGGCTGAGATAAGCGCGTTCATTGCATGGTCGTGATCGCTCTGGCTGAGATGTCCTGCCTCATACTCAAGCTTTTTGTTGTGATAGTATCCCTTGTACCAATCGTACAGGGTCCTCTGTTTCTGCACTTCAGCATCCAGGCTGGAGTTAAAGGTTTTTTCGTAGGCATCCTGTGCCAGTTTCAACTCGGCCTGGGCGTTACGCACTGCGGCGCGGGCATCAGCCAGCTCCGCTTCGCTCGGTCCAGCCTGGACATCGGCCAACTCAAGTTGAGCGAGCTGTACCTGCACATCAGCCTCAGCCAGTGCCCGCTCCAGGTCCTCTGTGTCCAGCCGGGCCAGCAGGTCGCCTTTCTTCACGCGGTCGCCTGCCTGTACCAGCACCTCGCTCAATGTGCCGCCGACACGGAACCCCACGCCCAGTTCGACTGCGGGCACCAGTTCGCCGCTACCGTCTACCGTGACGACGATGTCCCCTTGTGTCACCGTCGCCGTTTGCAGAGTTGGCGCCGCCGGTTCTTCGGCCCGCGTAAAGTAGCGCGTATATGCCAGGTAGCCGCCCCCTCCCAACAGGAGCAACGTCAGGATCGGGATAATCCAGAGTTTGCGCTTCTTCATACACCCCCCATTGGAGACCGTCTAGTTGTACCCGGAACCGGGCACAGAGTAATCACAGATGCCATCGCCGTTCCTGTCGGTATAGCGCCTGCAGTGGCCGGGGTAAGGGTCGTTGACCAGACCGCGCGGGCAGGCGACGCCTTCCGGCGCAGGCTGCTTCGATTCATCTCCTGTCGCGCCGCTGTCCACCTTCTCCGTCGCCCGGTCGGATGAGGGACTGCCGGCGATCAGTGCGCCGCCCCCGGCGACGATGCCGGTCACCACCGTGGCCAGGCCGAGCGCCAGGAACCGGCGCCGTGATAGTTGTGATACGGGCTTTCCGGCCCGTGCGTCAGCGGCAGACTGAAAAGTCTGTCTCGTCATTTTCCGGGTCATGCTTACGATCCATTTCCAGTGCAGCGCCAGATGGATCAAAACGCCTGCGATCAGGCCCAGGCTGCTCCAGGTATGCAACTGATCCCAGGTCGCGTAGTCGAGGCCCAGGACCCGGGAACCGGCCAGGCCAGCCGGCAGCAGGAAGGTAAGCCCACTGAGCGCGCTCAGCACAAAAGCACATCCGATCCCTATATCAATCCAATAGTTCACCGTATTCCTATTCATTCTGTTTCTTTGCCTCCAAACTGTCATCCATTATACGCGATGAGCTGAGAATGCTCTGAACGAACGCTGAGAAAGTGCTGAGAGTCGAGCGTGTGCTCCACAAAGCAGGAGGAGCGCCTCGGCGCTCCTCCCACTTAATGTCTGCCAGCCACCTCCTTTCCGGGCAGTCACCGCCAGGCTATTTATACCATCCCCATCTGCGACCACCGAAGCCGAAGCCACGTCCCATTGGCCCCAGGCCGCGCCCCGGCGGCATATAGCCCTTTTCGATTCCTTCGAGCAACCAGTCAGCCTGCTCACGGGTCATTTTGCCGTCTTCGACCGCCTGTTCGATCGCCTTCTTCATGGCCTCGACCCGGGCGGTGCTGATCGCGCTCTCGACAGCCTCTATACCCACTCCCCGTGCCTCAGCGATCTCCTCTAACGTCTTGCCAGCGTGCAGTTCGGAGAAGAGTGCTTCGGGAGTCAGGCCCAGTGCTTCGGCTACTGCGTCAAAGGTCTTCCAGTGGTCACCGGGCCCACCCAGGCATCCCCACAGGCCTGGCCCGCCAGGCCCCTTACCAGGGCGGGTGGTGCCGGGTTGGGGCGTGGGGGTCGGTGTGGTTCCTTGCGCGGATACGACGACTGCACCTGCTATCAGACCCGCGAGCAGCAACACTGCCAACACGCTGCCGCCAATCAAAATGGCTTTCTTGCTCATCCGACTCACCTCCTTTCTCGCGCAGTCTGGTTGGCCTTTCCCAACCTCGCGCCATTAATTATAGTGGCTGGAGTTGAAAGTAACCTGAGCACACACTTAGAATATGCTTAGAGCCTATCCGAAAAACCGTACAAGCGGCATCCTTATGCCGCTTATGCCGACGCATAGGGACGTCGGTTACGTTTTTCGGATAGGCACTTAGAGACGGGCACTACCTGGAAGGGCTTTTCGGGGGCCTGTCGCCACTACGCGCGCAAAGCGCCAGGACTATTCGGTCCAGCAGGAGTTGCTCTCTTTGGGCGTCGCGCGCCAACGCCGTCCGGATGCGGCGGCCGGTTGGGTGACAAAGGCCGGCTGCGGGTCTGTTTGGGGGCAAATAAAACCTAAAATAACGCTCGGGGATCGAGTCTCCAGGCGGGAAATCCGACTGAAGCCCCTACCGGCGTCTGACTTGACGAAGGGGGAATCCAAACGATCACCAGGTGCTGAGCGCTAACCGGACGCGCCCTTGCAGCAGAGATCGTACAGGGCCTGGACCAGCAGCCGATGTTCGACTGCGTGTATACGGGATTCCAGTTCCTCCAGGCTGTCCGACGGGTAGATCGGCACAACCTCCTGGGCCACGACCGGCCCGGCATCCACGGCTTCGTCCGGTACCAGGTGTACCATCACCCCTGTGTGGGTGATCTCTCCCCTTTGATAGGCCTGGTATGCCCGCTCGATCGCGTGCGTACCGGGGAACTGACCGGGCAGGGCCGGGTGCAGGTTTACCACCCGTGAGGGGAATTGATCCAGAAAAGCGGAACTGAACAGATGCATCCATCCTGCCTGCACCACCCACTCCACATCGAAGGCGCGGAGGATGGCAGCCAGTTGTGCATCGTACTCCCGTCGGGCGCGCCCGGCCCTGGTATAAGGCGCCAGCGGAAAGTATATCAAGGGAACCCCATGACGTATGGCCCGCTTGATACCGTAGGCCTCAGCCCGGTTGGAAACGACCAGCGCGACCTCAACGCCGGGGAGCTTACCTGCCTCTGTAGCTTCCAGGATGGCCTCCAAATTGGAACCAAAGCCAGAGATAAGAACAGCGATGCGGGTCATAAAACCTTCTCCGGGGAATCAGAAGAAGAGAGCTTGAATATATCACGCCGGTAATGAGCGCCATCGAAGTGAATGCGCTCCACCGCCTCATACGCACGTCTGCGGGCCTCTGTCGGGCTGGTGGCTGTGGCAACCACCGACAACACCCGTCCCCCAGCCGTGACCAGCCGCTCCCCTTTGCCTTCCGGGTTGACCAGGGCGGTTCCGGCATGGAAAACCACCACATCGGGAATGGCAGCCGCCCCGGCAATGCCCTCGATCTCCTTGCCTTTTTCGTACTCATCGGGGTATCCGCGTGCGGCCATAACCACGCAGACGGCGTAAGCGGGCTTCCAGCGCAACATAACCTGCTCAAGCCGGCCTTCGACACAGGCCAGAAGGACCTCCAGTAAGTCGTTTTCCAGGAGCGGAAGCAGCACCTGGGTTTCCGGATCGCCGAAGCGGCAGTTAAATTCCAGAACGCGTGGGCCGGAGGGGGTCAGCATCAGGCCGGCGTAGAGGACACCCACATAAGGAGTACCCCGGCGCCTCAGGCCCTCTACAGCGGGTTGAAGGATACGCCTGTTTATCTCATCAACCATTTGTGTTGAAAGGTGGGGTGAAGGGGCATATCCCCCCATACCGCCTGTGTTGGGCCCTGTGTCGTTATCACCGACACGTTTGTAATCCCTGGCGGGGATCATCGGTTTAACGGTAATGCCATCGGAGAAGGCCAGGAGCGAGGCCTCCTCACCACTGAGACAGCTCTCGATGAGCACAAGCTCACCGGCTGTTCCAAACACCCGCTCGACCATCGTCCGGTGAAGCGCAGCCTCCGCCTCCTCCAGATTCCGGCACACAGCGACTCCCTTGCCCGCTGCCAGACCGCTGGCTTTGATGACGATGGGCACTTCCTGTCGGCGGAGGTAAGCGCGGGCTGCCTCATAGTCGTCGAAGATGGCTCCCACGCCTGTGGGTATTCCCTCTTCGATCATAAAGCGCTTGGCAAAGGCCTTCGAGCCCTCGATCTGCGCTGCGGCAGCAGAAGGGCCGAAGGCGCGCAGGCCGGATGCTGCGAAGGCATCCACCAGACCGCTCACGAGCGGAGCCTCCGGCCCGACTACGGTCAAACCGATACGCTCACGGGTGGCAAACGAGAGCAGGGCCGGGATATCGGTGGCGGCGATTGGTACATTGTGGGCGATGGCAGCAGTGCCACCGTTGCCCGGAGCTACAAACAGCCGATCCACATGCGGTGACTGGGCCAGTTTCCAGGCCAGGGCGTGTTCCCGCCCACCAGAACCCACGACCAATACGTCCATACATCCCCTCCCTGCAAGACAGGAGTTATCAGGCAATCGCAGGCGCGGGAGCCGTGTTTGCTCCGCGCCTGCCACGTTCTTTAAATGTTGTCAGGAGTTACGCGGTTGACCCGGCGGACTTACCACAAAGGCACCAAGACCCGAAGAATTCTCGGGAAATCTTTGCGCCTTCGCGGTGAAAATGCCATCCATTGCGTAAGTCCTGTAAAATATATCCATTCAGGCCAATTGAAATCGCCCCCTTTGGGCGCTTCGCGCCACATGTCAGCCTGCGCCGGGCAGGGGCGCAGCAGCGCTGCGCCCCTACATGTGCGCATCAATGAGAGGCCTGGTCGGCGAAGATCAACCAATGGCCTGCGGCCCCAAAGGGGTGTACGGGCCAGGCGCACCTGACCCCCTACAGTCACCGCTCCTTTAAATCAGAAGGAATCCACCAGGCTGCGCACGCGCAACGCACGACGCACATCATCACCCGACCACCCTGCTGGCCTGGGGAAAGTCACCCGCGTCTGGCGCCCTGCCGGCAGGTCAAAGTAATTATCGCTGAAGACGACGTCGGCCCCTTCGAGAGCCAGCCAGATAAAGCGGGCCAGCTTCTCCGCCGTCAGCTCCAGCTCGAACTCATGGTCCTTCTCCGTGATGGAGTAGCACAGGCCGGGCTCCTCAAGCTCCAGGTGTTTGTTAGGAATAAAGGGAAGCACCCCTATGCTGAGGCGTGTGCCGTTATGCCAGAGCTCGTATACCAGCACCGCGCGGCGACTCTCATCCCGGGTGAGTCGCCCGGAAAAATCGAGCTGTTCCACAGGAAGCGCGCTCAACGCGGGGATCGCGACATCCTTGCTACCACCCTCCAACTGCGTCCCGTCCATTGTCTCCAGCGACCAGCGGACAGTCCCCCGCCATTCGGTGGTCAGGTCGTTGATGAGGTATAGGGAGGCCATGGGTTTCCACTCCCCTCCAGGATGCTGTTCTCCCGCGCCAAGCAGACGCATGACCATCCTGCTGCTTATGGTAAGCTCGCCGGACCCGAGTGGCTTACCATCCAGTGTTTCCATGGACCAATGGATGCGCCGTGGCTCGTCCTCTGAGATAGCGGCCTCTTCCGGTTTATCAAGCCCGGGCCACCACTCCTCGGCCGTGAGCAGTACCGGGGCATAGAAGCGCCTTGCCGCGTAGTGAAGCGCCTTCCAGCGGCCGAAGTAGTCCAGGCTGGCCCACGAGGCTACCGGCCAGCAATCGTTTAACTGCCAGTAGAGCGTACCCGAGTTAAAGCGGCGGTTGCGCCTCCAGAACTCGACGCCGGTACGCACGCACTCGGCCTGGAGTATCTGCGTGAGATAGACGAGCGATTCGAAGTCTCGCGGCATACGGAAGTGATCGGTCATGTACGTGATAATTCTGCCATTGCCTCCCTCGTGACGCTGGTGATGCTCCATAATGTACGAGGTTATGTTCCAGTCTCGCTCTTCGGCGTAGGTACGGATCGTCTCCAGAGGCGGGAGTGACTGGAAGCCAAACTCGCTTACAAAGCGAGAACGATGCTCGCGGTAGGCCCAGAAGGGACGATTACCATGCCACACTTCCCAGTTATGTGTGTCGCCAGCCCGTACACCATTGGGGTCCACGAACCGCCTGTTCGATGAAGGAGAGCTGGGCCAGTAGGGGTGGTCTGGGTCTTCGGCGGCACATATTTCGGGGAGCATATGGTGAAACATCCGGTCATAGGCTTTTTTGAGCTGTTCCCTTCTGCCTGGACCGTTCCACCCCCAGGCGTCCCAGCCCCATTCCATCTCATTGTTACCGCACCACAAGGCCAGGCTGGCGCGATGGCGCAGGCGACGGATGTTCTCCACCACTTCGGCCCTGACGTTCTCAAAGAAGGACTCATCGTCCGGGTAGATGCTGCAGGAGAAGATAAAGTCCTGCCAGACGAGTATACCGTAGCGGTCACACAGATCGTAGAAGCGCTCCTCTTCGTAGAACCCCCCTCCCCATACGCGCAGCATGTTCATGTTGGCCTCCGCTGCGCTGCGGATGAGGTGCTCCAGATGAGCATCGCTGATGCGGGTGGGGAAGGAATCGGCCGGGATCCAGTCCGCGCCCTTAGCAAAGATGGGGACGCCGTTCACGACAAAGGTGAAAGAGGTGCCGAACTCGTCCGGCTCCTGCCGCAGCTCAAGTGAGCGCAGACCCAGCCTGAAAGTGCGTCTGTCACATAGCTTTGTCTCTCCCCAAAGCGTTACTTCGACATCGTAGAGAGGCTGAGGGCCGTAGCCGTTGGGCCACCACAATTGTGGGTTGTGCAGGCTTATCTCCGCCTTTTGCGGCAGGGGGACGGATTCCTCCCATACTGTGCCGTCAGGAGCGGTCACGCGCAACCGTATCTCAAGTTCAGCCTCCTGCCACTGCTCGACGTTCGCCGCAGCACTTATGGTTACTTTCCCATCCCCACTATGTTGCTGCCGCAGGTGAACGTCGGTCAGGCGGGCAATGGAATATCCCTCCAGCCGCACATCTTTCCAGATTCCGATAGTGGGCAACTTCGGTCCCCAATCCCATCCGAACTGGCACGGGGCTTTGCGCAGGTATGGCCCACCGGGGATGGAATGGGACGGGCTGACCAGAGGCTCAGCAGCCTGTTTCTCGCGTATATAAGCAACCGGCGAGCGGAAGAGGATGTGCAGTTCCTGTTCACCACCGTTCAGCAGCTCTGTCACATCCCAGTGGTATGTGCGGAACATGTTCCCGGCCTGTCCCAGGAGTGTGCTGTTGAAATATACGTCCGCCAGTGTATCAAGGCCGTCGCATACCAGAAGGATGCGCTCCTGGGCCAGTAACTCTGGTGAAGGCTGGAATGTCAGACGGTACTCCCAGTCGCGCTCGGCCACCCACTGCACGCGCAGCTCGTTATCAGCTACGAATGGGTCGGGGATCAGCCCCAGGTTCATCAGGTCGGTGTGGACGGAGCCAGGCACCTGTGCCGGCAGCCATTCCTGACTCCCGGCCTCTCGAAAGTAGCATTTGTCTGGTTTGGTGCAGGTCAGCATTATTCCTCCTGATCACTGAGAGGTGTTCCTACGTATTGCCGCCAGTTGTATGATCTGAATCAGGCGGTCCATTTCCGCGTTAACCGGTAGAAAGAAGGCACTGTCGTCGTGTACAAGGGGGCCTTCGCCCGCGAACTCGCGTAACTGTGCGGCATCCATAATCCAATACCGCGCAATCTGCGCCGTGCCAAGGTCTGCCACTGCGTCGGGATGCGGCGGGTTAAGCACGTGCTCAAGATATGCGCCGGTAAGCGGTTGTGGCGTGGCAAGGAGCAAAGTATGGCTTCCACCTGTATACCATAGCGTTGCCTCGGGGAAAACGCTCTGGAACGTGCGCAGGATGGACAGGTAATCGGCTATCGCCATACTATGTAGCGGCACCCACTGGATGAACACACCGCCTGGAGCCAGGTGGCGGGCAACCTGGCGATAGAACTCTACAGTGAACAGCGCCCAACTGCAACTATTGGAAGGGTGTGTGGCATCGGTGGTGATAATATCATACTGCCGATCTGTCTGCAGCAGAAAGTTGCGTGCATCCTCGACGTGGATGCGCAGACCAGGATGAGAGAGGATGTTGCGATTCTCCAGCGCATAAACCTGAGCGGCCTCGATCATCTCAGGCGAAAGTTCCACCACCTCGATCAGGGGGATGTGATGTGTGGAAATGGCCCCGCTGGCGATGCCATTGCCGAAGCTGAGCATCAAGGCGCTTTGTGCATCACGGTTAAGCAGCGGAGGGAGATGGCCCAGCAGATAGAAGGCGCGCAGGCTGAGGAGATCGGTGGGCACCTCAATACGCCCGTTAACGGTAGAGAACTTTGGGTTCTGCGGGCCGGGACCGAAGACGGCCACGGTTGTCTCCACCCCCTCCTTGTAGAACAACAACCGATCCTTCAGCTCCTGCCAGTACCCCAGGTAGCGAGGCGGAGGGAACGCCAGGGCGACCATCAATGCTCCCGCGGAGATGACCAGACCTGTCATCCGATGATACCTTGTGACCGGGGCAAAGAGCAACAAGGCCACGCATCCAATCCCCATATTCAGGAAGGCCAGGGTCAGTGTGGAACGCTGCAGGCCCAGCAGGGGGATGATGAAAAAGCCGGTCAACAGAGAGCCCAGTACAGAGCCAGCTGTGTTCAGCGCAGTGAGACGACCCATTTTTGACCCTATCTGGTCTCTCTGCTCGGCGGTGTATAAGCTGCTGACGACCGGGAAGATGGCTCCCATAAGCGTTGTGGCCGGGAACAGGGTGATGAAGGAGAGCAATCCTTCGAACGCCATCTCCGCTGCCACCGAGTAGCGGGGAAAGAAGTGCTCGAGTCGCAGGCTGTGCAGGCGACCGAAGATAGGGAGGGCCAGCAGGGCGAGCATTCCGACCCCTATCTCAAGCAGGCCGAAGTGGCCGCAGTGGACAGCCTGCGCCCCACTTTGTTGCCTGCGCAGCCAACGGGTACCGGCCAGCCCACCCACCACCAGGCCGCTGAGGAACACAGACAGCATAATGGAGAATGAGTATACTGCGCCGAGGGTGTATAACGCGAGCATCCGTGCCCAGACCACCTCATATCCAAGGGCAGCGAAGCCCGAGAGAGCGTATGCCCACAGTACAAAGCGCTGTCCGCTGGTGTTAACGATGCCCTGGTTGGGGGTGGCAGGAGCACGTTTGGGCTGGATCATGGCAACAGGCAACTGCCATGCTGCGCCGGCAATGCCCAGGTTGATCAGCGAAGCCAGCAGCGTGGTGACCCTTGTACCCAGGAATCGGATCAGGAAGAGAGCAGCGAGCAGACAACCTGCCACGGAGCCGAGCGTGTTCACCACGTACAGCCTGCCCACTTCTCCACCTACCCGTCCGTCGTATCGTGCACAGGCCCGGCTCATTACCGGGAACGTCGCGCCGATGCATATCGCCGGCGGGGTCAGCACCAAAAGTGAAAGGACCAGCCGCAGCGCGTTAAGGATGGGCGGTGCCGGATTCAGGCTGCGGGCCACTGTGGCGTAGAGGCCGCTCAGGCCTTGCAGCGCGAACGGCGCCGCCAGACCGAGGAGAGCGAGCGCGATCTGCAGCATGGCGAAGAGACGCAAGGGGTTGGGAGAACGGTCGGTCTGCCTCCCAACCAGGTAACCGCCGAGCGCCATCCCGCCCATGTAAGCCGTCAACACAGCACTGTAGGCGTAGACGCTGACGCCGAAAGTTAGCGTGGCCTGTCTCACCCAGCAGATTTCGTAAATCAGGGCGCTGACCCCGGCAAGGAAGGACAGCACCAGCGGTCGCCTAAGTCTCATTATCCTTTGCTCTCTGCCACAATGACTCCAGTTCCTCTATGGCCAGAGCGCTCATATCCAGCCCCTGCGCGCGGGCCATCATTTCCATAGCACGAAAGCGGCGAGCGAAGCGGGCATTTGCCTTGCGCAGTGCCGTCTCCGCGTCCAGGCCCAGCCAGCGCGCCCAATTGACTATTGCAAACAGCAGATCGCCTAACTCGGCCTCCCGCTCCTCAGGGCTGGTGGCTTTCTCCAGCTCGTCCATCTCCTCACGCACCTTGTCGGCCACTCCAGCCGGATTGCTCCAGTCAAAGCCGACGCGTGCCGCTCTGCGGCTGCAGGCATCGGCCTGCTGAAGTGCCGGCAGAGCAACCGGTATGCCGTCCAGCACCGACCTCTCTCCGCCCTTTTCCGCCCGTTTCAGCTTCTCCCAACGCTGCAATACCTCCTGCGCGTTCTTGACCCGCTGCTCTCCCCACACGTGAGGGTGACGATACTTCAGTTTGGCGTCAATACCGGCGATGACATCCACCATTTTGAACTCCCCCGCTTCGGTGGCGATCTGGGTTTGGATGAGCACCTGCAACAGCAGATCGCCCAGTTCCTCCTGCAAGGCCCGCAAGTCGCCCGCATCAATCGCGGCCAGCGTCTCGTAAGCCTCTTCCAGCAATCCACCCCGCAGGCTCTCATGGGTCTGTTCGCGATCCCAGGGACATCCGCCTGGAGCGCGCAGGCGCGCGACCGTGTCCTGAAAGCTCTCGAAGCCGCCGGGGTGAGGAAGCGGGGGTATGTAAAGCGTTGTCAGGTGGTTAATATCCTGGCGGTCGAGTTCGTAGAGGGGCAGGTGAATGAGGGACTCCTCCGGCGTACCGGCTGCCTGCACCAGGACAACCTCATGGTCGTCTGGATACTGGTTCATCAGCGTCAACTTCACGTCACCGGCCAGCAGGCGATCGTATATTTGCGCCACCAGTGCCGGCAGATCGGGGTTCAGCGGCGGGTGGTGGCGGGCTGCTATCTCCAGGGCATCGCAGATTTGCAGGCCGGGCAGGGCGTCCAGGTGCAGTGCAGTGAGTACCGGTTCGATGAAACTAAGCCCTTCCACGATATGCACCGGCAGCCCCTCTTCTCGTGCACGGAGCAGCAGATGTTTCACCGTCGCCTCTCCCACCAGTGGATGGCCTGGCACCGCGTAGATGACGCCCTGCGGACGGCGGCCCAATTGCAGTATCTCTTCGGCGATAGTCTCGTAAAGTTCTGTGAAGCTGCCCGTCTCTTCATACAACCTATCAAAGGAATGCAGTTTCAGCGAGGGAGGCAATCCGGCCACCACCGGATGGCGATCGGTGCGCAGCCACACCTCTGTGGCGCTTTCAAGCACTGTCCACGCTTCTCGTGTCAGGTAGCGAGAATGGCCCGGTCCCAGGCCCAGGATGGTGATTCCTGTCGGTTGCCGGGTGGGGTTATGTTCACACGCCAGGTTCATATTGGTGCTCATGAGAGGATTCCCGGATGATTCATCATACCATGAGAGGAGATGTTGCGCAAATGTTGTGGGGGCGAGAACGTCTCGCCCGTACACCTTTTGGGGCCTGCGCCGACCGGCGCGTCGGTACAGGCCCAGAACCCGCCTCAAACTCATGACGCTCGCGGCAAGGGTGCCCGTCATATTTTTGCATCCGCTGGCTCGGGCCGGTCTTCAGACCACGCCCGACGCCGCACGACCGGCCACAATGTAGGGCAACTGCGAGCAGTTGCCCTACAACTGACGTCGCCACGGCCAGCCATAGCCTGCTCTCGCTCTCTTCTCGCGCAAAAAAGTGACGGACACCCTCGCGGCAACGCTTGCTTGACATTGCGAACATTTGTTCGTATAATAGCAGGCGGAGGGATACGGTGGACGCGCTGGAGAAACTCAAGTTGCTCGGCCCGCAGACCTGCTTTGAGCCGGCGGAGGAGGTTAACGCCGGCGGTATGCGTTCACTGCCCGTGGCTGCTGATGAACTTGCCGGCTGTATCCACCAGGCGGTGATGCCTGGCGGCAGGCGTATCGCGCTGCTGAAGACTCTGCTCACTTCCGCCTGCGAGCGCGACTGTCATTACTGTGCTTTCCGCCAGGGGCGTGACTTCCGCCGTGCCACCTTTTCCCCCGATGAGCTGGCCAGGCTGTTTATGCAGCTCCACCAGAAGGGTTTGGCTGAGGGGATTTTCCTCAGTTCAGGGGTCACCGGAGGCGGACCACATACCGGGGACCGCCTGCTCGCCACGGCGGAGCTTCTGCGCCAGCGCTATGGCTTCCAGGGCTATATCCATCTGAAGATTATGCCCGGGGCAGAACGCGACCAGATCGCTGCCGCAATGCGGCTGGCAAACCGTGTCTCGGTCAACCTGGAGGCTCCCAACACCCGCCGGCTCCAGCTTCTGGCACCGCATAAAGTCTTCACCGAGGAACTGCTCCAGCGGTTACGCTGGATCGAAGAGCTACGCCATGAGTCGCCTGGACATCACCCCAGCTCCACAACCCAATTCGTGGTAGGTGCGGCGGGTGAGAGCGACCTGGAACTGCTCACCACAACTGAGTTTCTGCATCGGCAGGTCGGACTGGCACGGGCTTACTTTGTGGCGTTCACGCCGATACCGGGCACACCGCTCGAAAATCACCCTCCCACTTCACCTCTGCGCGAGCACCGGCTGTACCAGTCCTCGTTCTTGCTGCGTGATTACGGCTTCACCGTCGAGGAACTGCCCTTCGACGCCGGCGGTAACCTTCCCCTGGAGCACGATCCTAAGTGGGTGTGGGCCTCCCGTGAGTTGCTCCATGCTCCTGTCGAGATCAACACCGCCGACCGGCTTACTCTCCTGCGCGTGCCCGGCATCGGGCCGAAGGGTGCCACAAGGCTGCTGCAGGCGCGCCGCCACGGTCGCCTGCGCGAGCTGGCCGACCTGCGCAGATTAGGCGTCGCCGCCGATCGGGCTGCCCCCTTTATACTGCTCGACGGCCGCCGCCCTTCATATCAGCTACCTCTGTGGTCCCCGGCCTGAGCTACGGACCACAAAGCCGCTTCCAGGCGTGTGTGAGATGCGCCAGCACGTCACCAGCCGCCATGCCCACTGCCCCTATGCTGGCAAGCGCCAGTTCCCCGGCCAGACCATGCAGGTATGCGCCGGCCACCGCCGCCTGGAATGCATTCATACCCTGTGCCCTGAGTGCCACGATGGTGCCGGCCAGCACATCCCCGGTGCCCGCCTTGGCCAGCCCCGGGTTGGCAAATGGCTCAATCACGACACCGCCATCGGGCGCGGCAATGACGGTATAGGCACCCTTCAGGACAACCACATGCTTCCATAAAGCAGCATACGAGCACGCTGTGGCCACCCGATCGGCCTGTATCTCGCCTGTGGGCCGCCCCGTCAGCCGCGCCATCTCGCCCGGGTGCGGGGTCAGGATGGTGGCTGGCGGTAGCATCCCTGCCCATCCCTCTATCCCCGCTACGATGTTCAGGCCGTCGGCGTCTAGCACCAGTGGAGGCAGCACTGTTCTGCTTTCCAGCAGTGCTCTGACAAATGCCTCCGTACCCTTTGAGCGCCCCAGCCCCGGCCCCAGGAGCAGGGCGTCGTAACCCTGGACGTGTTCCAGGAGCACTTCTGCTGCCCCTGCGCTGATAAAGCCCTGCTCATAGGGGAGTGGCAGGTATGTGGCCTCGAGCAGGTGGGAGGCGACGGCACTGTGAATGGCAGCGGGCAATGCCATCGTCACCAGGCCGACACCGGCTCTGACGGCTGCCGCGCCGGCCAGGCAGGCTGCCCCGGTGTAGTTGAGCGAACCGGCCACGATGAGCGCCTTCCCGAAGGTGCCCTTATGGGCATCAGGCGGACGGGGAGGAAGCCAGGCCTGCACCATGGCAGGGGTGACCAGCTCAAGTGCCACGTCTTTCGCCAGGGCCGGGTCGGTGCCAATGTCGGCGACAACCAGCTCACCAACTGCCGCCGCTCCCGGGAAGCGGAAGTGGCCGGTCTTGGGGTAAGCAAAGGTTATGGTCAGGTCGGCGGGGATGACGGTATTGTCCAGCGAACCGCTGTTGTAGTCCAGGCCGCTGGGACCGTCCACGGCGACAATGAAAGGCCCATCAGGATGCCGGAGCAGGGCAGGCGGCGGAACCACAGGGGTCAGCAATTGAGAGGGCATCCTCCGACGCGCTTCCAGCGTCTGGCGGGTCAGTTGCAGTACCTGCGCTGCCGTACCGCGCAGCGGCAGGTGTGTCCCTGTACCCAGCAATGCGTCCAGCAGTATGTCGCAGCGTGTGACCAGATGCTGAAGTCGGGTACCCTCCCTGTCCTCGTCGGCGAGCACTACGAGCGCTCCTGCTGCCTGGGCCAGCCGGAAGTTTTGATCAACAGCAGGGTCACGGGGTCTGAGCAGGTAACAGGTAACACAGGCTCCTGCCTGGGCCAGATAGCGGGCAGCGACCAGCCCGTCGCCGCCATTGTTGCCCGAGCCAACAAGCACCAGAATATCCCTCCCCCTTACCTTCTTTCTCTGCATAATTGCCTCAGCCACTGCCCGCCCGGCCTGTTCCATCATTGCTGCGTAGGAATGGCCGGCGGCATCCGAGGCGGCCTCGATACGCCGCATCTCTTCTACAGTGACGACCTTCATAGCTTCCTCCAGGTCAGTCTGGTCAGTGCTCTGGTCAGCCGGTTGGTGGGACCGATGCCCAGTTTGAGGTACCAGTCCAGCGTCGCGCGTGCCCCCACCTCGAACGGAGTGGAAACAAATCCAAGCTCATGGCGGGCCTTAGCATTGGAGACTATCCAGTCGTAAAAGACATAGGGGGCCAGGTTGAGAGGGTAGTATGGCTCTCGCCTGGTGTAGCGCGAAAGCCACGTCCAGATGCGTGCCAGCGCGAGCATCAGCCAGGCAGGCGCGTTCAGGCGCAGGATGCGGTACCCCAGCAGCCGATCCACGATCTCATTCACCTCCCGATGGGTCAGGCATTCTCCGCTGATGTTGTATATCTCGCCGGGTCGTCCCCGTCGCAGGCATAACTCAATGCCCTGAGCAACATCCTTGATATATGCGGGAAAGACGATGTGTTTACCATGGTGTACCTGGACCTGGATGCCTTTGAGTGGGTCCTCGAAAAAAAGACGGTTGAAGGCATAACGACTCCCCGGCCCGTAGAAGGCCCCAGGGCGCAAGACAATGACAGGTAGCCCATAGTCTCTGTGGTAGCTCAGTGCCAGTCGTTCGGCCTCAAGCTTGCTGGCCTGGTAATCATCTTGTGGTGCGGGGGGATAATCCTCGTCTATGACGGCCTGGCCACGCGGCTTTCCGATGACAGCGATGGTGGAGATGTGGACGAAGCGCTCCACGCGCGACTGCAGGGCAGCCTCCAGCATGTTCCTGGTCCCTTCCACGTTGATGGAGAAGAAATCCTGGCGCGCACCCCAGAAGCGAAACCTGGCCGCAGCGTGCACCACAGCCTGGCATCCTGCACAGGCAGCACGGACGGCCCCGGCATCACGCACGTCACCCCAGGCCAGCTCAACTCCCATTTCTCGCAGGAAGTGCCAGTCGGCAGAGGGACGCACGAGTGCTCGCAGCCGGTAGCCATGCTCCATCAGATAAGGGCATAGGGAATGACCAAGAAAGCCGGTGGCACCGGTAACGAGGATGAGATCCATTCTTTCACCTCAGGTGACAGTCACCTTAAAGGTGACTGTTACCTGTCACCACGCCGGCCAGGGCGTAGCATCCGGCAGCAATGAGCAGGGTCGCTCGCACGCCCAGATGGATGGCAAGCGCGATGGAAAGCGCCGAACCCATCACCGACATCACCCCATTGATCCCCCAGAGCCACGGGATCACCCCGGGGCGTCTTGCTCCGACCTGTCTGATGCCCGTTGGGAACGGCATGCCCATCAGGAAAGCCAGTGGGGCCAGGATGACCACCGCCACCGCAAGACGGGCTGCCAGAGGCCAGCCAATTGTCCTCTCCAACACCAGAGGGCCGGCCAGCGCGTTCAGCGCAATCAGCACAACCAATAGCGGCAACCCCAGTGATCGCCCCTGGGCATGAGCGTGTGGGCCAGGTGTGGTCCCTACACCTTCAGGTTGCCTGGTATGTGGTTGCCACAGGCGGCGCCCTACCCACAGGCTCCCCAGGCCACTGAAGAGCAAGAGCGCGAAAAGCCCCACCGCCAGAGAGTAGACGGGCCGTCCCAGGTAAACAGTCAACCGCTGGATGGTGGGGATTTCCACAAGCATGAATCCCACGCCCAACGCGCCGAAGTAGATCAGCATGCGGGCCGAAGGGGCTGCCAGTCCCCGCCGCCGCACGCCCCACCAGAGTGGCAGGAGGACAAAGAGGAGACCTCCCGTGCTGTAATCCCCAATACTGCCAGCAGAATCTCCGCTGATTCCAGGCTGATCTGGTAGACTACACCTGGCTGCAGTGCCAGGAAGAACAGGTCGCTGAAACGGACCAGGTTGAAGGAAAGCGACATGCTGGCAGGGGGCGGCGATGCCAGCGCGCGCCCAACCGGCCATCCCGTGGAGATAAGCGGATTGCAGCGGTAAGCCGCATTTCCTGCGTCACCGGTCCCGCTTTGCTCAACCACGCAAACCATGTTGTCAACTTGTTCACGAGGCGCGACGTGTACGCTGGTACCCCAGGCAGGAATCGAACCTGCAACCCTCGGATTAGCACCCGGCATCACGTTTCCGTGACCACCACTTTGGGCTTGCCGGCCGGACTATATCTTCACCATAGGCCACCTGGCGGCCCACAGGTGCGCCACGTATAGTCTCTGAGGGTAGAGGGAAGCCCCCTCCTTCCCTGCGGATCACCCAATCCAGCGGACTGTTACGCTGAGGTGCCGCTGGCTCTAAGGGCTTCTCCGCATATAGTGGCGTCCACCCAGCGGATTTCTCCGCTGAGGCTCCTGTTGAAGTCCGACGCTCTGTCCTGTTGAGCTACTGGGGCACGCGAGGATAATTCTAACAGACGATGCGTTGCTGTCAAGTCCAGCAGCCGGGCACCCTCGGGTGTCCGTCACTTTTTTGCACAAGACGGTGGCGAGAGCAGGCTATGGCTGGCCGTGGCGACGTCAGTTGTAGGGCAACTGCTCGCAGTTGCCCTACATTGTGGCCGGTCGTGCGGCGTCGGGCGTGGTCTGAAGACCGGCCCGAGCCAGCGGATGCAAAAATATGACGGGCACCCTCCCCCTCGAGAGCATTTGTCATTACGTCCCTTTTGTGCTAAACTTTTTCCCTACCCGTCAGTACAATTTATAGTCTGGTGCGGAGTATGAAGAGAACTTTATTTGTGCTGGCCATAGTGTTACTGCTTTCTCTGGCTATAGCGGCGCCCGCGCTTACGGCACCGAATTATCAGGCACGAGCGGTTATCACCTACCCGACCGAGGGGATGATACTCAGCGGCGTGGTTCAGGTCACGGGTATCGCAACCCACCCAAATATGCGCTCGTACCAGGTGCGTTATGCTGCCGGACCGCGACCGGTTGCCGACTCCCAATGGGTGGACTTTGCTATCGTCGAAGGGGTGCAGGTAGATAACGGCGTGCTGGGGACGTGGGACACCACTACCGTGCCCAACGGCCTGTACACACTGGCACTGGCTGTGTGGGGCGTTGACGATCCATCCAGCCCCTATGTCTTCTTCGTTAACAATCTGACGGTGGATAACTCGCAGCTCGCTGCCCCGACGCCCACGCCGGAGCCGCCAACACCTGAGCCATTGCCCTCGCCGGTCCTGGAGACACCCACCCCGGTCGCTATCGAGTTACCGCCGACCTCCACACCGCTCCCCTCACCCACGCCAACAGCAACGCCTGCTGGCGAAGCGTCAGCTTCCTCTTCGGAGGAAAGAGGTGACAGGCTCAATGTCCCGATTGACTTTGCCCAACTGCGCGCGGCGTTCTTCTATGGCGGTAAGATCACGTTGTTCCTGTTCTCCATGTGGGGGCTTTACCTGCTTGTTAAAGCCATTGTGCGCTGGCTGTTGCGTCGCTATCTAAGCTCTCCCTGGAAATAGCAGAGAGCCGCACAAAGGTCGTCGGGCGTGGTGTATTATATGATCGTTGGCCTGGGCAATCCTGGCCCTGAGTACGTTGCCAACAGGCACAACGTTGGCTTCAGATGCGTGGAGCGGCTGGGGGCAGCATATCAAATTAGTTTTGACAGACGGCAGAAAAAAGCCCTTGTAGCCCGGGGAGTGATCCAGGAGCAGCACGTTGTGCTTGTCAAACCGCAGACTTTTATGAACGAAAGTGGTCTGGCGGTGGCGCCACTGGCCCGTTTCTACCGCGTTGAACCGGCGCGGCTGCTGGTTGTCTACGACGACCTGGACCTGCCCCCAGGTACGATCCGCCTGCGGGCGGAAGGAGGAAGCGGTGGTCACCGGGGGATGCGTTCCATCATCGAGCATCTGGGGACTCAAAAATTTCCCCGCCTGCGTATAGGTATAGGTCGCCCCCCGGGTCAGATGGACCCGGCCGCCTATGTACTGCAAGACTTCTCAGCAGATGAGGAACTGCTGTTGGATGATACGTTGCGGCTGGCATGCGAGGCCATCGTGACCTGGCTTCAGCAAGGCATTGAGATAGCGATGAGTCGCTACAACGCGGGACGTGAAACGTGAATGTCTCCGGGTTGCTGGCCTTATTTGAGAGACTGGCCCCTTACCGCGCCCTGCGAGAGGAATTGCTTGGCAATGACGCACCGCCACCATTGGGGCTGCTGCGCGCGGCCCGTTCCCCTCTCCTGGCTGCGCTCGCCCGCGACCTGCAGCGTCCTCTCCTGGTAGTCGTTGGGACCGCAGACCGTAGCAGATCCTTGTTTCATTCCCTGCGCGACTGGTCCCCCGCGCCGGAGTTCGTACTGCGCTTCCCGGAGCCTCCGGCTCTGTTCTATGAGGCGATACCCTGGAGCGAGGAGGTTATCGCAGGCCGCCTGCAGACCATACACTCTCTTTACTCTGCCGCAGGGACGGGTACCGTAATCGTTACTTCAGTGCGGGCGTTTATGCAACGCACACTGCCACGCCGCCACTTCCGGGCTTCGGTGCGCGAGTTCCTGGTCGGACAGGTGCTTGATCTGGAGAGTACTATCAGCCGCTGGATCGGCCTGGGTTACGAGCCGGTTAACGTGGTGGAATCACCTGGCCAGTTCAGCCACCGCGGGGGCATTCTGGACATCTTTCCGCCTGCTGATCCTCTGCCCATCCGCATCGAGCTTTTCGGCAATCAAATTGAGTCGCTCCGTCGCTTCGACCCTGCTACCCAGAGGTCTCAGGAGCGCCTGGAGCGTGTGATCATCACACCGGCGCGTGAGGCACTCCCCCGTTACGGGCCTTCCGTAGCCGGACGGGTTGCCGCGCAGTTGGATGCGCGCTCCCTTCCAGCCGATACACGCCTGACACTGGAGTCCCATCTGCAAGCTCTCGAAAGAGCTGCGCCTTTCCCTGCACTCGAATTCTATCTCCCGTGCTTATATTCCGAGTCCGCCACATTACTTGATTACCTCCCCTCTCCTGCCCTGCTGGTCCTGGATGACCTCGAGGAAATAGCGGATGAGTGGGCCCGCCTGGAGGAGGAGGGGACGAAACTGCGGACCACCGCAGAGGAAGAGGGGATGCTCCCGCCGGACTTTCCGCTCCCTTACCTCACCTGGGATGAGTGGAGTGAGCAATTAACCGATCGCCCGGCTCTTATCCTGGGGCATGGTGTGGAGGAGTGCTACTCACCTCTGACAGAATGTTTTACGCCCGGCCCGCACTTCGGCGGACAGCTTAAGCCTGTGTTGGAGCATATAGACCAGGTCGTCTCCCGGTCAGCCGTTGGGAGCGGGCAGATGGTTGTGGTCAGCCAGCAGGCCCGCCGCCTGGCTGAGCTATGGGGAGAGGATCACGAATACATCGCACCGGTGGATGAGTTGACCCATCCTCCCAGGAGTGCCCTGACTTTTGTGCAGGGCGCGCTTGCCGAGGGATGGGTACTGCAGGGCCTGGACCCCGCCGGCTCCGGCCGGTTATTCACCACTCTGCACCTGCTCACCGATGCGGAGATCTTCGGCTGGCGCCGCCCGGAGCCACGCCGCCCTACCAGGCGCCGCAAGATAGCTCCTGAGAGCCTTTTCGCCGACCTGACCCCGGGCGACTTTGTCGTCCATGTCGAGTACGGGATCGGCATCTTCCGGGGGCTGGTCATACGGGCAATGGAAGGGGTCGAGCGGGAGTACCTGCTTGTCGAGTACGCCGGGGGTGACCGGTTGTACGTCCCCATCCATCAGGCAGACCGCCTCAGCCGCTACATCGGCGCGGACGACCGTCCACCTGTTCTTAATCGCCTCGGCACCGCTGAGTGGCATACCATTAAAGAGCGGGCCAGAGAGGCCGCCAGCGAGGTCGCGCGGGAGCTGCTGGAGTTGTACGCTGCTCGCGAGCTCGCCCAGGGACATGCCTTCAGCCCGGATTCGCCGTGGCAGGCAGAACTGGAGGCCAGCTTCCCTTACTACGAGACCGAAGATCAACTGCGTGCCATAGAAGAGGTTAAGGCTGATATGGAAAAACCCAAACCTATGGACCGATTGATCTGCGGCGATGTGGGCTACGGCAAAACAGAGGTTGCGTTACGGGCAGCTTTCAAGGCCGTGATGGACGGCAAACAGGTTGCCATCCTGGTACCGACCACCGTGCTGGCTCAGCAACACTATGTCACCTTCCGCCAGCGTCTGGCTCCGTTTCCCATCGAGGTGGAGATGCTCTCCCGCTTCCGCTCCCGCGCCGAGCAGAAGCGGATATTGGAGCGTCTGCTTGCCGGACAGATTGACATTATCATCGGCACTCATCGCCTGCTGCAGAACGATGTGGTTTTTGCCGACCTGGGTCTGCTGATCATTGACGAGGAACAGCGCTTCGGTGTCACCCACAAGGAAAAGCTTAAGCGTATGCGTACCGAAGTTGACGTACTCACGTTGACAGCCACGCCCATCCCGCGCACGTTGTACATGGCGCTCACTGGCGTGCGCGACATCAGTGTCATCGAAACGCCACCCGAGGAACGGTTGCCGATCACCACCTATGTGGGCGAGTACGATCCTCAACTTGTGCGGCGCGCCATCCTGCGCGAACTGGAACGTAAGGGGCAGGTTTTCTACGTCCATAACCGCGTGCAGACGATCGAGACGGTGCGCCGCAGGCTGGAACAGTTGGTACCGGAGGCAACTATAGCCGTCGCGCATGGCCAGATGCCGGAGGCGGAGCTGGAGCAGGTGATGCTCCGCTTCGTTATGGGGGAAATAGATGTGCTGCTATGTACCAGTATCATCGAGAGCGGCCTGGACATCCCGAATGCCAACACTCTCATCGTCGAGCGAGCTGACCGCTTCGGGCTGGCACAGTTGTACCAGTTGCGCGGGCGCGTGGGACGGGGAGCACAGCGTGCCTACGCCTACCTTTTCCACGACCGGCTGACCCGCCTGACAACCGAAGCCCGCCAGCGCCTGGAAGCTATCCGCGAGGCAGCCGAGCTGGGGGCCGGCTATACCATCGCCATGCGAGACCTGGAGCTGCGCGGTGCCGGTGACATCCTGGGCACCCGCCAGTCCGGCCATATCTCTGCCGTGGGATTCGAACTATACACCCGATTGTTGAGGCGAGCGGTAGAGGAATTGAAAGCGCGACGCCAGGGCCTGCCGCCCCCACCGGAGCCGCTGGAGGCGATCCGCATTGACCTTCCTCTCCCGGTGCGGCTGCCCGATTACTACGTCGCAGATGTGCGATTGCGCCTCCAGTTGTACCGGCGCCTGGCCGAACTCGCCTCAATGGAGCAGATTGATCTGATGGAGCGGGAGCTGACCGATCGCTTCGGCCCCCCGCCGTCAGATGTCCAAAACCTGCTCTTCCAGTTACGTCTGAAGGTGATGGCTCGCGATGCCGGCGTGAGTAGCATCAGCGTCGAGAACAGTCGCCTGGTGCTTCGCTCAGCCAGAGGAGACTATCCAGATCGTGGGGAGCTCAAATTGATGCTGGGAGGACGTGTGGCAGTCGGTCGGAGGGAAATCTGGCTCCCGATGGAACACGGCTGGAAGAAGGAGCTGGTGACAGTTCTGAACAAGCTGCAAAGGTTCGGGCATGGGTGACGAATCGGAGACCGGCTGCAGTGAGTTCGGGCTGGTCTCCGGCCCGTGTCCACAGCGATGACCGGGAACCCTCTCCCAAACACATGGTGCTCTCTGGTCGTTGACTCGGGACTGAGGACTACGGACTGAGGACTACGGACTACAACTACACGCCTGCTTGCACATTGCTGATGTACAGATATAATGTTGCCTGCGGATGCCTGTATCCCCATGTCCGTAAAGTGAGAGACTGCATAGAATCCATCCACACGAGGTAGCCGATGATTGACTTCTCCCTGACCCCCGAACAAGAGATGACCCGTCAAATGGTGCGAGAGTTCGCCGAGCGTGAGGTCGCCCCGATAATTAAGGAGCAGGACCGTGCACACCGCCCCAATCCCCAAATCCTGGAAAGGATGGGTGAACTGGGCATCCTGGGCATTCCTATTCCCGTACGCTACGGAGGAGCGGGCATGGACTATATATGCCTGGGACTGGCATGCGAGGAGCTGGAAAGAATTGATACTTCGCTGCGCGTGATCATGAGTGTGCACGTAGGATTGAACAGTTTGGGATTGCTCCAGTGGGGCACCGAGGAACAGAAGCAACGCTGGCTGATCCCTCAGGCGCAGGGCAGGCGTTATGCGACATATGGATTGACTGAGCCCGGAGCCGGATCCGATGTGGCAGCGATCGCTGCCACCGCGCGCCGCGAAGGAGATGTGTACATTCTGAACGGGGAGAAGATGTGGATCAGCCTGGCGTCATTGGCACACAACTTCATTATCTTCGCCAAGACCGATCCCCATGCCACCCCGCCCCACAGTGGCATCAGCGCTTTCATTGTGGAGAGAGAGATGCCAGGCGTCACCACCGGTGAGATCCACGGCAAGCTGGGCGTGCGTGCCGGTTCCACCGGCTGGATAAGCCTGAACGACGTAGAGGTCCCAATCGAGAACCGGCTTGGTGAGGAAGGTGAAGGGTTCAAGATCGCTATGAGTTGCCTGGACAACGGCCGCTATACCGTCGCAGCCGGAGCCACGGGGCTGATCCGTGCCTGCCTGGAAGCCTCGGTGAAGTACGCGCACGAGCGTCACACCTTCGGCAAGGAGATCGGCCAGCACCAGTTAGTACAGCAGATGATCGCCCGGATGACGCGGGATTACGAGATGGCCCGGCTGCTCTACCTGCGGGCGGGATGGCTTAAGAACGAGGGCAAACGTAACACCAGGGAGACGAGCCTGGCCAAGTGGTTCGCTACGGAGGCCAGCTTCGCCGCAGCCTCGGATGCGGTGCAGATTCATGGAGCCTACGGCTACTCCGACGAGTACGACGTTGAGCGCTACCTGCGCAATGCCAAAGGAGCCTGCATCTACGAGGGGACCAGCCAGATTCAGACGCTGCTCCAGGCAGAGTACGCGCTCGGCTACAGAGTGGACCGACCACTGCGCTGCGAGTTGCCCCCATATGATCCGGAATACTGGCAGTAATATTCAGTCCGATTGAAATCGCACTCTTCAGGCGCTGCGCCGACACCATCCGGTGGTACAGCAATGGGCAGGTCGGCGCAGGCCGACCCCTGACCGCAGGCCCAAAAAGTAGAGGCCAGGTGCACCTGGCCTCTACTTCCACCACTTGAATAATACGCTGGCGATCTTGAGTTCAGGGTAGGGGTGTGGGTGTCGCTGTCGCCGTAATCACAGGTGGTGGCAGAGGGGTTGGAGTAGGAAGCGGCTCGAAGTTGCTCCAGTTCAATCTGGCAGCAATACACGGGTCGTAATCCGCCCCCAGAATAACGCGGTAATCCACTGTCCTGTTTTCTGTCGGCTGGGCGATGACATCATTTCCTTCCCTCTTGTACAGTGCCATCAGACGGCGCACGGCGGACGCCTTGGCACTGGTGGTAAAATCCACGATCTGGGTGCGGGGGTAAGCACCGTCGGCCGGGCTGACACCAACCACTTCAAAACCTTCCCAGCGCAGACGTTCGGCTGCCACATGCCCCAGGCCTTCGTAAGGTGTGCCGTTCCATACCTCAACCCTGAAGAGGCGCTGCTGGGCACGCCCGCTGGCCGGCGGTGACAGCGCCTCCTCTACCAGCAGCCTGAGGGCATCGTAATATGGCACCAGTACCGCTCCGCCGTTGGGTGCAGTCCATGATTGCAGCACGCCATGCCCCACAAACCGGCTCTTAATATTGCGCTCGTCGAGCCGCGCCCCGACGTTTCCCAGATAAAGCAACTCGTTCAGCGAGAGGTCCGTATCCACGGTTTCCCTTAACGTCTTCCAGAGTTCGGGGATCTCGGGAATTACGTTCAGACTCAAAATCTTACGGTACAGCCCTCGCAATACCTGCTGCTGGCGGCGGTTGCGATCGAAATCGCTGGTGCTCCATCTGGAACGGGAATACCAGAGGGCGTGTTTGCCGTCCAGATGATGGATGCCGGGCGTCCAGTCCACGTCTGCCTGGCCGGTGGGCGAGTCAGGATCGGGAAAGGTGTCCGAGAGAGGACACTCCACAGCAACGTCTACACCCCCAAGTGCGTCCACGATACGTACAAAGCCGTCAAATCCGACCCGCACATAGTAGTGCACTGGTATGCCGAAGTTGTACTCGATGGTCGCTTTCACCAGCGCCATGCCACCGCCAGGATAATGGTTGCGTGCTCCGTGGCCGTAAGCAGTATTTATTTTGTCAAAACCGTAGCCAGGAATCCAGGCGTATAAATCCCGAGGGATAGAGAGCATAGAAACTGATGGCAGCTCAGGATTGACACTGACGATGACGATCACATCGGTCAAACCGCCGCTTGCCGTGGCGGCCTGGTCGGAGCCCAGAACAAGTATATTGATCACGCCGGCAGGCTGTTCCAACGTGGGTTGTGCTGCCGGCTGTGGCAGCGGCTGCGGCGGAACCGGGAGCGATATCGGCGTTACCGCCGACAGCACAGGCAGAGGTGGGGGACTCATCGGGCTGGGAGTGAGAGTCCAGGCAGGCGTTGGGGTGGGGGTGGCAGTTGGCGTCTCCGTGGGTTTCGGTGCAGGTGTAGATGTACAGGTCAATGTGGGCACAGGTGTGTCAGTTGCTGTCGCCCGTATGGGGATGGTAGGAGTGAGGGTGGCTGTTGCCAGAGCCTGTGCGACTTGAGGGGCAGTGGTGATGATCCACTGACTGCCCAGGATTATCAATGCCAGAACTATGATCAGAATTAGTGCTTCTACCAGGGGATATAATGAGCGCGACATAACCATCTGTGCCTTCGGCAGCATATTATACGGCAAAAAGCCAATGTTGCCAACAGGCTACTGCCCAGGGGTATCCCTCGGCCCGGGCCGGTCTCCAGACGGCGCTCGACGTTGGCCACAACGGTGATTTATAACCCTGCCCCAAACTCGTGACGCTCGCTGGTCTTTGACTCGGGACTACGGACTCATCCACCCGTCCCAAACTTGTGACATCAAAACACGTCTGACGCGTCAAATCAAATGATAATGTTACCGGGGAGGGATGGTTCTATCAAATGATAATGTTACCGGGCAGTGCCAGGAGGAGGACGGATTTGAAGGCACTGCAAGGTTTGGAATACGTCTTCGGTGACCCCGGGCACCGCATTGGGCAGGGAAAAGAGTTCCTCCAACAACTGGTAAACCTCCTCCCGCAGTTCCAACGGGTTGGTCTTTTCCCGCAGCGCTAACAGTTCCTGTTGTTTCTGTCCAGGGAGCACCCCTGTTTCACAGAGGCGGTCCAGCGGAGGACGGGCGCGGTCAAACTGCCGCCTGACCCGGGCAGGGCGTCCTTCCTCGGCAGGGAGTGTCTCTTTGGCCACCAGCCGCATTACCGGCTGGAAGAAGTTGAAGTAGACCCAGACCCGGCGGTAGATTTGGTTCAGCAAGAGGGTTTGGGCGACTGTATCGAGCCGCTCATATCCCACCAGGCTGCGG
>Ga0209101_1000174_pt1 | contig 55170 bp, 46 predicted proteins | sample ConPoolayeCmetaG_FD_185481 | JGI IMG/M metagenome (GOLD analysis project Ga0209101, IMG submission 185481) | Hot spring microbial mat communities from California, USA to study Microbial Dark Matter (Phase II) - Cone Pool mat layer C metaG... ... | reverse complement strand
TTCCGTTCACCGGAAGCCGCGGGTGCCAGAACCGCGCCGCAGCCGCCTGGGCGCCACGGCGTAAGCATCACCGGCGGTTCTCTCTTGCGGCGGGCCGGCACAGCGGCAGCAGCAAAAAAGCGATCTTTCGCCGCCGTGCCGAGGTTAGTCCCTTATGGCGGAACGTACGCGTTTTGCGCGCATGTTTTGGGGTGACGTGGAGCGCCCGCTTTTTTCTTACCAAACCCAGCTTTGATCGCAATACTAAAAATACGAGGGCCACGCTCCGTCGTGGCCGCCTTGGGTGTTGGTGATTGCACGGCCATCGCCGGAAGCGCAACAGACGCGACAGACCGCGTCCCTCCCGTAACACAGTTTGGTTGCGGCCGAAGGCCGAGTTATTGACGTTCGCAATACGTGGTGAGGTGGGGCACTAGGGAAAAGCGTGTATCAAGCAGTCACTGCCTTTGGCAAATATCCAAAGGAAACTTCGCATCCGCTGGAAGTACAGAAGCCCGACTCTAGAGGCCGCATCGCAGCGTAGCCTCTTCGGGCGTGGGGTGGATGACGCGGACCGGGCGGACCAGTTCGGTGTCTTCCCAGCCAAGACCGCGAAGCACCATGCACTCGGAACGATAACGGCGCCAAAGCGGTTCGCCGATCTCCACCACCACCGCCCAATCGAGCGGCCCGCCGTCCTGACGCTCCAGTTGCTTCACGTTGTGCACAGCCGCCGCGGCAAGCGCCTGTTTGCGGTGCAAGTATAACTGGTCGGGATATGCGTACCCTTCGGTGTGGGCATCGGTGTTGGTTACCCGACAGTACTCCAGTTCGGGCACTTCCAACGGGTGCGACGGCCTGTACTTGGGAGTACCATAAACCAGCCGAAAACGATCGCCGGGAAACACCGCGTTCATGGCAAAAATACTCAATTGCGCAGTACACACGGGAGGCGACTCGGCCGACTGGGCCATCGTGCACAACTGCCGGCGCATCTGTTCGGCTTCCTCGGCGGTGCGGCAAACGGCGTGAATTCTTCTGCCCGGCACGTTCTCGACGATGACATAAAGGACCGTTTGTTCCATCACGTCTTCACCCCCTGGCAGCTCGATGACTAGAATTGTAACGGATAGCCGGCCAACAATGCAAAGACCCAATAGTTCCTTATCCACCGAATGATGAATTCTGTTGAGGCCATAAGTGGGGCAAGCCGCTGAACGGATTGGGCCAGGCCGAATCCACCACTGTGCCGCTGGATTGCAGGCTCTGCCAATAGTGATGCGGGCGACGGAAAGTCCGTCAGGATAAGCCGATGGCTCACGAAATCGCCAAATTGCTCCTGGAACATGCAGGGCGTTTTATCGATCGCCAAGAGGCCATCAATACAGCCCTTTGGCTGGGAATGCCCCTGCATGAGATCGAGCAGTATCTGGACTGGCTAGATTCGATCCGCACCGGGTACAGTAACAACAGTAACAGTCACCCCCAGCAAAGGGATGAAGAAAACCAGCCTCCTTCTTGAAAACTGCTGGGGGACTGGACAACCACCACAGTTCGGCAAAGGGGACATTTTCGCCCCGCAGCGAGCACTGCCTGGCAATTAGCAGTGGTAGGTTCACCAAATAGGGTGTTGCCGTCTGGAGGTGTTAGTACGACAGCGCTAAGTTACAAGAAAACCACAATATCTTGGGGTGAAAGCCCCAACTGCATCACAACTGGTAGTCACGAAATGGCAACTTAGCGCTGTCGTACCTTCTTGGCAATGTTTTTCGCGGCTAGCGCCCAGGTAGGGCGTATTTGCTCGTGTGGGTCAGCTTCCGTTCATACAAGCGATACGGGGCGTGCAAACCTCGCGGCCGGCAATGTCGATCGAGCTGGTCGCGGCGCCGGTAATTCGCTGGCCGCGATACACTTGTGCTACAATTGTGCGCCGGAACAGGTCACGAGCAACCAATACAGATAGGAGGTTTCCCGTGCGCGCCACGATCTTCACAGCGATGTCGGTTTGCTTGCCCGTGTTTCTGACACTAGTATGCTCCACGGCGATCGTATTTGGTCTTTGCGGGCCGGGCATCGGTGCGGAAGGGAAATCGCCGCCCGTGAGTGACAATAAGGCGGCCGAGCCACCGGCGGCGCCGGCAGACAAACACAAAACGGAGCCGCCCCAGTCCAGCCACGCAAAAAACCATCTCGGCGACAAGCCGGCAGCGCCTAAGCCAGCACAGCAGGCGCCGGAACGAGCAGCTCCCCACAAGCCGGTCGAGCCGACCGCGGATGAAAAGGCCCGAGAAAAGCTCCACCGCCCTGTGAACGTGAGCTTTGCTGAAACGCCTTTGGCCGACGCAATTGAGAAAATCGCCGAAGCCACCGGGTGCCAGATGTTCCTGGACCGCCGCGGCCTGGCTGAGGCGGGAATCGAGGCCGACGCACCAGTGAACATCAGGCTCCAGGACGTTCCCGCCGAGATGGTGTTGGGGCTGATGCTCGGACAACTGGGGCTGGACTACTACATCAAGCACGGGGTGATCGTGGTCACCACCGCCGAGAAGGCCGTCGCCGACCTGGAGGTTCGCGTTTATCCGGTGCAGGACTTGATCGAGCCGGTCGGGCTGACCCGCCGAAGCCCCGACACCGAGGCCAGCCGGCTGACCGACGTTATCCAATCGTCGGTAGAGCCTGAGTCGTGGCAGGACAACGGGGGGAGGGGCACAGTCCGCCACTACCGCGGGACGCTCGTGGTGTTGCAGACTACCAAGGTGCACCAGGCAGTGGAACGGTTGCTTGCCGAATTGCGCCAGGCAACCAAGCACGAAGCCGAGGCAGAACTGCCGGCCAAGCAGGCGCCGCCCGAAGATGAACCGCCAGCCGAACAAGAGCAGCCACAGGAAGCAGCAGAGCAACCTCGAAAGTAACCGCCCGCTCAGACGCACCGCTACCCTTCACACCGAAGTGGGGCTTTCGGCCAGTGTTACAGTTTGCCGCTGTGATGCTCGGCCGCTTGCCAAGTGGCTCCGCGCAAGTCGAGCAGCAAGCGACGCTCGTCGGTCAAACCGTACTTGTTAGCCCTGGGCCGCAGTCGGACCGTTCCCTCATTCTGGGCGCTACTTGATTATCTTCACCGGCAGGAAATCCTTCTTAATTGCTGTGGGCGGTCGCCTTGCGCGCCGGCGAAAGGCAGAGTATACTTCTCAGGATTGGACAGTATCGCGAGGGACAGCACGCCAATGAACGTGTCGTTGCAAATACCCGCTAATTACCGGCCGCACTTGGACACCAAGCACATCGAGGCGGCGATCAAGGACATCAAGGATTTCTTCGAGCGGCAGCTAGCAGCGGCGTTGAACTTGCAAAGGGTAACCGCGCCGCTGTTTGTCCGCAGCGGCACCGGCCTGAACGACGACCTGAACGGAGTGGAGCAGCCGGTGCGCTTTCGGGTCAAGAACGATGGAAACGCCGAAGTAGAAATAGTCCAGTCGCTGGCCAAGTGGAAGCGGATGGCACTGGCACAGTACGGTTTTTCAGTCGGCGAGGGCTTGTACACCGATATGAACGCCATCCGGCCCGACGAAGTGCTCGACAATCTCCACTCCATTTACGTCGATCAATGGGATTGGGAGAAAATCATCACTCCCGAGCAAAGGAATCTGGACACACTGATATCTACGGTGCGGGCGATCTACGAGGTGATCTGCCGCACCGAGTTTCACATTGCTTCTCAATATCCCAGCATTCGTCCGATGCTTCCCGAGGAGATCACCTTCATCACCTCCGAGGAGCTGTACGCGCGCTGGCCCGACTTGCCGCCGCGCCAGCGCGAGCATCGCATCTGCCAGCAGTGCAAGGCGGTGTTCATCATCGGCATCGGATGGCCGCTGGCAGACGGTCAGCCCCACGACGGCCGCGCACCGGACTACGACGACTGGAGCACCCCGCGCCCCGACGGCGGCCACGGGCTGAACGGCGACATCCTGGTGTGGCACCCGGTGCTGGAACGGGCCTTCGAGATTTCCTCGATGGGCGTGCGCGTGGACCCTCCCACGCTTCGTCGTCAATTGGAGATTCGCGGTTGCCCCGAGCGCGCCAACCTCCTGTTCCACCGCATGTTGCTGGAAGGGAAGCTGCCGGAGTGCATCGGCGGGGGTATAGGACAGTCGCGGCTGTGCATGTTCTTCCTGCGCACGGCCCACATCGGCGAAGTAAGCTGCGGCATCTGGCCCGAAGAAATGCAAGCGGCCTGCGCACGGGCGAACATCACGCTATTGTGAGCCGGGCGGTTTTTTGGCGTGCGGGCGATGGAGAATCGTTTTTGGGTCGCAAATCCCGGCGCGAAAACCTGCCGACACAATCCGTGCTACCTCTGATTCACTGCTGCCTCATTACCTGCCGCGCAGACCAGTAGTGTGTCGCGCAGATCAGGGCGTGGCGCAAATCGCGCGCCTCGGAAAGACCGGCGCTGCCGCGCACACTGCCCCTGAATTGCCGGTGCTCCACAGACCACCGGTGTAGCGCAGATCACTGTTGCGCAACTTGGTGCTTCCGGCCAGATCGCCAGCCTGCACAGCCGGAACCGGGCTGAGCGCGATTCAACGCCCGTGGAGCTTCAGAGCCAGCCGGGCAATGCGGTCGCCAAGTCGCCGGGCGGCGTCGAGTTCCGCCTCGTTTACACCGGGATCGATCGGGCCGGTCATAGCGGCCGATCCCATTTCGGCCCATTTGTCGTCCCCTGATTCGTCCTCGTAAAGCGGCCCGGCAACCACCATCCGCAGGTTCACCATGTACAACAACAGGGAGACAATGACATGTTCCTTGCCGCCGGCCTGACCGCCGCCGGTAGCAAAGGCGCCGCCCACCTTGTCGGTGAAATCCACTTTCATCTTCCACGACCAGTCGTCGATGATGGTTTTCATTTTTCCGGGAATGTTGGCGTAGTAGGTGGGACAGCCAAGTATGATGCCGTGGGCTGCCACAAGGTCTTCCTTGGTCACATCCTCGACTTTCTTGAGCACCACCTTGACCCCGTTGACGCGGCGCGCGCCTTCGGCCACACCCTGGGCCATCTTCTCGGTGTTGCCGCTCAGAGTGTGATACGCCACCAGGACATTCACCGGCTGCTGCCGCTGGGCCGCTACTGCCGCCGCACCACCACCTGCCGCAGAAACGGACGCTTCGGCCGCAGAGCAATTCAACGCTGCCGCGGAAAGAATCTCAAAATAAATGCCTGCTGCCGCCACGGTTGCCGCGGCCAATAGCGGCACCGCGAGAAGAAAAACCTTGCCAGCGTAGTTGCGCTTCATGACGTGCGTGCCTCCACCAGAGTGATCCGGTACCGTGATAACCTGTTCCCAACACTACCTTGTACCATAGCCGGTGAAAAGTTTCAAAAAGCCGCGTGGGCCAGCAATTGCTTGTTGCCGAGCGAAGCGGGGAGCGATACTTCACGCGGCCAGGGGCAAGTCATTGTTTCTGGGGAAAGAGCAACTCATTGCCTCCGGGAAGCAACACGGCTTCGGGGAAGCAGCATAAATCATTGTTCCCGGGAAATAGTGCGACTCATGGCTATCGGGAACCAGCGCAACTGATTGCTTCCCGGAAAAATCCCATTCCGGTACTTATAGAGGCCGGGTCGGCAAGTACAGTTTCAACCAGATATCAGCTTGCGGGCGGCCGGTATATTTTGCAACCAGTCAATCCACTTCTGGCGGCACGTTGCCGTACGACCACGGCCCGCGCGAGGGTGGCGCTGGTGGATGCTGTGGCGCGGCACCAGGGGAAAGACTCTTGGCCAGCTCGATGCAAGCCTGAACCATCTTGGCGCCGGCGGCAGGCTCGAGATTGCTGTACGAGGTCAGCCGCAGCTCGTATCCGCCGCCGTGCGGGCCGAAGGCCTCTTCGGTCGGCACGTATCCCACGCAATCGTTGGCCAGCTCGACCGGAAAAGTAAATGGGAAGGAACTACCAGCCTTCATATCCAGCCCCAACTGACAAAACATTTCGCCAGGGGTAGCCAGCAGCAGTACGGGACCTACCTGTATGGCCTGCACTTCCACTTCCGCCTTGGGGTCTTTGCCTTTCTTGGCCAACAGCGCGTCGAGCAGCACGATCTCTTTGGCAAATGTCCACTCGGTAGTGCCGACTTGCTGAGGGTCCTTTTTCACCAGTTCCAGGCAATGTGCCACGCGATCGGGCCGTGGCACGCGATGCTTCAGGGTGAGGGTCTTAGTTCGGGCTTGCACCGGGACCAGCGGGCCCCGCGGAACGCAAAGCAACGTCTTGACGGCTTCGGCACCCACCCGGCCGCCGACAAGCCGCGCCCACTCTTCTGGACTGGGGTTTTCGTACGGGCTGCGGTTATCGACCTGAGTGACATCGCCGCAACATCCGGGCAGGAAGACCACGATCGTCTCGGCGCCGAAAGTTCCCCGCACCGTTTGCTCCAAATAGTAGATGTAATTGGCCGATATTCCGCCGGGGCTGGTGGTCGCATGGCAGGCGTAATTGACGATGCAACCAATCAGCTTGCCTTTGGGGTCCCATGCGCCAAGTACGCCCACTTGCGGATCGATCGGTCCAGCAGGCTCGACGATATCCGGATTGTTTTGTCCCGGATGGGTCCAGGTCTGGCCGTTTTTCATCCGGAAGCGGCGGTTGAAAGCGACCTTGTCTTCCAGCCCGAAACCGACTCCGCAGCGTACCTCCTGGCGGCTGGCGTCGGCGGCAACCACGGCATCGACGATCTGCTGCTCCACGAGGCGCAGGTACTCGGCATCGGCGCAGGAGGATTTCTCGTAGGCCAGCGTCTTGACCAGCTCCGAGGCATGGTCGAACTCGCCCGGCTGCACCATCCCTGTCGGCCCGGAAGAATGCGAGTGCGAAGCAGCTATGAGGATGTTCTGTTCCGGAATGCCGCACTTGTGGCGGATGCCCTTGCGCGCCGCCAGCACACTGGCGCGACGGATCATCAATGCGTCGATTCCTACGATTGCCACCCGATTGTTACCGTCGTCGAACACAGCCGCCCGCACCTTACACGGATCATGGAACGTCCGATGAAACGCCTTGCCGTACCCGCCCGGCTGCTCCATGCCGATCTTGGGCGTGATGTCGCGTTCGGCGAAGCCGGCTTTGAACGCTGGGCTGGGCTGGCCGGCCTCGGCGGTCAGGCAACATGACATCGCAGCGGCCAACGAAACGCATGCCGACAGGTAAAGGGAGACTGAGCAGGCCGACATACTCACCTCCAGGCGTCTAGCGAGACTGGCAACATTTGGTGAGACGGACCGATAGAAGTTTATACCTTCCCCGGACAATGACAAATCATTGCCGTTGGGAAAAACATCTCATTCCAACCCGTGCGGCGTATATATCAGCCGGCGCCTGCCTTTAGGAATGATCAACAATTGGTGCACTAATGCCAATTGTTACTGCTGCCGGTTGACGACGAACTGGCTAAGCTGTTCGAAGGTGTGGCGCACCGGAGTGGGGGGCAAGCACTCCAGTTCGGCGCAGGCAAGTCGGGCATAGTGGGTCGCCCGCTCGCGAGCGTAACAAATCACATCAAAACGTTCCAGCCACGGGCGCAAGGCGGCGCGGCGGTTATTACCGGCCGAAGCCAGGAGCGATACCACCTCGTCGCGTTGGCTGGCCGAAAGTTGGCCCAGCAACCGGATGACAGGCAAAGTGGCTTTTTGCTTGGCCAGATCGCTTCCGAGGGATTTACCCACGATGCTCTCTTCGCCCAGCAGGTCCAGCAAGTCGTCGGCGATCTGGAAAGCGATCCCAAGCTGGCTGCCGAAGCGTGTCATGGCCTCCAGCACCCGGCCGTCGGCACCGGCGAAGTAGGCCCCCAGCCGACAACAGCAGGCCGTAAGCGCCCCGGTCTTGTCGGCGATGATGTCCAGATACTCCTGTTCGGTCAAATCGTATTTGCCGCGGCAGGCCACCTGACGAAGTTCGCCTTCGCACATCTGATGGGCGGCCTGCGCGATAGTGCGGGCGGCGAACAGGTCGTCGAGCGAGAGGGCCAGCGACATCGCCCGGGCCAAAAGAAAATCGCCCAGCAAAACGGAGGTCTCGTTGTTCCAGCGGGCGTTTACCGTTTGCAAATGGCGGCGGAGCGTGGCCTCGTCGAGCACATCGTCGTGGATCAGCGTGGCGGTGTGGATCATTTCCATCGCGGCAGCCAGCACCGTGTGTTCCCGCTTCAACTGGCCGACGGCCTTTCCCGAAAGCAGCACCAAGGCCGGTCGGAGCCGCTTTCCGCCCAGCCGAAACCCGTGCCGCGATACCTCCTCCACAAAAGAGTAACGGCTGACCAGTTGCCGTTGCAGCAGTTGTTCTACTTCTTCCAGTTCAGCGCGCACCGGCGCATACAGCGAGCCAAGCACTTCGGCGAACAGAGATTTATCCTTCGCCGATTCCTTCATAGCGTTGCAAATCCTTGATGCTGATTACCGGCCGGCGGAAAGCCAAGAGCCACAGTCGCGGCAATACACTTTGCGTTGTTGTCCGGTCAGCACTGGTAAGTAGCCGCTAATTGTACGCACAAGCAGCAGCGGTTTACAGATGGCCCACCCCTTGCCAACCCCAACGCCATGGTGTGCTGTTAAGTCGTGATGGTTCCCGGTAGGCAACAGCGTTCAGTCGTTCCTCATCTGGCCAATGTCGGAAAAAGACGAAGACCTCGGGCTGGTTCGCTGTGCGGGACCAGCAGCAACTGGTCCGACGCTGTAGGCCGGTGGATGGCTACACAGACGCGGATTGGCCTGCGCAGGCTGACCTCAAGACTGCACCTCGGACCTCGCACCCGAGATAGTTATGCTCCGCACGGGTTGAAATGAGCTGTTTTTCCGAGCGCCAATGATTTTGTTCTGCCCGCACGAAGTATGAAATGCCACGCCAGGCGAGTTTTTGCTGGGAATGGGGATGCCAGAGGCGTTTCGGTTGTGAAATGGGGCAACCGGGGCAGGAATGGAAAGATGCGCTGTTACTGCTAGCCTTCTTCCCGACGAAAAGGGCCGCTCCTGCCGCCCGATTTCTCCTCCAGCCGAATCCGCTCGATGACCATCGCCCTATCCATCCCCTTGCACATGTCGTACACCGTCAGTGCCGCAGCGGCAACGGCCACCAGGGCTTCCATTTCCACGCCGGTTCGGGCGGTAGCGTGAACCTCCGAGCGTATCTCCAAAGTGCTTTCGTCCACAAATGACAGTTCCAGCGCTACGGAATCCAGCGGCAAGGGATGGCACAACGGTATCCACTGCGCCGTGTGTTTGGCGGCCATGATTCCCGCCAGGCGGGCTGTCTCCAGAACGTCACCTTTGGGGACAGCTCGCTGGCGGATGGCCGCGGCGGTCTGCGGCTGCATACGCAGTCTGCCCGAGGCCCGAGCCAGCCGCGCAGTGATCGGCTTGTCGCCCACATCGACCATGCGGGCGCCGCCCTGGCAATCGCTCGGTCGCTCCTGCGAAGTCACCGGGAGGTCCACGCTCTGACGAGGTGCATGAGGGGTTCAGGTACCGCCGGAGTCCTCTTCCCCACTGACCAGCGGAACGACCCATACCTTAAGACGGGTCTCGATGTCGCGGCCAAGATGGACATCGACGGTGTACAAGCCCAATTCTTTCAAGGGGCCTTTGAGCCGAATTTGATCCTGCGTCAAGTTGATCTTCACGCGCTTCAGGGCGTTTACGATATCGGCCGCGCCGACCGAGCCGTACAGGTGTCCTTCGTCGTTGGCGTTGGCCTCGATTGTAACGCTCTGTTGTTCGAGTTTCTCGGCCAGTGCACGCAGTTCGGCCAGCCGAGCTTTTTCCAGCTTCTCCAGTTCCGCGCGGTGCTTTTCCACCATGCGCTTGTGGTGTTCGGTAACCACCGTGGCCAGTCCCTGGGGAAACAGATAGTTGACTGCATATCCCCGCTTGACGCGAACTACGTCGCCTTGCTTGCCCAGGTGCTCAACCGGCTGGACAAGCAACACCTCCATGGTTCCGCCCGGTGCGTGCGCCAAACGCTGTCTGCGGGACGGTACCGTCAACCGCGGTTTCAATTTGCTTTTGCCCATATCTTCCGCTGCTTTCTTGCACGAGGATTTTCGTTTGGAAGTCCTTCGCCTTTTTTTGCTAAACGTGCCGATCGTGTAAGGTCGGAAACTCCGAGTTTCGTGCCAGGCCGAAAACTCCGACAGAGGACTGCCGTGCCGTCAGAAGGGCACGTCGTTATCTCCGCCGGGCATAGCTGGTGGAAAGGCATCCTCGGGTGGGGCGGGCTGGGCGTACTGCCCTGCCCCTTGGCCTGCTGCGCGACCTGCCGCAGCCCCCTTGCCGCTCGGCGGACCGAGCATCTGCATACGGTCTGCGATGACCTTCAGCTTGGAGCGTTTCTGGCCGTCGGATGTCTCCCACGTGTCGAGCTTCAGCCTGCCTTCGACCAGCACCTGCGACCCTTTGGTAAGGTATTCGCCAACCACTTCCGCCGTCCGCCCGAAAAACGTTATATCCACGAAGGTTGTTTCTTCGACCCATTGGCCGTCGGGTGTTTTCCGCCTGTCGTTGACGGCCAGCCCGGCGTCGACCACCGCCATACCGTTGGGCAAGTAGCGCAGTTCGGGGTCGCGCGTCAAGTTCCCCAGCAGCACTACCCGGTTGTAACTGGCCATACTCGGCTCCTTGTGCTTTGATCCGCTTGAACCGAAGCGTTTTTCCTCCGGAAACCTTCCCCTGACGCCTGTGCCAATTATGAAATATTGATCTTTGCGAAACGTAGTGACCGCTTGATGTCGGTTTTTGCCAATGTTCCCTGTCACCACGTATTGCGAATGTCAATAGTGATCTTTGCCAAGGGTAGTGACCGCTTGATATGGGGTTTCCCTAGTGTTCCGTGTCACCACGTATAACGAATGTCAATAAAGGCCGTTGCACCGCGCCAATGCATTGCCGCTGATGGGCCTGGCTGAGCGGCAGCAACAACCACCGCAACGGCGTTCCATCCAAAGGCATCCAGCCCCGGCAGTCCGCCGTGCCGCTAGCCGATCTCCTCGCTGTCCTCTTCGGTTTCTTCGATCACCTCGTCGTCGATGGCATCGACAACAACCGGAATCTCGGCTGCCGGATGTTCCTCGGCCGCAGCCGCAGGCGGCGCGATGGCTGCCGAGCGCGCGTGCGAAACCACTGCGTCGACGATGCGCGGGTCGATCTTCAAAAACAGCAGCCGCAAAATGTTCTCGTTAAGCTGGCACTGCCAGTGGATTTCCTTCACCTTGGACGAATCGACCCGAAAATAGCTCAACCAGTAGGTGCCTTTGCGGTGACCTTTTATCGGGTAGGCCAAGCGCCGCTCGTCCCACAGCCGATGCACGAGAATCTCTCCGCCGTGCTTCTCGATGATCTGCTGGATCTGTGCTGGTATGCTGTCCGGGTCTTTGGCAAATCGATTGCTGTCGAGTATGAACAGCCCTTCGTAAACATTCGTCGGCAAAGCTATACTCCTCACGCTAACCGTTGAATTGATTCATGCACGCTTCGATTCCCTCGTGGACCCAGGTCTCCACGGCCTCGGCCGCCTTGACCACGGCTTGTTGTATTTGATCGCGTTCTTCCGGTCGAAAGCGGCTCAGCACGTAATCGGCCCAATCCCAACCTTCAGGCGGCGCGCCGACGCCGATGCGCAGCCGGGAAAACTCCTGCGTGCCCAGTCGCTCAATGATGTCCTCCAGCCCCTTTTGTCCACCGGAAGAACCTCGCGCCCTGAAGCGCAACTTCCCCAATGGCAAATTGATGTCGTCGCATATTACCAACAGATCGTTGTCGGCAATCTGGTAATAATCTTTGGCTGCACGCACGCTCAAGCCGCTGCGGTTCATGTACGTCAGCGGGCACAACAGCAAGACCTTTTGCTCGCCGATGAGCGTTTCGACCAACTCGCCGTGGAACTTGGCCTTTGGCGGACCGGCGCCCAAACGCCGGGCAAGTTCGCCCAACACCGCATAGCCGACGTTGTGGCGCGTCCCTTCGTATTGCTGGCCTGGGTTGCCCAGCCCCACGATCAGCTTCACTGCTGCTCCTCTTCCTCCTCCTTTTGCTTCTTGGCCCCGATCACCTCCGGTTCGGCAGGCCCGGCCTCAGCGGCAACCATTTCCTCCTCGGGCACTTCGACCGGCATCATGCATTGCACGATGATTGTTTCGGGTGGTTCCAGGCACCGCGCGCCTTCGGGCAACTCCAGGTCGGCCACTGTTAGACTTTCGCCTACTTTGAGATTATTGACGTTCACCAGGACCTTCTCGGGGATAGAGCCGGCCGGACATTCGATCTCTACTTCGTGAACCAACTGGTTCAGCACCCCGCCTTCCCGGAGGCCCGCCGCCTCGCCACGAAGCTCGATCGCCACGTTGATGCGCAACTTTTCGTGCATTGCGATCCGGGCGAAATCAACGTGCAGCACCTCCAGGCCGTAGGTATCCCACTGCAATTCGCGGATAAACGCCGACTCGTTTACGGCCCCGGTGAGGGTCACCAGCCTGCTGCCGTGGCGCAGGGCCGCCGCCAGCCGATCGGCTGCTACGGCCAGCGGGATGTTTTCCTTCCCGTGCCCGTACAATATGGCGGGCACCTTCCCGGCGCGCCGCAGTCGCCGATTGTTCCATTTTCCGGTGTTTTCGCGAAGCTCGACCTGAAGTTCCTCCGCCATTTCCAGTCCTCTTAGCGGTTATATGCTTCACCAAACAATTTACTAGACAATTCCGCCGGGCTGCCAGCCGAAACCCATATTCTGCTAGATTGGCTGAGATTTGCAAGCGGGGCGGGCGTTCAAAAGGCTACCAGAGGTCTGCACACCCTAATGTTGACGGCTGCCGGTCATGCGCCAACCGTGGGGTGCCCCTACCACCCAAGTGATGCGACGTTTGGAGATTGCGATCCCGGCGGCGGGTGTTATACGCAGTCAAGCCTCGTCTTGCCCCAACTTTGTTGTTGTTTGCCAACGTCGCTGCTGTGCGAATGATTAGACCATCCTCTTGCATGCAAGCTGCCTCGCCCGGCGGGCATCCTCGCCCGGCGGGCATCCTCGGCCGGCGGGCATCACGATGCTACGTAGCCCCGGCGGCTTGCTGGCCGTCGGGCAGTTGCCCGCTGGCTGGCTCGAAGGGCTTTTCGGCGGTTTGCCAGGAAAGCAGCACGAGCACAAGCAAGACCACCGCCATAAAGCCAACTATCCACATACCCACCCGCAATGCGTGACGCAGGATCGGCACAAGCTGCTCGTGCCTGGTAGCGGCATATACCAGGCTGATGACAATCACCAGCGGTAGGGCATACCACCAGTCGTTTTCGAGCCAGTTGATCGAAAGGAGCATTGGATGCATCGGGTAGTCTGCTTAAACTTCGCGACGGCAAGAACAAATCATTGTCGCCAGCAAAAACATCTCACTTCAAACCGTGGGAAGTATAGCGTCTTACGGTGTGCAGTGTGTGCCGTGCGCGTACTTTGCGCAACACGGAGGCCTCGCTCGGTAGTGGCCGCCGTGCCAGCGCTGGCGGACGCGACGAAGCGCGCCCCTCCCGCCATAAGGTAATAAGCCCCTTTTGGTTAAGGCTGGAAGCTGCCTCAGGGCTTGGCTTCCTTTTGTTCTGCGGCCTCCGGCTCAGGTTGTTTTTGGTCTTCTTCCTTGCGAGCCGGCATTACCGGTCCACCGAGTGCGTCGTAGATGGCCAAAATGTTAAGTAATCCGGCAATCATGGTGTACACCTGTCCCAGCTCGAAGTAGCGCTTAAGCTCCAGGTGAAGTCGGTGGGCGGTGGGTTGATCGCCGTTGACGGCGTCGCGGGGCACGTTCATCGGTCGCGGCGGCGCCATAAAGCCATTCCACAACACCGGCTTGCCGCTGTTCATCCGGTTGGCTTGAATCAGCGCAGGCATGGCCGGCAGGCCAATCCCAATCTGACACAGGTAATGCAGTCGTTTCTCCCCTTCTTGCCAGCGGAAATATACCACCCGGCCCCAACCCAACTCCGAACTTCCCCCCAAATACAGGCCGCAAACAAACAACCCCATTATGCAAACGAAAAACAGCGCCGCCTTGGCGCGACGCCCCTGATACAGGTGGCCCAGGCCGGGAATCAGCCACGCCAGGAACGCCGACAATTCCGGGTCTTTCAGCCGGACTATAACCTCGGATTCGGGCTGTTTCGGGTTTTCCGGCATCGCAGTGGTCTCGGGATGAAGCGATCTCCAGTAACTAGGGCTACTGGCCAGTCGGATGTTGCCGCTACTGAAAATTGCCGCCAATACGCTATTGTATATTGAAAGCCCGCCGGTGTCAGCGCCGCGCACCGGCGACACTGCCGGGCATTGAATCCTCGGAACATGGGCAAGAGAGTTCCTTTTTGGGCACCGCCAGCCGCCAAATTATCAATTGGGGACCGGAAGCCTCTACATTATCTGCGACTTGCCCGCGTTGGCTTCCATGGCCAGCAACAATTGCTTGGTGGCCTGGCCGCCCGGAGCAGAAAACTTCCCCGCACTGCCGTCGGACGCCACTACCCGATGACATGGCACAATCAGCGGGAAGCGGTTGGCTGCCATACAATTGCCCACCGGGCGCGCTGCTCCCGGATAACCAGCCATTGCGGCCAACTGTCGGTACGAGACAGTGCGGCCGTAGGGTATTTGCTGGCAGCAGCGCAGCACGCGCTTCTGAAAGACGGTCAGCCCGGTGAAGTCAAGCTCCACGTCGGCGAAACTTTCAGGCTTGCCGCTTGTATAGGCAATCAGGCGGCGGACCAAGGTCGGGCATAAATTCTGCCGCGCAGCGTGAGCCGTCAGCGCCGGGTCTAAAGCTGCTATCGCTTCCCGATCGCTGCGATGCCCGAAACTGACCTGCCGGAGCTTTTCGCCGCACCACAGCAGGCCGATCCAGCCCAGCGGTGTTTCAAAACTCCAAACTGCGATCGAGTCCTGGCACATACTCGGACTGCATCCAACGGATGTTGTGCAAGATTATTGATGTTCGCCAGACGTAGAGACCACCTGATGTAGGGTTTTCCCAACTCTTCTGCCTTGCCGCCTATTGCGAATGACAACAGGCGGCGCCGTCGATAAGTCGATGCGGCGACATCGACGCTCGGTCGTGCAGGGTTTTCGGCGGTGCGCGCCGTCGCTTGATACCTCGTGTTGTCGCTTTAAACCTCGTATTGAAGAAATCTTGCGGTGGAACTTGCACGCGCTTTGCGCGCATCTTGTCGGGCGAACCGGCGGGCCACGCTCCGTCGCGGCCGTGCACCGAAGGCCAATGGACGCGACCGCAGTGCGTCCGTCGCTTAACACCGCTGGATCAATACCGTACCACTTTTACCGTTTGGTTGGCGCCCCAGACCGCTTTATTGATCTTTGCAAAATGTAGTGACCGCTTGATATAAGGTTTTTCCGAGCGTCCCGGGTCACCACGTATTGCAAAGGTCAATAGGTTTCCTGGCCATGTTCCCGCCGTTACGAACCCATCCTGCTCTTGGGCGGCGCTCCGCAGCTACGGCGCAGCGGCGCACATTACACGCCGCCTGGCTTTGACAGCTTGTGCCGCACAAACATATACTTAGTGTAAAGCGGTGTGCAGGCAGCATCGAGACGCCAGGCGCCAAAGTGTTTTCCCCAGGGCGGTTAAAGCGCAACATAGGCTCTGGGCGACAGCGTTGGGCAATGTTGGGCAATGGTTGTCGGTGGCTGTGCGTCTTGGTGCGTGGTGGCAAGTTGCACTTTCGCAAGGAAACAGGTTGATGAATCGTTACGCCGCCTTGTGCGATGACTTTTTCTTGAACATGAATCTCAGCACGGAGATGGACTTGCCGACCAACCGTGAGACCGTGCTGCACTTCTTCGAAAGCGTGCAGAAAAAATACCCCAGTATGCGCAATTTTTACTCGCGCGATCGTGGAGATTTCGTACTCGAAGAAGATAAAGACCAGGGGCGTTACCGCTGGTGTACGCTGGAAACGCGCCGGGTGTGTTCAGGATACGTCAATCCCGAGTCGATCGAAGAGGCCCTCCAGCAGCACCGCCTGATATTGGAAATTGCCCCGTACACGCTTTCGGTCAGCCCGCTGGATTGCGAGGCCCTGGATGTGCTGTTCGGATTCGATTACACCTACCGCGGCAACCACAACCAGCTTGTGGCCGAGACGCTGGGAATCAGCCCGTCGATGGAACGAATACTCGATCACCCGGGGGTGACGGTACTGAACTACGAACCGTCGTTGACCATTGCGCTGGATGAGGAATGTCGGCGGCAGTTTCGCGTCAGCGTGGAAACTCGTACCAACGCCTATCAAGTCCGCACAGGCGATTATCCGGAAGAGCAACTGAGCGTGTACGTCACCGCTCGGCAATATGGCAGCCTTTCGTCGGACGACAACTTCCTGGCCACGCTGGACCGCCTGGCAGCCACCTGCCGGGAGATGATCGACAACTACATCAGCGAACATCTTTTGCAACCGCTTGCCAGGGCAATATCGCTGAAGTAGCCGTCGCTTGCGCCAGTCTGTGCAAGCCTGCACGGCCGGTTCACCGCTAAGTCCTTCACAATGCAAGCTTTACTGCGATCGGCTGAGGGCGTGCAGACTGGGTTGCTGTGCGGTATTGACCGGGTGCAACCAATGGGTGAGCACTCTCCAAGACCAATCTCTCAGCCAATTCCAAAACTTATATTGGCCAGCAATTCCCCACGCCGACGCGAGTTGTTGGCCGCTGCCGGCTACCGGTTTGAGGTGCATCCGCCCAACCCCCAGGCGGAATCAGACCAGCCGCTGCCCGGCGAAACGCCGGAGCAATTGGTCGCCCGGCTGGCGCTGCAAAAAGCGGCCGATGTGGCCCCCCGGTTCACCGACGGCCTGATTGTGGCCTGCGACACCGTGGTCGAATGCGACGGACAGATACTGGGAAAGCCGCGCGACGCAAACGATGCCCGCAAAATGCTGCAAATGCTCAGTGGCCGGGAACACCGGGTACTGAGCGGGTTGTGCGTTTGGCCGATCGGCGGCACACGACCGGATGTCCGAGTGGCTGTCACCCGGCTGAGAATGGATCGCCTCAGTCAGGAGCAACTCGAAGAGTACATAGCCAGCGGGCAATGGGCGGGAAAAGCCGGCGCTTTCGGCTATCAGGACCGGCTGGGTTGGATTCATGTAATCGATGGCAGCGAGTCGAACGTAGTCGGACTGCCCATGGAACTACTGGCCGAGATGCTCGCCCAGCATGGCTTTTCGCAACCTCGTCCCTGACCAGCCAAACTGGAAGACGGCGGGACTACAAGAGTTTTCTGCGCTGGCGGCCCACAAAGCGAGTTGAGATGAACAGCCCGGCAGAACAGCTATAAGAAGAGTTTATCGTTGTCGGTAGATCTTCCTATCGCCGCCGAACGGGGCGCATTGCTTCTGCCGAACGGTTGTGATAAGTTCTTCAGCGTTTCGGAAACGACGGGCGGCAGTTTGCGCATACTGCTATCGTTTTGGACTGTCCCTGTCTGTGCCGAGCCAATCGTTCATCTACACTCGGCACATACTGCGCAGGACGTGCGCTTCGGTGCGTGTGCGTTTCGGTTTGCCGCCGGCATTCCAATTCGCTTGCTCGCTGTATTCCGAGCACGAAGGTTCATGGTTCGCAAAGGTTGCTGCCGTGCTTGAGATTCGTCCACAAGTAGAGCAGGCCGTCGAGTTGATCCGCCGGTATTGGTCCGGTCGGCCAAAAGTAGGAATTATTCTCGGCACTGGACTGGGGGCGCTGGCCGGGGAAATCCAGGCCGAAGCCCGGCTGGGCTACGAAGAAATCCCCAACTTTCCTCGTGCGACTTCGATCGGGCATGCCGGGCAACTGGTTTGCGGTCAACTTGCGGGCGTGCCGGTGGTGGCCATGGAAGGACGCTTCCACGCGTACGAGGGTTACACGTACAAGCAGATAACCTTTCCGGTGCGGGTGATGCGCGGCTTGGGGGCCGAAGTGCTGATCGCCTCCAATGCCTCCGGCGGCATGAATCCCCAGTACGCGCAGGGCGACATCGTGGTCATCGAAGACCATATCAATCTGATGAATGGCAACCCGCTGATCGGAATCAACGACGATCGGCTCGGGCCGCGCTTTCCCGATATGTCGGCGCCCTACGATCGCCGGTTGATAGACCGGGCGATGGAAATCGCCAGACGCGAGAACTTCGTGGCCCACAAAGGGGTGTACGTGGCGGTTACAGGACCGAACCTGGAAACCCGCGCCGAATACCGTTTTTTGCGGGCTATCGGCGGCGATGTAGTGGGCATGTCCACAGTGCCCGAGGTGCTAGTAGCCGTTCACGCCGGAATGCGTGTGCTGGCCCTTTCGGTCGTCACCGATATGTGCTTGCCCGATGCACTGAAGCCCATAAACATCGAAGAAATCTTAGCCACCGCAGCCAGCGCCGAACCGAAGCTGCGGAAGATCGTGCTGGGCGTGTTGGAGCTTTGTTGACCTATCGTGCGTAGTTGTACGCGGCTGGCCGAAGCGATGTGTCGTTCGGCTTGCCCATCGCTGCTGGGCTGTCGGATCGGGCTATTCTTCTAGCTTCTACCAGTGTGGTGATGGTGACTGCATGAAGCTGGGAAGCGATTATTGGCGCGGTGGGGTGCTTGCGGCGGCATTGATCCATGCCGCCGCTGTTGCTTTAGGGCTGCCGGCAAGCGCTCATGGCGAGCCGAGTGCGTCCAGCCCGCCGGCCCCACCGGCCGACACCATCACAAATGCATATCCTCCGGCGGAAAAGTATTTCGCAATCGAGGTGGTCGATTCCCAGACCGGCCGCGGCGTGCCAATGGTCGAGCTGGAAACCGTCAACGGCGTCCGGTACTACACCGATAGCAACGGCCTGGTAGCGTTGTACGAGCCGGGTTTGATGAACCAGCGGGTTTTCTTCTACGTCCGCAGCCACGGTTACGAGTTTCCCAAGGATGGCTTCGGTATGCAGGGAACCTCGCTTCAAGTGGTTCCTGGCGGCAAAGCACGACTGAAAGTCCACCGCGTGAACATCGCCGAGCGCCTGTATCGCATCACCGGCGAAGGCATTTACCGCGACAGCGTTCTGCTGGGACGTGCGGTTCCCATCGCCCGGCCAGTGCTCAATGGGCAAGTGCTGGGGCAAGACAGCGTGCTGACGGCCGTCTATCGCGGCAAGCTGTATTGGTTCTGGGGCGATACGCAGCAACCGGCGCATCCGCTGGGCAATTTCCATGCGTCCGGGGCGGTCTCGGAGCTGCCGGGCAGCGGCGGCTTGGACCCGCAGCAGGGTGTGCAACTGGAATATTTCCTCGACCAGCATGGCAAATCGCGAGCAATGGCGCCCATGGCCGGCGAAGGCCCTACTTGGATCGAAGCCTTGACCGTGCTGCGCGACCAATCCGGCAAGGAGCGTTTGTACGCGATCTACGTGAAGGTGCGTCCCAATTCTCTGGATGTGTATCGCCGCGGGATAGCCGTCTTCGACGAGGCTGAGGAGCGTTTTCAGCATCTGGCCGACTGGCCGATGGATAGCCCCATCCAGCCGACCGGGCACACCTTCAAACACACCGAAGAGGGCGTGGAGTACGTGTATTTCGCCTTTCCGCTTCCGGTTGTCAGGGTACGGGCGAACACGGCCGATTTCTGCCGGCCCGATGACTATCAGGCTTACACCTGTCTGCAACCAGCAGCGACTCCGACCGGCAAACAGGCCCAGGCCGGCTCAAAACCATCCGACAACCGGATAGACCGTTCGGATGACGGCCGGGTGCGCTGGGGCTGGAAGGCATGTACCCCGCCGATCAGCCCGCAGCAGCAGGCCAGCCTCGTAAAAAGCGGAATGCTGAAGCCCTCGGAAGCACTGTCGCACTTGCAAGACCCCGACACCGGCAAACCGCTGTTGGCCCATCGCGGCTCGGTATATTGGAACGCTTACCGGCAGCGGTGGGTAATGATCGTCTGCGAGCAGTTCGGCACTTCTGTGCTGGGCGAAATATGGTACGCCGAGGCCGACACGCCTCTTGGGCCGTGGGTTTACGCCCGCAAGATCGTCACCCACGAAAAGCAGAGCTTCTACAATCCCAAGCAGCATCCAGAGTTCGACAGGCTCGGCGGCAGAATCGTCTTCTTCGAGGGTACATATACGCACACGTTTTCGGGCAATCCGGAGCGAACGCCGCGCTACGATTACAATCAGATGATGTACAAGCTCGATCTGGGCGACCAGCGCCTGGCCCTGCCCGTGCCCGTTTATCGCATAGTCGGCAACGACGCAGTGACCCGATGGAGCACCGCTCCGCAGGCGGGCGACGCACAGCAGGCGGAAGTGGCTTTCTTCGCCCTCGACCGGCCTCGGCCAGGTTGCGTAGCGATAGCCGCCGCCAGCGACAAGTCCGGGGTAAGGCTCAAAGTGCAGCCGGCAGCGGAGGCCAACGGTGCCTCGGGCAAGGCGCAAGGCTTTTCGGGCGACAACAGCGCGGCGCGGTCTTCCCAAAGCTCACTGGTACTCTTTTTTGCCTTGCCGGCCGATACCAACAACCCGCCGGCTACGACTGTCCCGCTTTTCGAGTATCGCAGCAAAGACGGATCGCAGCACAGCTATGCCACGGTCGACAATGCCCCGGCGGGCTACGTGCGCGCAGAAAAACCATTGTGCCTGGTGTGGCGGAATCCGATCGCGCCGGGCGTACTGCCGGAGGGTCTGCTGCGCCAGCGCAGAGCAACCCGATAGACCACCGTGCCGTGGCAACGCAGTAACCCAAAAGTGCTTCCGGTGTACATCCGGGGAGATGTCACGCCGGCAGCAGTGCAATGGGCAGCGCCGAGTCGAAGGCGAAAAGCGTTCTTTGTGTTGGAGTACGTCCTGTCGTGGGGGTGCTGCGTTTGCCGCCTAGGGATAAGATAGAATAAAGGTGGCATGGCGGGATTGGTGGCGGCTGTATGAGCGTAAAAGCAACATGTCCGTGGTGTGGCGCTGAGTTCGGGGTGGCCGAGGCCTTCGCCGGCGGCGATCAACCTTGCCCGGTCTGCGGCAAACCGGTGCCCATCCCGTTGGTCGAACCATTGCCTGTGGGAAAGTTGATCTACCCCGGCCAGGATGTGCCATCGGGCGAAAGCAAAGCGGTGATCGATCGTTCCAGCCCGCCAGTGGTTCGTCGTTCTGTTCCTGTTCCGCCCCCGCTGCCGGAAGAGCCGGTTGCGATCGGTCTGACGGAAGCCGCCAGCGTCTGGCCGGTCGTCAGTCCTGAGAAGCCACCGGCAGCGGAACTCGGCGCGCCGTCTAGCCCCAGCAGGGGTGTTTCCGGCGGCGCAAAGCCGGCAGAGGCGCGCCCGGTTGTCCGGCGAAGGAGAGTAATTCCCCGCTGGGCTTGGACTGGCCTGGCCGCTGCGGCGCTATTGGCGGTGCTATTGGCAGGGCTGCACTTTACAGGACGACTGCGCAACAGGGAGGCCGCCCAAACCGGTACATCCAAGGGACAACAGGCTTACGAAGAGCCGGAACTGGTCGAAGACGTCGGCAAGCTGGCAGAACCCAAACCAGCGCCCAGCCCTTCCAAATCCAAGCCGCAAACTCCTCCAAAACCCAAGCCGCCCAATCGGCCAGCCGTCAAGCTGTCTGTCGCCCGTTCGCTCGACGATGTGGTCAAAGCCATTGTGAAGATTAACGTACCTGGCTTGCGAGAAGGCTCGTTTTCCGCTGGGGCCGGATTTTTGATCAACGACTTCGGCTGGGTGGCGACCAACTATCACGTTGTGGCCAATGCCAACACGGCCGCGCGCGCCGAGTTCGTCAACGGGCAGCAATACCAGTTCGAGGGCTTCGTCGCTCAGGACCCTCAACACGATCTGGCCATCGTCAAGCTGGCCGATTTTCCTCTCAGCGCGGCGGTGCTGGATATTTCGTACGACCAGACGCCCAAGGTGGGCACAGAAGTGTTCGCCGTGGGACATCCGCTGGGCTTGGACTTTACGGTTTCCAAGGGCATCGTCAGCCGGGTATTGAGTACCGAAGAGTTGCAACGCCAAGCCAAGGAGTTTGGCGGCCGGGATATTCGCTCGCCCAGCGACACCATCTGGATCCAGCACGATGCTAAGACTTCGGCAGGCAACAGCGGCGGCCCGTTGGTGGACGGCTCCGGTCGCGTGCTGGCGATTAATAGTTTCAATATCGCCGTAAGCAACAGTGCAAATCCGCACTTGAAGATCGATTATGGTTACGCGATCCATGTCCGGTACCTCCGGGCGCTTGCTGAGAAGGCCACCGGCCAGTTGCAACCTTTGCCCGCCGCGTACCAATCGCCAAAGCCCGACGGCCCCAAGCCGCCTCCTCCTGTGGAGCTCGATCTGCTGGCTAGATTGAACCATCTGCTGGTACAGGCACGCGTGTTCGACTTCTCTCCTGCTGATCAAGAGCAATATGCGGTACTGGCCGAAACGGCCGGTTGGCTGACGGCCATCCGCAGCGCCCAGGACAAAGGCAAAGGCAGCCCCGACCCGCAAGTGCAGGCGCTTGCTGCGCTAGCGCCAAAGGCCGACGAACTTTTTGCACAGATCGCCAAAGTCAAGTTCGACCAGAAGCGCATAGCGGCCATCAATCAGTTCGCCCAGTCGCAGTTGGGCAAGCAACGGGAAGGCATAATGACGGTGGCCACGTTGATCGGTCGCGGGCCGGATGCCTTGCTGTTTCTGATCGAAGGCAGCGAAAAAAGGTTCGTTGTGGAAGTAGCTCGCGATGTGGCCGAAAGCGCACAGCCCGGCAGATGGCTTGTGCTGGGAATATCTCAAGACTCTCGGGAAATCGTCGACAAGCAGGGCAACACGATGCAAGTGCAGAAGGTCTTGTCGTACCATCTGCACCGGCTGGAGTAGAACGCCAGGCTTTGCGGGGATTATCGGCGCGGCAATTTATCCAGGCTGCCATCTCTCCAGAGTGCAATCTCACCGGCCTGCAATCTCACCGGCCGGGAATATCCCCAGCCTGTGTTCTCGCCGGCCTGCAATCCCGCCGTAAGTCAATCACGGCCTGGATTGCCAACGGCGGGATCCACCTGAAAAAGCCCGCCTACTTGCAAGGTGGCAACCCGGTCGGCCAGAATACCGTTAAGCTGGTTGCGGGAGCTGGCAATGGGGCGCTGCTCAAATGGGCTTCTGTGCTGGGGAGCCGGACTGCCCCACTCTGGTCTGCTTGCGTGGGCCTATTGGGGAATCACTGGCCCAAAGTTGCGACGCTGTTCAAGGAGTACCCATTCATGCCGCAGCAATTGGGGGAGCTTACTTTTTTGCGCGAACTAGCACCGCGGTTCGCCATTCCCGTGCCCGAGTATCTGGAATGGCCCGCCGAGCGCAAGTCGGTGGCCGATTGCCTGGACCGCTGGAAGAACGCTTTGGCCAAGGCCGACATACTAGTGGGCGGCCGGGGGAAGGCGGGATTGGTCGAGCGGGTTGACTCGGCCGCCGACGCGATTCGGGCGCTGAAGCGACTTTCGGCGGCGGAGCTTGACGGACGGATCGCGCGGACATCTTACCTGGTCCAGCACATACCGGCCAGGCACGAGGTGTACACGGCCATCACCTACGATTCCCGCTGGCTGTCGCCGGCGATAACGCTTTCGCTCAAAGGCGGCGTGGATGTGGAATCGATCGCCGAGAGCGACAAGCTTACCTTTCCGGTAGATGTGTATCAAGGTCTGGACGCCTACCAGGCCAGCCAGTTGCTGGAGTCGCTGGGGTGTCCGCGGCCGGTGATCAGTCCGTTGTCGCGGGCGCTGGTGAACTTGTGGGACATGTTCATTACATCCGGCATGAGGATGTGCGAAGTCAACCCCTGGCGGATCACGCCCGACAACCGCCCGCTGGCCTGCGACTTCAAGGGCGTGCTGGACGAGGCCAACTTCAAGCACCGCAACATCGAGTTCGAGCTGCCCGAGTACCCCGAAAGCGTCAGCGAGTTCCAGCAGGAAATGGACCGCTGGAGCGCAGCGTCGTATCAGGGGCAGGCGCACGTGAGCGACCTGGGCGGAAAAGGAGTGCTGCCGATACTGTTCGGCGGCGGGGCTTCCACGATCATCATCGAGACGCTGCTTCAGTCGGGCGGGGATCCGATGTTCCTGTCGGACTTCGGCGGCAACCCGCCTTACGAGCGGATGCGCGGCACCGCCTCGATCTGCTTCAAGCACAAACTGGCCGATGCAATAGTGCTGTTGATTCTCGGAGGCAAAGCGAACAATACCCGCATCGACATCACCTTTCAGGCCATCGCCGACGCCCTGGCCGAGCACGCCCATCGCCGCCGCAGCGAGTTGCCGGTGATCGTCGGGCGCGGCGGGCCTCGGCTGGTGCAGGGGCTGATGGCCTTGCAACGCTGTCTGGAAGAGCTGGGCTGGCCGTACACGATCTTCGGGCCGGACACTCCCATCACCATGGTGGCCCAGTATGCCGGCCGCTTGTGCCAGTATCTGCGCAGCCAGAAGGAAACGGACCAACAAGGCCAGAAACAGCAGTAGAAACAGGAACAGTCTGTCATGCGCGCTACGAAGCTAACGGATCTGCTCCGCCGCGGCGACCGCGTGGCGGTGTCGAACATCACCGGGCGCGAGGCCAGCAAGGTCACCGACGTCAGCCAGCGCTACTGCGGGAACATCGTAGGCGGCTGGGCGCTGGGCAAAGGCGGCGACCAGCTTCCGGTAGGGGCCGACTCGTCGCTGCCGGTGTTCGCCGATTACGCCGACCTGCTGGAGCACTTGCCCCCAGAACAGCACCCCAACAAGATCGTCATCTACTCGCCGCCGGAGGCAGTCTACGGCGAGGTGAAAAACGTAGTGAAGTTCTCGCGCGGCACCGTGGAAACGATCTTCATTATCACCGAGAACGTTTCCATCGAGGTATCGGCGAAAATCTACAAGCTGTGCCGGGCGGAGAACATCGACGTGCTGGGCTGTAACACCCTGGGCGTGATCAACGCCACCGAGCACGTGCGCGTCGGCGCCGTCGGCGGCGACGCCCCCGAGGAAACCTTCCACCCGGGCAGCGCCACGATAATCTCCAACAGCGGCAACATGGTCAACACCATGGCCAGCTACTTGTACGGGGCGGGGATCGGCACGCGCTTCGGCATCTCAACCGGCAAAGACCAGTTGATACTTACCCCGCTGCGCGAACTGCTCGAACTGACGCTGGCCGACGAGCTGACGCAACTGGTGGTGCTGTACGTCGAGCCGGGCGGACTGTACGAGCAGATGGCCATCCAGTGGATGCGGCAGGTGGACTTCTCCAAGCCGATCATTGTGTACGTCGGCGGCGAAGTGGCCCAGCACTGCAACATCTCGCTGGGACATGCCGGCGCGGTGGTCGAAGGCGCAGGCACCAGCGCCCGCGACAAGAAAGCCCTGTTCGACGATTACTTCCAACTGCCGCCGTTTACCCCGGGCATGACGTTCGACGGCCAGCGGCCGCTGCGCGGTCTCCGCCTGGAAGCCCTGCACGATCTGCCCGAGGCCGCCCGCGTCCTCTACGACGCCCTGGGCCGCGAGCGCGACTACCGCCACTACCACCCGCTGCGGCTCAATCCGTGGCTGAAGAACATGGGGCGCCTGGGCGCCCGGCTGCCGCCGTCGCTTGTGCTGGGCGAAGGGGTGATCCCCTCGCCGTACAAGGAACAGATCGAGGAGTTCCACCGCACGCAGTTCGGGCGGATGCCGGCCCGCCGCGACATGCGCAATGCCAGCCATGCTTCTTCCAACGACGGGGCAACGCCGCGCATCTACGGCCGCAGTGTGCTACGGCTGATGGAAAGCCGAAGTTTCGCCTACTCGCTGATCCTCAGTTGGACCGGTTATCCCCCTTCCAGACCCTTCGAACCGCAACTGGTGGAGAAGACGCTGGTGGCGGCGATGACCAACGGGCCGGGCACGATTTCGGCGCAGGCGGCCAAGCTTTCCGCCTCGGCCGGCAACAGCCCGCACACCGCCATGATCGCCACGCTGGCAGCCATCGGGGAAGTTCACGGCGGCAATGGCAAAGAGGCTGTGGCGTTGATGATCGACCAGTTCGCCAACTCGGGGTTGACCGATCCGTACGACCCGTCCTGCCGCGAGATGGTGCGGCAGAAGGCCCGGCAAGCGGCCGCCGAAGTGTTGCGCCGCAAACGTGCCGCAGCCGAGCAGGACGTGCCGTTCCAGCGGGTGCCCTGTCTGGGACACCCGGTGTACCGCAACGACGAGGTCAACTACGACCCGCGCGAGCAAGTGATCTCCCGATTCCTGGAAAGCATCGGCGTTTACCACGCATTCTTGGATTTCTACCACGAGTTGGCTTCTGCCATGCGTCAGGTGGGCGTTACTCGTAACGTCCTGGCCGTGAATGTCGATGCCGCAATAGCCTGCGTGTGGCTGGGCATTTGCTGGCCGCTGTTGTGCGAGAAGAAGCTGTCGGTCGAGCGGGCCAAGAACATCGCCATCGCCGCCTTTGCCCTGGGGCGCGTGGCCGGCGGGGCAAGCGAGTACTTCGACCACGCCGACTTCGGCGAACCGATGGACATGCGCATCCCGGTAAGCGAGTGCGTCTCACTAACCGCCGACAGCGACGAGGCTTGAGCCAGCCAGCAAACTCGTCGCGCGATTATTGACACTCGCAATACGTGGTGACACGGACTGCCAGTAAAACACCATATCAGCCGTCACTACCTTTAGCAAATCACTATCTTTCGCGAAGATGAATACGCCGCACTGCCGCAAGATGGGCATGGCGGCGCTACGGGTGCAACAGCGCAGTGTGCCGGAAAATACGCGGCAGGCAGCGTGCGTCTATGTCACGGACCAGTCCGGATCGGGCCGATCGAGCACTATTGGCGTTGCGCCGGCCTGGAGGGCCGCCACCTGCTGCTGGGCGGCGCTGACCGCCGCAGCATCGCCGTGAACCTCGATTACAAGCTCGAACCTGCGCGACTGTCCCGGCGCCAACGAAACCACACGGCCTTGCCGCTTTTCGAACCACTTGGGGTTGGGGAAGTTGATTCCCGGCTCCAGACCCGTGACATATCCGTCCTTCACCGATTGCCGGTTCTTCCACAGGGTAAAGTACGGCAACTGCTGCTTGTTGAAGCGGATGCTTACTCCTTGCGTCGCGGCCGCGTTGCACAAAGTGGCTTGCGTGTTTCCCTGTGGGTCGGCCCGCAGGTCGAGGAAGAAGACCGCCTCCGGCGCGCCTGGCATTTCCGGGCCGTAGCAGTCCCACTGGGCCAGATCGCCCGCGGCAGTCGCGTCGCGCGGGGCGACCTTTGCCGCCGGCAAAAGGACCCGCGCACCAGGTTCCAGAAGCGGTGCGCCGAAATTGATGTGATATAGCAATTCCAGATCGCCCGGCTCGGCAGAAAGATTGCTTATCGTGTCGCTGATGGCAAACCAGGGCTGGCCGACTTTGGTGGAGATGACCGTCTCCATGCGCATCTTGTTGCCGAACAGGCGCGCTTCGTCAACTACGCCCCGCACCGAAATCTCTCCGTTTTGATCGTCGATAGTGACGCTGACATGATGGGCGGGAATATTGGCGATCTTGCCGTGCAGCGGATACAGCAGCGTGCCGTTGGGGTTGAAGACCGGCGCTCCGTTGCTCTCCAGCCCGCAACGCACCACCAGTTCGTCAAAACCATCCAGCCAGCCGATGCCGCTCGGCTCCCACAGGTTCACGAAAGCCGGATGCACTGGGCCGCGCACCGGGGAGTCCCATTTCAGTTGCAATGATCCGGCGCTTGCGCGCCAAATGCCCATACCACGGGTGGGGACAACGACCAGCCGCAGCAACCCGTTGTGGACCTCGATGACGTCCACCCCTTGCCGCAGGCCTCCGCGCAGCGTCCGTTTGACCACCGCGTATCCGGCCGCCAGTCCGCCCAGTTGGTCGGAACTGAGGCTGATCTGCTCGACGTAGATATCCTGTTCGACATCGGTGAGAACCCAGGTTCTAGCGGCCATCGTTGGCGTCTCCTTGTACGTAGGCGATCTGGCTTGCCAAAGCCAGGCGGTATCCGCGCAAGATCACTGACGCAGTTGTGCCCCATGACGCGCTGCGCAGGCGGCGACGATCTGCTCGCGAAGCTGGTCGGCCTGCTGATTGGTCATTGTGCCTTCGGCCCAGCGGAGCGAGATGCTAAATAGCAGACTCTTTTTGCCTTCGCCCAGCTTGCTGGCGTCCCTGTACGTATCGCGGTACTCCAACCACTCCAGATACGGCCCGCAAGCCTGACGGACGGTGGCGGCCACGTCGGCCCAGCGCACTTGCTCGTCCACTACGAAATTCAAGTCGCGCACTATGGCTGGGTATTGGGATAGCGGAGTGTATGTCGGCGTGAGGTTGGCGTCGCGCACCAGCGGCGCCAGCCGCACTTCGGCCACGGTGGTGCGGCCGCGAAGTTTGAACTCCTCTGTCGCTTCGGCGGTAATTGTGCCGATGTAGGCTACCGGCGCTCCACAGTACATCATGCAGCACGATTGCAACGGATCGAGCATGGCCACCGAGCATGTTTCGGCCGTTGCGGCCGCAGGCAAACGCAACACCTCCAGCACCGCTTCTACCACACCTTTGACCGCCAAAAAATCCCGCCCGCTGACAACCGCCAGCATCAACTCCTCGCGCGGCAAGCCCTGGCCTTCAGGAAGGTACACTCGGGCAATCTCGTACAAGTCGGCTTCTGTATTGCCTAGTGCCTGGTTGAACTGTCTTGCCTGTAGCAGGCTGGGCGTCAAGCTGCGCCGCAAGGCCTGACAGCCGCGCAATACCGGCAGCAGCGTGCGCAGCGGCGGCTGGTCGCTCCAGGGGCTGAATGCGGCAGAGCTGGCCTCATCGACGACACTGACGGTTATGGCCTCGTCTATCCCTGCCGCCGCCAACACCTGGCGGAGCTTAGCCAGCACGCGGTCCTGCCTGCTGCGGGCCGAAGGGGCGATGGGTATCGGCACGTCGTCGGGAATCTTGTCGTAGCCTTCGATGCGGGCAACTTCTTCGATCAGGTCGATCTCCCGCAGCAAATCGCGGCGCCAACTGGGAGCAATCACCGTGATGCTATCGTGCTGCTGGCTGCAAGCCGATGTCCCCGCCGCCGCTGGCGGTGGGGCCGCTGCGCCGGGCGCGCGACTCGCCGCTGGCTCTGCCGCGCGTGACTGTGCGGCTGCTGCCCCTTGCGGCCCAGGCCGTTCCACTGCTGGTTGTGCAGCCGCCGAGCCATCGGCCGATAGCTGTAATGCCGCTGGTTGTTCCTGGCAGCCCAACGCCAGCAGTATCCTGCGAACCGTCTGGGGTGGTACGTCGATTCCCAGAATGCGTTTGATCTGTTCGTACCGCAAGGTGATCGGCGTGCGCTGGGGCGAACTTTCGCCCACATCGACCGCCCCGGCAGCCAGTTCTCCACCGGCTATCTCAAGGATCAGTTCGGCGCAGCGGCGGCTGGCCCAATCGATGCCCTCGGGGTCTATGCCGCGCTCGAAGCGATACGATGAATCGCTTTGCAGGCCCAGTCTGCGGCTGGTGGTGCGGATCGACAGCGGGTTGAAGCCGGCCGATTCGATGAGCACATCCCGCGTGGCCGTCGAAATCTCGGTAGCCGCCCCGCCCATCACCCCGGCTATGGCCACCGGATCCTCGGCGTCGGCGATCACGCACATCTGCTGGTCCAGTTCGTACAGTTTGTGGTCGATCGCTTCGATAGTTTCGCCCGGTCGGGGGCGGCGGACGATGATTTCCGGCCCTTTGAGTTTTCCGTAATCGAAAGTGTGCAGCGGCTGCCCGCACTCCATCAGCACGTAATTGGAGATATCGACCACATTGTTGACCGGCGTGAGGCCCAGCGTTTGCAAGCGGCGCACCAGCCACTGCGGGCTGGGGCCAACCTTGACCCCACGTATCACCCGCGCAGAATACCGCCAGCACAGGTCCGGACAGTCGATGCGAACTTTGATCAGCGACTGCACAGGCGTGCGGCCTTCCTTGGGCTGAGCCGGCGGCACCCGCAGCGGCAGGTCGAACAGGGCGGCCGCCTCGCGCGCCACGCCCAGGTGGCAAAGGCAATCAGGGCGGTTGCTGGTGACTTCCAGTTCGATGGCCAGGTCGTCGCCGATCTGCCGGGTGCCTTCGTGATTCAATCCGGCCATCGTCAACCGGCGCGCAAGCTCTTCGGCCGTCACTTCCAACGCCACATACTGCTTTAGCCATTGCCAGGAAACGATCATGACGGTTGCTGTTCTCGATTGCTAACAGGCGGCTGCGCTGGGACTGGCCTGCCCGGGCGGCACAAGCGGTTTCAAAACTGGTGCAAGAACCTCACGTCGTTGCGGAAGAACTGGCGGATATCGGTCACTCCGTGCCGCCTGGCGCAAATGCGTTCGATGCCTAACCCGAAGGCAAACCCGCTGTATTGCTCCGGATCGTAGCCGACTGCCCGCAGCACATTGGGGTCCACCATGCCCGCCCCGCCCATCTCGATCCAGCCGCCCTCCCAGCTCATGTCCACTTCCACGCTTGGCTCGGTGAAGGGGAAGAACGAAGGCCGAAAGCGGATTTGCACGTCGGGGGCAAAGGCCATGCGGGCCAGCAGGCGCAGGGTGCTCTTCAGGTGGCCCATCGTAACATCGCGGTCCACCATCAGGCCTTCGATCTGATGGAACATGGGGAAATGGGTGTCGTCGGGCGTGTCGGGGCGATATACCCGGCCGCACGAAATCACCCTTACCGGCGGACGCATCTGCTCCATCACTCTGATCTGCACCGTGCTGGTCTGGCTGCGCAGCAGTCTTGGCGGGCCGTTGGCCGCCGTTTCTTCCTGTCGGCCGCTGCTTGCCGACTGCCAGGGCGCACAACTGGCCGCCGCGGCCAGATAGAAGTTCTCCAGCGGATCTCGCGCCGGGTGTTCCGGTGGAATGTTCAGCGCCTCGAAATTGTGCCATTCGTCCTCTACTTCCGGGCCTTCGGCCACTGCGAACCCCAGCCGGCCCATGATGTCCTTCAGTTCCTCGATGGTCTGGGTAATCGGATGCAGTCGGCCCAGCCGCAATGCAGTGCCAGGCACCGTGGGATCGAACGCCCGTTGCCGCTGCGCCTCGACTTGCTGCCGACTGCGCTGGGCGATTGTCTGGGCGGCCTTATCGAAGGTTTCCTCCAGCTTCTGCTTCAATTGATTGAAGCGTTTGCCGGCCGCCGGCTTGGCCGCGGCGGGAACCTCGGCCAGGGCCTTCTGTAGTTGCTTGATGCGTCCGCTGCGTGCGCCGAGGAACTCGATGCGAGCCGCTTCCAGTTGCTTCTGATCGCAGGCGGTCTCGGCCGCCGCAAATGCAGCCAGCGCCTGGCTCTCCACGGTGTCGCAGTGCTGGAGGAACTCGTCGGGTGACATTGGTGCGCCAAGTGCAAACTACTGCCGCATCGCCAAAAAAGAGAATAGCTGGACCGGCGCCGGAAGTAGCCGCTTCGGGCAGTCAACTGGCAGATGTCGCCAGGGCCGAACCATCGCCACGGCGGCACACCGCAGCGACCGTTTGCCAGTCGACCGGCTGCCGGGCAAGCATCGCTCAGGCTGCGCCCGCCGGCAGCGCTGCCTTGGCCAGCTCTACCACGGCATCGAAGGCTGGCGGGTCTTTTACGGCCATCTCGGCCAGCGTCTTCCGATCCAAAGCGATGTTGGCCCGTTTCAGACCCGCTATGAACTCGCTGTACCTCAGCCCTCGCTGTCGGGCGGCAGCGTTGATGCGAATGATCCACAAACTGCGGAACTCGCGTTTACGGACGCGGCGGTCGCGAGTGGCGTATCTGCCGGCGCGAAGCAGTGTTTCCTTCGCGGTACGCAATAACCTGCGCCGACCGCCTACATAGCCCTCGACCTTCTTGAGCAACCGCCTTCTTCGTCTGGTCTTCGCCGGACCGTTGGTCGTCCTCATCTCAAGACCTCACAGCTTCGCTTCTTTATTGCCTTGTATCAACAGGATATGCCGCAGTACCGGCAGGTTCGTCTCCCCTAACTCCACAGCGCGTCGGCGCGATTTTTGATGCATGCCACAGCCGGGCTTTTGCTGCTGGGCCGCGCTTAACAGCCGGTGAACATCCGAGTCGCTAATCCACCACCAGCCACAGTGACCGTCGGCCACAGTGTCAGTAACTGTTGCCTGCAAGCGCCTCGCGAATGCGTTTTGCCTCCACGCCATCGAGGATCTTCGTTCCCCGCAGATTGCGCCGCCGCTTCTTGCTTTTGCGGAAGGCCAAATGGCTGGTGCCCGCGCACCGATGCTTCACCTTGCCGGTGGCGGTAAGACGGAACCGTTTTTTGGTGGCTTTGTTCGTTTTCATCTTCGACATATCGGGACCCTTGCAAACCGGCTGCCCGGACACAGCGCTGCCCCAGTACGACAGACAATAGCGTCCCGCCGCAAGCTACGCATTTGACGGCGCGCTCCATCCGAAGCCGAAACGACTATTATAACCTGGGCTGCGACGAGCAGGAAGGGCGTCCCCGCAAGCGGTAAGCCAACATTGCCAGCGCTCCGCGGCTGCACCATGGAAACGTCTTAAGAGGCCTGCGGCCGCAACCAAATGGTTTCATGGAGGGACGCGCTCCGTCGCGTCGGTTGCGCATTCGTCAATGCCCGTCAATCACCCCAAATGCGGCCACGACGGAGCGTGGCCCCCCAGATCACCCTACAACATGAGCACAATGCACACGTGATTGGCCGTAAGACTCTTACAGAGATCGTCCGGTAAGCACAGCGGCCGGCGACTCGGACCAGAACACGCCTGCCGTGAAATGCGCTGCTTGGGCGCGGACGCGCATACTACTGCCACGGCAATAGTTACGACTGCGTCCGAGAACGCGGCCGGCACAGCCCGAGCCAGTCGGCCAATAGGCTACAGCCCGTTATTGCTGCGGGCTACTGGCCGCCGCGCATCGCCGGCGCAGGACGCGGCCGGAGCTGTCGGGCCGGCTTGCGTCGCAGCGGTGTGCCATTTACGCCAAGCACACGCCGGGCCTTGGCCAGGTCGTTGACTTTGATGACTGCCAACACCCCGGACTTGCCCTTGGTGCCAGGCCCGAAAGAACAATACGCATAGTCGATGTTCAAGTGCTCGGCCGCCAGGCGCTCGCAAATTTTGCGGAAAGCGCCTGGCTGATTGGGTACGTCGGCCAGAAGGACATCGGCGACTTCGTACGCGATGTTCGACTTTTCTAGTACCTTGATGGCGGCGTCCAAATCATCCGGCACGAAGCGCACGGTGCCTCTTTCGGCCGAGTCCATGACTGCCAAGGCGCGGAAGTTGACCTTCTCCTTGGCCATCGCGCCGAGCATGTCAGCCAAACGACCTGGTTTGTTCACCAGCCTGACAGAGAGTTGCTTGGCCGTCTGCATCAACTGAGTCCTTTCTGCGACAGGGAATTAGATCGAACCCCACTACGAAAGGGTAAACAGACGAGCGGCCGCACACCACCGGCCCTGTAAAGATAATATCAGCCGCAGCCGAATCGTCAAACCATTTTGTGCGCCCAACGCGGCAAGAACCACCGCCCGGCGGCGCCAGCAGTAACGGCCTTGACGACAAGGCGAGCGGAACGGCCTGTAGCCGGCCGCCAGTGTCAAGTTTGCGGGCAGTTTCGACATTCCCGACCGATAGGAACTATAGCAGTTTTGTTACACCCGGGATTGCGAACACCGGGTACTGGCCGTCAGGCCCGAGCTTGACCGGCGGCTCCATGTCCAGGCGGACTTCTTCCGGCTTGGGACGATAGTAGAAGTCGGACTTCATCAACTGATCCCAGGTCAATTGCTGCCCGGTGTAACAGGCCAGTTGGCCCATCACAGCGACCATAGTGCTGCGGGCCATGTAGTCGCCGGCGTTGATGGGCTTTCCGGAGCGGATGGCCTCGAAGAGCACCTTGTGTTCGATGTCGTAGGGGTTGCCGCCCGGTCCGGTGTAACGCCACTTGGTCTCGCCCTCGATCGTGCACGCGGTAAGGTTGCAGCGGCCTTTGGTGCCCATCAGCAGGCTGGAACTTTCGTTGTAGCAGCCGTTTTGGGTGCGGCAGAAGGCGTACATCCGCACGCCGTTAGCGTACTGATATACCACGGCGTGATGGTCGAACACATCGCCGTATATTTCGCCGAAGGAGGCGGCCCGACCGCCCATGCCGCGGGCCCAGACGGGCGTCTGCTCTTTCATGGCCCAGGTGGCCCGATCCACGTTATGTACCAGCGACTGCACCACGTCGTCGCCGCACAGCCAGGTGAAGTGATACTGGTTGGCCAGTTGGTATTCCACTTCGGTCTTGTAGGCCGGCAGCCGGGGATACAGGCCATAGGGCCCGCGAAGGAAGTTCTCCTCGATGGCTACGATCTCGCCGATAGCGCCGTCGTGGATGCGTTTGATGGTTTCCTGGAAACCGGGCGTGTAACGGCTTTGCAGCCCGGACATGATGCTCAGCCCTTTTTGCTTGGCCAGTTCGGCTGCCTCGATCGCCTGACGGACGCCCACCGGGTCGATGGCGTGCGGTTTTTCCACGAACACGTGTTTTCCGGCTTTGATTGCCTCGAGCGTGTAAAACGGATGGAACTTGGCTGCGCAGGCGATCAGCACTACATCCACGCTCTGGATGACGTGCTTGTATCCGTCCAGTCCGGCGAAGCAGTGATCGTCGTCGACGGTCACTTGCTGCGGTTTCTCGGCTTGTAACCGCTTGCGCGCCCCTTGCACACGCGACATAAAGACGTCGCTCAGCGCTACCAGCCTTACGCCCGGATCCACGTTCATGGCATTGACCGCCGCGCCTGGCCCGCGGCCGCCGCAACCGACGACCCCTATGCGAATGATGTCGCTGCCGGCCGCATGCGCGCTGCGGCTCAAAGACAAGGTGCCAACGGCAGTAGCCGACAAGGCAACGGTAGAAAACTTGACGAACTGACGGCGGGAAGTTGTGCGTGCGGACATAAGGGAATACTCCTGCGATCGTTGTCCACTGCGGGGAAGGAAACTTGCGTCCGACTGGCTGAACGGTTACTGAAGATGTCTTGAATATAGGCTCGCAGCCGATTATGTCAATCTGGTTCAGTGTAACTTGCACTGCTAGAATGCCGCGGACACCAAAAGCAGTTTGTCACGGATAGCCGGCAACTCTGCCGGCCAGACAGCGATTCATTTCCCATGAACAGCGCGAACCGCAAAATACGGCTGGCTTTGCACTGGCAGATTTTCATCAGTCTGCTGGTTGGGGGACTGCTAGGACTGCTGGCCAACTGGCTGGCCGCTCGGCCCTCGGCAGAAGCCCAGCTACAGCCGCCGCCTGTCATCGGCAGTGAGGAGTCAACCGACCCCTACGATCGGGACGGCAATGGCATCGACGACCGCCTGGACTGGCTGGTGCGAAACATCACCGACCCGGTCGGAAGGGTCTTTCTGCGACTGATCTTCATGGTGGTTATTCCACTGGTGTTCTCGGCGCTGGCGTTGGCGGTAATCGAAATAGGCGATTTGCGGTGGCTGGGCCGGTTGGGCCTGCGCACCTTTTTGCTGACGGTATCGTTCTCCACCGTGGCCGTGGTGATGGGCATCGCCCTGGTAAACATCATTCAGCCGGGACGCACGCTTTCGCCGCAGCAGCGCGACACGCTGAAAGCCCAGTACCAACCGGCCGCCAGCAAGACCGTCGATGCAGCGCGACACACCAAACCGCTCCGCGACGTGCTGGTGGACATCATTCCCGAAAACCCTCTCCAGGAAATGGTGGGGGCCATGGACGGCAGCAGCAAAGGCAACGGCTTGTTGGCGGTGATGTTCTTCGCACTGGTCTGCGGTATCGCCATTTCGGTCGACCCAGAAACCTGCCACACGCTGGTACTATGCCTGCGCGGACTGAATCGGCTGGCGATGAGTGTTATCGGCTTTGCGATGCGCTTGGCGCCGCTGGGCGTGGGCTGTCTGGTCTTCGGGGTCATCGCCCGAATGGGACTGACGATCTTCCCGCCGCTGGCCGGTTTTATCGCCGCCGTGACCCTGGGCTTGCTGCTCCAGATGCTAGTGGTTTACAGCTTGGCGCTGTGGCTGATAGCGCGGGCCAGCCCGTGGAAGTTCTTCGTGGGCATCGCCGATGCCATACTGACGGCCTTTGGCACGTCGTCGTCCAACGCCACGCTGCCTACCGCTCTGCGCGTGGCCCAGGAGAAACTCCACTTGCCGCGACAAACCGCCAACTTCGTGTTGACCATTGGCGCCACCGGCAACCAGAACGGCACCGCCTTGTACGAAGGCGTATTGGTGCTGTTTCTGGCCCAAGTGTTCGGGGTAGAGCTTGACCTTGGGCAACAGATCACGGTGGTGCTGATGGCGGTGCTGGCCGGGGTGGGCACTGCCGGGGTGCCGGGGGCATCGCTGCCGATGATCGTGGCTTTGCTGGCCTATTTGCGCGTGCCGGCCGAAGGAATCGGCATCATCCTGGGAATCGACCGCTTTCTGGATATGTCGCGCACGGTGGTCAACGTGACCGGCGATCTGGCCATCGCTGTGTGCGTCTCGGGCCGGAACCGCAAGCCGCCGCTAGTTGCCGAGCAATCGCCGGGGGAGACAACGGTTGACGACTCGATGCGGGCAGGCCGGGATGCTGATATATACTGATCTTTGCGAAAGGTAGTGACTCAGCTTTAAGATAAATGTCAGCCCATAACGCGGCCTGTGGCCGCAACCAAATAGCGGTACTGGAGGGACGCGCTGCGGTCGCGTCCGTAGCGACTGGGTACGCGGCCACGACGGAGCGTGGCCCTCCACGTGAAATCAAACACAGTCGCTCCAGATCACCCGAAAACATGCGCAAAACGCGCACAAGTTCCGCCGTAAGCAAGTAAGATGGCTTAAAGGAAATAGGCCGCAGGTACCGGGTCGTCAGGCTTTCCGCGCCGAGCGCACCTGCTCTTTGATGCGCTGGATGTGTCCCCGCCCCAATCCTTTGACCTCGCAACCCAGTTGGAAGTAGCGGCGGATTTCCTCGTCATCGAGGATGCCGAAGCAGTCGATGACCGCCAACGGCCCGCCGGCCCAACGCACCACATCGTCGGGGTTCAAGTGCAAGTAGGGCTGGTGCGGCACCGCCAGGATCATCGCTTCGGCATGGTCCAGCGCCTTGGGCAGGTCTTTTTGCACCCGGATGTTCTTGAGCCCTTCCTGATTGCGGAAGAATCTTTTCCACGAGCGGCCGGGGGCGGGATACTCGTCCTGTTTTTCCAGTTCGTACCAGTGATCCACATACGGGTCGTGGACGCGCATTTCCGCGCCCATCTCGGTCAGCTTGCGTACTACCAGTTCCGAGCCGCTGTACCGAGTGTCGCCCACATCTTGTCGGTAGCTTGCGCCGCAGATCAGCACGTCGGCCCCGGCGATATACCGCCCCATGTTGCGCAGCGCGTCGCGGGTCAACTCGGCCACGTGCAGCGCCCGGGTGTCGTTGATATCCACCGCCAGCGGGCTGATCTTGAAGACATTGTCGCCGTCCTCGAAGCCCAGGATGTGCTTGTAGGCCCAGTATCCCAAGCCGGCGTCCTTCGGCAAACAATACCCGCCAATGCCCGGTCCGGGAAAGATGATGTTGCTGTGCGTTGGCCGGACTTTGATGGCGTTGATGACCTTGATCAGATCAACGCCGTTTCGCTCTGCGAACAGGCTCCACTCGTTCATAAACGCCAGGATGGTCGCCCGGTACGAGTTCTCCACGATCTTGGTAGTCTCCGACTCGATGGGCCGGTCCATGACCGTCAGGGGATACTTGTCGGTGTTGATGATTTCGCGGAGGAACTTTTCCACGCGCACTCGGGCTTCTTCGGTACAACCGGCGCAGACCCGCCAAAAGTCGCGAATCGAGGCCACATATTCCCGACCGGGCATTACACGCTCGAAACTATGGGCCAGCAGCGGCTGGCTGGTGATTCCCCGGGCGGCGAAGGCCTTCTTCATGATCGGCCAGGCCACGAACTCGGTAGTGCCGGGGGCGACCGTTGTCTCGATGATCGTCAGGCAGTGTGGCTGGATCTTCTCCCCGATGATCCGCATGGTGGCTTCCAGCGCGGCCATTTCGGTCTCGCCATCGCGCATGTAGCCCAGCCGGTTTTTCAAATAATCGCACTGCACGTCCACCACGACGCAGTCGGCCAGCTCCAGGCAATCGCTGTTGAAAGTGGCCGTTAGGGTTTTCTTTTCCCGCACGCAACGGGCGATCATCGGCGCTACTTCCGGGTCCTCGGCCTTTACTGGCGACTCGCCCCGGTTCAGCAAGGGAATCTTCCAGTAGCTGCGGGTGCTGGGGCGCTGGCAACCGATGACGAACTTGCTCGGCTTGCCGGTGCTGCGATCGACCGTATCGGCGATGATCGCCGCCATTACTGCCCCTACGAAACCTACCCCCATCACCACCACTACTTCTTTCCCATCGCGGCGAGCTGCGGCGACCAGTTCCCGCAGGCGTTCCATCTCCGCGGGGTACTCCTCGGGTCGGGGAATCGGGAACTTCTCGCCGGACGGACTGATTGACCACTCGCTCATGCAACATTTCTCCTCGTGCCAATCGAGCTAGCGCCGTAGCTTTGGCGCAAGCCGCACCGGGCAAACCGAGCAAACCACACGCCAGAAAACCGGGCCGACTGCTCGTCAACAACCGACTCGCCTTGCGGCCCATCAGCGCAACTATAGCTCGGAAACGGCAGCTCCTGCTGCCGCAACAATGTGCCTCGATAAGATGACCTGCAGCGGCAAACGGACGAAGCTTGCCAAAATGGCACTTGATACAGCACAGCAGCGACATCACGATAGTGTTTTCGCGCCGTACACGTCGGCTCCCTCATCTGGTCTATTCTTCGTCGTCCAGTTACTGTTCGTCTTCCAAATCACCCAAATGGGGGTACTGAGGCGGGCTTTCGCCTACGCGATCCACAACCTTGGGATACTCGTCCTTGGGGTACTCTTTCTCGATCGATACCACTTTGATCTTGTGCCACCAGTCGTCGCCAAAATCGAACCAGTACCAGAAGACTGAGCGAGGCTTCAATGGCAGAGAGCCGATCGTGGTGACCGTCGCGTCTTCCTCCACCGGAAAGTCCTCAGCCGAAAGCCCGGCGTCGGCAGCCTCTCGGCCGAGGAGCATACCAAACGCAAAAGAAAGGGCCATGTCGTCTTCCAGCACTTCGGGCATTACGTAACGTTTTGCCTTTCGGTCGTGGGGTTTCTTGCCGAAGTGAAACTCGTACATGTGGGGATCGTAGCGGTCGAAGGCATCGTATATCGCCCAGTGCAAATCCTCCAGGGTTTGGTCGCCGCGAATGGCGATCGTGCGCCACACCTCCTGGTTGCGGTTTAAAAAATCTTCGGTAACCGGCCCGTCGTACAGCATCACCTGCAACTTGTACAACGCCGGTCCGCCGACCTCGGTGTGCTTTTGCTTCTTGCCCACGACAAGCCCCTTCCTTTTATCCAACCGAGTCTTGTCTTCAGTCCTCCGGGCTGCTGGCCAGCCTGGCGCCGGACACCTTATAGCACAGCTTGCCATTTCGCGACAGTATCCCAACGGTAGTTATTGCAGGTTCAAAAGCTCGCCAGGGTGCCAGGGGCGCCCGGCCGCGACGTGGCACGGCCCTCCAAATCGCCCGACAACGTCCCCGCACAGTGGGCACCCGATACGCCAGAAGACTCGGCAACGTGCGTGCACATCTGACACACGTTACGCCATGAGACTTTAACTGTTGCCAATGTTAAAACGATCAGCCGGGCTTGGCGGTGTGATCGACGTGGCCTTCCGTGGTGCGCTGGTCAAACGGTAGTTCAAAGCACACTGCCGCCCCGCCGCCGGGCCGGTTTTCGGCCCAGATACGTCCCCGGTGGGCTGTGATGATCTCGCGGCAGATAGCCAGTCCCAGCCCGGTGCCACCGGTAGAGGTCCGAGTTTTGCTGGACTGCACGAACTTGTCGAAGATCGCTTCCAGTTCGTTTTCTGGGATTCCCACGCCCTGGTCGCAAACCGCTACTTGTATCTTGTCGGCCGTTTGCTGGAAAAGCACCTCGACGGTGCCGCCCTGGGGCGAGAACTTTATGGCGTTATCCAGCAAATTGCGGAACACCTGTAGCAGCTTCGCCGCGTCGCCGAGGATTTTTGTATCGAAAGGGCACTTGGCTACAAGCAGCCTGATGCCTTTTTCGGCACATCGGGTGCTTTGCTCGTCGGCCGCGCTGAGCGCCAACGTCCGCAAGTCGGTGGAGGCAAAATCGTAGGTGGCTTTGCCCGACTCGAGCTTGGCCAGGTCCAACAAGTCGTTTATCAGCGCCAGCAGGTTCTTGCCGCAGCGCTCGATCTTTTCGAAGTAGCTGCGGAGTTTTTCCGGCGAAGCCGTAAGCGATTCTTTCAGGCCGAAAGTGGCAAAACTGAGGATGCCGTGCAACGGAGTGCGCAATTCGTGCGACATGTTGGCCAAAAAGCGGGTCTTGGCCTCGTTGGCCTGCTCGGCCGCGTGGCACATTTCGATCAGCGACTGGTTGGCCTGTTGCAACTCTGCCGTCCGCTCGGCGACGAGTTCCTCAAGGTGTGCGCGATAGCGGGCAAGCTCCTCTTCTCGGCGTTTTTGCTCGGTTATGTCGCGCGCTATAATCGTCGCCAGCGGCCGCTCGTCCACCTCGACAGTGCTCACCGAAAGCAGCAAGGGCACGTGTTTGCCGTCTTTTCGGACGCCGAAGACCTCGCCGGAAAAATCGAACTGCAGCTCGCTATCGGACAGCTCGCCGAAAAACTGCTGGTGCTGCTCTGGCGCCGCTGGCGGAATGAGAAGCCACAGCGGCTGTCCAACAATTTCCCGGGCGCTATAGCCGAATATTTTTTCGGCGGTGCGGTTGAACATTTCGATGCGTCCTTGCTCGTCGGCGGTGATTATCGCGTCGGCCGCGGTCTGCATGACGGCGCTCATGCGCGAATAGTGCGCCTTCTGTTCGGCAAGCCGCCGCTCGTGTTCTTCGATGGCAGCAGCTACCGCTTTTTCGTAAGAGTCGGCGAGTGTCTCTTGCTGGGCCTTCAGATGAGACACTTTTACACGCAGCTGGTTGACTGTTTGCGCGGTCTCAATGGCCACCAGCGCCAGCGCGCCACAGGCTTCCAGGGCAGTCTGGAGCGGGGCAAGTGCCTCGGCAGAGGTTTCTTCGCCCAGCAATCCGCATATAATGCCGGTGTCGCGACCTTTACAAGCCCTGACAGCGAACGCCGCACCTTGCCGGTCGCCATCGTGGCGCCAGCAGACAATAGCGGCGGAACCCAAGCGCTCGATTGCCTCGGCAGCAAAAGACTTGGCCTGCTCCATGTGCTGGCCGGGCTGGTTGGCGTCGACTGCCAGAGGCCGACCGAAAGCGTCAACCGCCATCAGCAGCGATGGCCGGTACTTGTGCAGCACTTTGCGCACGACCGACAGCGCACCTGTTTCATCGACTGGCGCGCTGAACTGATCCAGCAACTGGGTCAGATCGCAAAGCAGTTGACTCATAGGCAATGCCCTGTCCGGCGCGTTGTTGATGCGCCGCCTCGGCCAGAGGCAGGAAATCGCCGAGCAACAGGAAATCGCCGAGCAAGCTGTTGTCGCCCGTGCTGGTTCCGGCCGTTGGTGTAGTGACGTCCCCAGAAGAAGTACTCTCACTACAAGATAGCACTATTGGCTCGCGGTGTTGCGTTTTTTGGTGGTCGATAAGGCGCAACAGGCCGCTTTGCGACGATCGCGCCGGTCTTGCGGCCCAGCACGCACATATCCACACTGCAAATGCTATGACTGCTAACGGGTGTATCGTCATTACCGCTGGGCAGCTCGGAAGGCGCCGTTCCAGCTCGCCGCTGTTGGCCAGCGTCATCAGTATCGAGGCGGGAACCATCAGCAGCGGGGCGCAAGGTTGTCTGACGGCAGTCAGAATGGCCCAGGCATTCAGCGGTGCGATAAGCCCGAAGGTGTTTCGTTCGGTCCCCGGCCCGAAGGTAAGCTGCCACGCGGCCCACATCGACAGGATGAATGTCAGCAGGTTCGCCTTATATGCGCTGGTTGATTGCTGCCCTTCGCTGGCCGACCGGACTGTGCGAATTTTGTTGGCCGAGTGCTGTGCCAGCGGCGAATTGCTACAGATGGGGATAGTGCTAACCGTCGGCGAACCAAATTGGGGAGCGTCGGCAAACGGGCCTTGCCGCCACTGCCGTGCTTTCCACAGGCAAAGGCCAAGCACCGCCAAGGCCGAAGAAAGCTGCAAAAGCGCATACACTTTGGCGTTCACCGGCGGGCGGAATACCTCCCAGATCGTCCATGCGTCGCGGTATATGTGCCGGTCCAGCGCCGGGCCGGTCAACAGTGCGTACCAATTGCGGTACTGCTGAAGCACGTATGATGCGTCGGCCGCTAACAACGGCGCTGCGCCGACAGCCAGCAAGCAGGCCGCATATCGAGCAATCAACTGCCGCGGCCAACAGGCGCACATCAGCAATCCTGCCGCCAGCGGCCATACCTTGATGTGAACGGGAATGGCCAGTAGAAGGGCCGCCAGCCACCAGCGGTTGTTGACAACCGCCGCCGCAGCGCAGGCCACCAGGGCGAAGACCAGGGCGTTGCTCTGTGCGGACCAAAGCGTTCGCACCGCCGCCGGCAGCAACAGCAAGAAAAACATTGCCCGCCACCTTCCTTGCTCCAACCCCGGCAATACCCAGTCGGCAAGCAGCCATGCGCCTATCAGCAGTGCTGCTACGTTCAGCCACGACCACAGCAGGCTGCCCAGCCACTGCGGAATCATAGCCAGCGGAATCATCGATACGGCGAAGGCAGGCCCGTAGCGAAATCCAGTAATACGATGTTTCGGTTCATATATGTTGTCTTTGGCCAGCCATGCTTCTGCCCCGCCGACGAAGGCCGGATAAGTGGATCGCTCGTTGGGCTGCGTGGCCGCTTTCCAGCCCAGGACGCCGAAGAAGACGGTCCACACGGCAATCGCCGCCCAGCCCACAAGCCGCTCGCTGCGGCGTCGGCAGTTGCTTTCGGTGGTGCTCATGGTCTGTCAACTAGTAAAAACACAGGGGCAGCCTGCCCGGCAAACAGAATCGTTTCGGCATCAGGGTCTGGTGCGACAAACGGCATCCTGTTCAGCGATGTTTTACTGATGGCGAGCCGGCTCATTCGGCAAACGGCCTGGCTGGGTGCGCCGACGGCGACAATTGCCGCAAACGCCCAAGTCTGCGGCCGGAGGCGGCTACGCACTGAATCAGCTCGGTCGATACCAGCAGCCGTGTTTCGGCGGGCCGCTTCCAGCCCAGTGGATCGCGCCACCCCTGATCCCCGCCGGACGATGGCACAGTGCCCGACGGGAACTCGTCCCCAGGATGAAAGACTATTTCCACATAATCGGCGCCGCCGCAAGCCTGAAGGTACTTCTGCACAAGCCTTGTGCTGCAAATGCGCCCGGCGTGGACTGTTCCGAACAGCACGTCGGGAAAAGCAAGGCCGAGCGTTGCCAGTCGGTTGCGCTGTCGTCGTGCGTAGTAGCGTTTCACCTGCCCAAGCAACCACAGCCACGGTCCGAAGCCCGCCAATACCGTGCTGCTAAGCAGCGCTGGCTCTACGGCCGAGCGGGCAACGAGAATCCTGTACCGATCGAACAGTTGCGGCAATAGTTGGGCGATTGCCGGAATCAGCTCAATGTATTGATGGCCATTCAGATGCGTGGGTCTTATCCCGTGGTCTAGCACCAGCTCGATCTGCTGCGCAAGTTCTCGCTTGACCGCCGCCAGGAGTGCCGGCGCTGGACGCCGCATGCGGAAGAACAGCTTCCACACGCCGGGAAAACAACCGTCGGCGTCGAGCAGTTCGGTTGGGTATCGGCTGCCGGTAAGCGGACGCCCTTGCGTGAGGTTCAGATGCACTCCCAGGTCTGGTGGCAACGGCGGATCGCCAAGCAGTCTTCTGGCTGCTGCCGAGGGCCACATCTGCTGCTGCCACTGGACCAGCAGGTGCTTCCACGCAGCAAGGGCTTCCGCAGCGGCCGGCGCATTGGAAAGCACCGCAGTGCTTGTAAGCAGTCCGTGCCGAAAACCGCGCAACACCCCATCGGTCACCGCAGGGTTGAAGCCGAAATCGTCGGCGTGCAGAATCAGCCGGCGGACGTTCCGGCGCGCCGCGGCTGCCGGCCCGGGGGCGCCGAGTTGAACGTCCGCTATGCTTTGGGCCTGCGTGGCCATTTCTCACCGAGATGCACAATCGGCTTTACCAACGAATGATCCCAGCGGGCTTTTTGCTGGCACAATCTCGCGAAGCATTCCGGCTTGTATGCCTCTCTGGGCCGACACAGCCGGCACACCCCTCAAGCCGCTTCTTTCCTTTGCTGCTGTGAAGGCAACTCAACACGTCGCCGCTGCAAAAGCCAAGGCTGCACGACCGGCACTGGCGGCGGTAAGGGTTTGCGTCCCGCAAGCCAGATGCGCACCAAATCGACCATCATCGGCAGCGCATGACGGCGGATCGAAAGCGTAGAGCCGTAATCGTTTACCAGTATCACGGGCACCCGGGCGAAGCGCAGCCCCAGTCGTTGCGTGAGCATCACCACTTCGGCGTCGAAGGCGAAGCCGTCGATTCGGGTGCGGGAGAACACTTCCAAGGCCGCCCGACGGCTGAACATCTTCAGCCCGCATTGCGTATCGGTCACCTGCCGCGATACCAACAGCCGTGCCAGTTGCCGAAAAACGGCGGTGGCAAGTTGCCGGGCCGGGCGGCGCGGTGCCAGGTGTTTCGAATCGGGCATGTCGCGGGCGCCGAAGACCACTTCGCACTGCCCGGAAGCTATCAAGGCGTAGCCTTGTTTCAGTGCTGCCAGATCGAAGGGCAGATCGGCATCGGTAAAGGCCACGACTCGCCCGGTGGCCAAAAGCATTCCCGTGCGTACTGCGCGCCCTTTTCCGCCGCACTTCTCGAGCGAGATCGTGGAAAACCGCGGCCCGAACCGGTCGGTCAACGAGGCCGTGCTATCGGTGCTGCCGTCGTCTATTACCAGCAGGCGGTAGTCGATATCCCAGTGAGCAAAGAAACTGGCTGCCTGTTGCAACGTCCACGGCAGGCGCAGCTCTTCGTTGTGCGCAGGGATAACGAGCGTAAGATCGTGGTCGCACGCTCGAATCGCGACCGGCATTTGCCAATGACTGTGCTCGGCCGCTGTGGCGGAATATATCTGGGGGCCTGCCATGGCTCGTGGCTGCGATTCCTTTCCACTGCCGGATTGTCAAATCGGTATTCTCAAGGATCAGTCCGGCCCACACCCATATCGGTTCGATCCGGTTGGTGCGCATTGGCCAACCGTCCAAGTAGGCGGTTGGCACTCGGGCAGTTGTTAGTGTTTCGATCAAAGTTGGGAGTGACTTTTAATCTATTGGCGGTTTTGTGTAAACGCCAATTGTCTGGATGAACCAAGCAAAATAGGCAATTTGGGTGGCATGGGCGGCGCTGTGCGTGAGCGGTGCATCGACAGGGGGGCGCCGTGGCAAATGCAGGCTAACCTACCGCTGGCGCGATTCAGACTCGGTGCTTTTCAACTCGGCCAGCCTACGGTCGACCAGTGCCAGCGCTTCGTCCTTGGTGCCAATACGCCCATCGAGTTGCTCTGCCCGGACCCGATCAAGCAACTCCCGATACACTGGCCCGGGCTTGACGCCGTGGGCACGCAAGTCTTCGCCGCTTAACAGTGGCGGCGGATCGAGAATCTCGGGCGGCTGCTGCAACAACCGTCGGCAGTACTGGTAAGCTTCGCTGTACTGCTGTCCCGAAGCAGCCAGCAACGCAAGCAGCTCTTCGATGCCCGGCGATACGAGCAACGGCTGGAGCGCCGACCACGGCATAGTATGGGCGTTGTGCAAGGTCTGGCAGTGTGCGATTAGCCAGCAGCAGCGATCGGACTCGGCATTGGACAGCTTCCACCGGCGTGCCACGGCGCAGGCGGCGTCGGCATCCACTAGCTTGTGCAACAATGCAGCCAGCGCCAACGGAAACGACGGCTGGTCGAGCCGGCCCAGTGTTTCCAGCGACTGCTGGAGCCGGTCCCGGGCGGCAGTGTCGGAGACGACGATTTCTGGCAACACGGCGGCTGCCAGCCCTGTCTCTAGCAGCAGATTGACGGCCCGCACCCGCTTCGGCCCGGTAAGCATCCGCCGCATTTCCTCGGCGATCCGCTCGGCGCTGACCACGGTGATCTGGCTGGCCATTTGTCGGATGGCCGCGAACGTGGCCGGTTCGATGGTGAAATCGAAGCCAGCCGCAAACCTCACAGCCCGAAGCATCCGCAATTTGTCTTCCGCGAAACGCTGTTCCGGCTGGCCGATGGCGCGGATCAGTCCCGCCTTCAAATCTTCCTGCCCGCCAACGAAGTCCAGTACTTGTTCGGCAAGCGGATCATAGAACAGCCCGTTGATCGTAAAGTCGCGTCGGCGTGCGTCTTCGGCGGCGGAGCTGAAGACCACGGCGTCGGGATGGCGGCCGTCGCTGTAGGCCAAGTCCTGCCGGAACGTGGCCACTTCGATATTGCCCGCGCCTTTGGGGCCGCGGACCGTGATTACCCCGAAAGCCGCTCCGATGGCCAAAGTCCGTCTGTAGCCGAATAGGTTGCGGATTTCCGACGGTGTAGCGCTGGTGGCCACGTCGTAGTCCTTCGGCGCGCGGCCGAGCAACAGGTCGCGCACGCAGCCACCGGCCCAATACGCCTCGTGCCCGGCACGCTGTAGCCGCTGCACCACCTGTACGGCGAATTTCTTTTGCGCTTCTGGATCGATCGTGAGCATTAGCGAACATCGCAGCGCCGGGCGCCGCGACTCCTTACACTGCCACAACGGCAATTCGTCACAGTCTAGCACTTGCCCTAAGCTGCCACATCCGCTTGCTCGTACATCTTAGCCGCCGATCACTGATAGTACGAGCGAGTCTGCCAATTGGCGGTGGACCTCTGGCCCCAAAATTGCCTTTGGGCCGGTCGGTTGCTGTTCCGCTCCTGCTATCTGCCGTGCCCGGATTGCATCCCATGTCTGTGCGATTTAGCAATTGGCAGCGGTGCGGCGGATGAGCTTTGCCCTCGAGTATCGCCGCCGGCAGTGATGCTCCTGGCAATTATTCGTACCGGCCGACCTGCTGACGGCACAGCAACACCGGCGAATTGGTGGCCTTGCCCGACCGACGTTACTAGCCGAGCTGGAACCCGGCTGCACAGCGGCAACTGACAGTAGCAGTAATCTGTACTACCAATTAGTGGCATTTGTTAGTCTTTGGTCGGTTGCGTGAGTGGTAAATGGATGTTGCGTCGAGGGAATATGCGCGAAAGCGGGTGATTTATGGCAGAAATCTTGCAGTTCTGCGCGCAAAATGCTTGAAAGCGGTCAGCGGATGTGACATAATATGATTGGATTCAGTCAATTTGGATAACAGACGAGCAAATGCGTTGCCAACAGCGACGTAAGCAATTGTTGGAACTGGTGCGTCTGCGCCGCTTTGCGTCGCTGCCAGAATTGGTCGAAGAACTCGGCGTATCCGAATCGACCATCCGCCGTGACCTAGACTATCTGGAAGAGCTTGGCTCTGCGCGGCGAACTCACGGTGGGGTGCTGTATGCGGGTGATTTGCCAAAGTTCCCCCACTTCGAGATGCGTCAACCGGCCGATTGGCCGAAGAAGCGCGCCATCGCGCAGCGCACAGCGGAGCTGATCGCCGACGGCGAGAGCATTTTGCTTGACGGGGGAAGCACGACATACGAGGTCGCCCGCCTGCTGGTCGGTCGGCCGATACACGTGGTTACCAACTCGCTGCCGGTAGCCAATTTGTTGGCGGCCGACACGCGGGCCGATCTGGTGTTGGTAGGCGGCAACGTCTGCCCACGAACCGGAGTGGTGCTGGGGCCTTATGCCGACAGGATGCTCGGCAGCATCCGAGTCCGCAAAGCGATCCTCAGCGTGGCGGCCATCAACGAGGAGGGGTTCTTCAACAACAATTTGCTGTTGGTGGAAACGGAACGCGCCATGATGCGCGCCGCCAACGAGGTGATAATAGTGGCCGACAGTTCCAAGTTCGGGCACCAGAGCCTCGCGCATTTGTGTCGGCTCGGCGAGGTGGACTATTTGGTTGTCGACAGCCAGATCGATCCCCAGTGGCGCGAGAAGGTGCTGGCCGCAGACGTGAAATTGCTGGTTGCACAAAGCAGCGTATGAGCACAGCTACGGCGACTATCCGCAAACCCATCGACCGAAAACTGGTCGAGCAGATCGTCCGCGAGATCGTCTTGCGGCATGTAGGCGGCCCGCCAGGCAAGCCGAATCTGGTCGTCAGCGTTTCCGCCCGTCATGTGCACCTGAGTCAACAAGACCTGGAAACGCTCTTCGGCCCTGGCGCAAAACTGACGGTGATGAAGGAGCTGTACCAGGAGGGCTTTTTTGCCGCCGAGGAGACGGTAATGGTCGTCGGTCCGCGGCGGCGGATGCTGCCGACGGTCCGTGTGCTCGGCCCGGTGCGAGGCGAAACACAGGTAGAAATGGCTTTTACCGACCTGATCTCGCTGGGCATCGACGCCCCGGTCCGCGCCAGCGGCGATATCGAAGGCACGCCCGGCTGCGTGCTAGTCGGCCCGAAAGGAGTGGTGGAACTGAAGAAAGGGGTCATCCGGGCAGAGCGGCACGTCCACATGGGACCTGCCGACGCGGAGTATTACGGCGTGAAAGATGGCGACCGGATGTGCCTGCGGGTGGTATCGCCGTGTAGTACGGTTTTCGAGGGGTTGCTGGTGCGGGTAGGCAAGAAGATCAAATTGGAAGTTCACCTGGATACCGACGAAGGGAACGCCTGCGACATCGACCACGCACAAAGCGTAGAGTTGTTCAAGTGAGCACGATCCGGCAGCCCAAAGTTGCCCAAGCTTATCGCCGACGATTGCCGCAACAGGCCAGCGCGGCTGCCAGCTACCAGCGGGGCTGCTAACTTTGGCGGCGGCCGGAAAAACGTATTTCCCGGTCGCGGTAATAACGGTGTTACCAGGGGCAAAAACATTAAAGAATATTCCGCGCCGGTCGTCGCCGACGCGGCAGGCCGCCGGTTGTGCGAAGGAAACGTGGGCGGAAAGAACAAGCCGTGACACTCTATGTTTAACCTATGTCACTATAGCGTAAAGTTGCTTTAGCTTGACAGGTGAGGGGAGATGAACACCATGGCAAAGTCCAAGTCGATGGAAGCGTTGGGGATGATCGAGACCAAGGGGTTTGTGACCCTGGTCGAGGCCACCGACGCGATGCTGAAGGCCGCCAACGTCGAGTTCCTCGGGTGGGACAAGATTGGCAGCGGTCTGGTCAGTGCGTTTGTAACCGGCGATGTGGCTGCGGTGAAGGCGGCCACTGATGCCGGCGCGGCTGCCGGAGGGCGAATCGGCGAGGTCGTCAGCGTGCAAGTCATTCCACGGCCGCACGACGACCTGAATGTGGTCTTGCCCACGCCGATCAAGAAAGGCACGACCGACTGACCCGACCGATCCGGGCCGCCGACCAAGTTTGCGGCTAACGCCCGCTGTGGATTGATACTAGCGGTAACACCGCGAGAGATTCCGCGGGCGGCACGGCGGCCAGGAAAGACCGCTGGAATCTGCAACAGGTTATCTGGCGAAAGCTGCAACAGGCTATTTACGGTCGGGAACAGGCTATCCATCAGAGAACAACTGTTCACTTACACGCAGGGGGTCGACAAACATGCAAGATGCCATCGGACTGCTGGAAACCAGAGGTTTGGTAGCGTTGGTCGAGGCTACTGACGCCATGGCCAAAGCGGCCAACGTGCAGATCGTCAAGCGCGTGCAGATAGGCGGCGGATTGGTTACGACCATCGTCCGCGGGGATGTTGGCAGCGTGCGCGCAGCCGTCGAGGCCGGTGCCAATGCCGCTTCCCAGGTGGGCGAGTTGGTGGCCAGCCATATCATCCCCCGACCGGCCGACGGCGTGATCGCCGCCTACCTGACCTGACCGAGTTAGCGGCGTAGCGGACCTGGGGGACGAAGCGGGCTGTACGGGCCTCGGTCGCCCGTGGCAGGCACTGCGCCGTGGAGCTGCAAGGGCGGTTGCAAGCCGCGGCCAGCCGAAACAGTTTGCCACGTCCTGGCCTGTTTTAGCACTCGCCGGTTGATACGGTTCACACATCATCACCGCATGGAGGTGACGCATGAAAGTTCTGGTGGCCAACATCGGTTCGACGAGCTTCAAGTATCGGCTGTTCGATATGCCTGCCGGCGTGCAACTGGCCCGCGGCGGAATAGAGCGCATCGGTGCGCCGGAAAGCCGCTCGACGGTGGAGATCGGCCCGCACAAACAGGAACTCGTGCTCCGAGTGCCCGACCATGCCGAGGCGGTGCGCCAATGCCTGGCCCAGCTGACCGACGAAAAAACCGGCTGCCTGAAAGACCCAGCCGAGGTGTCGGCTATCGCTTTCAAGGCGGTGCACGGAGGGCGCATCAGCGGCGTGCAACGGGTAACGCCGGAAGTGCTCGCCGCCATGGAAGAAATGAACGCCGTGGCCCCGGCGCACAATCCGCCCTATATCGCCGCCATGCGGCTGCTTAGCCAGCAGTTGCCGCACATTCCTTTGGTGGCCGCGTTTGAAACCGATTTCCACCGCACCATTCCGCCGGCCAATCGCTACTACGCCATCCCTTGGGAATGGGCCGAGCAAGGACTGGTAAAACGATACGGCTTCCACGGCGCCAGCCACCGCTATATCGCCACTCGCACCGCCGAGCTGCTGGGACGCAACGACCTGCGGCTGATCTCGATCCATCTGGGCGGTTCCAGCTCGCTGTGCGCCATCCGCAACGGACAAAGTGTAGCCACCAGTATGGGATTTAGCGCACAAAGCGGGTTGCCGCAGAACAATCGGGTGGGCGATTTCGATCCGTTCGCCCTGCCGGTGATCATCAAACACACAGGCAAGACGCTGGAAGAGGTGCTCGAAGTGCTGGCCTCCGGCAGCGGCTTGCTGGGCCTCAGCGGCGTCAGCGGCGACTTGCGCGACATCGAGCAGGCGGCCAAGGCCGGCAATCAGCGGGCCCAGTTGGCCATCGACGTGTTCGCCAGTTACGTGCGGCACTACCTGGGTGCGTACCTGGTCGAGTTGGGCGGCGCCGACGTGATCGTTTTCACCGGCGGCATCGGTGAAAACCGTGCCGAGTTCCGCGCGCTGGTCTGCCGCAATCTAGAGGAACTGGGCATCGTGCTCGATCCCGAACTGAACAGCACGGCCAAAGGCGAAGCCCGCATCAGCGCCCCCCACAGCCGGGTGCAAATCTGGATTATGCCCACCAACGAGGAACTGATTGTCGCCCGACTGGCCTCCCAGTTGCTTCAAGCAGAAAAACAAACCTGATCGAGGAGGTTGCCAGCAGAGATTAAAAGTGATGGATAAGGCGGCAAGCCAACATGGTCAGCGCCGTCACGAGTAACGGAACATAGGTAACGCCGACATCGGAAAGGCAACATGAGTAATGCAAAATGGGTAACACGGGAATCAAGCTTGCGATGAGCCGGCGATTGGAAGCCGAGCTATATCGCCGCCGCGGGACTTGCAGGGGCTGATGTCATGCTGCTAGCCAAGGTCACCGGATCGCTGGTATCGACGCAGAAGATCAGCACCATGGTCGGCCGTAAGCTGTTGCTGGTCGAGTTGTACCGGGTCGATCCACAGTCGCGCGATCGGCTGGCGAGCACCGGGCGGACGATGGTGGCGGTCGATACCGTCGGGGCCGGCGAAGAAGAGGTAGTGCTGATCACCCAAGGTTCCAGCGCCCGGCTGACCCCCGAAACCCGCAACCTGCCAGTGGATACCGTGATAATCGGCATTGTGGACAAAGTTCACGTGGGCAACACCTGCGTTTACGACAAGGAAAAGGCCGGAGGAGAAAACCACACAGAAAGCTAGATTGGTGTAGCTGGCTCGGCCGTGCCGGGTTCGCGCACGCCATAGTGTGTTACAACCTGCGTGCGCGCGGCAGGCACGTTGTGCATCGACCTGGAGGGCCACGCTCTGTAGTGGCCGGATTGGCGATCGGGATTGGGCGGCCAGCAACGAGAATACGACAGACGCGCCGGCAACGCGGGGCTCCAGTTGATCGCGGCTGTTTGCCGCCCCGCGATTTGCTCAACAGTTTGAAAATCATACACAGCAACAAAACAAGACAGTATTCCGCAGAGTAGTGCCATGCAGATCGACGAAACCCTTATCCGTAGCGTTGTGGAACAGGTGTTGCATCGCCTGGGGACTAACGGCAGTTTGCTGGGGCCGGTTGGCGGCGGCTACCAGGGGCGTTTCGGCATGTTTACCGACGTCAACGAGGCGGTAACAGCCGCCCGCGACGCCTTTGAACAACTCTCTCGCCGCACATTGGAAGACCGCAAGCGCATCATCGACCACATTCGCCGGCTGGCCATCGAGCACAGCGTGGAGCTGGGCACGATGGAAATGAACGAAACGAAGATCGGCCGGCTCAAGCACAAGATCGAAAAGCTGCGCATCTTGGGCGAGCGCTCGCCGGGTGTGGAGTTCTTGCGGAGCGAGGTCTACAGCGGCGATCACGGGCTGGCGGTCATCGAGCACGCGCCTTTCGGGGTCATCGGCGCGGTGACCCCGGTGACGCACTCCCTGCCGACCATAACCGGCAATGCCATCAGTATGATTGCCGCCGGCAACACGGTGGTCTTCAACCCGCACCCCAGCGGCAAACGGGTGGCCGCCGAGGGCGTGCGCCGCTACAACGAGGCCATCTACCGCGACCTGGGCATCGACAACCTGATGTGCGTGATCACCGAGCCGACGCTCCAGACCGCCGAGGCACTTTTCAAACACCCCGATGTAGCTCTGCTGTGCGTCACCGGGGGCCCCGGAGTGGCTCGGGCGGCGATGCAGCAGGCCAAGCGGGCCATCGTGGCCGGCCCCGGCAATCCGCCGGTAGTGGTGGATGAGACAGCCGATCTGGACCGGGCGGCCCGGTGCATTATCCAGGGCGGCGCTTACGACAACAATCTGCTGTGTATTTCGGAAAAACAGGTGTTCGTCGTGGAAGCGGTGTTCGACAAGATGCTGGCCGCCATGGAACGCGCCGGCGCCGTGCGGCTGAACCCCAGGGAAATTGAGGCCCTGACCAAGGCTGCCATCCGCACCGTGGGCGAAGGTGAGCACAAACACGACGTGCCAGCCAAAGAGTTCATCGGCCAGGATGCCGCCGTGCTGGCCCAGGCCGCCGGAAAGAAAATACCGCCTGAGTGCGAAATGCTTTTCGGCGAGACCGAGGAAATGCATCCGTTCGTTCAGGTCGAGCAGATGATGCCCTTCCTGCCGTTCGTGCGCGCCAGGAACATCGATCACGCCATCGAAATGGCCGTTCGCAGCGAGCACGGCTTCAAGCACACCGCCATCATCCATTCCAACAACGTGCGCAATATGACGCGAATGGGCAAGGCGATGGACACTACCTTGTTTATCAAGAACGGGCCGTGCATGGCAGGACTGGGATTGGGAGGCGAGGGCTATCTGTCGTTTTCGATCGCCGGCCCAACCGGCGAAGGCATCACTACCCCGCTGACGTTCACCCGCGAACGACGCTGCTCGATGATCGACGATCTGCGCATCCTGGGCAAGTAGCTTCTTTGCATCCTGGGCAAGTAGCCCCAGCGGCTGCTTGCGGCGCTAATACGGCGCAAAGACACAATCGGCGCGAACAACAACGACACACTGGCAAACCAGAGCGGCCCACGACGGCTGCGGAGAGCATGGCAAACGGCGATGTACTTTGGTCGGGTAGTGGGCACGGCTACGGCAACTGTCAAGCATCGCTCGATGCAGGGATGCAAGCTCCTGCTGGTCATGGCATTGCAGGCCGATCGCCAGAGCATCGAAGGCGACCCGGTGCTGGTCATCGACACGCTTGGGGCAGGAGTGGGCGATATGGTGATGATCACCAGCGACGGCATCGGGGCGCGCCAGCTGGTGCGCGACGAGCAGTCGCCGGTGCGATGGTCGGTCTTGGGCGTGATTGACCAATGAACCAGTCGACTTTCGATATCCAACAGATCGTAACCGAGGTGCTGGCCGAGCTGCGGCGCATCGCCAGCGGCCAGAGCCAGCCACCGCCGGCGGCAATCAGCCCGACCAGCCAAACATTCCTTTCGCAAAGTGCACTAGCCAGCCTGTCGCAAAATGCACCGGCAAACCTTTCGCAAAGTGCCTCGGCCAGCACTACGGCAGAGCAGGTAACTACAAAGGGCTCGGAAAGTCCAGCGGATGTCAAGCCCGCCGACGGCAAGGCTGTTGAAGCCCCCGGCACTGCCGCTGGAAACTACTGGCGCGCTGCCAGAAACGACGGCAGGGCTGCTGGAAATGACGATAATGCCCCCGAAGATTCCGCCTCGGCAGCTTTGTCGTTCGAGGGGCGCGTGCTCGCGTTGGAGGCCCTGCTTGGCCGATTGACGGGTCTGCGCCGCGTGCTGATCCGGCCGGGAACGATCGTCACCCCAGCGGTGCGCGACGAGTTGCAACGGCGCGGCATCACGCTGGAATATGTTGTCGCCAGATCAGCACTGCCGGCGGACGCACTGCGCCTGGTTGTGGTCAACGCTATGCGTGGGTTTCAGGCCGGCGAGCTGGCGCCAGTGCTCCGATCGCACGGCGTGCGAGTAGAGATAGTCGAGCAGCAGTGCTTGATCGCCGCCACCGACCAGTTGGCTGCCGAGCTGCGCAAGGCCAACACGCTGGGTCTGCTTCTGACGCGGCACGTCGCGGCAGCGTTGTGTCTGGCGAACCGGCACGGGGGCGTTAGGGCGGTTACGGCAGCCGACCTGCCGGCGATGACCGCCGCCGTAGAATCCGTAGGTGCCAACCTGCTGGTGCTGGACGCCGAAGCGTTGACCGGCTTTCAACTGAAGCAGATGACGACCGAGTTCGCTGGCGGCAAAGTGCGCCCCTGCCCAGAAGCGCTGCGCCCCAGGCTGGCATGAGCTTGGCCATAACCGCGAAGAAGGAAAACACGTGCAATGCGAATCGGTGAAGTGATAGGCACGGTTACGCTGTCCCGCGTGCATCCCACGCTGTCGGGAAAGACGCTCAAGTTGGTCGTCCCGCTGCTGTGGGAACAATTACTGGGCCGGAC
>Ga0209101_1000173_pt1 | contig 55219 bp, 40 predicted proteins | sample ConPoolayeCmetaG_FD_185481 | JGI IMG/M metagenome (GOLD analysis project Ga0209101, IMG submission 185481) | Hot spring microbial mat communities from California, USA to study Microbial Dark Matter (Phase II) - Cone Pool mat layer C metaG... ... | reverse complement strand
TTCGTGTTGGTTGCGGGCAGCTTGCAGAGCGGAGTCAAGCTTAAGCAGAGCCTGACGCTTGCTGCGATCCGTGCTGAAACGCATTACCAGCATCGGCGGGAGATCAGCCCGCCGCGCAGGCAAGCAAGCATCTTCCAGCGGTGGGCAAGGCAGCTCAGTTGCCGCAGATATGTGACAAGCCTCGACGGGAGATGAGGTATTTGCCTCCTCTACCTCCACTTTTGACAGCTGTTCCGCCAAATCCGGCTCAAGCTGCGCCAGTTTTAAGAGCTCAGCTGCGAGGTCCTTGCGCACCGGGCACATTCTGTAAGCGCAAAGATAGGTCTCGAAAGCGGCCTCCGTTTTTCCCTCCTGTGTGTAAATATGTGCTAGTTCTAGAAGAGGGTTAAGAGAAGCAGGGGCGAGCGCATGAGCTTTCTTTAAAGACTCTACGGCCTTAGCCGCCTGGTTGTCTCTTAACTGCAGTCGGGCCAGAGCCAGCCATGCGGCGCAGGTGTTGTTACGGTCAGCCAAAGCCCGCATCTCGGGGATTGCCAGCTTGGCGGGCCCTTTAATGTTGCTCAGCTCCTGGTAGCTGTCTTCTCCGGCCGGGTCAGCCTGAATAGCGTTCTTAAAGCACTGCTCAGCTTGTAAACGGTATCCTCTTTGCTGCAAAAGCCGGCCCAACTTAACAAACGCATCTGCTGTTCTCGCATCAGCCGCTAATCCTTGTTGCACAGCACGAGTCAGGTTTTCTTCCGCGGCATGCGTATCCGACTGAGCCAAACTGAGAAGAGCTTTGGCATATGACACCTCAGCGCACTCTCCGTAGTCGGCCCGCAGATTCTGTATGCCAAAGGCGGCCGCACCATCGTCACGGCGCTTGATTTGTCCCAAAATAATGTGCAGATCCAGTTCCAAAACCTTAGGATGATATTGCTTCAAGTCGCGAAGCTCGTTCAGGACTTGAGCCAACCCTTTAGCATCTGAGTGGAGGCTTAGCAGACGTAGATAAGCTTCCGGGCGGTCGGGCTGGATCATAATGGCGGATTTGTAGGCATGTTGGGCAAGAGCCGGCAGCCCGGAGCGCTCATATAAGCGCCCTTGAAGAATGTGCGCTGCGGCTCGATCTGTCGGCGGGCTGGCCTGCAACGCGGCTTTAGCGTTGATTAAAGCCTGCCATAGTTGCCCGCAAGCCATCAGGCGCTCGCCCTCAGTCAGCAGCTTAGCGGCCGAAAACTGGGATGATGCGGAGAGCTTTTCAGCTTGGGTGTCAAGTTCAATCGCCTGTTTGTAAAGCTTAAAAGCAGCAGCGTTACGCCTGATATTTTCCTCAAAATCGGCCGGGGCGGCGTTCCTTTGTGAGCTTGCGGCCCATACTTCGGGTGAACTATCGATGTAATAAAGGGCGTACTTTTCACGCCAGAAGGAGGCAAGCTTGGCAATTTTAGGCTGTATGATTTCATCGTGAGCAATCTGTTGACAGAGAGCTATCGCTCCCTCAATCAATCCAGCGCATTGTTCGATGGTAGCATGCTTTTCCGCTATAATATGCGATGAGTTACCTATCAGTGCTTCTTCTAGGAGAGCAAGGGCTTTTAGCGGATTATCTTGTAGCGTTTTGTCGAGCAGGGACGAAAGCGATTGAGATTTCTGCGGGCCAAGCAGGCGCGCCCAGTCTCTTTCAAAATCTTTTAAGAGAAAACGGGTCTCGGATAAATCAATTTTGCCACTGGAGGCGCAGTCAGCATAGAGCGCAGAAACGTTGGCGGCCAGCCGCTCGGTTTGTTGGTTCAGGTCATCTAGCTCTGAAAGGCGCCTAATCGCAGCTTCGGCCTGCGGTTCAAAACGTGCGGCGAACTCAAGAACAGCCGTTTTGACCCTTAGCCCCAGGGCTGAGGAACCTTCTTGCTGCTTTTCAGTCTTGGCGCCTTCAAGGCGGTTAAGTTCAGCCAGGTCTTCCTTTATCTTCGGATAGAGGCCCTCTGCAATAGCTCGACGGAAAGGATTGCGCAGGGAAGCTAACCGTTCGCTTGAGCCTGTGGTAAGAACCGGCGCTGGGCATAAGTCATCTCTCGAAAGACTGGGGGCTCTGGATTCTGACGGCTGAGGCCGTGTTTTAATTTTGTTACGCCCGAAAAACATGCTCAGCTCTCTTTGTTTTTTTCGCTTGCAGCAACTTGTTTGGACTTTTCATAAAGCTTGGTAAAAACCTCACCAACCGCGGCTGACTCCGGGTGTGCGTTCCGGCTGAGCTTTCCATCGACAGAGGTAGGGGCTGTATCCAACAGCGGTTCAATATGGGTTGAGATGAGCTCTTTGTGGCCGGAGAGCAGGTTGGAAAGCGCCTCTCTCATGGTCGGCAGCCTGAGAATGAAGAAAGCGCGCTCCAAACGAGCCAGCGCTTCTTGTAGTTCTGCGGCTTCGGCGCCGTTAGTCGCCTCGGCGGCCCTTAACCCGGCAAACAAAGCGTTGCCGGTTGAAAAAAAAGCGTGTTCAACCTCAGCATAGGAAGCTTGTGGGCCTATGCCTAAACACCGGTAAAGGAGCACCGCTTGCATCGGTTCAACCGTGGCGGCGCCGCTGCTGAGAGCTCCATCCACCCAGGAAAGATCGGCGAACTTAGATGGTTCAAAAGGATCTCTCATTCTCTGAAGAACGCGCTGCATTCGTTTGGTTGCCCTGTTTTCCTGAGTTTTACTCAGTTCTTGCTCTTGAAGCACAATTTTAATCCTTCTTTATCTTTTCATTAATCCAGTTTACGACTTCCTGACCGGCAAATTGAATCTGGCGTTTAATGGCGCTTTGTTTCCACCATCTTTCTGCCTCTTTAGCATAATGTATTAAGACTCTGCCGACCGAATTATCAACAAGGAGGCTATCGATTTTGGCCTTGCCTTTCTTGTATCCTACGGTCAACGCGCTGATTATGGCCGCCGCCAAGGCTACCCGCTTGAATGTTTTCCAAAAATTGGAGGTCTTGAGGGGCCTTTTGAGAAGAACAGGCGATGGCTCTTTATCCTTCGGCGCGGTAGGCGGGTTGCGGGGGAAGGCCGGCTTGCTGGACGTTTTAGTCTTACTTTTAGCGGCCTTGGCCCGGGGTTTGGCTTCGCTTCGCTTGCTCGGCTTTTTAGGCTTGCTGCTTGGCCGGCTTCCGGTCTTTGGCCGGTTGGCGGGAGCAGCCAGTCTGGTTTCCCTGGCCTGCCCTAGAAGAACAGCGGCAAAGTGCTCCCTGATATAAGGCGCAGCCAGCAGGCGGTAGGCGACTTCGATTCTTTGCCGGGCCTGCGCGGCTTCCGCGATTAATGACGGCGGAGCTTCGGTTAACGCTAGAAACTTTGGATCCAGCAGGAGCTGTGCTTCTTTAAAGGAGGTTTCTACTTCATCAAAGGCCGCATCGGCCCCCACTCCCAGGCATTGAAAGATTTGCAGGATTTGCGCTGGATCTGAGGTGCAGTTTCCCAAGCTGATTTGTTCCGGCTGGCTGAGCCATTTTCCGTGGTTGACGAATTCAGCGGGATTATGTGGGCACTTGGTGCGTTGAATAATGCGCCCTATTTCCATGGCTTCAAGCGGAGGTGCCGACGATAGAGAGACCTCCGGTTGATTGATGGTTGTTTGTGTTATCTCCATAACTGATTTGCTCGGCGACTTTGGCTGTACTTTAACAAAATTCTCAGCACCCCTATTCCAGAGAAGGGTTCGGAAAGTGGGTCGGTTGAAGCGTTTCCATATAGTCCGCCGTGAAGCAGTCAAAATAACTCAGGCCTGCTTTTAGGGCTTAATTCACGGGCCGTTCCTGCTTGCTTGCTTGCGGCCGGGTTTAGAAGCCACTTCTGAATGCTAAGTGGGAGAGGTGCCTTCCTAAGTCGTGGCATATATAGGGCCTGGCGGCCGATTACTTGCGGTCTGCCTGTTCTTTAAAAATTCGGCCGGGGCAGATGAAAACTACTCTCACAACGCAGCATGCCGGTTTAAGCCTGCTTCGTTGTGAGGGATAGCGAGAAAAGGGTTTTAAGTAACAAGGTTAAGGATATAAGGAGATTTCACATGCCTACGCTGACCGAGAGGTTGAGAATCCAGACTGCTGTCTGGAGCGTAAGAGGCAGCGATCACGATGAGGCCGGCCGACAGGACAACCAGGATTTCGCCCTGCTTGTAAACGAGGAAAACTTCACCTCCCTGATTGTGGTAGACGGCTGCACCAGTAGCCAGCACTCTAAGGTGGGTGCGGTGCTTACGGCGCAGCTGCTCAAGCGTTCGCTTCAGTTGCGGGTGCCGGTGCTGCTCTCACGCAAGAGCGGCCCCAGCCACGCAGAGTGGCGCACCAGTTTCCCGCTGCAACTGGCGCGTCTAGTCCGAGCCGATGTGTTGAAGGGACTGCGGGAAATCGTGCACCTACTGGTAGGTGAAGAGCCGGAAGCCGTGGAGCGCTTTGCCTCGGAACATTTGCTCTGCACCATTTTGGCAGCTGTGCTGGTCGAAGATTGCGTGGTGGTAATGGGACTGGGGGACGGTGTCTATGAGCTGAACGGCATCTTGACTGCTATTGAAGCCGTGCGCGAGAGGATGCCGCCCTATTTGGCCTACGCGCTTTACAGGAGCAGCGAGTTTGACACCAACTTTCAGATTTTCGCTGTTCGTGATCTGAAGAATGTAAAGAGCGTAGGGGTTTTTACGGACGGTATCTTGTATCTTCTGGCCAGCCAGGGCTGGTATTCGCCAGGCGGGCGCGGGAAAGTGCCGGCCTGGCAGGAACTAGCTAGTGGGCAAGCCGATGGAAGAATGAACATCCGCCTCCAGCAGCTTGCACAGGCCTGTGAGGTACCGTTGTTGGAGCAGACGGATGGCTGGGCGAGAATTGGTACAGTCATCCGGCCGGCGTATCTCAAAGACGACTGCAGCGGAGTGAGGGCTGTCCTCAGGCAGTAAGTATCCACAGACAAGGGGCCGCCGCCCCGAAAGGAGAAACGCCATGGGTCTGAAGCTCAGTGAAGGCCCGGATGCTTGGCGTCTCGAAATCGAGGGGCTCGCTTCTTGGCCGAAAGAGGGCATTCACCAACAGTTGTACAGCGAAGGTAGCGGGAACGGGAGAATAAGGTTCAATCCCCCGTTTTGTCCGGAACCTGTTGGGGAAGGCACGGAAGCGCTGCTGGCCCGTTCAGACGCCATCGTTTTCAGATTCGAGAAGGATCTCATTTTTGGCGAGGTTGAGCCACAGGTGCGGCAGCGCTATCTGGAACGCGTCGGTAAATTCCCCAAAGATTTGCCGGCGCAAATTCTTTCTCCCGGAAAGCCGGTTGTTGTCGGTTTGCAGGGTAAGGATTTTGCTGTCGGGCACAGCCAGAAATACATTGAGGGGGCTGTGGAGTTAACACACTTCCTCAACGTTTATTGGCGCCGGCAGCATCAGATTGGCAACGCCCAGCTTACCCGGGTGCTGCTTAGTCTTCTGGATGGGCTGCATGCTTTGCATGCAGCCGGATGTTTGCGCGGCGAGATCAATCCCAGTAATTTCGGCGTGGCCGGAGAAACGGTCTATTTCTGGGACGCCCTGGGAATGGATTTTCCGGGCTTCCCTTGCCGCACAGTCTACCCGGACTGTGTGGACCCGCATCAGCTCAAGAAGGATCTGCGGCTCCTCAAGCATCAGCCGGAAGCTTGGGAGTTGCAGAGCCCCTATACAAGAGAAACAGACCTCTATGGGTTTGTGGTCTTGCTGTTTATAGCATTTACCGGAACTGGACCGTGGTCCGGAAAACATAAGCAAGCCAAAGAAAGGGCGGAACTGCGCGGTCAGCGCGTGCGGGCGCTGCTCGGCATTCCAGTGACCAGTCCGGATGTTGTGCCGGATTGGATTTTTCCGCCTGAAGTCATGGGTGAGCGGCTGCTCAATTATGTTCACCAGGTCCTGCAGCACGGTTATCGCGGCCCGTTCCCGCGCGCAATGCTGGCGGAGTTAAAATGGCTGGTTTGCCCGCATTGTGGATTGGAATTCGCCGGGTATTTTTGTCCTTGTGGCAAGGGCAAGCGGCCTTTTGAACCGCTGGCCGCGACTGAATTGGCCGACGTGCGTCGGCGCGCGATCTTTGAACGGTTGAACGCCTACAAACAGGCAGAAAGGAGATGATTATGAGTACCATGTATGCCAATCTGGACTCCGCCGGTAAGGCAGTGTTGGTGCTGTGGGTTGTTTTTGTGGACGCCTCGTTGTCTATGCGTAAGCGTGGTTTGCTCAAGCCCGCCATCGAAGGTGTCAACAAGTTTCTGGCGGCGCTGAAGGACTCGCAAAACCATGCCTGCGCTCAGGTGGCAATCTTGGGGATGAACGGCAGCATCACTCCGGATTTTGTGCCGCTGGATGAGATTAAAGAACTCAATGAGAGCGACTTTCCGGAGGTGATCGGATCCCCGATTGCCGATCGTCTGGGGGAGATTCTTGACACTGCTGAACAGGCCGTCGCCGAGTCGTTCGGCGATCTGGACAATCCTGGACGCAAGCGCTTTTACCTGGCTTTAGCGATTGACGGTGAGGATGCCATGCGTACCGAAGATAACCGCGTCTGCCGTGCCTCGCAGCGTTACTCGGACGAAGATATCGCTGAACGCCTGCACCGCTTTTGTCAGGGCGACAATGAGGCGAACGCCATTGCTATCGGCGATGGCGATGCAGGTCTGCAGGTTGAAGCGGCCTTGATTTGCCTGGGTTTTGACCAGCAGCAGATCATTCCGGCCAGCGCTACTCCGCATGATATTCGCGCGGCCTTTAAGGAACTGACACGGCGCTCCTTAAAGCTTCCCGGCGTGTGAGCGGTGAACAAAGGGGCGTGCAAGGGAAACAAGACTTGCGCGCCCCTTTATATTCTTGGAGGTTCAGCACCCCGGAAAAAAGGGCCTAAGCTCTTGCCGGGCCGTGATTCAGGCAAAAGAGCTTGCTGTGCAAAAGGTTATTGAATCTCTCGCTATCCCCGCAGCGCACCAGTAAGAGCAGGTTAAATGTCAAATGAGTATATTGACCAAGACCGTCAATGACAGACCGCAGACAGCTGTGGCAGAGAGGAGAAATGCCGGCTGTCTGATGTATAGTTTCAACGAAGAGCATTTGCCGAGGCTGCAGGAGAGGCTGCGTTGCTTTCTGCTTGAGGATCCGAATATCCGTAAACAGCATCAAGAGGGGCTGCAGCAATATGAAAGTATTAAACGGCGCGTGTACGGCGAAGGCAAACTGTTAAGGCCCGCTGATCCCCCGGAGCTCATCGAGAAGTTATTGCCGCAGAGGCCGGATGCGGCCGGAGTGGAAATCCCCGCCATCTTGGCCTCGGAGCTGGTACTGAGGACTTTCATATGGGAGTACTTTAAAACCCGTCTTGCTAACAGCCGCTTCAATTCGGCCAGACGGGCACAAAAACTAGAAAAATTCAGGCAGGCAATTTTAGCCTTGCGGGGAGACCTGGAGCCTGTATACGAACAGCCCTGCTCTTCTCCAAAAGCCTTGTCGCAAACCGGCGGCGGTTCTTTTGCTCAAAGCCTGGCCGGAGCGATACGGCGCGCGGCAGCTAAACATAAGAGCGACAGGTTAATTACTTGCCAACTTAAGCGTCATGCTTTCCGTAAAATTGCCAAGACTTTCCCGCAACAGGAATTAGAGCACTTAAAAAGCAGCTTAGCTGATTTGGAGTGGCGAAGCGGCCAGGCTGCGCAGGAGGCGTGTTTGAAATCCTACAAGGGCAGTACCCGTTGGCGCCGACAGCTAAGGCAGTTTTATGAGGGCTTGAGGCCGGTTGTGCCCGTCAGTGTGGACGTTGATGGAGAGGGAAAAACTTTGCCGGCCGACCGGCAAAGTTTTAAGTCTAAACTTGATCCTGAAGCGCCTAATCTCACGGAGCAAGAACTAAGCAAAGCTGCTGAACTGGGAGAGCATCCCGATATGCGGCTTGTTTTAGTCAATGAAGAGCTGCTCAGCCAGTTTAGTAGGCACCTTACTCCTTTACCTGAACTTTTGCGGCTCGATAGAAAATTAATTCCCCCCTCATCCTTGGAGGTGTCGCAGTGCTGTGCGCCGGATGTTAAAATACACCAAGCGGCGCCCTTGCCGGGTGGGGCTGAAGGGCGGTCGAGGTCAAAGACGGCGCAAGCTGAACATTTAATTGGTGACGGCCGTTTTCCGCCGGCTGTTGCTGTCGGGCAAGCGAAGCGTCCATGTGTGGGTGAAAGTTGGGTAATCACCGATCAGAAATTCGCTCCGCTTCGCTTGAATTCTCACCTGTCGCTGCAAGCCGCCGACGGGAGTATATTCCTGCGCTTCGAGGGACGACTCAAGCCTGGAGTTGGTTGCCGGATGGAGGATCGCGATTCCATTCTTGAGTTTGAATTGCCGGAGCAGTTTCGTGATGGTGCGGCCGTACAAAAGCTAAAGCCTGAACTGCAGGCCGATTTTAAAGAGTATAATCAGGAGCTATCGGCTGACCCCTTGGGAAATAGGTTCACGGGCAGGCTTGTAGAACGGGGATTTCGTTTGCGGCGAGCAGAAAATTGCATTCTCCACTCCCGCATATTCGCTGCTTTGTTGGCGGATGACGCTTTGCTTAAGGATCTCGAGCTTAAGCCGCGTTCAGTGCTGTGCCTGCGCGGCAAGGCGCTGAGCTTAAGGAACGTCAGGGCGCTTGGTGCCGTCATGGATGTCAGCCTGCAAAAGATGTCGTGCCAGCGGGTGTTCATTGACCAGTGCTCGTGTTTAAGAGGTGAGTTTGGCGAAGCTTCTTTTGATGAGTATAGCGAGTTGCACGGGTACGCCGCTGAAGCCGCTTTTAGCAAGGCGCACTTTGCTGTGGGGCGGCCAGCTCAGGCATTGCAGGGCCTGGTGGTAAGCGAAAAAACTTTGCCAGCGGCGGTTTTGGAGTCAGCAAAGCCTCAGCCGCTTGATTTCTTTGCCTACGAGGAGATTCGTGAACGTCTTGACCGCGCTCTAGGAGCCGGTGGTTTATTTAAATTGCTTACCGGAGCGCCCCTTAATTTGCCTGGCCGGGAACCGGAAAAAGAACTGGATGTTCTTGGCTTCTGCGTGACAAACCAGGCGCTGGAGAGGCTTACCACGAAATACTGCTATCGCCTTACCGTTAAAGCCTCGGCATCACAGCCTCAGTTTAATATATATCTCGTACCGTTAAAATATAGGCAGCCATGTTGGTTGTTTGAGGTTATAGAGTCAAACAACGGCCCTAAGCTCCTCTTGGATCGCTGGCGTGATAATAGCAAGGAGTTGCTTGAGCCGGTACACTTTCATGATGTTTTGTTCATGTTGCTGGATTTGTTTTACAGAGAAGGAGGCGAGCGCTGGTATACCCGGAAGAAGTACTATTTTGGCGTTGAAAATGCCGCTGAGCCGCGGCTTTACCTCTTGGGAGGGGGCAAAAACGAATGAATCAAGCCATCCTGGCTAAATTTTCGCCAGTCGAGCAGGATTTGCTGCGGGAACGCCTCTCCCGTTTTGGTACTCTCTCCCGCTTTGTGGGCGGCGATTTTCAAATGCCGGTGGAGCTAAGTCCAGCAGGTGCAGGCTGGCACTGGAATTTTGCCAACAACACGGTTGCCTTTGACGCCCAAGAACTTCTTGATTTTTCGGATGGCGCCGTTAGAGCCATAGCGGTGCATGAAGGAGCGCATCGCCGCATTCTTGTTCCGCAATGCCTACCAGCTGACCTGGCGGCGGAGCCGGGCTTCATGTTTATGACCAATGCGGTGGAAGATTGCCGCGGCAACAATTTTGCGCTGGCCTACTATCCAGCCTTTGCGGATGATGTGGTTGATCTTTATGAAAAGACCGTGCACTGGAATGCACGTTTAAGCCAAGAGGCAGAGAAGGTACTCGGCTTTGCGCCGCGCCATATTCAAGCAGGGTTGGAATACATCCGCGGCTGGTACTGCAACAGCCGGGGTTTGAAGTATGAGATGCCATTGCGGATAGCGCCTGAAGTAAGGCGCTGTCTTACCCTTACCCTGCCGGCCGTGCAACGCTCGGCCCGCTACTTTCCCAGTATGGAGGAATGTGAATTAGAACCCGGGCGGGTAGAAAGCTATTGCCGGGCCAGTATGGATATCATTGTGAGGGAAATTTGGCCGGAGTTTCGTCAGTTGGTGGCGCTTGATATTCAAGATGGCGCGGTGCAAAGCATGTTGCGCGAGATGTTCGGAAAAGGCGCTGGAGCAGCGAGTAGGTCCAGGCAAGAAGAATTAAGGGGCAAGCTCAGCGAGGCTGAGCGCCGCGAGTTGGATAAGGCTATTATGAGCGGCAAACAGGGAGCCCCCGCTGGGGGTGGACCCGATTTCAACCTCCCTTTGGACAGCGTATCTCGCGGGTTAAAGCAAAAGCTTAGGGATTTTTTGCAGGGCCTGCCAAGGGCGGAAAAGGAGGTGCATGAGGAAAATGCCAAGCGTGCCTTAGAGGGGATTTGCCGGGAATTTATTGATTTGGAGCAGGATGCTGAAGATAAGCGGTCCCAAGATGACAAGCCTTCGCAGAGCGGCCCCCCCGCCACTTCAGTTCCAGCCGCCGGTTCTCTCGAGCCGCTTCTTAATCCGCCTCCCGAGACTGTCTTTAGCAGCGAGATTGGGCTACAGCAGGATCGCTATGAAGAGTATAAGCATGAGATGAAGAGCTTGATAGTTAGACTTAAAAGCGGTCTTGAGGCGGCTTTAAGTGCAAATGAACCCGGCCGTTTTGAAGAAGGATTGCAGAGCGGCACCAGCCTTAACCTGCCGCGGCGCGTGCGCGAAATTGGGCAACATGTGTCACCCTGTAACAGCCGGGCTTTTCGCCGCCGCTGTGAGCAGGAGGAAAAGGACTACGCGTTTTTCCTGCTAATTGATCTATCAGGCAGTATGTGCGGCTCTAAGCTTGAGGAAGCTGCTAAAGCAGCAGTGCTGTTTTGCGAGGTGTTACAGGCGCTTGATTTGCCGTTTGGAGTGGCCGGCTATCATTCCAGCTATTTTTCGCTTAAGGATCTATCGCAGCCGCTGGAACCTCAATCGCAACGCCGTATAGGCGCTATGGAGGCATTAGCCGGGGGCTCAACTGATACCGGCTGGGCCGTTGAGACGGCTATGCAGGCCCTGATGCGAAATGAAGCCGCGCAGAAGGTAATGATTGTGCTTACTGATGGCGCGGAAGCGCCGTCTGCTGCGCATGCCGATCCGAAACAGCTTTTGCCGGCAGTGCTGAATCGTATGAGACGGCTCTATGCAAACGAAGCTCCGATTATGGTTGGCATAGGCGTAGGAGCAGGGACGGCGGAAGTGGCCCGCAGCTTCCCCAATCACCTGGCCGAAATAGATGCAGCCGCGTTACCCAGACGTTTTTGCAAGTTGCTTGGGGATGTAATCGTAAGAGGAGAAGTATATCAGTAAAGTGAGGAGCGATAATGATGGCCGATAATATACTGTCTAATTCTACTGAGCTGGGTGCAGCGTTAAGAATTGAGAACGGGGCGCTCAGAGATTTGGGAGATCGCATCTCAGTATTGGGGGTGGAGCTGAAGAAGCTCTCCCAGCAGGTCGCAACCCCAAGCTTAAGCCATGGCCTGGAAAGCCGCCTTAGGGCTGAGGAGCTGATACTTTTACAAAAAGTGGCGATCTCCTTGGAGTTGAACCAACCTCTTCTGCTGCGTGGACTGGCAATAAGCGAGCATCTGCCGGCCCTCAGGTTCTTATGCGACGCAAGCGGGAGAGAGCTCATCTATGCCGATGCGCGCAACCATTTGGTTTTGAGAGAGATAAAAAGAGCCGTAGAGCGGGGGGTGCTCTTAGCGCTTGAGCCCATAGAGGCTTTAGCTTCTCCCTCAGCGGGGGCTGCTGTGGCGGTTTTACAGGAAGTTTTGCAAGCGGTTGAGAGTGGAAAGCAAAGCTGCGGGGGCGGGTTAAAGATCGATAAAAACTTTAGATTATTGGCCGCCAGTCATGCGCCGCCCTTAGCTACGAGTCCGCAGCTTAGGGAGCTTTTTAGTTGTTTTACTTATGCTCACATAGGAGAAGCGCAGAATGCCGAAAGTGAGGATATAGCGCTGGAGGGCAGGTTGCCTGGAATGGTAAGGCGCGCGGCTCGACGATTAGAGGAGGGTTTGCCAAGAGTTGACCTCTTGCGCGGGCAGGCGATTGAAAAGCTTGCAGCCTGGCCGGAGGTAGATAGAAAAATCAGGCAATTCATTAACGCCGTAGCAGAAATGATCAAGCATGGGCAACTTAGGTCCGGCCATCAAGAAGAGATCTCTGTGGTCCGGCATTATCCACGGGTAATTAAATTTATGTGGCGTTTTTATGATGGTGATTTAGGGCGTACAGCCCGGCGTGCCTTGCGCCATGTGCTTTATGGGCATTTTGATTGTGCACAAGATCGAGCCTGTTTGCATGAAATGCTAAGGCATGTGGCCGCCGACTCCAAAGCCGTCAGCCAGCGTATTGCGCTCTAGAGAGGTTAAAAGAGAGGAAGCCATGAATTTTGCTGATAAAGCCGTTGCTTCCAACCACGATTACGGTAATTTGCCACCTCTCTTAAAGGAACTCAGCGTGGTCGATCTGGGGGGGGCTGTCCGAGTGGGAGATATCATACTCCCTAAACGCCGGCAGAACGGCCGGATTGTTTCCGGCATACCGGAGCATTTCGTCTTTACTCCGTTTGATCTGCGGCGCTGGTTGGTGTTAGCAGAGGCCATAGCGTACAATAAACCCACCTTAATCCAGGGAGGCGCCGGCACGGGTAAGACGTTGGCGGTGGCGGCATTAGCCGAAGCCTTGAATTATCCCTGCTATATAATCAACTGCTCCACCACGCCGATAGAAGATATTATAGGCAAGGCCTGGCCCAGCCAGGACAAAAAGCGGCATCCGAGCGGTTTTTGTTTCCAGCCCGGTCCGGCCTATCGGGCCCTTAAAGAAGGGGGAATCTTATGTTTTGATGAGTGGAATTACGCCAAAGACGAGATTCGCGGAAGACTGCATCCTTTTTTTGATGCCGCGCTTAATCCGCATAGCGTAGTGACAATTCAGGAAAACGAGAGCGAAATTCTGAAGCCGCATCCTGACTTTCGTCTGTTGGGACTGCAAAATCCCCCGGGAGAAGGTTTTCGCGGACGTAAACCGCTGGATGAGCCGCAGTACGGCCGCTGGACCTTTGTAAACGAGCCGCTGGATATGTCCAGAGATGATAAACTGCTTCACTGGCTGGGATGTATGAAGCAGATCTTTGAGCCGGCCTGCGTCGATAACAACGAAGCGCTGGCCGAGACCGGCCGACAATTTATTGATGCTTGTGCGGCTTTGAGCAAAATGATTGAAGAAGAGGTGATTGCAAGAGACGAAGCCCAAAAGCCTTATATCACATTTCGTCGCGAGCTGGCCAAAATCAAGGAATGGTTGGTTAACCGGCCCCAGGTTGATTTTATCGCAAATCTGCGGGACGCTATGTGGCGGGAAATTTTGCGTAAGTTTCGGCCTGGCGATCAGGAAGCTGTCTGGGGGGAGCTGCAAAAGATTGATTACCACGGCCCTAAGCTTAAGCCGCAGTTCAAAAAGGGCGGTTATAAAGCGGCGCTGTCTAACCAGACTACTGGAAGAGAGGTTACTGGCGAAAGCCGTCAAAAACAGCTTGAATCACACCCGACAAGCACCGGCGCTCTTCCTGCTCTCCGCCAGCAACCCTCTATAGGTGCGAGTGACGATGGCGTAGCAGCCAGGTTGCAAAGAAAACTGGCTGCTGATTCCATGAGCGGTATTCGCGACGCGCTCAGAGACTTGGGGATGTAGACGGAAGGTTCTTCTGAATCCTATAGAGGAAGGTTAGCTGGGAGGGGCAGGCTAGAGTTTCTGGAGGACAAAGAGGAGAATTGTGATGCTTCAAACTAATCGTGTTCAAGAACCTGTTACTCAGCCTAGTTTAAATGGAGAGATTCTGCCCGCCTGGGATGAAATCGGGCGTTCTGCCCTGGAGATTGCGCCGGGGCTTAGCGCTGAACGCCAAGGAAGGATGCTCGTTCTCTGCTGGGAGCATCGTGGTAAGGTCGCCGGCCCCAGCCGGGTCGAGTTCGAGATTCATCTGGCCGACAAATCCGGAGAACTTTGCCGGCAGACGTTGGCAAATATTCTACGCTTGTACCAAAGGGACTACTTAAGAGAAAAAGCCTCCAACCCGGTGATAACGGCGTTCTTTCGCGGTTTGGCGGCCAAGCCCGGTGTGGCGTTAAGAGGTTTGCAAAACTGTTCCGTGGTTAACGGAACAATTAGCTTTAAGACCGCGGCCAGCCAGACAACCCTGCGCAATCTTGAGCTCGACAGTTGTCGCCTGGCGCTGCAGGCCAAGCTGTTTGAAGCTTCTGAAGTAACCATCGGGGGGGCATCAGTTCTGACCTTGCATATGGACAGGACCAGATGGCAGGCGGTGAAAATAGGTCGCAGCTGCGTAATGAACGGTAACTTGGGGCATGGAGTGATTGAAGCCGATTGCTGGGTTCATTCGAATCATGCTGAAAACATGAATTTCCGGGGCATTAAATGGTTGGAGAGCCCTGAGGGGCCGTCTCTTAATCAGCGGATGGATGATTTTGTCTTTTGCTGTGGACTGGTCTCGGAAGAATTCCTGCAGCAGGGAAAGCATAGAATTTTGAGTGAGGAGGAATCCGCTGAGTTGAAAACGGCGGCCCGCCGGCGGCTGGATGAAGCCTGGGGTTGATAACAGAGCAGCATTTTTAAGGGAAGATATGGCGGATTTTGAGCGGCGGGAGCGCAATGCAAACAATGGTGGGCGAGCTGATTGGAACGACCCTCTCGAGGAGTATTTAAACCGTAATGTGCCCATGCCGCCCCCTTTGTCGCCGTCACGGGCCAAGTTAGCGGCCGGCCTAAAAGTCAGCACTGAAAACGGCGCGACTATTGTGGTGTGGCGGCATACAACGGCAGGAGGCGGGGAAAGCCGCGTTGAGTTCTTGCTTATGGAAAACCCCAGAATGGATCTAGATATGCAGCTTTCCTCCATTACAGCGCTTTACAAGCGCGACTATATTAAGGAAAAAGCTCCTCATCCCGTGATGTGCGCTTTTTTTCGCGGCATGCTTAACCGGGAAGATGTGCGTTTGAAACTTCTGGAAGGTTGTGTGGTTAGAAACGGAACTATTCGCAGCCGGGGTTCGCCGGCGGGGGTGGTCCTTAAAGATGTGAGCTTAGACTCTTGCATTCTGAGGCTTGAAGCCCGAAAACTTGAGCTTTGCGGGGTAATCATTCAAGGCGCTTCTTCTATCGAGCTGAGAGCCGCCGAGAGCCGCTTGGCCGGTGTGCACATTTCTAAGGAATGCGTGCTGTTAGGCGATTTGGGACAAGCTACCATTGAGGCCGATTGTGTAATCGGTTGCCGCGCATCAGATATGGATTTCCGCCAGGCTGAATGGGTGGAGAGCCGCAACGGTTCCAGCGTTCTGCAGCGTACCGGCGGAATAGTGGTGAACAGAACGTTGGTCACAGATGAATTTGCCCGGCAAGCCAATCTTACACCCATGACAGCGGAGGAAGAGGAGCGCTCATATGGAGCCGTTAAGGATAGGCTTGATAACAATTGGGGTTAAGAAATTCCGGCGCTCTTCTCCAGGCATGCCTTGCCGGTAGGTTCGGGCGTTGTTATAGTCATCCCCCATGCTACGCCGCCGCCCTCTTCTTAAGGAATTTGAGCTCCAGGAGTTAAAGAAACGCTGCTCGTTTGCGCAAAAACTGCGGCTTTTTGAGGAGATGTTCCGTTATGCTGTAGAGATCGGAGCATTTCCTTGTGCGGATCCTCTATCCGGCATCGAACATGACATCGAAAGAACGAGAAAAATCCACGCAGTTCGCACGGTTACTGGCCCGGCCGGCAAAGGCATTTAAGCAGGCCGGATCCCTTATATGGTTTTTGGTGCTCCGGCTGTGTTGCTGCACGGCCGGCCGCGTTTCACTGGAGATATTTATATCACGCTGGGAATTGAGCCGGCCGAAGCAGCGAGAGTTTTAAAGTTAGTGCGCAAATTAAAGCTGAAGATCCTAGTCGATGACCCCGAGTCTTTTCTTAGAAAGACCTTTATCCTTGGGGATGTAATCGCAAGCACATAGTGTTCTGGCTTGAACAGTTCGACAGTGAGCTGGGAGAAGGCTTTGTTGAGCGCTTCTTGCAGATCGAAAGAGTACTGAAGCGGCAGTGAGAACCAAGCCGCGATACCGCATGATTAGGATTGGCCCCGGCAGCGTAACAGTTGGCCCGTATTTCGCCCCAGATTTTGTGTCATGGTGTAAAACATGAGCTGGCCTGGCTTTTGTCAGCACTTTGCAGCAACATCATGTCCGGGCGGGGTGGAGTCCCTTAATCATTCTATTTGCCCTTGCCACTCCTCTAAATTGACCAATTGCGGCAAGGCCGCTGAAGATACACTTGGATTTCGAACAGCTGCGGCAAAAAGCTCGCCAGCACTTTTTAGATCGAGTTCATGGCTGCTTCCATCCACTCCAACCGCTTTCCAGCGCAAGGTTGTTAGATCAAGAGACTCAAAGGTCCTCCCCATGATTCTTTGAAATGGTAGATCAGCCGGCTGGATAGAGTTGATTTCCTGCCTTGAGACGTGCCTGCGGTTCTCTTTGTACGCTATGGTGTTAGCGTGATTTTTTACCAGTTCTTCCACCATATTGCGCACCTCGCGGCCGTTTCCGAAATCTTGGCCGGCTTTTTGTTTTTGCAGTGCCAACAGAACATTGGCCGCTGCTAATAACTCGGGTGATGAGCGGAATTTCTGCCGTTCCAGCATGCGGCCTAGAATTACGGTTAAATCGCCGGCGCTGTAATCGGGAAAGTCTATATACTCGGTGAAGCGGGATTGCAGACCTGGGTTGGAAGCAATGAATTGATCCATTAACTTGGGGTAGCCGGCTACCACTACGGCAATTTTCCCCCGGTTGTCCTCCATGGCCTTAAGGATAACTTCCAGGGCTCGTCGGCCAAAATCTTCCTTGCCGGAGGCGGTCAAACTGTAGGCTTCATCGATAAACAGCACGCCGCCCAAGGCCTTTCTAAAGGTTTCTTCGCTCTTCGCTTCAGATTGGCCTACAAATCCCGCGACCAGCCCAGCCCGATCGACTTCCACCAAATGGCCGGATTCAAGCAACCCGGCGGTCTTAAGAATACGCCCTAGGCATCTGGCCACAGTGGTCTTGCCAGTGCCGGGATTGCCCTTAAAGACGAAATTCATGGAGACACTGAGAGGCGGATCTCCGTGTTTCTGCCGTTCCAAACTTAGCCGCACTAAATTGGCATAAGTGCGTACCCGCTGCTTTACAGTCTCTAGGCCAACCATCTCTTCCAGTTCCTGCATGGCCAGCGCGAAGGCACGGTCATTTAATTTGCCTGCTCCAAGTGGGTCGCCTGGTACAGAGAGGGTGCTGCCGGTAAATAGAGTTTCTTGACCATCCGTGCGATTAATAAACTCTGCAGGTGAAATCACAGCCGCTGGCAGGAGACACATCGCGGTTTTTATCCGATTGGGCAGGCTGGTTTTGGCAATAGTCGCGCGGAAATCATCAATCCGCCATGCTGGTCCGCTCATGGCTGCAAAGAAGGCCTGCTTGCAAAGGACTAGTTCTTCCTTTAGTTCTCGACTAAGGCAATTTTCGAGTATAGGGCGGTTAGTGACTATTGTCAGCCAGGCCTCAAAATCCGGCCCCGCCATAGCGGCAGCCGGTGCTTCTAAGGCTTTTCTTAATGCTCCAAAAGCGCGGCAGCATTTGGCAAGTTTGTCCAGAAACAAGCAGCGCTGTTCTTCGCTGGATGAACCTGCTTGGTCAGAACAGTAAGGGCCGCTTTTCCCGTCAGCCGCCACTTCACCTGCTAGAGTGACCGCCCAAGCCAGTTCGAGAGCTCCGGCGCGAATCTCATCCAAGATGAAGGTTTTTTTCTCTTCTGGTGGGCAAGCAGTTCGGCCGCTTTTTTCGGCATTCGGAGTAAAGGATGGCTGCAACATGGCATTACCCTAAGAATTAAATTAAAGCGCCGGCACTTTATTATTGCGCTAGAGCATAGCCGGCATGTACGACCTGGAATCTAGCGCTTAAGCCGATAAACAGTTTCCGGAGAAAGCTCCAGAGAAAAGTGCAACGCTTTTCCGGACACAACTCTGAAATCTGGCCAGGAAACAATTTCCTTGGCGTGATGCTAATGGTGGCGCTGTTACTAACGAAGTGAGGGAGAAAGACTATGATGCAGCCCAATAATGAGCCTGCGGGTAAGCATGATGTCGCGCCGCCATCAAAATTATCGACGCTGAGGAACCAGGCGCTAGCCTTAGTGCAGTCCTTGCGAAGCATGTTCAGCGGGGAAGCTGGACGGAATAAGAAAATAATAATAACTCAACATGAAATTGCCAAAATCAATGTGCGCTTGCGGGAAATTGAGAAGCAGCTGGACGAGAGGCGCGAGAGAGAAAAAGAACTGCTCCAACAGGGCAAAAGCACTGCTTTAGCGGCGGCTAAAAGACAATATGCCGAGGAAATTGCCGACCTGCGGCACGAAATGATGCGTCTTAGTGCGGAACGCAAAGACTGCTCACAATCAAAACGGGTCCTTACCGACTGGTTGGACAGTCTGCAGGCCCAACAAGCCCGGCCTAAGTTACCCCCGGCGCTGGAAGCTGAAGTGGCTCGTAATCGAAAGGACAAGTGGCGAAAAGAGTTGGAAGGGCGCGCTGAAGATCTAGCGGAAATTTTAACTGAGCAGCAGGTCAAGCAGGTTGATCCGGAAGTTGAGGAGATACTTAAGGAGTTGGCGGCAGGGGATGCGGATCTATCCAAGGCCAGTTTCCCAGGCCGGGCGGATTTAAGCAGAAAGCAAAGCGGCCCGGTCAAAGCTTCTGGCTATACCGGTTCACCGTCGGTTGAAAGTGCTTCACTGGATGATCCTGAACAGCCGGAGTCTCGTTAGCACAAGGAGGAACTGAAAATGCAAGGCATGAATCTAGACTTTGGCCGTAAGCAGGCGCCTATTGAGCTTAGTAATCTGCAGTTTAATGCGGCGTCTTTGCAAAGAATCACGCCATTTGAAGTGGAGGTGTTGCCGGGGGAGAAAATAGCGGGGTGGCTCTGGCCGGAAGAGACCTGGCCTAAATTATGCCGCAGGTATTTTGCCGGCAGTGTCCTGGAAGCGTTGCCCTCGGCGTTTGTCGATCTTGAGGGCCAAGTGCAAGTGCGTGCCGGTCTGGCGCTCGATCGGGAAACCTTTTTAAGAGTGCTGCTGGAAGAAAAGATGCATCTTGAGCTCGGCTTTCCCAAAGGGAGCGGAAAAAGTGAGTTCATGGTCAAGCTTTATCGCGAGGCGGCAATGGCCGGGGCAGGTTACCAGCCGATGGATGCCGAGGCTGTTTTAGCGGAAGTGTTGGCATATCAATGGCATGATCGAGACCAGATTAAGCGCGCCTTTGGCGCGGCTCGAATATTAATTCCTAATCTGGAGCGGGAGGAGGTCTTAGCCAAGGCGAACCTTATCCGTAGGAGATTGAGGCTTTTACCGATAGCAGACCAGGAGCTTGCAGCGGTGCTCTCCTCTGCGAACGGGCGAAAAGCAGCAGCTGCGCCAGTGCAGGAGGTGAACTGCCCGAATTTGGCGGCTTCATTCTTGTTTAAATCCAAAGAGGAACGGCAAGCTGAGGAGGAGCTTAGAAACCGGGAGAATCGCCGTAAGTTCAAAAAGTTGATGGCTGAGCAGGAGAAAGTAGTTGAAGAACTGGTGGTAAAGGCCTGTCAGGCCAAGGCTGCCAATGATCAGCCGAGTTTCATTATCTGCCGAAACTCGCTTAAAAAGGCTTATTTGATCATGAATTTTATGAAACGGGCGGCGGCGTCTTTAGAAAATGTGATGCAGACCGGCAGGCAGGTTGAGGTTACCACAGTGTTTGCTGAAACGTTGGCAATAGTCGGGAAACAAATTGGTGAAGTGTCGCATAATGCTAATTTTGCCTCCTTATGCAGCCGTTGGAGCCGTGCCGTAGAAAAGTGCAGAAACATAGAAGAAGCGATGGAGATGCTATTTGAAAGAGTTGATGAAACCGCCGTGGAGAATGTCAAAGGCGCCCGCGGAGAAATAGATGACGAATTGGATCGCATGATTGATCAAAGACTTAATGCCGGGCAGGCCCGCGAGCAGGAGAAAATGAGCGAATTGCTGAGCGAACTTGAAGTTCTGCGCAATGGCAATGTGGGCCAAAGTTAGCGGCATGATGAATCACTGTTTGCAGCAAATTAGGCCGGATTGGATTAGCCAGTGCCTGGGCGACGGAAAAGGCTGCGCGGTAGTGGTGAGACTTGAGGGCTGTCTATGTGATTGCAGTGGTTTGACCGGCTTGGGGAATGTGCTTCAGTTTCCGCTTAAGGGGTTGGGCAGAAGATGTCTGAGACCGGTTGCGGAAATAAGCTATGAACCGCAGCAAAGCTTCCGCCCGGTTGAATTTGAGGCAGAGATCCAGCGCATTCTCTCTCAGTTGCATTGGAAAAACGGCGCCCTCTGGCTTCTTAAGTCCTTATCGCGGCAAGATGGTCTTCATCTTTTTATTGTCAGCAATTACCCGCAACAACTGGTGCAGCGTAAGATAAGATCCGCCGCGCTCCAGGCTCAGATTATCGGCAGTATCGTGGAGTACAATGTAGCAGCCGGCCTTTATGAAACGCGCTTAAGCATGAATCAGCTGCAAAGAGAGGCCTTTGTAGAGGGACTGCGGAATTTAGGTCGGTTTTCGCCGGTGATTTATTTGGGAGCGCGCGCTGACGATTTATCAAGCCTGGAAAAGGTGACTGGAATTTTTGTCGGTCCGCGCGCTCAATCAGCCGGGCCGGGCCAATTCTCCGTGCGCAATCTTATGGAGGCCAATTCGGTGATTAGGGCCGTCCTGGAAAAGACGTTGAAGGTGGCACTTTGAGTGTTAAGCCGCTTTAGCCGAGAGAAAGGACACCGCTAAGGCTACGCCGCAACAGGGGCAGGTCAGCGGCTCATTGCCTGGTGCGCCGGCGCCAAAAGCGGGCGCCTGCCCGGCAAAAGACTTCTCACGGCGGACAAAGGTTTTGATTGATCCAGGCGCCTTTTTTCCATTGTAGCAAGTGCCGGTTTTTTGCGAAAAGAAGCAGCGCTCTATTTCTTCGGCGGCTTTCAGCAGCGTCTTGGAATCTTGGATTTCTTGATGGTTAATGAATATGCTGATGGCCGAGCTGGGCAGCATGCTTTCATTGATGGCTACCGCCACCGGACCGTTGCGCTTGCGTTCTGGATTGGTGCGGCGGAATAAGCGTTTGGCAAGCGGGAGACCAGAGCGATCTACTCCAAATACGTCAAGCATCCATGCCGGGGCTTTGCCGATAGAGTAATCTAGCGACGATGCCGGCGAGCCCTGGCCGCCTTCGATTAGAGCTTCGCTTAGGCGGTTTTCCTTGCCAAGCGCGGCGGTTTTTAAGACCAGCAGCACCATGCTTTGCACTGCCGGTGTCCATTGGAAAGTGCTGTAGCCGTGATAAGCCCCGCAGGTCTTCCCTCTAACGGCCTTGAGTTCGCCGCCGACAATGGGGTGGGAAAAAGAAGTTTTTTCCAATGCCAACGAGTGAGCGGCGGTGAGCCACAGAGTCAATTTTGCCATATCGCCTCCCGTTCAATTATTTACCAGACAAATCTTCCTTGAGAGGCAACCATAACCTGAAACAAGTTTAATACTTTCCTGCCGCAATCTCCGGCGGTAATTTCATTGCTGGAGTCAGAAATTAAATCCGCAGGGTACTCAGATGCAGGGCTTGCCAAGCGAGGGCTGCGGGGGAGTTTGGTCGTGAAAGCCTTGTTTGCAGCGGCCCCGCAGCCTGCCGCCTCATTGCGTTGCAGCCGGTATGAGATGCTGTGCTTTTATGGCCCCGCGGAGAGTCAACACGATGGTTGCCCCCACTACGGCGACCATAATGGGCGAATGAAGCATCTCACGTGCAATGAGGATGGCATACAGAGCGGTGCCGACGTAGAGTGTGATGAGCAGCAGGATCTTGAAGATCCTGCGGCCCAAGGGCGGAAGGCCGAAAAGAACTCCGCCTACAAATGCACCGGCCAGGGTAAGCACGAGGCTGTGCGTGGTCCGTGTCAGCCTCTCCCAGGCTTGCGCCGCTTGACTGAGGGGATGCCAAGCGGTGACGGTCAGGGTAATGAGCGGTGCGCTCTGTGTAGCCACGAAGTCAATAGCTGCGGCGAGGCAGAGCATGCAGCCGAACAGCACAGCTGCAAACACCAGCACATTTACCAGCATATCCCAAATGAAATGCGTCAACCGGCACAAGCGGGAGAACACCAGCAGTGTGACGAGCAACAGCATGGCCGCCACGCAGAGCACGGCATGCTTGCTGACAAGCTCGCTGATATTAGCGCCAAGCCAGCTCTGGATAACAAAGGCGGTGATCGGGATCTGGCACAGTAGCACCAGGCCCCATAACGCGCCCCAGAGCGATAGAGGCTTGAGGGACAAATTTTCGCTATGTCCCAGGCCCAGGCGAAGACGCTGCAGTGCATACATAAGAACCTCCATATCTTGCCAAAGATTCGGCAATTGAACCGTTGACCAAACTCCACCGCACGCCGGACTCGAAGTTAAGACTGGCGTGCAGTGGCTGGACTGGTCTACCCGGAGCGAGATTGAAAAGATCGTAAGATGCTTTTTTTTGTGAGACGTCCGCCGACAAAGCTGAGCCTAACACCAATTTAGGGTAAGGCGGTTCCGCCGCTGTATCCGGAGGGGGCTTCGGAGTGCGAAGTCTTGGTTCGGAAACCATGGCGGGAAGAGGGGCGCCAAAGTGCTAAAGTATGCTGGCCTTGGAGGCGGCAAACCATGTTCGTAGGGGTTAATTCCGTTAAGTGGCAAGAGCCTAAGTCATTAGCCGCAGACTTCCGCCTGCAGTGCTGTAGACAGGGCGGGGAGGTTGAAAAGCTTGAAAGCATATTCAAGGCTGATCCTAATCCGGTTTTGCAGAGCGTTTTGGAGCACGAGTTTTACCCTGCTAATGAAAAATGGCTGGAGAATTTCTCTTTCGAAGGATTACAGCTGCTTAGCACCTTCCTTGCGCAATGGGATTCCAAGTATGCCGGGCTGATCAGACGTTTATATGAAGCCAGCGATGCCTCTGTATTAGGGACGCACGCTAAGGAGCACGTTCAGGCTCTGTTCTTAGAAATAGAGCAGACTTTGCTTCCCTTAACCGAAGAGCAAAGCAAGTTCTTTCAGGATTTCCCCCCAGAGATGCCGGCACCAATTAAGCAGCGACTATGGGAAAGCGCGGAGCACTTGGAGGCGATGCTGAGTATTTCGGGCACGCGCTTGGACCCCGCCGGGCGTTTATTCTCCATGAGTGCCGAGAAAAAACTGCGGGAGGGATTTGAACTTTTAAAGGACAGCCTGGCACAGATTTTCTTGCCCCCTGGGTCGCCCAGCTATGATTTTTTTCAGCATTCGCTAGAGGAAGCATTGAAGCAAGGCCGCGCTGTGATTAGCGGGATTGAGGGTATCTGCTCCGCCTTGGAGCAAGATCGCTCAATCTGCCTTGGTCTGCAGGCCGCTCACATTAAACAGGCTTTAAGAGTACTGTATGCTGCGCATGCACTTCGTTGGGGAAAGTATCACCGCTTGCCGCCGTGGCCTGAAGACAATGCCCTGAAAGAACAGCTCGATCGCATGAGCCTTCTTTATGATGGGGTCGATGTCAATCCAACTTGTTACAACTTCTACCGCCGTATAGTTATCAGCGCCTTGGCGCCGGCTTACTTGGTGGAATTAGGGCGGGAAATTATCGCCGGCAAGAAGTCCATCTCTTCACTGGTAAGTGATGCTCAAAAGCAAGGCCAGGCTTTGCAGCTCCTGATGGATGCGGCTGGTATTTTACCGCGCTTTATTGAACAAGTTGAATCGGTGAAGGGGGCGCCGCATGAAATAGAAAATACTATCAAGGAATTGGACTTGGAAATACGGCGCTTTTCGAAGTTAGAACAAGTGTTTCATCCGCAGTTGACGGCGGATTTGGATGCCGGACGCTCCAAATTGGAGAGCCTTGCGGTTTGGCAGCGCGCCAGCCCGGCGTTGCTTGCTGCCAGGCTGGCTGAGGAGGGAGTCTCAGAGACTGTTTGCCGGGCGCTTAGGCAATTTCCGGCTCATTGGTTCGCTGGATCGCGCGATAATCGCCTTGATACCACTCTTGATTTTCCGCAGCACCTGCCAAGCTTAAAGCGTCAGCTCGAAATTGAGATTGTGAGCGAGCAAGGTGGGAAGGAACATTTGATTTTGTCGCCTGGCGAACAGCGGGTCATGCAGTTCGTTGAGTCTGTGCGCATGAAGCATATCGATTCAAGTCTGAAAAATCCGCTGGTCAACTACCGCAGGGGAGCGCGGCGCAGCGATGTGGAGGTTTCAGGTGTTGTCTTGAAAGACATATTGGAAGGTTTAAGGCAGGGAAAGTCATTGATGTTTCTGGCGAAGGATACGAAGGCCGCCGAGAACCACTGCATGGTGCTCACTACTTCTTATGAAGCCGCTGAATTAGAAGCCAAACTCTGTTCGCTGGCGCAAAGCGCGGCGGAGCGTTTGCAAGAGTTCGGTTTTAACGGCTTGTATTTAGGCTTGGGGCTCATGAGCTATCGCCTGAAAGAAGGAAATTTGCTCCTGGAAGATAAACAGGCGCCGCTGCTGTTATTGCCGGTTGCCATTAGCGGAAGGGCGCGAGAAGGAAATATTGCCATACACTGTGCTCAAGAAGGCCTTGAACTGAATGAAGCTTTGGCGGCCCGGCTTGAGAAAGACTATGGAGTTAAACTTCCGGCCTTGCCGGAAGCTCAAGGGTTTGATTTGACTTGCTGGCTTGAGAAGGTGAAAAGCAAGCTGACTCTTCCTCAGCTTAGCCTTGATGCTGAATGGCTCGGACTTGGTTTTTTCTCTTCGGCCCGTTTCATGATGTACCAGGATCTGGATTATCGTCGTTGGCCGCCGGGGCGGCGGCCTTGGGAAGACGGGCAGCCGGCGGTGCGCACCTTGTTGTCAGATGTCCCGGCGCCGCCGCGGAAGAATTGGTTTCCGCTGCGGGTTGATGCTGCGCTTGATTATCAGCGTCATTTATATGTGCTTGATTGCGATGCTTCGCAAATGGCGGCCATGTTGGAGGCGGAGCGAAACCGTCTGACCGTCATCCACGGTCCGCCTGGAACCGGCAAATCGCAAACAATCGTTAATTTAATGGCTTCATTTGTAGCTCAGGGGAAATCAGTCTTATTTGTTGCGAAAAAGAAAGCGGCGCGTGATGTGGTGGAGGCACGTTTGTCGGAGGTGGGACTACGGGAATGCTGCTTGGTGGTGGAGGGTGATACCCTGGGCAAAAGCGAATTTCGTAAGGCCATTCAAAACGCATTCTGTCTGGGAGAACCCAAGCAAAACCATAACGGTTTGCCTGAGCAGTATGAACTTTTACGGCAGACGCTAGATGAATACAACAGAAGCATATCCACTGAGATAGGCCAAAGCGGCTTAAGTCCCTGGCAGGCTATGGAGCGCTTGCTCGAATTGCCGTCACTTGGCGGAACTTTAGCGCTTAAAGATCTTGCAGCAATGCGGCATTGGTCCGGAAAGGATCTAAGCTCTGCTCAGGCATGGGTAAAAACGGTGGAAGATGCGCTTCCCGTTGAAACCTTGAAAGGCCTTAGCCGCTGCTATCGTGGAGTAGGCTTAAAGGAGGTTAAGCCTGACTGTGCCGAAAAGATCTGTGAGCTCGCCACGGCTCTGAAATCAGCCATTAAGAAACATCAAGAGCGTGGCTTGGCCTTGAAGGCCGCCCTCCAAGCCAGGCTTCCGGGCGTAACCTTAGATGAGGTCCTTTCGCTCTACCCTTTGCTAAGCCAGTTGTCCTGCGGCGCGATTGTCATAAAAAGCGCCTTGATGGCCGAGGACCTTCAGGCGGCTGTTCAGATACTTCTTGGTGTGCAAGCATGTGAGAAAAAACTTGCAGACATGTATCGCGGATTATTTCGCCGGGCGGTCTGGCAATCCGCTGGCGGGCAGGCCTTTAGACTTAGAGAAAGGCACCGCTCTTATGGCTCGTGGTACTCCTTTTTGCAGCCGGGGTATTACTTATTTAAGCATGAGCTGAAAAGAAAGGTGTTTGCCGCGGGCTGCTTGCCGAAAACATGGGATTTACAAGGCGATGCGCTTGATGCTCTTTGCCGTCATGCCTCTAATGCCCGTGCTTTTGCCAATGCTATGAGCATGCTGTCGGGAAGAGTAAAGCAGGCGGATTGGCAAGCCCATCTGGCTGATCCTGATTTTCCGGCCTTTTTAAAAAACGCCCAAGCTATTTTGCTGGGCGGGACTCCAGGTGTTAATAAGAACCTATTGCATAAGCTTCTTGACGTCTGCAGTGCAGAGGTTGCGGCTGGTTCTCCGGTTTTGTTGGAAAGTTTGACTATCTTCCAGCGCGAGCTGTGTGAAATTAACGCTCTGGAGTCAGAACTTTTAACAATATTGGAGGTTGAAAGCCCGGAAAAAGAGGCGATGCAGGCCTCCTCTTTTGAGCAAAAATTGGAACGGCTGGATGCCTGGCAAGCCAATCTGGGGAACCTTGTAGTATGGGCGCAATTTAACCGTCTTAGGCGAAACTTTCCCTTAGATGGTGCGTGGGTTTATGAACTTTTAACTGGCCATGCCGGAAGCTTGGTGCAGAGGGTTGAGGCGTTGTGGTTGCACGGTCTCTTGGGTTGGGCCGCCGAAGAACGGCCGGCTCTTGAGGCTTTTGATGCCGGGCGGAGGCAGGAGATTATTTCCGATTTTTGCAGGCTTGATCGCCAAATTCTGCTTGATAACCGATGCCGTCTTATGCACCGTATTTGGAGTCGTATTCCCCGCCATGACGCCGGCGGACAGACAAAGGTTTTGCGCATGCAACTGGAGAGAAACCGCGGCACTCTCGGCCCGCGTGAGCTTTTCGAGCAGGCCCCGGATGTCTTATTAAGGCTCATTCCGATCATGATTATGAGTCCGGAGGCTGTTTCTAAATATCTGCCGCGGGGCAGTCCGGTTTTTGATGTGGCAATAGTGGATGAGGCCAGTCAGATGTTGGTGGAAGAAGCTTTGCCGGCCATGATGCGTGCCCGCCGATTTGTAGCGGTGGGTGATCCTCATCAATTGCCGCCTACTAACTACTTGTTCAGCGACTGCGATACGGAAGAGGAGGATTTTGAGGGCTCGCGCCAAAATAGTATCCTTGATTTATTATTAGCGCGCGGTGTTAACAAAGTGATGCTGCAGAACGCCTACCGTTTTGAACACCCAAGCTTAATTGAGCCATTTAATGACAGGATTTATGAAGGGCAGTTAAAAACTTTTGTAAGTCCGTATCGGGAGAACTCCGAGCTGGGGTTGAGATATGTCTACCAGTCCAACAGCTCGTATGAACGCGGCAAATCGCGGCAGAACCGTGAGGAAGCCGCGGCAATTGCGCGGGCGGTGTTGGAGCATGCGACTTTATATCCGGGCAAAAGTCTGGGGGTGGTGGCCTTCAGCGAAGCGCAAATGCGAGCTATTCGCAAGGAAATTAACCGTCTTTTCGCCGAACACCCTGAAATTCAGCAAATGCTTATGGAACATCCGCGGGGCTCGTTTTTTGTAAAGAACCTGGAAAGCGTTCAAGGCGATGAACGCGATGTAATGTTTATAAGCATCGGTTACGGCCGGGATGCAGAGGAGAGATTTGTCATGAATTTAGGCCCGCTGAACCGGACAGGGGGCGAAAAGAGAATCACCGTAGTATTCACGCGCGCCCGTAGCCAAGCCCGGATATTTACGTCTATGCAACCTGAAGATCTTGCCCGAGCCCAAGGGGGCGCCAAGGGGCTTAAGTTGCTAAAAGAAGTCCTGGAATGCGCGCGTTCAGCAGATAAAGTATCGCCTTGGGAGCAAGATCTGGAATCTCTATCGCCTTTTCTTAGAGATATTAAAGAATATTTGAGCGGTCAAGGTCGGGGCGTGGTAACCGTTTTTAAAGGAAACTGCGGGCCTGAGCTTGGGGTGCTCTCTCAGGATGGTAAGCGCTGCGTTCTTGGACTGATGACGGACGGGCCGCTTTATCAGCAGGCCGGTTGTGTGCGTGAGCGCGAACGGTTGCGACCGGAGGCGCTTCAAAAGCTTGGCTGGCGCCTGCACAGGTTGAGTCTAGATGGCTGGGTTAAGGATAGGCAGGTGGAAATTGAAAAACTGGAGCGGGCCCTAAATGATGTGCTGGGAGGCGTGTCTGAAACAATTCAGCATATGAACACTGACGCTTCGAATAGTCGCAAACCAGTCTCGAATTTGAGTTTGCTTCCTTTTGACTCTCCGCCCTATACATGCGCCAGGCTGCATCCGGACCCGCGCCTTTCATTTGAGAAAGACTGTCCGCGGCTCGTTTTAGAGGTAGTGGCAGTCGAGGGGCCGGTACACCGCCTTGAAGTCTGCCGGCGCATCGAAGAAGTTATGGGCCGAAGCTCTTCTGTGCTGCGTGAAGATATATTACGTGTCATCGACTCTGAATTAAGAAAGGGTGCACTTATTAAGCTGCATGAGGGGTTTCTCAGCCTGGCAGGAGACATTGGACTCCGTTTTAGAAGCCGTGGTGCATTTGAGCCTCCCTACCGCACGCTTTCTATGGTCTCACCGGATGAAATTGATGCGGCCATTATTTGTTTGGCCGGCAAATCATGCGGTTTACACGGGGATTCAATAGCAGAGGATGTTTGCCAGTATGCTTTCGGTATTTGCCCGCTTCTGCCTGGCGAGCGGGAGCTGATACACGCCCGCGTTGATTGGCTTGTTGCTCAGGGGGTTCTTAGGAAGGAGGGAAATTTTTACAAATGAAGAATTAGTCATCCATCCGTATCCCGGCCCGAGTAAACAGCCATCGGCGCGGAATAGGCAAATGGTCCTGTGGTCAAACCTTTGGGCCCGCACCGTCTTTAATCAAGAGACCAGCGGCTTGCCGCGCCTTCTGGCCGGCAAGAAGTAAGGCGGCACAGCACAGGCTGCCGGGCCCAATGCCACTATGGCAGGCCTGGTATCCAAGATGAAAGCTGCAACCACAAAGCTTGCCGAAACCAGCGAGGCTATTGCAGTAGTGAAGGGGTGGCCCCAGGCCCGGTAAGGCCTGACAACCTCCAGCCGCGTTTTGCGCAGCACAAATACAGCGACTATCAGCAGCAGCCAGCCGGTCACGTCGAAAAGAGCAAGCACCGCCAACATCTAGCGGAAAGTCCGTGTGAAGAGGTACAGACCCACAACACTCGAACTTAGCAGGAGCCCGTTAATAGGCGCTCCGGCGCTATTGGTCTCTTTGGCAAAGCTGAAAAACAGTCTGTCAGCTGCCATGGCGTGCAATACCCGCGGCGCGGCAAGGACGCAGGCACTGAGGGCCGAAAGCAAGATGGCAAAGATACGCCCCGTCAGCATCTTGTCTCCCAACGACCCAAATACGACCTGGGCCGCGTAGGAAAACGGCGCCCGCTGAGCCGCAATTTCGGTGATGGGGACGTAAATCACCAAGACCACCATCATCGACAAGTAAATCGCGGCTATCGAAAGCACTCCCCGAAAGATTGAGCGGGGCAATGAGGTTCCCGCCTCTCTAATCTCTCCAGCGAAGTAAATGGGCAGGACCCACCCGCCGAACGTCGCGATCACGGCCTGAAGGGCGAGAAAGATCGCCACCGCCCAGTTTAGAGCTCCTTTCGGCATCACGCCACTAGCCATGTCAGCCTGTGGGGTGCCGAAAAACAGCAAACCGCCGACGATTAGCATAAACACCGCCACCTTGATAGCCGTGGTGCCGATCTGCACCGATGGTCGCAGCCACCGCAAACCACACGCCAAATACATTTTTAGGGAGCATATAGTTTCCTTTCTCTTGTTTGCCTCTAAAAGAACCGTAACATAAGACCATTTGCCTCTCCACCGCATACCTAAAAGTGTAAGAGCGTAGTACATACGCCGACACTACAGAATCAACGGATCTCCCAACGCTTGGGCATTTTGACAATTAAACGCCGGTGGCATATTTTGTCAGTTACTGATGGAAACAGCTCTAAAGCGCACACCGCTCTACGAAACTCATCTTAGACTGGGCGCTAAAGTGGTTCCTTTTGCCGGATGGGAACTTCCCCTGCAATACTCGGGCGTCATTGCCGAACATCGGGCTGTGCGCGAGCGCGCCGGGCTTTTTGATGTCAGCCACATGGGGGAAATATTCGTAAGCGGTCCTGAGGCGGAAGCGGCGCTGGATTTTCTTACCGCCAACGATGTGAAATCGCTTTATGACGGTAAAGGGCAGTATAGCGCCATCTTAAACGAGCAAGGCGGCGTGGTGGACGACATTATTGTGTACCGGTACTCGCGGGAACAATACTTGGTATGCGTAAACGCCGCCAATACGGAAAAAGATTTTGCCTGGTTTAGCAGCCATAATAAGTTTGAGGCTCGTTTTGAAAATAAAAGCAGCGCTTACGGACAAATCGCCTTGCAGGGTCCGCAAGCCAAAATAGTGCTGGATAAATTGTTTCCTGGTCTCCCTAGGGAGTTGAAGTATTTTCACTTTAAAGAACAAAAATGGGCAGGCCGGCCGGTTATTGTGGCGCGTACCGGATATACCGGCGAGGATGGTTTTGAATTTTTTACCCCCTGGGCGCATACCGTCCGCCTTTGGGATCATCTGCTGAAGGTTGGGGAGCAGGTGGAACTTATTCCAGCCGGACTTGGAGCGCGGGATTCTCTTAGGCTTGAGGCCGCATATCCGCTTTACGGGAATGAATTAGCGGAAAATATTTCGGCCTTGGATTCGGGGTTAAGTTGGATAATTAAGTTTGCCAAGGGCGATTTCATCGGCCGCGGTGCGCTTCTCAGCCGGCAAAAGGAAGGTTGCCTCCGTGCTTTGGTTGGTTTTTTCCTAGCCGAGCCGGGAATCGCACGCCACGGTGATAAGGTTTATTCCCGTGATCAAAGGGAGATTGGCTATGTTACTTCCGGCACTCTTACGCCTACACTTAACCGCGCTTTAGGCCTGGCTCTGATTGAGCGCGATTACGCGAAGCTTGATACGCCGCTTGGAATAGAAGTGCGGGGCAGGAAACTCTTGGCACATGTGGTAAAAAGGCCTTTCTATAAAGGAACAGCTGGTATCGAACAAGGAGGATAATATGAAAATACCGGGCGAATTGAAATACAGCAAAGAACATGAGTGGGTAAAAGTCGAAGGTGACGTGGCTACAATCGGTATCACCGAATTTGCCCAGTCTGAGCTGGGAGATTTGGTATTTGTTGAGCTGCCGGCCGTGGGAAAGACGGTCAAGCCGAAAGAGACTCTGTGCGTAGTCGAATCTACCAAAGCGGCTTCCGATGTTTATGCTCCGCTTGGCGGCACGGTGCGGGAGGTGAACAACGCCTTAAAACAAAAACCAGAGTTGATTAATTCGAGCCCTTACGCTGAAGGTTGGATTGTGAAGTTGGGCGGAGTGTCAGCCGCTGACCTAGCGGGCTTAATGAGCGCCGAAGAATACCGGGCCTTTTTAGGCGCCAAGGCTTGAACCATGGCCGGCCTCCCAGAACAGGATGCCTTTGTTGAAAGACATATCGGCCCCTCGTCGGCTGAGCTTGAGGAGATGCTCAAGCTTTTTGGCTGCCACTCGCTGGATGAGTTTTCAGCTGAAGTTCTGCCCCCAGATATAAGTATTAGAAAGCCTCTACCGGGATTCAAAGCTTTAAGCGAGTGGGGCGCCCTTAGGGTCCTTAGGGGGATAGCTTCAAAAAACAGGCTTTTTCGCTCTTTTATCGGCCTTGGTTATTACGGCTCGCTTACGCCGGCCGTCATTCAGCGAAATATCCTTGAAAACCCCGGCTGGTATACGCCGTACACCCCCTATCAAGCCGAGATTTCACAGGGCCGCCTGGAAGCTTTGCTTAACTTTCAGACCATGGTGGCGGACTTAACCGCTCTACCGGTTGCCAATGCTTCCTTGTTGGACGAGGGAACCGCCGCTGCGGAAGCCATGCATTTAGCCTTAAGCCGGGCTCCCCATGGTGCCAAGACCTTCTTGGTCGCGGAAAACTGTCACCCGCAGACTATCGGCGTAGTACAGACTAGAGCTGAAGCTCTGGGCGTGAAGGTGGTTCTCAGCGCCCCGCGAGCTTTCAGCTTAAATGGGGATGTCTTTGGTGTGTTGGTGCAATATCCAGCCAGCGATGGTGTTATTGACGATTATCGTGCTTTAGCAGAGCAGGCGCATGGCGTAGGAGCGCTTTTGGCGGTGGCGACTGATTTGTTGGCGCTATGTTTGCTTAAGCCTCCGGGAGAATGGGGTGCTGATATTGCGCTTGGCAGCACACAGCGTTTTGGCGTGCCGTTGGGGTATGGCGGACCACATGCCGCATTTTTTGCCGTGGGTGAGGAATTCAAGCGCTTAATGCCGGGCCGCTTGGTGGGTGTTTCACGTGACAGCGCGGGAAATCCGGCTTTGCGTTTGGCTCTGCAGACACGCGAACAGCATATCCGCCGGGAGAAAGCCACGAGCAATATCTGTACCGCACAGGTGTTGCCGGCCATCATGGCCGCCATGTTTGCTGTTTATCATGGGCCTTTGGGACTTAGCCGCATCGCCAAGCGGATACACGGGCTTACTTGTCTTTTGGCCGAGAACCTTGAAAGTCGAGGATATAAGCTTAAAAGCGCCGATTTTTTTGACACCATTCGGGTAGAGATACCGGTTGATCTGTTAGAGGGAGTTCGCAAGCGGGCCCGCAAACAAAAGATAAACCTGCGCTATTTTCCGGGCGGCGGTATAGGGATCTCTCTTGACGAGACGGCCTCTGAAAAAGACATAGCTGATTTGATTTGGGTTGTAAGTGCTGAGAAGACGCCGCGGCTCGAAATAGGAGATGTTAAAGAGCGGCTGCCGCGAGGATTAGTGCGGGAAAGTCCTTTTTTAAGCGCGCCGGTATTTAACCGTTACCATTCTGAGAGCGAGTTTCTAAGGTATTTAAAGCGCTTGGAAGCCAAAGATTTGTCGCTGACACATTCCATGATTCCACTTGGCTCTTGCACCATGAAACTTAATTCAAGCGCTGCGATGTCGCCTATTACCTGGGCGGAGTTTTCCGCCTTGCATCCGTTTGTCCCCTTGGAACAAGCGCGCGGTTATCAGCGGCTTTTTAAGGATCTGGAAGAGAAGCTTAAACAGTTGACCGGCTTTAAAGCGGTTTCTTTGCAGCCAAACTCCGGCGCTCAGGGGGAGTTGACCGGGCTTTTGGTAATCCGCGCCTATCATGAAAGCCGTTTGCAACCTGAGCGGCGTATCTGCCTTATCCCCCGTTCGGCGCACGGCACTAATCCGGCCAGCGCCGCCATGGCCGGGCTGGAGGTAGTGGTCGTGGAATGCGATGCCGCCGGTAACATCGATCTTAGTGATCTTAAGAGAAAGATTGCCCAACATGGGCCGCATCTTGCAGCGCTCATGATTACTTACCCTTCGACGCATGGTGTTTTTGAGGAACGCATTAAAGAAATTTGCGTGCTAGTGCATGAAGCCGGTGCCCAAGTATATATGGATGGGGCCAATCTTAATGCTTTGATTGGCTTATGCAGGCCGTATGATTTGGGAGCCGATGTTTGCCATATTAACCTGCATAAAACCTTTAGTATGCCGCACGGGGGTGGAGGGCCGGGTATGGGCCCAATTGCGGTGCGTAGTCATCTGGCGCCTTTTTTGCCGGCTCACCCCCTGCTGGACCTAAAGCAGGCCCAAGGAATCGGCCCTGTCTCCGCCGCTCCTTGGGGCTCAGCCGGTATTTTGCCCATCTCCTGGGTGTACATCAACATGATGGGGAGCGAAGGGCTTAAGCGTGCCTCTCAAGTTGCCATTCTCAATGCTAATTATATAGCCAAGCGGTTGGCGGGCAGTTATCCGGTGCTTTACCGCGGGGGGGGCGGTTTTGTGGCCCATGAGTGTATCCTTGATTTACGGCCCATGGAACAGTCGGCGGGTGTTAAGGTGGAGGATGTCGCCAAGCGCCTTATGGACTACGGCTTTCATGCCCCTACGGTTTCTTGGCCGGTCGCTGGGACCATGATGGTGGAGCCCACGGAGAGCGAATCAAAAGAGGAGCTGGATCGTTTCTGTGATGCCATGCTTTTAATTGCCCAAGAAATCAAGGATATCGAGCAGGGAAAAGCAGATCGCAATGATAACCCGCTCAAAAACGCTCCGCACACCTCGCTAAGCGTGTGTGCCGCTGAGTGGCGGCATGCATATTCCCGTGAACAAGCTGCTTTTCCGGCGCCTTGGGTGAAAGAGCGCAAATTCTGGCCGCCGGCCGGCCGGATTGACAATGTATACGGCGACAAAAATTTGGTTTGTGTCTGGGCCGGGGGGCGCAATTGTGTTTAGTTCAGATTTAAGCTATCGCCTCATCTTATGAATGCCCAGCGCGCCAAGGCTTGGCTTGAGCAGTTAGAGGATGACCTTGCTTGGGGTTAAGCTTCGCTAAAGAGTGACCATTATGCCCAGGTCTGTTTTATTGCCCAGCAAATTGCGGAGAAGGCCATAAAGGGGATGGCCTTCCTCCGTGGCGCCGATTTGGTGTGAAGAGCCGTTCGGTTGTTGCTGTCGCTGAGGCGCTTAGGATAAACGGGAAGATTAGAAAAGCCGGGAAATTGCTTGATGGATATTATATTTCCGCCAGGTATCCCGACGCCTATCCAGATTTTGTCGCCCCGCACAAGTTTTTCGATCGGGAACAAGCGGAGGCAGCTCTTAGTCTTTGCCGGGCTGTGCTTAAGGTTGCGCATAAGGAGTTGATGAAAGGTGGGATGCGTGATTAGCTACCGCCTGCACGATCCGCTGAGAAGGAGAAGACTTAACACCATAACCAAGGCCATAAAGGAGCGCCTGCCAGGGCGTGCCGAGTCGGCGTATCTGTTCGGGAGCTCCGCGCGGGGAGATTTTAAGCACACAAGCGATGTGGATCTCATTATCATCAAGAGCACTAGCTTGCCTTTTACTAAACGGTTTAGAGAGTTTCTTGATTTGAAAGATATCTTTGCCGGTATCGATGTTCCAGTTTATACCCCGGCTGAGTTTGAATCTGCTCTGCGGCGCAATGATGCGGGGTTCTGGAAGAAAGTGCCAAAGGAGATGAAAAGAATAATGTAAGCCCTTAATTAGGGCGCTGTTTCGGGCTCGATAAATTCCCCGCGCTTATTGAAGCACCTTAGGATGCTGGAAAATCCTTCGACCAAGATGCCGCCCTGAGACGTATCTAGCACATAAGTAGGTGAGGTCTGAACTTTGGCAAAAGGTGGTGGAAGCTCGTTTAGATAGCGAAAAATTCCACCTTCAACGCCTTCTGAGAAAACTTCATTCTCAGGGGAGTCAAGGAGCTTTTCAGCGTCGCCCACTATGTAAACATTCTTAAGGATTAGTCCATAGTTGTCGCGAAGCTTAAGGAACTCTTTGTAATGCTTTCTAAAATGCTCAACGTTATCGGGGCTTAAAATTATGCTCAGTGACTTTACCTTTCGGCCCTCTTTCTCCATGACGTCGGCTGCTGCCTCATCCGGTGCCGGGGTGATTTCGCTCTCCGGCTTTTCTGGCTGAGGAGTGGGGGGCTTCGGCTGCTTAAGGCCCTCAAGGAGTTTTGGAGTAAGCAAGTCGGTCTCGTTTTGTCCCTCTTGGTTTTTCGGAACCGACTCAGCGCTATCTCGCGCCACGTCCGCCTGAGGGTCATTTACATACCCTTTCTTAAAGAACTCTTTAGGGGCTTTATGGTCTTGGGCTTCAAGCGCCGCTGCCCCGAAAGCGGCTGTGAGCAGCATGACGATTAAGAAAAAAGATCGCATGGCTTTAGCCCCTTTTAACTAAGTCTGGAGAGTATAAACGGGTAACGCGAGGTTCCATTCACCAGGGGTATGAATATCGATAAGCCCTTAAAGCCCCATACGCCTTTAACCAGAGCAAAAACATAGGCCGTATTCTGTCCGCCCCAGCCGGGATCATGGATATTAGCTTTCTTGTATTGCACATTGACCTTTGGCAGTTCCATAAGCGGGCGGCAGTTCATAAACCCCGTCTCCGCCGCCAGATCCGGGTCGCTTGAAAAGGAATTTGGATTTAGAGCGATGCGGTCGATATTCTCTAGATATGTATGGAACTTGTTTTTGAACATGGCGGTTATAAGTTGTTCCACCAGGCTGGCATCAAAGAACTCCTTCCAATTGAGGGCATAGAAAAGATCAATCGCCCCCATAGCCAGGCTTCGCCAGAAAGAATCAGTATCATGTTGGGAAAAACTATCCGCCAGCACCGGAAAGCGGTTGGTGACGTTATCGATGCACATTTTGTTTTCGTCCTTTTGTTTTTTCTCGCTCGGCCAAAAATCCTCGGGGGTTTTCCCGGTTTGTTTATTGTTGCGCAGGCAGACAAAGGGGCCGTTGTTTTTCTTCTTTCCTCCCGCCCCGCCTTTGGAAGAAGCGTTGGTGAAGGATTTAAACTTCTCTTTCATGATTTTGCTCTTCATCGACTCTGCCAAAGACTGGAATCTTGAATGCAAAAGTCCGCCCACATTGGCTTTGTCTTTGTTGGTCTTTTTGGCCCCGGGGATGCGGATTGGCATGCCGTCCTTAGGCTTGGCTTTATTTGGGTCCGAGAAGTTGATATTATTAGGCAGGTCGGTGCCGAAACGGTGGGTGTCCAAAGACCAGTGCGGCACATGGTCGTATTTGCTTTTCATAAATTCGATATCCATAACTGAGGAAAAATTGCGCGCATAGCCCTTGGTGGAATAAGGCGCTAAATCAGTATACTGCTCGTTAGCTTCGCCGAGCGTTAAGGCAGCATTGATGATGTAGCTGATAAACTGCCAACCTGTAAACTCAGAGACCGGGTTGTTGGCCGTAAGCGGACTTCCATAGCCTTGCTTGGCCATTTGATCGGCCACTACTTTCTTAAAGATATCAAAGCTTGGAACCACGTTGAAGATCGCGCTTACGATAAGGGCGAGTTTATTTAGCGGCCTTAAAAGCGCCACCGTAATTGCGTCCATGTAGGTGGACTGGTACATCTGGCGCGATGAATTTAAATAGTTCCAAGGAAAGAAATACTCTACGTACGAGCCGGTTAGATAGAGATTATGGCAAATGAGATAGAGGAGGCTGCTTTCCGGCACTGGAACCTGAGCTACAATGCCGATTCCCACCACCCCCCCTAGGCCCGGATGGCGGTTGTCACGATGCCAGCCGCAGCCGTACTTGTCATAGTCCTTGCACAGAAGGTCATGCAGTTCCTTTCCGGTCTTTTTATCGTTTCCGGTTATCCCCAGGCTGCAGATAAAGAAGATTTCATCCGGCTTCTTAAAGAATTTGTCCCAAGATTGAATGCGGTAGTCATTGCAGGCGGGAAAGTATACTTGTTCCATAATCAAAGAATCAAATTGAGCCACAATATCCGGCACCCCCGGTGGGGCGCCTCGAATATATGCCGCCGGAGCGCCGCCCGGCATTAAAGACTTGTTTTCGATGCCTTTCTCGACCTCTTTCTTTTTGTTGTCGACTTCTTTCAGCCGGTCGGGCATATAGCAGTCTTTGACCCACTTTACATATTCAGCAAACTTTTTTTTGGGTTTGTCGCTGCAGTTTCCCCCCCCTTGCGCCTGATCTGAGCGGGCAATGGTTGGCAAAATCAAGGTTATGGCCGCTAAGTACGCTAAGAGCGTTTGATAGAAAGTCCATGGATGTCTTTTATTCAACCGCGCCTTCATGGCGAACCTCCTAAAAACTTCTTGAGCTGTGCCTGAATCAAAGGGTGCAATGTGCCGTTTTTGTTTTCTTCATAATTCATAAGCGCCGGAACGCCTTCCAGTTGCGCGATCTCGGCGCCGGAAATTCTAAGCCTGGTGGGTAAACATGTAAGTCCGATTCGTTCTGCGGCCAGCGAGCAAGCGTCGCCCCTTTCAAATGTGCAGGGAATAATGCCCACATGCCGGCCGAAAGTTTCGTCGGGATCCTTCACTTTCGGCCCTCTAAGAAACAATAGGTCCATTTTAATTGCCGCGGCTTGAGGCTCAGGGTTTTTAATAAGGATCTTCTTAAAGGTGAGGCTTTCGCTGCATGGCGGGAGGGGGGCTTTGTTTTTAAGTTCCAAGGCCGCGTTTCTCAAACTTTCCTGGAAGTGCTGCGCGGCTTCTTTAACCGCCTGTGCTTTTTCTTGCGACAGGCTGGTTTTCATATATCCGGGCGTAATGGGCAAACCGGAATCTCCCCGGTAATGCTTAATGATTTTAATTTCCGCCAGTTCATCGGCGATGTTTGCTTGAATAGGGCAGGGAAGTTTTACTTCCTTTATTTCGCCGGGCAACGGAGCGGCGTCGGGGTAATTTGTTATGAACTTGGCATGTTTTTGCAGGCCGCTGATTTGGCTGATGATAGTGTTGATTAGTTCGCTTACTTTAGGGTCGCTTGGCGAGGTTTGAAGTCGATTGGCGACAGCCGCTAAAGTCTCATTGCTGATATTAAACGGGGGGGTGGCATTAGCTGCTCCTAGGTTTATCAAAGCGGCGACAGCCAGCGCGGCGGCGGTTTTTAAAATCATGCAGGGCGCCTCGTCTAAAACCAGATTGCCTAAGGGACGTTAGTTAGATGTTCCCCCTAGAAGTGTTATGGCGCGGTGCGCTAAAGGCGTGGCGTTTTACGTTTTTGCTGTGAAGCGTTGGGGCATTACGTTACGTGATTTAGCTTACGGCAGGCGGCCGTGCCCCTGTCGGCCGCCTTAAAAGCGGTCTAATTCCCTAATAATGCATGAAATTTTAGTGTCACACAGCTTTCTTTAGCGTTCATAACTCTATTAGACAGACCATAAGCGTTTTTAGCTGAGGAGTTTTAAGGGTGCGAAGAGAGGCGGTTTACATAGCAATTTTGCTTGCTGGCTTGTTTTTTTGGCCGCTTGTCTCAGCCGCGGACCAAAGCAGCCGGGAAATTTACACTACGGATTTTTTCGAGAAAGATGCGGCCCGTAATGTGTGGGGCAAGCCGGCGGTCATTGTAGGGGCGGTGGAATTAAACTACTTTCCTCCCACTCCTAAACCTTTAGAGTCTGGACAAGCGCTTTCTCAGGCCACCAGCACCCCCGGGCCGCAGGCGGAGGAGAAAATGGAGAGCGTTTCCTTGCCGGATGAATTTCAAGCCGATGAGGCGGATGTTCCTATTCTCGAAGGTGTAGCGAATGAGGAGCCTAAGCAAGATACAGTAGCTGAAGAGCTTAGGGCCAAGTATGGTGATCCTGCCAAGGAGGCTCCAATCATGGCCATTGAAAGCGCCCCTGCTCCTTTTAAGGGCATGATGGCGGCTTTGGAGGCCAAGCGTGATGATTTGGCCTTCGAGTATGCCCGGCAATATGTGCGTTATGTGCATGAACTTCAAACCCGTATTCAAAGAACCACTGGTATGGTAGGCGTAGCCGCTCAACATGAGGGATACCTGCCCCAAGACGGCTGGGCTTCTAATCCGGCCTATCAAAAGGAGCGCGCTCTTCTGGAAGCGAGTCTTAAGAAAGCCAAAGAATCCGAGGACTCGCCGGGTTTTAGAATCGACGCCAAAGCCAAGGAAATGTTGCAAAAAGCCAAAGATATGGAAGCAACGGCCGAGCTTGCCGCGAACAATAAAAAAGAGGTGGGGCAGGATCCTTTCCAGGATGTGTCACGCGAGAAGGCCGAACGCCGCAAAGCGCGCGAGCAATTAAAGGGGAAAGTTCCCGTCGACCCGCAGGGTAAAGTGGATGTGTATTATTTCTTCCGTCCCGGGGATAAAGAGTCGGTTTTAATGGCTCGTGAAGTTCAAAGTCTATTCAACCGCCGCGGCAAAGGAAAGATTAATTTCATCGGCATGGCCCTTTCACCGCTTACTGAGTCTCAGGAAAGCCTTTTTAGGCGGCAAAGCGGCGCTGCTTTTCCCATTCAAGACGGTAAGTCTGTTTTCCGTCTGCTTAAGCTTAAAAGCGCGCCGAGTGTTGTCCTTGTGGCGCATAGCACAGGCGAGTCGCATGTGGAGAGCGGTGTTAGATCGAGTTATTACATGGATGAGGTTTTAAAGCTAATGGAGGGTAAGTAGGGAGGTATGGCGTTTAGGCGGATGGTGCTGGTAGTTTTGCTTATCACTTTGTTTGGGGCAACTTCAGGCACTGCGTTGGCCCAAGCAGGCGGCAGCGGTTCCAGTCAGGAATTCTTGGGCATCTACGGAGAAAAGACCAAGGAGCGTTACCACACCGAATTTCCCGGCACGCAAACCAACTCCAATGAACTGCAGTTTACCGACGGTACGGGTTTGGATGAACGCTGGGCTCCAAGAGGCAGGAAATGGTCCGAAGAGAGCGGCTCCAACTCCAGCTGGTTTGCCGAGCCTACGCCGGCCGCCGTAAAGCGGGCTTTAGCTTACCAAGATTCTATTTCCGGCTTTGGCGACACGGTAAAAGACCCTACCCATGCCGACATGTTCCGTGACTTATGGATGTCTCCCGGCGTGTATCAGGCGGCGGCCGGCATGTTGGTTGATCCCGGGATCTTATCGGGGGCAGGTTTGTATATGGGGTTATCAGGCCAATGGGTGAACAACCGCTATGCTTCTCAGGAGCAGCTCTTAAGGCAAGCGGAAAACGAAGAAGAAGGCGGTCGCGCCATAAAACGGGCCTTTTTTCAGTGCATGGCCAAGGAGGAGATTGAGCCCACCAACGGAAATCGTCAGCCCTGGGTCGGAGCTCAAGCCCGCTGTTTGGGGGATTATTATGATCCGCAAGATCAGAGTCAACAGAGCAATCAAACCCAAGGGCTTATACCCAGGCAGGCGGAAAGGAAGACTTTGAATCTCTTGGATGATTCCTTGGCGCAGGCCAATGATCCACGCACCGTCCAGCGTTGCTCGCAGGCTATTGGAGGAAGCGGCGTCAACCAAATTATACTCTTAAGCTCTTGGATTTTTGGAGAGGGAGACTGCCAGAGCGCTGCGGCAAGTGACGGCCCCTTACGGCATAAATGCGATTTTATTGATCATGTCGGCGACGGGTGCTTGTACAAGAAGCCTTATTCTCAAGGAGCCTGTGACAGTCAGGACAACGGCCAGACTACCACCCTAAGTGAGATGGTCTGCCTCCGGCGCCTGCCGCCAGACAATGAATCCGGCGAAGGGCATGGGCCGGACAAGGAATACCCACGGCTGGTTAAGAATATTTTCGAGACCCTGATGGGCATTTACTTAAAGCACTGCAAATATGACATGGAGAGCGATCCAGGCACCAAGTTTCTCGAGAAGAAATCCAAGGATCTTTTTAGTGACTTTGACGCCGCCGGTGGATTTTGGTCTACCGCCGGGGCTGCCGCCAACGGTTCTTCCGGTGGCGGATCTTCCAATCAAGTCACTCAGGAAGAGCTGATGAATCTCTATGTTGCCGGTTTTAAACCCAAAGCCATTGTGCTTGATCCGCCGTATCAATGGGCTATGCAGCGTAAGGCCGTGCAGGCCCCGGGGGGCCGGGTTAATTGCGAGGATACTTTCGGCGGCCGGAATGCGCAGATTGACACATATTTGGATAATCCCGCGGAAGTACGAAACGAACACCGCGTTATTTTCTTTTTGGCCAAGAAACTTGCTATCGGCAAAATGTTGGAAGGTTACATTGGGATGGAGGGCGTCTTGGCGAGTCTTGCCGCCCAACGAGTGCCGGATGAAATACGCCGGGAAGCCTTTAATTTGCTGTATAGCGTGGCCGGAACCGGTAATCTCGCGAAAGCGCGGGAGAAGAATTTTGATGAGCTGGCTACGGTTCTTAAGGATGTAAGCGATTACATGGCTGCGATGTCCGGAAAACGGGGCCATTCAGCAACGGCCAGTTTTGCGGTGAAAAAGAACAGTGACAGTGCTTCGACCGGACAGGGTCTTTGAGTAAAGGGTGGGTAGGATTGGATAATCATGCTGCTGACTGAGCTGATACAAATTGCACAAAACACCACTTGGGAGTCTATATATGACTGCGGTGGCGGAATTTGCTTTGGCAGCTCTTTTACCGCTCTGGGAGCAGCCTTTGCCACCCAAGGCTATTTCATGCAGGCCGACATGCTGTATTACCTAACCCAGACCGGGCTGGGCACCTGGGCGCCGTTGCTCTATATCGTAGCGGCCTTGGCCGGCATGGTGAGTCTGGCTATGGGCATGCCGCCCAAGATGTATATGTGGTTTTTCTTTGGGCCGGCCCTTTACTCCTGGCTGCTGGGCACTACTGAAGCGGCGCATGGTGTGCAGTGGATGATTGCCGGGGTGCCGCAGGACCAACGCCAAGTCTGGAAGCTTGCCGAAGTCGGGCTTAAGAACATGAACATTGTGCGGCGCGGGCTGGAGGAGGGGCTCGACCTTGAGCCCAGCCGTTGCAAGGCCACCAACGATCCAGTCTATGTGGCCACTTTGTTTGTTTGGTTTGATAGTTTGATAAGCGATACTGTACAACAGCTTGTTAAGCTTCTCGGCATATACACGCAGCGCGGCTCTGATAGTGGCGGTGCGGCTACTGAGAGTAATATTACTAATTTACCGGGCGGTAGCGGCGGGACAGGGCATAAGGAGCATGATCGTTGGTATCTTTTGTCTAACCTTAAATGGAGCATGCTTGAGAACATCACTTCCGCGCGCTTACACAGTGCAGAGCTCAGGGATTTGTTCGTAACCTTTCTTTCCAGCGAGTGTGGAGACCGTTTCGCCGACGTTATTGAGCAGGGGAATTTTTTGGCGGCTGCCAATTCGAAAACGGGCAAACTTCCTTGCACCGTCTTTCGCCAGGGCAACAGTTCGGAAGAAAATTGTGCGGCCGATAAGGTGTATTTCAATCAACAATACGTAAGCCAGAAGCTTTTGGAGGGCGTAGTGCCGGTGCCGAATTCCGCCCGCAATCTCTTGAATAAAGGAGGCGTCGGTTCTTTCGATTGTTTCTTAACCGGGGCAGGCGTTACACCGCCAAGCAGCGGCAGCTATTTCTCCGGCGGACACGACGCCGGAAGTTGTCCTGATGATCCTCAAAGCGGCGCGGCGCGTTATTTCACAAACCGCGACAATGTAGATTGCGCCCGTCTCTTGGATTTAATCATAAATGGTTTTCGCTGGGAGGCCGGGCATGTTTATTATCAAATTGTCAACAATGCGCCCCCCGGAATGAATGAATTCCAAGTTATTTATAATCTTTTCTATGGCTGGAGCATCCGTGATGATTCGGGAAGGCTTCTTAAGTCCGACGATGAGGACCAGGCCAGTCTTAAGAATTGGATGATTGATCTTATTCTTGTCCATCTTGTTAGAAACGAGATGGCCATGGCGCCGAACAAAGTAGATACGCGTTATAGCAGCTCGGCTCAGGCCCAAAAAGGTGTTGAGACTTATTTTGCCAATGTCGGCACCAAGACCAAATACGGCGAAGTTTATACTTGGGCCTTAATGATGCCCTATATTCAGGGAGTGTTGTTGTATCTTTTGGCGATGGGTTATCCCTTTGCCTGTGTTTTGATTGTAGTCCCCGGTTGGCACAAATCTCTCTTCACCTGGATGGCATTTTGGGCTTGGGTTAAACTTTGGGATGTAGGATTTGCTGTTGTCGGTGTTCTGGAGCGTAGTATCTGGGCCATGCTGGGCAATAACAGCAGCGCCTCTAACATAAGCCCTTTGATTTGGATCATGCAGAAATGGGGGAAGGTTGGGGTATGGGCGACCTGTTCGGATCCCGCGGCTTCATCGGATCCAAACGGTTACGATCCGACCGCTGGAGGAACGGCTGATTGCTCGGATATGGACTATAATAGGAATTCCTGCGATGCGGTGCCGTTTGTGCAAGATGCAAATGGCATTACTGCTTTAAAGAGCTTGCAGATCTTCGACCGCGCCCTGCTTTTAGGCGCTAATTTGGATTTCGATCTGGCTAATTCTTATTACATTTACATCATGGCGGCGCTTTACTTTGCCGTGCCGGCCGCCACCGGTCAATTGGTGTTGGGCGCCAAAGCCGGCGCGGCGGGCATGATCAGCAACATAGTCGGCGGTCCGGCGGGAGAAGGCGGCCGCGCCGCCGGGCAGACCTTTACCGCCGAGCTTGGGCGGATGGCGGCCGCCAACCAAGCCACCGTCAGCCAGGAGGGGTATGCCAAGGCTATGCGCGCGCAGGGGATTGCATCCCAGGCCATTCAAGCGGGGAATATGGGGTTGGATAGCGGATTGTATGCCGCAACAGCACAGCAGACTTCGCAAGGGATCGATAACATGAAAGCCAATCTGCAGCGCTCGCAGGATATGCTGCAGAACCACGTTCAGGCTACAGGGGCCGGTTTGAAGGCGGCGTTGTCGCCAGGAGGGTGGAAAGCTGTTGCAGTGCTGTCAGCAGTGAATAGTGGTTCTGGGCTGTATGAAGGTTCTGGGCTGTATAACGCGATGCGACAGCAATATGATGACGATAACAAACCTGTTGAGGAGCAGCCTCAGCCCAGGTCCGCGGCGTCGCCGGGAAGCATGGCTCCAGCCGTGGCTGGAGCAGCGCCGATTGCAGCAGGCGGAGGAGTATCAGGCGCAATTAAATGGATAGGTGGACAATTTCAAGCCGGCATGTATGCGGCAGTTGATGCGGGAGTAGCTCTGGGTAACAACCAGATTGCCAGAGGTTTTAACCAGCAATTCGCTGGCATGCAAGGTCAGCTGGCCGAGCAGGGCATTAGAGCTTTCGAGGGGCATGCCAGGCAAAGTGGTTACGGAGTGGCTGAGAGAAGAATCGGCTCCCAGGCTGAATTTGGAGCGCAAATGGGGGCCTGGCAAGCGCGTAGAGACTTTGCCATGCAAGCGGCGGGCTATATGGGGGCCATGGGAATGGATGCTGGTTTTCTAAACCCGGGTAATAAGCCCACCGACATGACGGGAATGGCCATGTCGGGCATGCTGGGTTCGTCTGTAGCATGGGCTGCTAAGTATGCCAACCCGGGTGACGGCTACAGCGAAAATGTAGACAGGCGGGCGAGCTGGTTAAGGGGCAATTATGGGCAGCAGCTTATAACGGGAGCTTACCAGGATGGAGGTCTTGGTCAGGGATGGAAGGCCTTGTCTACACCCTTACAGGCAGTAACGCCGGTTGAGTTGTATCAGACCTATCAAGGAGAAAATACCCCGATTAATCAAAATCTGGGAATTAATTCTTTTCGCGAGCAGGCAAAACAAGTACCGCCGGCTATGCCCGTTTTTCCAGCGAAAAAGGACTGATGAGGCAGAGCGGCTGATGATTAGGTGAAACTATGACTACAGAAAATATCCATGTGTCGCCGGACTCGCCGGGTTCTGGGCCAACAGGGTCGGGGGTTGATTTAAGCGGCGGAGGAAATCTTCCGCCGCTTAGGCTAAATGTTTTAGAGATACTAAGAATGGCACCGACGGGGGACCCAGCTAAGGAATTGCTAGAGAGAGGAGAACTCGAAAAGTTTGTGTCACGTATGAAAATGTCCTTCGAGTGTTTGCGATTAGACCCTAACGCCGATAGCGTAACTATTGAAAGCCGTTATCAGCAAATGCTTACAGCTAGTGATCCAGAGAGTCTACAGCCTCATCTAAAGGCCACCCTCGGTCCCTCTTATGCGAATGTGCAATCAATATTGCGCGCGGCAGCTGCCGATATTCTGCCTGAAGAGCATAGGGCCGCTCTAAGACATGTGCTTAAATTGATTCGTGGGGCCGCACGTCTGTCAACGGAGTTGTTTTCAGGTGCGGGACTTGAGGTGCCTTCTACATCGGCTGCAGAACCCCAATCGCGCTCAGAAGGCGCGTCAACTACTGAAGGCGCGTCGGTACCTCAAAAGACGCCGGATGCCGGTGCGCAGCCTGGCCAAGCTCAAGCAGCATCTCTTGTCGCACCCCAGACAGGAGTCGGGGTTGTGAAGACAGATCGCCAAAGGCTTAGGCCCTGGGAGCGTCTTAAGGCGTGGTGCATCCACCATTCAAAGAACATAGGGGAGGTGAAATGGGCCTTCGGGCTCGGTGGGCTTGCGGCGGCCGGCATAACGTCTCACCTGATTTGGTATACGGCTGCCAAATTAGCGGTGATGAGCGGTGTTAATGCGCTTATTTTGGGTGTTGCAGTAGTGGGCCCATCGATTGCTGTTTGTGCCGGGCTGTATATAGGTGCCGCCGTATGGAAGAGAGGGGCGGCACAAGTGAAGGCTATTATTCAGCACCGCTTGGCCGGGGTCATTCGCCTTGCCCAGCAAGGATGGGAAGATCCGCAAGGGATAATGAAGCTATTAAAAGAAGGTCGGAATGAGTTTGCTAAAGAGCTTGGTATCTTCGACAGAATGAAAGAGCTCGACGATATTCTTAGAGATCCAAGAAAAGTGCAGTTGACTGCTAAAGCCAAACAACTTCTTGAGGTTGAGCAAACAACGGCAGGGCTTGTGTATGTTAAAGGGACCGACCCTCAGGGGAATAAGATCAAGGTCCCCTTCCGGGAAGAGGACTTAGACACCACCGAAAAGCTGATTCCAGTGTTGGAGGAAAAAGGTGCAATCAAAAAAAGAGGTGATCTGTGGGGGATGTATGAAGTTGTGGGGGACGGAACTGTATTTCAGCCAAGAGACTTGATTGCAGCCCGTGATACGAGCCAGGAATATCGGGCCAAATTGGATCAGATTTTTGCCGACGACAAAGTGCATAGAGTGCAGGGCACATGGGATCCGCTAAAACTTGGATTTCACGATTGGGATTTAAGCGAGCGCTGCAGACAATACTGCACGGCTGTGCTAACTCTTCACGAGTTTTCGGGCCAGTATAAGACCGACAGTAAGCTCACGAAAAGTCAGATTAGAAGCGTTGTACTCGGTGAATTAGCAGGAGTACCCCTGCAAACTTATAAGGATGAGGCTACTGGTTATGTGGTGGGCAATCTTATTCAGCAGGTGTATGTAAGAAAACATGTTTGCTGGGCGGCATTGGAAGGCCTTTTGAATAGGACTTTGCTGAGCGGGAAACCGGGACAGGCTGCTGCGGCCGGAGGTTTTATAGTATTTGCGCCGCTTGTGCTTAACCTTATTCCGGTGTCTATAAGTCCGATAGGAGGAAAGGTGGTTGCTGCAAGTGCTAAATTCATGATGGATAACGGACCGCTTTGGATAGCAATAGGAAGCGTTGCGTTGGGCAGCGTGGTCGGCCTTGGCGCATATGTGCGTCGTCGGCTGAAGCACCGCTCGCGCGATTAAAAGGCATAGGAGCGCCTATTCAGCACAGATTAGGGAGGAGGATATTTTGTCCGGAACAGTGCATCAACCTGATAGTCAACTTACTGCCGGGGCATCAGCGCGGCCATCCGCGGGTGATGCACGCGCGGCACAGTGTGTTCGCCGAGGTACGAGCCAATACGATTCACTACTGTCTTATCTGCGTGATCTTAATAGCGAAGCGTTTGTAGGAAAAACTACTGACCTCACGGCCGTTCATCTTCAAGGGCCCCGAGGTCAGGTTGTTCCGCTTTTTGCTGGACAGGGCGTGTCGGCATTGGAGTACATAGCGCCCCCCGTTCGCGAGGGCGAAACAACCGAGCGCGAGGCTTATTATGAGATGACTGATTATCTGGCGTCTTGGCTTAAATGTTTCCCGGGCCGGCGTATAACCGATCTTAGGATGAGTATTATCAAAGATTCGGTTATGGCGCCTTTTGATGAGACGCTCACCAATCGTTATTTTTTTGTGGTTCGTTTCCACGATAATTGCCCGCAAATGGAATTCATGGATGTAGGACAAGGGATAAGGCAGCAAACTGAGTTCGAAAAACAGGCCGCCCTTATTAGGCAGCAAAACAGGCAAGCCGCCCGCGGGCTTGTATGCAAGACCAATGGAAGGGGCTGGGCGCTGGTTGAGTTCATGTACACACCGCCTGTGGAGGGCGAATTGCCACAGCAAACCCAGAATGGGCAGTATGTCCGGTTTCTACATCTTTGGAACATGGCCTATCCAGGGCGCGTCATCGAAGAGGCCCCGCTTATAGTTTCTTTTGGGCAGAATTTAAATCCTTATAACCGCAGCTACCGCTGTCTTACATTGGTTAGATTTAGGGAAGATCCATTGTTTCACAGTGGAGTCGACCTCGCGCGAGTAGCGCTTGAGGACCGTGCAAATCCGAGACTTCCTACCCATTATGAGCGTCTTTCAAATCGCATGCTGGGGGCCAATCGCCCTGCTGCCGAGGGTTATGTAGCAAGAAACGGATACGGGTACTCGTTGGTCGAATACTGCGGCCCGCCGCCTTTGGATAACGAGGGTGAGCTTGGAGTCCGGCCTCAGCTCTTCGAGATTCTGAAAATCCTGCATGCACTTGACAACCGTTATCCCCAGCGAGAAATATTGCGTTCACATTTTTCGCAGGTCTGGGGGCAATATTTGATTGATCCGCTGAATAGGGACAGACAGCGTTCTCATGCCACCTCTTTCTATACCCTCATTCTAAATGGATTTTATGACCCGACTGTCGACCATACCCAACCGTCAAAGAGCGATAAACCGTACACAGCGCCTGTTTTAAGACCGCCTGTTACAGAGCTTGAGAAGCGTGCCGCCGCCTGGAATGAGGAGAATAAGATAAATGAAGAAGGGGTGATAAATGAATTTGGCGAGGGCTGGGCATCGATCGAGATGATGAGCGCTCCGCTCCAGGGGGGAGAAAGGACGCTGCAGGAACAAAACGAGGAATGGGTCAAAACTTTGGTTCTCTGGCACGACAAATATCCTGACCGCGAGATTCTCGAAAGCCATTTCACGTGGGGGGAAGGCGCATATATGGACGACAAAACTATATCTATATTACGGCGTTTGCTGGTGCGCTTTGTAGATCGCAGATTTGCTGAAAAATGTGCGGCGGGGAAAATCAGCCCGACCCCAGTGGGCCTTGAGGCGCCGGAGACTCACTACCAAAAACTTACCGCTTTGTTACTTGACGAAAACCGCGTAAGCGGCGGATGGCATGGGGTCGAAGATAACCAAGGGCGCGGTTTCGCCTGGGTACAGATGATTGGGCAGCCGCCGGGTTTAGATGGCTTCAAGGGAAAGGGAGTGCGCCAGCAAATGAATATGTTCCTTAGGCTGCTCAATCAGTGGAGTAGGGAATTCCCCGGTCGGCAGATAGAAAAAACTCAGTGCTCTATTACATGGGACTCGCATTTGTTGCCTCAGGGACCGGAGGTATGTTTTGGCTACAATATGCTGATCCATTTTACGAAACGAGGAACAGGGCCAATGGTGTGGCCATGAGGAGTTTTAGTAGCTTAAAAGCATATAGGTGGTAGAATTAGTTTAGGCCGTGAGTTTTATGGAGAATTTCCCCATTGGACATCAGGGAGGTAAGGAACAATGAGTAATAAATTGCTTTTAGCGCAGAGCGTTGCCGAGCCGGGGCAAGAAAGGGCGACAACGCAAGCAACGGCCGGTCTGGTGCTACAGAGCGGGTTATTGCCATCAGCGGACATTGACGCCGACAGGCGGCGCAACGGCCGTCCTGACAGTGTACCTCGTGACGGACAAGAACAGCATGACGTCGCTATAGGGTGTGAAACGAGCCGGGCCCTTGATGCGGAATCGCGGAAGGTTGTTGAAGAACTGCGCACTCAGAAGGACTTCCAACGTTTGACGTCGGTAGAACAAGCAAAGCTCCTGGATGTCTTGTCCTTTTGTCTAGCATGGACAGACGGTGGCAAGGAGTCGGTTAATCAGGCTTTTAGTGCGTTGCTGGCAAGGTCGGTTAACACGGGGGCGGTCCTGCAGCAGACAGATCGAAACGGAAAGAGTGTCATAGATAATTTGCACGCGTTAACCGTCCACCCGCGCGAGCTTCTAGGAGCGGGCTTGGGCGAGCGCAGAGATGAATTGATTTTGTCTTTGGTAAGGGAACTGGCTTGGCCTGACAAGGAAATAGATCAAGGCTCAGCCACAAGTTGTGTGACCACAGTTGGCAATGCCAAGCTTGCCCGTGACTATCCAGCTGAATATGCCCGCTTTATCACGGACTTGGCTACTGCCGGACGCGCCCGCTTAATCGAGCAGGATTTTAATACCGGCCAGGTGCGCTTATCGGAATCTTTGTGGTTTGAATATGACCCAAGGTTTATCTCCGAGAGTTTCCGGCAAGGGCGAAGCATCACGGAAGGAATTTTTCAGGGGGCAGCCGGCGATTTTGTAGGAGCTTTCCCTGAGGGGCTATATAGCAACCAAGCCGAGACCTATTATGAGGCGGTTTTCGGCGTTCCTTTTCTTCGTATTGATGCTCTGGACGAAGACGGGAAGCTCCAGTGCCTGAGCGAACTAAGACGGGTCACTCAAGCTTATGGAGGAGTCAACATGGTTTGTCTCAAATGGGAGGCCGGCGGCGTTCATGGTCATCATGCTATCGAAGTGTTGGATGTGCGGGATGGAGCGGTATATTTCCGCAATCCATGGGGTTCGCACTCAGGGGCCGTTTCACAGCTGGAGTCAGAGGCCGTTGCCGCTGAAAGCGGTATCTACCGCATGTCTGTGGCCGAGTTTAAACAGCGGCTGGATTATGTGATGGTTACAGACAAAAACCAGAGAGCAGCGCTGGGAGTTACTCCTGGCGGCCATTGGGACAGCGGAGCGCGCGTGCAATTTATAGATGACGGCAACTTTAGCCTTTTTTATCAGATGACAAAGAGTCATGTCCTCGAGCGGAAGAAGAAAATTGGGGTACCTGAGCGAGAGGACTAAAAGAAGTGAAGGTTCTTGTCGGGAAAAGCTTTGGCGGCAGGAAATTCGTCTTAAAGTGAAATGGAGCTATTAAATGAGCACTCCAGCTTTAGATCCAAATGATAAAAGACGGTCGGACGAGGGCGGTCCTGCGGCAGCGAGGAAGTTAGAAGGCCTAGAACCTCCCAAGGTGGATCCAGAAGTTGAATGTCAGCGGCGCCGTGCCTTGTTAGGCGAGCTTTCAGCGCTGTGGCAAGAGCTTATTGATTCCGGTTTTGTGTCAGGGAATGAAAGCACAATCCCTTCCCATTTGCTGAGGGCCTTTTTGGCTCACAGGAATCTTGAAGAGGAGCTCGAACTTAGTCAAAGTGATGCCCTTTCTGTGTTGGAGACGGAGCTTAACTTGGCGAAGGAGACATTGCGGCAATGGAATAATGCCGTGCTGGAATGTGAGCTTCCGGTGGCCGGCCAAGAAAAGCTGAGAAGAGATATCATTGCGGAGCAAGAGCGGAAATATCTAGGTGAGGATAGGCAAAATACGCAAGCTGGAGTTCTGCCTCTAGACCCCGACGGCCCTGGCTTTGGTCCCGGCGAAGGCGGCCCGGAGCGGGGAGATGGCTATCCCAGACCAGGCGAAAGCGTTGAGCTTATTGCCGACACGCTTTTTTTGCGTAACGACGCTGAGGTGTTTGTTATGTGTTGGAGACCTCTTGCTCTGACGAGCAGAGGTGCGGAGATAGAGCTTAGAGTAGAAGCCGACAAACTAGAGGGGAGAACGTTTGTCGACTTAAAGCGGGAGATCGCTGAAGGAGCTACCGGGGCCGGAAGCTCTCCTAGCCGCCCTTTGGAGAGTGGTTTTTTTCGCACTCTTCTTAAGTACGGCAAGTTGCAAAAGATTACGAATGTGAAAGCGACGGGCGTAATCCTGCTGGCGCAACACTTTGCCGATAACGTTCAATTCACAAATGTCAGACTGATCGATTCCTTTGTTGAGATTGGAGAGGCGTTAACAAACGAGGTAAGAACCGCCAAGTTAAGTATTTGCCGCCTGGGGCTGGAAAACTCTACTTTGGCGGCGCACTGTACAGACTCTGAGTTTAAGAAGTTAAAGCTCGACAAGAACTCGATTTTACTGGGTGATTTAGGAAACAGCATACTCCGTTCTGATTGCCAAGTTCATGGCTATGCCATAGGGGCAGTGCTTAACCAAGTAATATTCGAGGGGTTTGATAACTTCCAGGATTTTAAGAAGCGTTTCAAGGGGATGAAGTTCTCATGGGATAAAGTCAAGGCGGAAGTATTTTGCCCGGAAGTTGCACGCCATTTAAGCGCGGAGGAACTTAGAACTTGTCAGCGAGATCTGAATCTCTCTATGCCGCCGGAGAAAATAATGACTGCGTTGAGGCAGCTTGGCGAGGGGGTGATTGATTGTGGGAACACTTTTATCGCGGGAGCCTCAAATCAGCCTGACGGGACCCAAACCTTGGGCTCAGTGAACGTGCTGACTTTCCACTTTGGCAGAGACTGCTATGAGTTATTTATTCCTTTTGAGCATGCCACAGAACCGTGTACACTTTACCGAATAGCCTCGCCTTATGGCGGTTTGAATGTCAATTTGCTATCCGGCGGCAATTTGCGTGCCGAGGCAGTTTTTGCCGTCGCCAAGCTCTATTATAGCGCTCCTCCCGGCGGTGACGAGCGCCAAGAACCAAGGCGATCCCCCGTGGCCGATGAGCAGCCCGCTTCGGAACAGCGTCCTGCACCACGAGTGGGCACGCGCCGGCCAGGTTTGTTTGACTTGGATGAGGCATCCGGTGCTGGAGTAGTTGACTAAATAGGGCGGTACATTTTGAGCTCTCTCTAACATTTAATTTTGAGGAATCACGAATCATCTCACGCCTTTTGTAACCTTGCGAAAAGCACGCCTTTTTCCAAGCCGAGGGCTTGTATCTTGTAGCCTCCTAAAGCCCATAACCTTATTAGAAGAATGAGGACAAGGATGTTTCTCTTTTGGACAAGGAGTTTTGGGCCTATGGGCGAACGAAATGGGTTGAATGCGGCACTTGATGCCGGGATGGCCGTCCAAGGACAAGCTTTGCCTTTAATTAATAAGGCCGAAGTGCAAGCACGGGAGGCAAGGAAAGAAGCAGCTCCCGCCTACCCGGCCAGTGAACAAAATCCATTGCCCCAACTTCAGGAGAAAAGTTTATCGGGCGATCGCGCCTCTATTCAGCAAGCCAACCGGGCGCAAAGCGTCTTAAGTCCAAGCCAGGCCTTTGCGGCGCACGAACAAATTGGCTCCCCGGCGGCGGGACGGGATCTTACAGCCCTTAGAACAGAGACCGAGGCCGAGCAGGCTAAGCTTGCCAAGCGTATTAAGCAAGCGGAAAACTTCCGCCGGGGCATTGAAAAAAATATTGCGCGTCTTGAGCAAGAACTTAAAGGAGCGCATTGGTATTATTTGCGTTTCGATCGGGAGGAGGTCAACCAACAGCTTTTGCAGGAAAAGAAACTGCTGGAGGCACAGCTTAAAAGAGAGCAAGAGCTTAAAGAACAGATGGAACGCTCGCAAAAACTTTCCGCGCGCGCGGCAGAGCTTGAAAGAGAGGCTTGCACTTTGGCCGCCGAGGGTAAGAAGGAAGCCGCCTCCGCTGCTTTGGCAAAGGCCGAAGAAAGCTTTGGACAAGCTTTGCAGGCCGTGGGCAATAAAGATTTCTTGAACAAAGAAGCCACTCAGGCTGCCATAAACGCCAACCGGCAGATAACTGAAGAGCAGCTAAAGGTCATCAGCAAGGTTGAGACCGCCGAGAAAATACTGGGCGGCGTTCAATACGCGGCGCTTGAAGTTTTAGGTGTCAACGATTACGAGCGTTCACTACAGGCATTTCGTCAGGGCCGCATCTTAAGCGGGCTTTCGTATGGCGCCCTGGGCTTGACTGCCGTGCTAGGCGGGGGGGCTCTGTCTATAACGCGGCATGGTACCAAGGTGGCCGCAAAGGCTGGGGCCGAGCTTTTGGCTAAAGAAGTGTGTAAGGAGGCGGTCGAGAAGGTTGGCGTCAGGGCGGTGCAAAAGTTGGCATGTGAAACCGGAGAGGCGGTCGCCAAGGAGAGTCTTGAACAGATGGGGAAGGTACTGCCTAAGTATTTGGTGCGGAAGGGCGGTGATAAGGCGTTGGCGCAGGTCACCAGGCGCGGGCTTAAGGAGATTCATAAGATTATCCATGGCAACATGAAGCACGCTGTGGCGGGGCTTGAGAAACAGATTCCGCTTGCCGAAACCTTAGCTGCCAAGCTTCAGTGGATTAGCAGCACTAAGGCTAAGGATCTGGCCGCCAGACTGGTAGAACTGGGTATGGACTCCAAGAAGGCCATGAAGTCGGCCAAGGCCATGCAAAAGTGCTTAAAGGCCGGCGGCGGCCTGGAAAAAGCCGTGATAAAGGGCTTCGAAAAAGGGTTGGAAAAGGAACTGCGCACGGTCCTTAAGCAGAGTGTGCTTGAAGGTTTTGAGAGAACGTTCTATAGGGGCCTTGACGATTTGGCAAAGAAATTCGGTCTTGATGAAGCTTCGCATAAGCTTATGCAGAAAGTCGGCAAAGAGGCAGCTGAAGAGGGCTTTGAGGCCGGCTTAAAAGCCCTTGTTAAGAAAGCGGTTAAAGAAGGCTTCAAAAAATTTAAGAAGACATCTTCTGTGCCAAATTCCAGTCTTGATTTGTCGGGGGCTCAGTCAGAAGAAACCGCCGGAGCGATAAAACGGGCGCCCGAGGTTGAGCCGCTTAAAGCGACGTCTATGGAAGCTAAAACGGAGGCCTTGGATGGTGTGCAGTTTAAGGCTCTTTCTGCGCCTCAGCAGACTCAAGTCCTATCAGTGGTGGAAGAAATCAGCGGAAGGCAAGTTAGGCGCACTTATAGATTAATCGGGCAAGAGCGCCGGTTGTTAAGCAGCGAGATAATTGAATCTGTCAGCCAGGCCGCCGGCCAAGGCAAGCGAAACAAAGCAGCCTAGGAGCGGCTGCATAAAAATGGAGTTGCAATCGCCATTTTGTGTGTAATAATGGCAACATGTACTCCAGAATTATAAGTTATCCAAAAAACAAAAGTTTTTTTCTGTTCGGCCCACGCTCCACCGGCAAGTCTTGCTGGGTAAGGGCTCAGTTTAAAGCCGCGGCCTATGTGGACCTGCTTGAAGCCGAAGTTTGTAACCGGCTGCTTCCCAACCCGCAAAGGCTTGGGGAGTTTATTGGGGATAGAGAGCTTGTTGTAATTGATGAGGTGCAGAAGATTCCAAGTCTTTTAGACGAAGTTCACCGGCTGATTGAACTCAAGCGCTTGATTTTCGTGCTGACCGGGTCGAACAGAAAAAAACTTTTGTTTTTTGGATAACTTATAATTCTGGAGTACATGTTGC
>Ga0209101_1000171_pt1 | contig 55485 bp, 57 predicted proteins | sample ConPoolayeCmetaG_FD_185481 | JGI IMG/M metagenome (GOLD analysis project Ga0209101, IMG submission 185481) | Hot spring microbial mat communities from California, USA to study Microbial Dark Matter (Phase II) - Cone Pool mat layer C metaG... ... | reverse complement strand
TGACGTGTTCGGGATCGTCGAGGCAGATCACCGCCTCGCCGGGGCGATAGACGTAGACCTTCCGTTCCACCGGGTCGATGAGCCAGCCCAGCCTGGCCCCGTTGTTGATGTATTCCCGCAGCTTCGCGTGCAACACGGGAAGCCGATCGGCCGGAGAGCGGATTTCGCCCACAAAGTCCGGGCACAAGGGTGGGAACCGCTCTCGCTCCGCTTGAGTCAAGGCTTCCCAACGCTCACGACGCACCCAGGCCAGGTCGGGAGACCGCTCGGCGCCGTTGGGAAGAACAAAGCCCGTGGAAGAATCGAAGGCAACGCCGGTTCCGTCGGTCATGGCCCAGTCGGTGAGACGAGCAATGGCCAGGGCATTCCGCCTTCCCGACTCTCCTCCCGTCGGCGGCATGATGATGATCTCCCCGTCGCTGGTGCGCTCGATCCGCAGCTCGGGATTCGCCTGGCAGAAGGCGAAGAACTCGTCCTCGGTCATCGCCCTTTGCAGGGGACCCAATTGAACGACGAGCGGGCGATAGTCCGTCGGCTGGATGTCGAGGGCGTGCAACATGCTTGCCATGGCATTTGGGCCCCATCACGAGAACAGTTGTCGCACGTCGAGGGTGAAACCGGGCAGCACCGGGTCGCCGCTGACGTGTTCGGGATCGTCGAGGCAGATCACCGCCTCGCCGGGGCGATAGACGTAGACCTTCCGTTCCACCGGGTCGATGAGCCAGCCCAGCCTGGCCCCGTTGTCGATGTATTCCCGCAGCTTCGCGTGCAACACGGGAAGCCGATCGGCCGGGGAGCGGATCTCGCCCACAAAGTCCGGGCACAAGGGTGGGAACCGCTCTCGCTCCGCTTGAGTCAAGGCTTCCCAACGCTCACGACGCACCCAGGCCAGGTCGGGCGATCGCTCGGCGCCATTGGGAAGAACAAAGCCCGTGGAGGGGCCAAACGGTATTCCCGTGCCGTCTTTCTTCGCCCAGTTCAGCAACGCGCCCGCCGCCTCGAGTTCCCTTCTTCCCGACTCTCCTCCCGTCGGCGGCATGATGATGATCTCCCCGTCGCTGGTGCGCTCGATCCGCAGCTCTGGATTGGCCTGGCAAAAGGCGAAGAACTCGTCCTCGGTCATCGCCCTTTGCAGGGGGCCCAACTGGACGACGAGCGGGCGATAGTCCGTCGGCTGGATATCGAGGGCGTGCAACATGCTTGCCATGGCATTCCCGCGGGGCGAAATTTGCGGCAGTCCGCCGCGGGTCAATGGGAATTCTGAAACAAAACGGCGTCGGGCCGTCCTGCCCAGAAGCGAGCGGGCACGATGCCCACCCGTCAGGCGCGGCGTGGCTTCAAACCAACCCCCTAAACTACTCTATCGCGCCCTGGACCGTATGAACAAGTGGCAACTCGACGCGAACGCAAGTGCCTTGGCCTGGGGCCGCCTCGATCTTCAGTTGCCCGCCGAGGAGCCGAACTCGATCGCGGATTTCCTTGAGACCAAAATGCCCGGCCTCGGCCGCCTCGGGACGGAAGCCCACGCCGTTGTCGCGTGCCACCAGCCGCACGACACCCCCGTCGCAGCCAAGCTCCAGCGAGGCATGTCTCGCACGGCTGTGGCGACGGATGTTGGCGAGCAATTCCTGGGCGATGCGGAAGAGGGCGTTTTCGAGGGGGCGGGCGAGGCGGGGAAAATCGTCCGCGGCGATGAACACGACCTCCGGGCCGTCGTCTCGCCGATTCAACTGCACCAAGTGCTCGATGGCGGGCAGGACGCCGAATTCGTCGAGAACGGTCGGGCGCAGCCCGCTGACCAACCGCCGCGAATCCTCGATGCTCTCACGGACGATGCGCACGCCCGTTTGGAATGCCTCCCGTGCCCCCTCGCGCCATCCCTCCGCGGATTCGGCCGACCACTCGAGCATCATCAGCGCGCCGGCGAGCTGCTGCGCGATCCGGTCGTGAAGATTCAGAGCGATTGCTTCCCGGTCCCTTTCCAGCGCGTCGAGCATGTGGCGGAGGTGCTCTTGCTCTTTGCGCAACGCCTCCTCGGCCCGGCGGCGTTCGGTGATATCCGCGCAGACGATCATCGCGCAGAGGAGCAGTTCGGCGTCAACGATCGGCACGAGCCGGCATTCCCACCATAGGTCGAACACGTCGACCACTTCAACGCGTACCGGATCACGCTTTGTGAAGACCTCGCGGAGCGCCTGGCGGGCCACGTCTTGATAATCGGGGCGAAGGAATCCGAATCCCGTGCTGCCAATCAGTTGCTCGACCGTCGCGCCGGGGACGCTCCGATTCGCGAAAAGGATCTTGGCCCGCTGGTCGACCACCACAACCAGGTCGGGAATGTTGGCCATCAGGTTGCGAAGCATGGTCTCCGACTCGCGCAAGGCGCGTTCCACGGCCCTGCGTTCGGAGATGTCGCGAGCCGCGCCCACCGCCCCTGCCAGACGCCCTGCCTCGTCGCGCAGGAACGTCACGCTGATCTCGCACCAACGCGAAACGCCCTGCCGGGTAAGTACCTCCAGGGTTACAAGTCGTCGGTTCGGGCCGTCGTCCGCTGGGACCCTCCCAGCAAGCTCATCCGCCAGAATCAGCACGGCCTCGGCATACGACTCGGGAGTCAGAATCTCCTTGATGCCAAGACGCATCGCATCTTCGACGTGGTAGCCCAGCAGGCGTTCCACCGCCGGGCTGATGAACGTGAAGCGCCAGTGCTCGGCGGCTTTTCGCGCCCAAGCAACGGCTTCGGCCCGATTCCTCGTGCATCGGGGGCAGGGAAAACCGTCTAGACGCGCGGTCCAAATAACATCCGTGCTGTGCTCGACGACGAGGCGATAGAGATGCTCGGGCGAGGTATCATCCGCCTGACGGGATGCGGTCGCCCCGCCGTTGAAGACTCCGTGCGGCGCCCCTGGGGAATAAGACATTGGAGAAGGTGGGGAATCCCGCCCAAGAAAACGAACCAAAACGCGCCTTCCACCAGCGAATCCCCATTAAATTAGTCCTGGCCGACCCATACGTCAACAGGTCGGACCCTGACTTATCCCCAGTTTTGGATAGCTGCGCATGAAGACTGAGAGTCCCTTGAAAGTCGTTTTGGGGCATAAAGTAATAACTCGTAAGATGCGTGCGTCATGCGCGTGTTGTTCAGTAGTATACCCAATCAGTCGTTGTTTTCCGAAAAACTCTGGCACGCCGCCTGGGTTGTCCAGTGTGCGACTTTTCGCTTGCGACAGCAGGCCGCATTGGGGAGCGTGACAAAGCAACTTGGCCGATGGGGATTACGGGGCGAGGGCATCTTGCCCGCATTGGTCACGGCGGGCGGGACGCCCGCGCTCCATGATTTGCGGGCGGGATGCCTGCGCTCCATGATTTGCGGTCGGGATGCCTGCGCTCCATGATTTGCGGTCGGGATGCCTGCGCTCCTTGATTTGCGGGCGAAACGCCCGCGCTCCATGATTTGCGGCTGGCGACAGGATTGACCGCCGTCGCCGCGATTCGCATACTGGGGAATGAGGAGCATCCGATGGACGCCAGCCAGGCCTTCGAGCGGCAACTCGAGACGTTTCGCGCGGATTTCGCGGCCTTGCGCCAAGAGATCGGCCGGCGCGTGGTTGGTCTTGACAAGGCGATCCAGGCGGTTCTGACAGCTCTGGTCGTGGGAGGGCACGTGTTGATCGAAGGCCCGCCAGGAACGGGAAAAACGCTCCTGGTCCGCTCGCTGGCCGACGCCCTCGACTTGACGTTTCAACGGGTGCAATGCACGGTCGATCTCATGCCCGCGGACATCATCGGCACGTATGTGGTGATGGAAACCCCGCAAGGTCGAAGGATGTTCGAGTTCCACAAGGGACCCCTCTTTGCCAATCTCGTACTGGCCGATCACCTCAACCGCGCTCCGCCGAAGACGCAGTCCGCGTTGATCCAAGCCATGGAGGAAGAGGCGGTCACCGTGGGCACGGAATCGTTCCCGCTTCCGAGACCGTATCTGGTTGTGGCGACGCAAGACCCCTTGGAAAGCGAAGGGACCTATCCCTTGCCCGACGCGGAACTGGATCGCTTCCTTTTCAAGATCATGGCGCCGCCGGCCGGGCCCGACCAAATCGACGCCATCCTCCGCCTCGCGGCGGGTGGCGGCGCAGCGCCCCCGCGGCGCGTGGTCGATGCGGCGCGCGTTCTCGCCATGGGCGAATTGGTCCGAGGCGTGGCGTTTTCCGACGACGCCCGCCGCGCGACGGTTGCGATCGTGGCGGCGACCCAGCCGCAATCCGACCTGGCCACTCCGCTGGTGCGTCGTTATGTCCGCGGCGGCGGCGGGCCCCGAGGGGCCTTGGCGCTGGCGCTGGCCGCGAAGGTCCAGGCAGCGCTCGCCGGCCGCTGTAAGGTTTTGGTCGAAGATGTGTTTCCCTGGGCGCTGCCCGCGTTGGTCCATCGACTCGTCCTCCATTACGATGCCGCGGCCGACGGCGTCTCGGCGGATGCCATTCTTGCTGAAGTGCTGCGGAAATTCGCCCCCCAATGACGTTTCTCGACGGGAATGCGTTGAAGCAACTCGAGGCCATCGCGCGATCCGCCCGATGGAGCGTGGTCAGCCCGAAACGCGCGCCGCGGCGAGGGATCGTGACCACCGAGCGCTGGCCGCGGCATTGCGCCTATGCCCCGGGCGACGACTACCGCCAGATCGATTGGAATGCTTGCGCCCGGCACGATGAGCTGTGGTTTCGGCCGGTGGCGCCGCTGGACGATCGGCCCTGGTACCTCCTGATCGACTGTTCCCGGAGCATGACGACAGGCAGTCCCTCGAAATGGGACAGGGCGGTGCGGATCGCGGCCGGGTTGGGAGCCGCGGCCCTGGGACGCCTCGATCGCGTCGGCGCGCTGGGGTTTGCCGACGGGGTGATGGCCGTGTTTCCGCCACGGCGTGGGCCGGCCCTCTGCCTCAAGTTGGCAAAATTCCTCGACCAGCTCCAGCCGGAGGGAAGACGTGCCGACCTGGCCGCGGCGTCCGCAAGACTCGCGGCGTGGGGGCCGCCAGCTCGGACCGTCGTGATCAGCGACTTCCTCGCTCCCGATGGCTATTGCCGCGGGCTTGACACCCTGCGACGTCTCGGTCATGCCGTTTGTGCGATTCACCTCTGCCATCACGAAGACGCTCAGCCGAACCTACGAGGCGCCGCGGCGCTTTGCGACATCGAAACCGGCGACCGATTGGCGACCGTTCTCGACCAGCGCGACCTGGCGGCCTACCGAGCAACCTTCGATGCGTTCTGCCAAAGCGTGCGATCCTTTTGCGAGAGGCAGGGGATCGCGTACCATCGGTGCTGGGAAGACGTGCCCTGGCAGGAAACTGTCTTCGCGGCCACGGGGCTGGGGGTGAAGTAGCCATCAACAAGTTCACGGGAGAAAACATGGGCGATCCAGAGTTCTGCGAAAGCAAGTGTCCGATTTGCACGCGGGCCCGAGCGGGGAATCGCCTCGCGCGATTCCTTCAGCGAATCGAGTTGCTGTTGACGTTCGGTGGTTGTCCGCACGGACGGGCGAGGCAGCGAAAATATGGAGTCCGACCGGATCAACCCATCCCGCAAGCGGATGCCCAAGCCAGTGTCGCGGTTGGCGGGAACTAGCCCGGCCATACCGCGGAGTGCCCGAAGGACCGATCGCGATTTGACGACAACTGAAATAAAGGAAACGACCGTTTTGCCGAAATGAAAGGGCCACGCTGAAATAGTTGGCGGCGCTAATATCGATGGCCACGTCAAGTCAGACGACCACGCTGCGCCGTGGCCTGATTCACCGTCGCCGAAGCGCGCTCGATCCATGGGAAAGCAGGTTTTTCCGCTCCCAGGCCACTTGTCGGGAAATCGCGCAAGCGTGTACCGTGTGGAGGGGGGACGACATATTCCTTGTTTGCCTGGTTGAAATGGGTGGCTCGCGGCGCGAGTCGCCTTTGACTTAAGCCGACTGTTTTCTTTCCAACGCCATGAAGTCTCTTGCCGCGATCCTGGTTCAGCAAAGGTCGCCATTGGTGCTCGAAGAGATCGAGATCCCACGTTTGTCCTGGGGGCAAGTCCTGGTCAAAGTGCTTTCGAGCGGGATTTGCGGTTCCCAGTTGGGCGAAATCGACGGGGTGAAGGGACCGGACCGGTTCCTGCCGCACTTGCTCGGGCACGAGGGGACGGGCATCGTGCTTGAATGTGGCGAGGGGGTCTCGAGCGTCCGACGCGGCGACAAGGTCGTGTTGCACTGGCGCAAGGGATCTGGGCTGGAATCGGCCACGCCGACCTACGATTCCCCCATCGGCCCGATCCGCGCCGGCTGGGTCACGACATTCAATGAGTACGCCGTTGTTTCGGAAAACCGCTTGACCACCATCGACGCGGATCTCGACCCGGATTCCGCGTCGCTTTTGGGGTGCGCCGTGACCACCGGCTTCGGCGTGGTCAATAACGATGCTCAACTGAAGATCGGGCAGTCGGTCGTCGTTTTCGGCGTGGGCGGCGTTGGTTTGAGCGTGGTCCAAGGCGCGGCCATGGTCTCGGCCTATCCGATCATCGCCGTCGACCAGCATGACAACCGGCTGGCCCTGGCCCGGCGTCTCGGCGCGACCCATGCCGTCAACGCGGCCCAGATGGACCCCGAGGCCGCGGTTTTCCAGATCGTCGGCCACGAGGGCGTGGACGCGGCGGTGGAGACGACCGGACACGTGAAGCTGATCGAGATGGCCTATCGAGTAACGGGATCAAGGGGACGGACGGTGCTGGTGGGCGTGCCGGCCAAGGGGAGCGAGGCGGCGTTCCATACGTTGCCCTTGCACTTCGAGAAACGGCTCGTCGGCTCGCACGGCGGCCAATGCCGGCCCGAGATTGACATCCCCAACTACGTCCGCCTGGCCAAGGCGGGGAAGCTCGACCTGGCTTCCGTGATTGGAAAACGTTATCCGCTGACCGACATCAACCAGGCGATCGAGGACATGCGCAGCGGCGCGATCGCCGGTCGGGCGATCATCCAGTTGACCGATGCTAGCCCCTAAGGAGACGCACGTCCGATGGCAACGACCCGCGAACCGCAGTATCAGCGATGCCTTGACGTGCTTTGCGAGCATGGCCGGACCAGCCTTGGCCTGATGACCAACCAGGTGTGGCACGACGATCCCAGGCGTCTGGCGTTTGTGCTGGCGCGATATAAGTTCGTGGCGAAGATGTTCAGCGGCATGGGCCGGGTGCTGGAGATCGGCTGTGCCGACGCCTTCGGCACGCGGCTGGTGGTCCAAGAGGTGGGCGCTGTCACCGCGATCGATTTCGATCCCCTGTTTGTCCAGGACGCCAACGAACGCATGGACCCTCGCTGGCGTTTCGAGTGCAAGGTCCACGACATCCTGCAAGGGCCGGTCGAGGGACGCTTCGATGGGGCCTACGCGCTGGATGTTCTCGAACACATCCCTGCCGCCGCGGAAGAGACGTTCATGACCAACGCGGCCCGTTCGCTCGCGGACCAGGGGGTGTTGATCCTCGGCACGCCCTCGCTGGAGTCCCAGGTTTACGCATCTCCGCCAAGCCGGGCGGGTCACGTGAACTGCAAAAACGCGGCCGGGCTGAAACAACTGGCCCAGCGTTTCTTTCACAACGTCTTCGTGTTCTCGATGAACGACGAGGTCGTGCATACCGGGTTCTATCCGATGGCCCATTACCTGATCGCCCTTTGCGTCGGGAAGAAGTCTCCGTGACCGTTTCGTCCACTTCCAGCACGAGCCTGGTCGTTGGCGCTGGCGGGATGATCGGGCGGGCGTTGGCCGAGCATCTCGAACGGCAAGGCCGTCGGGTGGTGCGCACGACCCGGTCGCCAGAACCCAACGCCTTGACGTTGGACCTCTCGAAGGACGTTTCGGCGTGGACGCCTCCTTGTGACGTGGCGACGGCCTATCTTTGTGCCGCGGTGGTGTCGCTGGATCAGTGCCGCAAGGACCCGGCGGCCGCCTTCGCCGTCAACGTGACGGGAACGGTAAGCCTTGCCCGCTCGCTGCTTCAACGCGGCGCGCACGTGGTCTTCCTTTCCACCAACCTCGTGTTCGACGGCTCGTTGGCGCGGCCGCGGTCCGATGCGCCCGTCGCTCCCCGAACCGAATACGGCAGACAGAAAGCGGAGGCCGAGCGGCAATTGATGGCCCTCTCGGATCGGGTAAGCATCGTGAGGCTTTCCAAGGTGCTGGGGCCGCGCACCCCGCTCTTGTCGCGATGGGCGGAGGATTTGCGGCGGGGCCGGACGATCCATCCCTTTTCGGACATGCCCGTCGCGCCCGTGCCGCTGGATTTCGTGGTCGAAGTGCTTTTCCGCGTCGGGCAGAAGCGGTTAGGCGGCATCGTGCAGGTTTCGGGCGAGGAAGAGGTGAGCTACGAGGCGGTTGCCCGCCGCATCGCCCAACGCCTTGGAGCACCTCAGCGCCTCGTCGTTCCGATTCCTGCCGCGGCGTCTGGCCTGAATCTGGAGCACGTGCCGCGCCACGCGGCGCTCGACGTCACACGGCTCGAAAGCGAGTTGGGCATGACGCCGCCGGACGTTTGGGCAACGATCGACGGAGGCTTCGCATGAACGACGCCATGAGGCGACGCCCCAGCCCGCTCAAGGCAGCGGTGTTTTTGGATCGCGACGGCGTGCTGGTCGAGGATCGGGGGCTGCTGGTGGATCCCGCCGAGTTCCGAATCATGCCGGGGGTTCCCGCCGCGCTCGAACGACTCAGGCAAGCCGGGTTCCGTCTGATCGCGGTGAGCAATCAGTCGGTAGTCGCCCGTGGAATGCTCTCCGCCGAGGGTGTTGAGGCCCTTCACTCCCACTTGCTGCGGCTGCTGGAACAAGCGGGGGCGCCGCGGCTGGACGCGATTTACTTTTGTCCCCATCATCCCGAGGCCGACTTGGCGGAGTATCGCGCGGTTTGCGATTGCCGCAAGCCGCGACCGGGGATGCTTTTGCGGGCAGCCGAGGAGCACGGCTTGGACTTGGCGGCCAGCTTCATGGTCGGCGACCGGATGACGGACATCGCGGCGGGATCGGCCGCCGGATGCCGCACGATTCTCCTTCAACGACCGGGAACCGAGCCGCCACCTCCCACAGCCCCCGCGCCACCCGAGGGATGGCCCCGGCCCGACCATGTCTGTGCCGACCTTCTCGCGGCGGTCGAGTGGATCCTGGCAGCGCGGCCCGCGAATTGCCAATGCGGGAATCTCTCGCCCCAGCCCTGAACGACTGTCCTGCCCAACTTTGCGCCAACGGAGGTTGTACCCCGCCGGGGGCACACTCGCGTCTTGCTTGCCCCCGGCCAGCGCGTTAGTCTTGCCATCGAGACGTGGACCACGACGCGATGACTCGCCGGAGTTTTCCCTCCGGCTGGACCTCAACGACGAGGGGGGTGGATCATGCCTGAAGCAGAAGAACGGTTCACGGTCGGGTGTCCCAAGTGCGGCAAGCGCTACGTGCTTACCTCCTCGGCGATCGGCAAGAAGGCCACCTGCAAGTGCGGGCGGTCGTTTATCGTCGAGAAGCCGCCCGAGGATGAAGACGACGAGGACGACGGCGTCTACGACGTGGCGCCGCAATGACGGCATCCGTGGGTTGGCTTTGCGAACCAACGGCATGGTGACAGAGACAAACCGCTCACATCGACCGAGAAGATTGAAGCGGTCGGCTGGGAGTGTTCACTCAACAAGGCAGCGGCCAAGCGTCCATCGATGCCGACGCGCCAAAGATGGCCATCGTTGAACGCAGTCATCAGGTCCCACCGCGGGATAACCTTGAGAGGAACCTAACCGCTCATGGGCCGAAGGGAACCAGGTGGCAAGAGTAGGGATTTCTTTCGCGTCGGCGGAAAAAGCCTCTTTGCGAGATGGAAAACGGTTGCCGCCGAGTTGGCAAAAAGACTCTCCAGGGTTTCAAGTGTTCCCAACCCCCGACCGCCTGCAATGGGCGATCCATTGCCTCTAGGTGTTTCATGACTCTCAGGAGAACGGAAGCGATGAGCCGTGTTCCCGCCTTCGGCTTGGAGAACGACCGCGCGGAATCCCGTTGGGCCGAGGCCGACTTCCCGCCGCGGGAAAGGCTTCGCCAAACACAGGACGAGCGGTTGCGCCACATGGTGCGGATCGCCGTCGACAACGTGCCGTTGTATCGCGAACGATTCCGCGCCCGCGGCATTTCAGCGGATGACGTGCGCGGCATCGACGACCTGGCCAGGTTGCCGTTCATCACCAAGGAGGACTTGCGCGACGCCTATCCGTTCGGTTTGTTCGCGGTGCCGATGGACGAGGTGGTCCGCCTGCACGCCTCCAGCGGCACGACCGGCCGGCAGGTGCTCGTGCCCTACACTCGGGCCGATCTCGCCGCGTGGACCGAGGCGATGGTCCGCACGCTGAGGCTTTGCGGCGTCGGTCCGGCCGACGTGGTTCAAAACGCCTACGGCTACGGTCTTTTCACGGGCGGCCTGGGCGTCCACTACGCCGCCGAGGCCCTCGGCGCCGCGGTCATTCCCCTTTCCGGCGGCAACGTGGAACGCCAGATCGCCGTGATGCGCGACTTCGGCTCGACGGTGATCTGTTCCACGCCGAGTTTCTTTTTGCAAGTGATCGATCGGGCCGAGGAAATGGGCGTGAATCTGCGCGGGCTGAGGCTTCGCGTCGGCGTGTTCGGGGCCGAGCCGTGGTCGGAAGAGATGCGCCAGCGGATCCAGCAGGCCGCCGGGATCGAGGCCTTCGACATCTACGGCCTGGCGGAGATCGTCGGACCGGGCGTGGCCGCGGAATGCTCGGCCCACCAGGGGTTGCACGTGCTGGAAGACCTGTTCTTTCCCGAGGTCATTGACCCAGCGTCCGGACGGCCGCTTCCGGACGGCGAAGAGGGCGAACTGGTGCTCACCACGCTGTCGAAGCAGGCCATGCCCATGCTGCGTTATCGGACGGGCGACATCACGGCGCTGGAGGCGGGCGATTGTCCCTGCGGACGCACGCTGCGGCGGATACGGCGCGTATCGCACCGGAGCGACGATCTGTTCATCGTCCGCGGCGTGAACGTCTATCCCGCCCAAATCGAATCGGCCCTGCTGGCCGTCAAGGGAACGCTTCCCCATTATCAGATCGTGCTCACCGAGGAGGACGGTCGGGAGCGCGCCGAGGTTCGGATCGAGGTGACGCCCGACATGTTCAGCGACCGGATCGGCGTGCTCGAAGAACTGCAAGACAAGCTGACGCGCAAGGTGGCCCAGGCCGTTGGCGTGCATCTCGACGTGCGCCTGGTCGAACCCCGCTCGCTGGCTCGAAGCGAGGGCAAGGCCCGCCGCGTCCTCGACCAACGAAACCGGACCAACCTGTCCGGAGGCTCCGTTCCATGAAGTTCCCTCAGCTTTCCGTGTTCATCGAAAACCGGCCCGGACACTTGATCGTTCCCTGCCGTCTTTTGGCGGCGGCGGGCATCAACATCGTCGCCCTCTCGCTTGCCGAAACGCAGAAGTACGGCATCCTCCGCCTGATCGTGCGCGATTGGCAAAAAGCCAAGGAGGTGCTCGAGGCCAACGGCTTTCGCGTTAGTGTGACGGAGGTGCTGGCGGTTCAGGTCCAGGACCGTCCTGGCGGGCTGGTGGCGGTGCTTGAGCCGATCGTGGCCGCGGGCCTGAATGTCGAATACATGTACGCCTTCGCCACGAAAAGAGGCGACGAGGCGGTGCTGGTCTTCCGCTTCGAAGACCCCGACGCGGCCTTGCAGGCCCTGAAAGGCTCCACGGTGCCTTTTGTCGACACCGTCGACCTGTTCAGCCGCTCGGATCGGACGTGAGCGTGGCCGTCCCCGCAACGCCGTCAACCCCGCGTCGCGGCTTCCTTTTGCCAGTCGCGGTAGGCGTAGCTCCGCAATTTATTGGCCTCCGGGTCGTTGATGAACTCTTCCTTGACCGCGTCCCACCTCAGCTTCCGGCCCAAAAGGATCGACAGGTAGCCCATGTGAAGACTCAGGTGGAGCATGTGCATGGTTTCGGCCGTGTAGGTGGTGGGCTTTCGCGACTTGACGCAGTCGAGAAAGTTCCGTTGTTCGCCGGGTGGCATGGGCCAGTGCTTGGAAGTCTCGGGGGTGTACTTGGCGTGGAGGATCTTTTCGTCGCTGGCCTGGAGGCGGTCTCGCCACGCGGCGTTGCCCACCCAGCCCTTGCTGCCGATCAGCCGGATGCCGGTCCCGCCTGACTTCACGTGGACCTCGACGCCGTTGGAATAGCGGAAGGTGACATCGAACTTGATGATGACGTTGGTCAGCGAGTTGTTGGGTATCTCGCCCGTCCCTTCGGCCTCCAAGGCACAAACTTCTGGCGCGTTGACGGCGAGTTGGGCCGTGTCGAACTGGTGCGAGCCCCAATCCAACAATGGGCCGGTGCCAAAGTTCTTCACCATCCGCCAATTGTTGCCGGCCACGAGGATCGGCCGATACCCAAGGAACTCCGCCGGACCGACGAAAAGATTGTAGTCCAGGTCCTTGGGGACGGGCGCTTCGGCCTGATTGGGCAAGACGACGCCTTCTGGCAGTTGGACTTCGACTCGCTGGAGATCGCCAATGGCCCCGTTGCGGACCCATTCGACCATTTTGTGGTAGTGCGGGACCGAGCGGTCCTCCAAGCCAATCTGAAAGACGGCCTTGCGCTGGTTCACCAGATCCACCAAAGCCCGCCCTTCGGCGATGGTCTTGGTGGGCTTTTCGCAGAAGACGTCCTTGCCGGCCTCCAGGGCCATCAGCGACATCGGCACGTGCCAATGGTCGGGCGTGGAGATCACGACGGCGTCAATGGCTGGGTCGTCGATGATCTTGCGGAAGTCGGTATGGCTCTTGCAATCGGCATTGTTGTAGCGCTGGCGCACCATTTTCTGCGCGGCCTCGCTGCGGCTGCGGAAGACATCGCAGACCGCCAAAACCTGGGCGTCGTCCTGGGCCAGAAAATTGGTGAGGTTGTTGTGCGTGCCCTGGCTGCCCATCCCGATGAAACCGAGGGTAATCCTCTTCGATGGCGCGAGTGCGCCGAAAAGACGGGCTGGCATCACCAACGGCGCCGCCGCGGTCCCCATCGCCGCCTTCACGAACGCCCGACGGGGAATCTTCCAAGAGGGTTTCGTCTTCATCGCCGCGATCTCCCTGATTCGATGGTGCAAACGCTTCCGCCAATAGCACTATCAGAATCACCCAGCCCAAGCAAGGGCCCGAAGGAGACGCCAAACCGCCGACCGAACTGGCTCAGGCCGTTGTCACCCCCGCTTTGGGCAGCCAAGACGTTGGCGAACAGGGATTCCTGAAAATGACCCGGTCAAAGGAATGACGCGCAGCTCAGTCGAAGCAGAAACACTCAAGCACGTCGCATTGGTGGACCGCGCACACGGCCCCGTGACCAACGAAAGCCGATGGGGCGTCGATCGGCGCGCCAGAGATCTCGTTTCCCGGGGATCCCTCCCCGAGAGGAGCACGGTCTTTCTCGGTTTGATCCGGGCCGGACGGCATCGGGGACCTTGAAATAGCCGGGCGGAGATCGGCCAGGTCATGCGGGCCCTCAACAAAATGGAATGGCGGCCCTCCGCTTTCGGCAGCGTGGCTTGCACCAGCGTCGGTTGCTTCCGCGGAGGGAGCAAGGCGCAAAGGTTTGCCGATCACCTTGGCGGCGCCCGGCACGGGATCGAACGTCGCCCAGGTGCGTTGCAGTCCCGCCTCGATGGCTGGCACGAAATGGGCGTCGAGCAGCGGAATGCGCTCCGAACTGGACCTCGCGTAGAATTCGATCGCCTCTTTCCAAGCGGCGTGGCGACAAGGCTCGGTCCAACCCGACGCCGGTTGATGCCGCCTCAAAATACTCAATGCCTTGTACCGCAAACCATGCACCGAATCGGCCTGGACCAGGGCCTGAAGCTTGGCAACGCCCCGCGCTCGCGCCAAGGGGACGCCACTGGAGTACGGGCGTAACGAGTCGGGGGGAAGGACCCAAACGTCGGGCGAGACGCTCGCCCGATACGCGTTCTCCGCGGCGGTCCATGCGTGGCTCCGTGACGCCTCGGAATCGTCGGGCACAAGCGTGACGCGCCGCACGCCCAACTCGGCGAGCCGCCGCCAGCGGAGCGGCGTCATGTCGCTCGCCGGCCCGACAATGGCGGCGCACGTGGTCCAGCCCAGGCTTTGCAAGACCAGCGCGTCGAACAGCCTCTCGAAAACCAGCAGATTTTCCACGCCCGACGCGCTCGCATTGCCCGCGAATGCCGCGTCCAAACCCACCAACGGCGACAAGTCTTTCCAGGTTCCCTTGAACAAGAACTTGGGGGAGCGGTCGCGGGGGTCGCGGGCCCAAAAACTCAAAATGCAGCCGAAACGATCGCGGATCGGACCGATCAATCGTCCTGCCAGCCGGGTGTCGTCCAACAGCGACGAGGCGTCGATTTCTTGTGCCGAATAGCCAGCCTCCCCCAGTTCTCGACGCATTTCCGATAACTCACCCACCACGCCCAGCCCAAGACCGCCGATACGGTCGGGGTCGAACCCGTTTCTGGTCAACAGAGCCAACAGCGGCCGGCGAACCGAGGCTTTCGCGTCCTCGAGCCGCCGTTGGGCGAGCACCAAGAACGTCTCTAAGAGGCTTGCGACGCGTTCGTGGACCAAAAGCTCGTGTTCCGTTTCTAGGGTAATTTCTGGCACATCCTCTGGGGGGATTCCCGCCAGCTCCCTTAACTTTTCAAGGCACGCGGCGATTTGACCTGTCCCTGGCTGGGGGAATTCCCCTCCATTGATGTAGGCCAAGACCGATTGGCCGGCACGGTGACAGTGATAAAAACAGGTCCACCGCAGGGTTCGGGCATCGACCAAAAACGATCCTGGTGGGGTGTCTGCCGATCCAAAGGGGCACATGCCCTGTAGAAAATTCGGGCCCCGTTTTGCGAATCGCACGTCCTTGTAAACCGCCGAGGCCGATAGCCGGGGAACGCAACGTGTCTCAACAAACTGGAACAGGGTCAGCCGCGACATCGGGGGCCTCCATCTTGGATCGCGGATTCTATAAGGCCCCTGCGGCTGAGTCCAGACGAGTCGGAGAGAGAAAACACCCACTATGTGGGGATAATTATAATCTCCAATGGTTAAATGGTTTCAATGCCCTACCTCGCCCCACGACGATCTGGTGAAAGTGTTTCAGGGCACAACGGAGCAAAGATGCCACGGGGGTAATTCCAGGGACACTATCCCTAATTGTGAAGTAATTAGGTATACTGTCCCTGGAAATCGCGAAGAGATGGGATCTTTTTGACCGCCAATCCCTCAACGGAGGGGCACCGGCTTTTCCTCCTGGAACCTGCCGCCGGCGATGAAGGCGAACAGGTCGGCCATCTGTTGCGGGGTGAGCCGGGCTTCCAGCCCCTCGGGCATTTGCGAGCGGTGATTGCAAGCCAGGTCGTCCAGGTCCTTCCGAAGGATCACGCGCAACTCGCCGTTGGCGTCGGCAAGCGTGATGCCGTCCTCTTCCTCGTCGAACCACATGCCGGAGACCTGCTGCCCGCCGGTGGTCATCGCCGTGTATTCGATGAAGCGGTGGTCGACAACGCGATTGGGGTCGATCGTGTCCACCAACAAGCTCCGCGGCGAGCGGTCGACGAGCCGGCTCAGGTCGGGTCCGACATGCCGCCCGACGCCCTCCAGTTCGTGGCAATTCGCGCACGTCGCCTCCGTGAACACCTGCTTACCGCGGGCGGGGTTTCCTTGTATTTCAAGGACGGCAGAAAACCTGTCCAGGGCCTTGCGGATTTCCGGCTTCCGTGGCGGCGCTGTTCGCATTCTCTCGGCGCGGGATCGAATCTCGGCGGAGGGATGACGCAACGCGATGTCGCGGCGAGCCCAATCCAACGCCGCCGCCAGCTCCGGACGCGCGGCCGCGGATTCGTCCAGCGCCCCGAGCCATGGTTCGCGCCACAGAAGGACCGAGACCACCGCGGCGTGGACCTTCGGGCCGTGCGTGGTCCATCCGGAAAGCAGGACCTCGGTCGTTTCCCCATGGGGCAATCGGCCGATGGCGTCGACGGCCGCCAATTGCACGCTCAGCGGCGAGTGCGGAATCAGGAGCGAGGCCAGCAATCGCGCATCTTCGACCTGCCGATCCCGACCACGACCGAGCATCCTCACGGCGGCCACGCGATCGGCGGAAGGGGCAAGCGAATTGGCGGCGGTCTTTCGGGCGGCGGAGAACACGCGATCAACTCCTTGCCTTGCCGCGAAGGACTGGGAATCGTTGCCGCCAAGCGTCGATGCCAACGAAATCCCCTCCTGAGCGAGGACATCGAGGATCCGTGACATGCGATCGAACTGGCGCCCTTCTTCAGCTTGGGGCGGCGTTTGCCTCATTTTTTCAAACTCGGCGATCGCCGCCCGTCGCAGGTCGCCGCGGTGTGGCCCGCGATGGCCCTGCTGCCCCGAAGCAAATCGACTGGCGAGCAAAAGGAAGATCGCCGCGCACGCGCAGGCACGCCGCATCAATGCCGCTCCTTTACCTCGACACGGTGATCCGGTGGGGTCCGGCCGACCGCTTGGTATCGGCAGAACTGGGAAGTGCAGGCCGCACAGGCCGCGCACGGCGTCGAGGCGGCGGGCCGCGAGTCCCGGGACGGATCGTTGCACTCCTCGGCAAGCCCGCCCTCAAGACGCGACAATGCGGGGAACATGACGAAAACCGGGAACTGTTCGAGGATCGCCCTCCGCGAGACGCGGGGCGTTGGTTCGTTCCCGTCAGTTTTGCCGTTCATGTCATAGCGCCTTCAGTAGTTCCTTGACGGCCGTGTATCCCGAGCACACGGCGCCTTCCATCGTGGGCACGTCCACCTCGTTCCGAACCCAGTCGCCCGCCAGAAAAAGGTTGCCCAGGTGCGTTCTCGAGCGGGGACGGAACTTCAACGTCCCCGGGTCGGTGAGCAGGTAGCGTTCATGGTTCGAGGTGTTCCGATTGAACGACTCGTGCACGATTCCGGCCCGGCGAGGGTCCTTCGCGCCCGGAATCCGCAGGAGAGACTCGTATGCCTTCGCCTTCAGTTCCTCGTCCGTCAGCGTCTCGAACTGGGTTTCTTGCCCCACCCATTCCAGCGCCGAGCCGCACTTGTCGTCGTTTCGGTACCGGCTCTTCAGGTGTTTGTAGTCGATCACCATCGGCATCGGTTCGTCGAGTCCGTTGATGCAACCGGAGATGTTGGGCAGGACGCTTTTTTCGGTCCAGACCTGAAAGGAGAGCGTCGCGACGGAGCGGAGGTTTTCGATCCCCGGGAATCCCCTCCAGAAGCCCCGATCGCCGGGGTTCAGCTCGCGCAGGTTGTCGACCGGCACGGCGATGATGACGTGGTCGAAATCGGTGGTCACGGCCGTTCGCCGCGGAATCGTTCGGACTGCCCGTTCCCATTTCGTCCGGCCGTGATTGTGGTAGTTGAAGTCCGGTTGGGCGAAGCGGAGGCCGGTGACCCGTCTCCCGTCGTGAAGAATTTCGACCAGCTTGTGGAACAACTGGATCGTGCCCCCCAGTCTCCGAAAGTAGTTGGCGATCGGGTCGATAAGGTCCTCGCCGTAACTGCCGTCGACCAGGTAGTAGTTCCCGCTGCCGCCTAAAAGCCGCAACGACTTCATGGTGATGTAGGCCGAGACTTCGTGGGGCCAGTTGAACAAGGCGTCCTTGGAAAAGCGAAACGATCGTTTCCTGGTCAGGGCCTCATCCAAGCCGTTTTGGACGCACCAGGCGGTCCAGCAGATGTCGTCGTACCGTTCGATGTCCTTTTGCGCGTAGATGGTCGCCAGGTTCTTGAAGAAGAAGGCGGCCATCTTCTTCGCGTCGGCGCGCGACCTGGCGTCCTCGGCCGTTCCCGATTTGGCGACCTTGCCCGTGTCTTCGTCATAGAAATAGGTTCCCCGGTCCAGGACGAGGGTCTTGGATTTGTCGACTCCGGCCCTCGCCAGCAGGTCGAGGAACCTGCGATAGTTCGTCGAGATGGCGTGGAACCCGTGGTCGATATGGAAGCCGGCGTCATCCTTGTACGAAGTCGCCTTGCCGCCGAGGTGATGGCCCATGGTGTAGAGCGTCACCTTTGCTTCGGGCTTTTCCTCCAGGAGTTTGATCCCGGCGGACAGCCCAGCCAGCCCCCCTCCGACGATCGCGACGCGCGGACGACCCTCAGTCATGGACTTGCCCGATCAATTCCTGAAAGCCGCTGCCCTTGACCGTTTCCCCGCCGGGAACGCTGAGTTCGGCCAGGCAGGGACCTTCCCAGATCCAGCCGTAGAGCAGCACCGGAAGCTCGTGGTTATCGAAGTGCGGACGAACCTGAATGGTCACGGCCGGCCGCGGCGACTTGATTTCCCATTCGACGACGTATTTCCTGCGATGAGGGCTTTTCCAAGTGCGGCCAGGGACGAACGTCACGTCCTTGTAGACCTCGGTCTTGCCGTCGGGATGATGCACGGTGATGCCCTGTTGGACCGTCTCGCCCTTGATCGGCTCTTGCAGGCGGAAGATGCTCAGATTCCGGCCGTCCTTGAGTCGCAGCCCCCACCAGCACCACTTCATGGGCGTCTTGGTCACGATCTTGCCCCATTGGTGGTCGTACCAGAACTGGCCCTCGACGTTTCTGGCGTCTTTTCCGATGCGAAGTTGCCCGACTGCCGGGAGTCTTGGGTAGGTGTAGTAGTACTGATCCTCTGGCTTGTGCAGGCCCGTCAGCCCCGTGCCCAAGACCGGCAGAGGGGGTCCTTGCCGGCGCAGCGTCAGGTCGAGCGAGAACTGCTTGTTTTTGTACACGGCTCGATAGGACGAATCCTCCTTGAGGAAACGATTCTCCCCATAGCAAAGCCACAACTCTGACTTGGGCGGCGTTGCCGAAGGGTCCGGCGGCGCCATGAACTCGTGCCCCTCGGGCAAGAGCGGCAAGGCATCCTGAAGCCAGCGAGCCAGGCGCTTTCCGATCCCCGGGGAGGCAGCCTTGCCCAACGGCCGTTCGCCCGCGGCCTGGGACGAATCGGGCTTGTCGTCCAGATCAAAGAGCGACCGATCGACGAACGCGCAATGGCGGTTTTCGCCCGTCGCCAGGTCGGACAGGTTGTAGAAAAGGTATCGCCCCTTCTTGTTGCGTTGGAACGAGGAGACGAACGAATACTCGAATCTGTCGGCCCCCTTTGTTTTCAGGAAGCCGAAATGGTACCACCATTCAAAGTCGCTTTCCGGGTGGGGGCCTTCTTCTTTTTGCGGATCGTAGGCGAAACCCTCTTGTTTTGTGTCGCTGCCTTCCCCTCTTTCTGGTCCCTGGCCGACCGTCGTTGCGATCGGTAGCCAACCGGCGCAAACCATGCTCCCGAGGATGACAAACTTCACTCCCAGCAGTCCTATGGAACGCATGGCTGAGTTTCGGTAGACGAAATTGACTTCCGCTCGAAGTGGTCTTGTCCTAGAGACTATACCGAGACACCCTCCCCCGCGTGCGGGAGAGGGGTAGGGGGTGAGGGCGGACGAAACCGCGACGAGTGTTTCAGGCCAATCCGGATGTTCGCTTGCCCTCACCGCGACCTTCTCCCGGAGATAGAGGAGACTTTTGGGTCAGCTCCTTGCCGGCGATGGCCGATTTCTCCCGATCCCAACGCCGATGAGAGAATATACCGATCAAGCAAAAGGCGGTTACACGGGTTTATGCCGAAGGTCCCCTACCACATCAAGGGGGGGCGGTTCGGGTCGCGGTCGGCAAGTTTGTCCTTCGTTGGTAACCGGCTACCAGGTCGGCCGGTATATATCCGCGGAGTCGACGGCGCAGGCAAGGTGGGCTAGATTGGCCTTGAAGAGGACGAGGTGACGGATGAGGTCTTTTGCGGCAGGTATCACACTCCTCATGATTCTGGCGGCGGCCCTGGCTCATGCTGGGCCTTTGGATGTCAGGCAGGTTTCGGCCGACGCGAAGTGGTTGGTGCATATCGACGTGGACGCGATGCGGGCCTCGACCGTTTTGCAGCGAACCTGGAAGAAAGCAATCGAAACCCAGGGGCAGGGAAACGTAGCCGCCCAGTTGGCCGCCATCCGCGACCAGATGTGCATGGACCCGACCAGCGACCTGCACGGAATCCTGGCCTACGGCAGCTCGCCAGGCTCGCCGGAAGGCGTCCTGATCGTCCACGCGGCCGTGGACCAAGCGCGTTTCATCGAGAAGGTGGGCAAAGCCCCGGGTTATCGAACAGGCAATCACCGTTCCTTGCCATGGCACGGTTGGGTCCAGTCCGATGGTCCGGCGATGTGCGCCTTTTTCAAGCCCGATCTGCTGGTTTTTGCCAAGACGGAGCCGATGCTCGCAAAGGGCCTTGACGTCTTGGACGGCAAATCGCAGAGTCTTCCCGAGGGGCATCCCCTGGTGGCCGAACCTGCCCCGCCTGGGACGATCCTGCTGATCCGAGCGATCGGCTTGGCTGGGGCCGCGTTGCCGTTCAAAAGCCCGCTCTTTACCCATTGCCAGTCCCTCCATGTCGCCTTCGGCGAGCATCAAGCGACGGGTTTCAGCGAGGTGAACCTGGTCGTCGGATCCCCTGAGACGGCGGATCGCGTGCGGGCAATCCTGGAAGGGCTCCGAGCGACTGCGCTTTTGCATTGCGAGGCCAGGCCCAGCTTGATGTCGCTTGTGAATCGCACGCGGGTGACGATTTCCGGCAGCACGGTGAAGGCCGCGACCTCGGCGCCGGTGGATGACGTCTGGGCGGCCGTGGAATCGCTCTGGACCCGGACTTCGGAGGTCGCTCCAAAATAGCATTCAGTCTCCGTGCGGACCCACGCGAAAACCAACCCGGGCAGTCCGGAAAGCAGCGAGCATGGCTCGGCGAGCGACGAGCAGCTCGCCTGCCAGGCAGGGGCAGGCTGCGCGTCGAGTTTCGAGGAATTGTGCCGCCGTTATCAGGTCCCCCTGTTGGAGTTTTTCCGCCTTCGGCATCACGCCGCCGACAGCGAGGACCTTTGTCAGGAGACGTTGCTGCGGGCCTACAAGCACGTTGACCGATACGACTCTCGTTGGCGCTGGAAAACGTGGCTATTCGTCATTGCCCGCCGCATCAGCATCAACCATCACCAACGGTTTCGCATCACGCCGGACAGCGAAGTGATAAACGCCGTGGCCGCCGCGATCGAGCAACCGGTCCAAGTGGCCGCCGAGAACGAGAACCGGAAACGGCTTTGGGATTTGGCGCGGCAGGTGCTCACGGAAGAGGAATTGACCGCCATCTGGCTGCACTATGTCGAGGACATGCCCACGCGACAAATCGCCCGGGTCTTGGGACGATCTTGGGTAAGCACCAAGACGATGATGTTTCGCGCCCGGGGAAAGTTGCGGCCCCAGCTCCGCCAGGCGGAAGACGGGGACGCTTCCGGCGACGCGAACGAGCTTTCGAAACGATCGTCAGAGTGAGCAGGGAGCCTTGCCATGCGGTGGAGCAAATCGGCCCGCGAGGATCAACAGAACCGAAACCGACTCAGACGCGAGGCTTTGGCCACGCGAGCCGAGTTCTCCGAAGCCCTGCACAAGCGGATCTGCCAAGCCATTCGCCAAGCTCAGGCCTCGCCGTTTCCAGCGGCGGACGACGTTGTCTTGCGCCGCGAAATGCGTCCTGCTTGGGGGATGGCGGCCGCGGCGGCATGCGCATTCACCGTGGCGGTTCTCGCATGGAGGGAATTTCGTTCCGATCCACGCACGATCCCCTCCGTCGAACTTCGAGCGAAGCTCGAATCGCCTTTGGCCAACAACGCCAAGGTATGGGGAGGAGGTCGAGAACACGCCACGATGCCGCCGATGATGGCGGTTATGGGCGATCTGCTTGCTTCGGTCGACCAGGCCATCGCCCCCTCGCAATGGGCCTATCTCGATCATGACGCGAGGGTGGCTTTCCGTCTTTTTGCCCAGGTCCTTCCCTTGAAGCCAACGGCCCCCGGCACGCTGCCGGATGGCCCTTGATCGAGGATGCCGAAGAAAGCCGCGGACCGCCGTTCTTCCCACGGCCGGGACTTTCTCGGTTCAGCGAGCGTCAAGGGGTTGCAGCGTCGGCCTCCACGCGATGGCAGAGGACGAGCAAGCCGATGGGAGGGGCCACGGTCGTTTCGAGTTCCAGGGTGACTTAAAGGTACTTGACGCCCGACCGTTCCTGGGGCTCGTCGGCGTGGCACGGCCCTTTGATGCCTCGCTCCATCCATTGGGCCTTGCGGACGAGACTTGGAGTTTCCTTCGCCCCCGTGCGTCGCGAGGGACGATCGGTTATCCTTATACTGTGTGGGGTTGCCTTGGTCTTGTTCAGCCTGGGGCCAACGGCGGCGGCGCCGCTGAAACCGCCCTCGCCGTTGGCCCCGGGAGGAACGAGGGTGTCGTTTTCAACCGCGCTGCACGACCGGCGCCCCTCGCGCTTCCGGGAGGATTTGAGTATGGCATCGGTTCAGGTGGGCGACCGTGCCCCTGACTTCACCTTGACCTCGCAGAGCGGCCAGCCGGTCTCTCTGGCCGACTATCGCGGCAACAGCGCGGTGGTGCTCTTCTTCTACCCCAAGGACGGCACGCCGGTTTGCACGAAAGAGGCCTGCAGTTTCCGCGATGCCTATGAAGATTTCGTCCAAGCCGGGGCGGTGGTCATCGGAGTGAGCGCGGACTCTTCGGAGAGTCATCGGGCCTTTGCGAGCGGGCATCGGCTGCCCTTTATCTTGCTCTCCGATGCGGAAGGTTCCCTGCGCAAGGCATTTGGCGTGTCCAAGACCCTGGGGATCATGCCGGGACGAGTCACCTACGTGATCGACAAACGAGGGATCGTTCGCCACGTGTTCAACGCCCAGTTCGCCGCCGAGCGCCATGTGGCCGAGGCCCTGGCCGTAGTCCGACAATTGGCGAAGGAGTGACGTTTCGCGCCTACGTGGGCTTCGTGGGGAATGCATCATGAGGATCGCCATCATCGGTTCTGGCATCAGCGGGCTAGTTTCCGCCCGACTTCTCGCCGACGAGCACGAGGTCCACGTCTTTGAGGCCAATGATTATGTAGGCGGCCACACGAACACGGTCTCGTTCGAGGCTTTCGGCCAGCGTTACGCCGTTGACACGGGATTTATGGTCTTCAACGATCGCACGTATCCCAACTTCGTCCGCATGCTCCAAATGTTGGACGTCCCGGCGCGCTTGAGCGACATGAGCTTCAGCGTGCGCTGCGACAAGACCGGCCTGGAATACCAGGGCAGCTCGCTCAATGGGCTCTTTGCCCAGCGTCGGAATCTCGCGCGACCGTCGTTCTATCGCATGTTGCTCGATGTGCTTCGCTTCAACCGCCAGTCGCTCGAATTGCTGCGAGGAGAGGACTACGACTTGGAATTAGGCGAGTACCTGGACCGCAACCGGTACAGCCGGGAGTTCATCGAGCACTATCTCGTGCCGATGGGCGCCGCCATCTGGTCGGCGCCGCCGGAACGGCTCCGACAATTTCCGGCGCGATTCATTGTGAACTTCTTCAACAACCATGGGCTTTTGACGGTCCGCGGCCACCCGCAATGGAAGACCGTGCATGGGGGCGCTCGACGCTATGTCGAAGCCTTGATACGCCCCTTTGCGAGTCGGATTCGTTTGAATTGCCCGGTCGTCGCCGTGCGGCGATTCCCAGACCGGGTCGGGGTGACGTGGCAGGGCGGCGGGCCCGAGGTTTTCGACGCGGTCGTCCTGGCGGCGCACTCGGACCAGTCGCTGGCCATGCTTGCCGACGCCAGCCCGGCGGAGCGGGAGATTCTGGGGGCGTTCGGTTACCAGCGGAACGAGACGGTCTTGCACGTCGATGCTTCGCTCTTGCCCCGATGTCGCCGCGCTTGGGCCTCGTGGAACTATCGCATCCCGCGTGAGGAACGCCAGCCCGTGGTGCTGACCTACAACCTTAACCGGCTCCAGGGGCACGTTTCACCGGATCCGATCTGCATCACGCTGAACGGCACTCGCTGGCTCGACGAGAAGAAGATCATCCGCCGGATCGAATACCACCACCCGATCTATAGCCGCGAAGCCCTCGCGGCCCAGAAACGGTTTCACGAGATCAACGGCAAGAATCGCACCTATTTTTGCGGCGCGTACTGGGGACACGGCTTTCACGAGGACGGCGTCAACAGCGCCCTGGCCGTGGCCCGGTGTTTCGGCAAATCCTTGGAATCATGGAAAGCTGCCTCTACGAGGGATATCTCCAGCACCGGCGGCTGAGTCCCGCGGAACACGTCTTCCGCTACCGGCTGTACCTGGCGTACCTGGATCTCGACGAACTACCGACCGTGTTGGGTGGCGGTTATGGGGTGCATCGCACCACGTTCTCGCCGGCGTCGTTCCTTCGCGGGGACCATCTTGGCGATCCCGGCGTTCCCCTTGCCGACGCCGTGCGGAACCTGGTCGAAGAGCGGACGGCCTGGCGCCCGGCTGGGCCTATCCGCTTGCTCACGCTGCTACGGAACTGGGGCTACTATTTCTGCCCATTGGCCTTGTATTACTGCTTCGACGGCGCCGGGCAGGCGGTGGACGCCGTGGTCGCCGAAGTCAGCAACACGCCATGGCTTGAGCGCCATTGGTACGTCCTCTGGCGGGGCAACCGCATCGGCCAGCCGCCGCGACTGCGCTTTCGACACCCCAAGGGTTTTCACGTCTCGCCCTTCATGGACATGGACATGGATTACGAGTGGCATTTTCGGACCCCGGGCGAGACGCTGAGCGTCGCCATCGTGAATCTTCGCGGGCAGCAGCGGCTGTTTGACGTCAGCCTGGCGCTGAAGCGGCGGGAGTTGAGTCGCTGGTCCATGTTTCGGGCCTTGGTGCGTCATCCCTGGATGACGGGCCGCGTGACGTGGGCCATTTACTGGCAGGCGTTGAAGTTATGGCACAAGAGAATTCCCTTCTATCCCCATCCCAAGCACAACAAGCTGCCCGAGGCGCCTCGGCCATGACGCGGACTTCCTTGAAAGGAACCAATTGGTCCAGAGACAACGAGGGATTCTTCGATCGCTGGCTCCGCCGCCTGGTTCGGCGCGACTTGGAAAACCTCGATCATGGCCGTTTGGTGATCGACGACGGCGGCGAGCGTCTGGAGTTCGGGCGGGGCGGCGAAGACGCGCTGACGGCCACCGTCCAGGTCCGCGATCCACGCTTTTACCGCTGCCTGGTTTTCGGCGGGAGTCTCGCCGCGGCCGAGGCGTATATCCGCGGATACTGGACCTGTGACAACCTGGTGGATCTTGTCCGCATCTTCTGCCGTAATGCGGCGGCGGCGGCCAGTCTGGAGAGCGGCCCTGCACGACTCCACCATGCCCTGTCCCGAATTGGTCACTGGCTCCGTCGCAACACCCCGTCGGGCAGCCGGCGGAACATCGAGGCCCATTACGACCTGGGCAACGATTTCTTCTCGCTGTTCCTCGACGAGACCATGGCCTACTCGTGCGCGATCTTCCCCCGCGCCGAGAGCACCCTCCACGAGGCGTCGGTGACGAAGTTCGACCACATCTGCCGGAAACTGGCCCTTGCGGCCGACGACCACGTGCTGGAGATCGGCACGGGCTGGGGCGGCTTCGCCCTTCATGCGGCGAGAGAATATGGCTGCCGCGTCACCACGACCACCATTTCGCGCAAACAGTACGAATACAGTCGGCGGCAAGTTGCGGCGGCGGGTCTGGCGGACCGCGTCACCGTGCTCCGCGAGGACTACCGTGCGCTGACGGGTTGGTTCGACAAGCTCGTTTCGATCGAGATGATCGAGGCCGTGGGACACCAGTACTTCGACACGTTCTTCCGCGTGTGTTCCGAGCGGCTCAAGCCCCACGGGATGATGCTGCTCCAGGCGATCGTCATTCCCGACCAGCGCTACGAACGCTATCGGCGGTCGGTGGATTTCATCCAGCGCTACATCTTTCCCGGCGGCTGCCTGCCCTCGATCGGGGCCATCTGCCAGTCGCTGGGCCGCGCGACCGATCTACGGATCTCCCACCTGGAGGACATCACGCCCCATTATGCCCAAACCTTGGCGCAGTGGCGGCAGCGATTCCTCGCCAACGCGGATCAAGTGCGGCGGCTAGGGTTCTCCGACGAGTTCCTCCGCGCCTGGGAGTTCTACTTCTGCTACTGCGAGGGCGGCTTCCGCGAGCGGTCCATCGGCGACGTGCAGATCTTGCTGACGAAGCCGGCGTGCGGGACAACGGCGGCGCCGCGTCTGGCGCAAGGTTCTCGATGGGCGCCTTGAGGCATAACCCGGCCCGACGCTGAACAAGCGGTAGAGCGGCCAACGCTCATGGCTTCTCCGGGGCCATCTCCACCCGTTCGCAGAGGACGAGCAAGCCGATGGGCGCGTCCACGGTCGTTTCCAGTTCCAGGATCACTTGGATGTACTTGGTGTCCAACCGCTCCAGGCGGTCGTCGGTGCGGAAGTCGCGCGTGCCGACGTAGGGCAAGACCTCGACGACGCGGCCGAAACCCAACTCCCGCAAGCTCTCGGCCTCGCGCACGGCGAACCGATCGCCGACGCGCACTCGCCCCATCCAGAAGACCTCCACGAACATCCGCACCTGCTTCTCGCGTTTCCCCAGCACAATGCGGCTGTAGTCCTGCGGGGTCAACTGTTCGCCCACGCGGACATCCATCTTGTACACGCACCCGTCGATGGGGGCGCGCAATGTCAACTTGTCCAGCTCGCATCGGCGCAATTCCACCTCGCCGCGCGCCGTGGCCAGTTGTTGTTGCTCCAATTTGAGCGTCAGCCTGGTTCGCACCAGTTCGGATTCCGGGATGGCGCCCGTGGGAGCAAGTTTCTCGTTGCGTCGCAGGTTGTCCTCGTTCAGGGAAATGCGGTGCTCCGCCTCCTCGGCCCGCAACTCCGCGACCGCCAGGGCCTGCCGCTCGATGTCCGCGTCGAGCAGACAAATCGGTTGGCCGGCCTTCACCGTCTGGCCCTCGCGCACGCACACCTCGACGACCCGGCGCGACTGCAAGGGGCCGACGAATGCCTCGCGCCCGCGAGGCTCGACCAGTCCGTAGACTCGGGCGGGAACTTGTTCGAGTCGCGGCGTCTTGGCGGGTTGGGGCGGGGCGGCCGATCGACGCAGGGAATCGACCGTGTAATGAACCCCAGCGCCCACGATTCCCAGGATCACGAGCGTGGTCAGCAAGAAGCGAACTCTCATGGCGAGGACACCTTTCCTTCCACGTAACGCTCGCGAGTGTCCGAAACCACCCGGCCATTTTCCAATTTGATCAACCGATCGGCATAGGGAAAAACTCTCGCGTCATGGGAGACCACGACCACGATGCGTTGTTCCTCGACGGCGATGCGTTTCAAAATCCCCATCACGACCTGCCCGCTTTCGGCATCCAGGGCCGAGGTGGGTTCATCGCATAGCAGGACGGAGGGTCTTTTGAGCAAAGCGCGGGCGATGGACGCGCGCTGCTTCATGCCGCCGGAAAGCAGGCGCGGCTGCTGGTCGGCCGTCGCGCCCAAGCCCAAGGCCGCCAGCAGCTCCTTGGCTCTCTGACGCATCGCCTTCGATGGCCGCCCGCCTTGCACGGCCACGGAAAGGAGCACGTTCTCGAGGATGCTCAGGCCCTCGATGAGCATCGGCTGTTGGAAGACGAAGCCGTACTCGCGCAGGCGGCCCCCTGCCGCGGCGTCCTCGTTCAATCGAGACAGTTCGCGATCGCCGAGAAAGACCCTGCCTTCGGTGGGGCGGAGCACCAGTCCGATGATCGACAACAGCGTGGTTTTGCCGCTCCCCGACGGTCCCGCCAGCACCGTCAATTCGCCCGACGCAAGCTCCAAATCCGTCGGAAACAGGACCCGGCGCACCTGGCGTCCGTCGGTGAAGTCCCGGGCGATGCGTTCCAAGACGAGGGCAGGCATGGCGAGTGGCGACTGGATCAATGGAAGACGGAGGCGGGCTCGGCTTTCAGGGCTTGGCGCAAGGCCACGAGCGAGCCGAGAAGACTGACTGCAATGGCGCTGCCGGCCAGCAGTGGTGGAACGTACGAGGGCATGTAGCTGGGAATGGCCGATCCTCGCGTCGCATTCAAGAGAGCGGCCAAGAGGAACAACCCGATCAACACGCCCGCGACGGCGATCATCAAGGCCTGGCTCAACACGACGGCCGCGACGTCCCGCCGCCGCCCCCCGAGCGCCCGCAAGACGGCAAAATCCCGATAGCGTCCAAGGACGCTCGCGTACATGGTCAGGCTGATGATCACCGCGCCGATCATCACGGCGATGGCCGTCGAAAAACCGAAACTGCCCCCGATGCCGGTGTTCGTGAAGTAGTAAAGCCGCGTCAGCCGCGACAGCTCGGCCGTGGTGAAAACGGAGCAGTCCGGCATCGCCTCGCGCAACCGAGCGACGGCGGCATCATGGTCGATCCCGGGCCGGAAACGCAGCAAGATCGCCGAGTAGCGGCCGGGCGGCGTGCCGGCGATCTCTTTGACCTTGTCAAGGGGGGCGAAGACCAGGGTGCCTTGAAATCCGCGGGCGCCGTCCGTGATCGCCCCAACACGGACCCGCCGGCCGCCGATCTCCGTCACCGTCCCGATCCTCGGTCGCCCGAGCTTCTCGAAATCCAACCGATCCACGGTGACCGACTCGAAATCCAGCAGGGCCGCTTCATCCCCCTCGGCGAAGTCCCACGGTCCGCCGGCTAGCCGTGGACGCCGGCAGCCGACCACGCGAACCGCCTCAAACGAGCCGTCGGGGGTGCGGAAGAGGGCGTTTCCGACCAGGATCGGGACTGCCCACCCCACTTCCGGAAAGCCCATCGCGCGATCCAGGTAGCGCGCGGAGATCAGGTCTCCGGCGTCGGCATTGCGCAGATTGGCGCTGGTAATCCAGACGTCCGCGTTGCTGTGGTCCACGAGCACGGACATATAGTTCAGCAGCCCGAACAAGACGGAAAGCTGTTGGCCGACCAAAAACACGATCGCCACCACCCCCAGCAAGGCGCCGGCGGTGGACGACCGGTCGTGAACCATCATCCGGAAAGCGGCCAGACTACGCACGGGCGGCCTCCTCCAGGGCAGCGCGGTGGGCTTCTTCGAAATCCGTAGCAATGCCCGCACCCGCTCTTTCCAACACGGCGCGCGCGGCGACCGCGCCGCGCCCGCCGAAGAAAATTCGGCACTGGGCCTGCTTGCCAAGGACGCGGGCGACCGTCTCCAACGCCTCGTCCAGGCGCGAGAGCATGGGAAAGGAGAGAAACAACGCGGCAGGATGAAACTTGACCACGGCGGCGGCGATTTCGTCGGGCGGAAGGCCTCCGCCAAGCGATCGCACCCGCCATCCCCGCAGTTCCAGAAACACGCCCAACGCCAACGGCAAGAGTTGATGTTGGTCGCCTGGCACGCACGAGACGACGGCCGTGCGTCCGATAGGCTCCGTCTTGTCGACGCTGAAAGGCAAGGCGGCGAGCAAACGCCGCAGCGTCTCCGTGGCAAGATGCTCCTCGAAAATCGCAAGTTCGCCGTTTTCCCAGCGCCGCCCAACTTCCCTCATGGCGGGCAGAAACCATTCCGTAATCACCGCCGCGGGGCTTGTTCCCGCGCGCAGCGCCGACTGGATCACGGCCTGCGATGCGTCGAAATCTCCTTCCGTCAAGCATCGGACCAGAGCTTGGATTTCCTCGGCCGGAGGCGTTCCGTATCGTGCCCGGGCTAACTCCAAAATCCGCGGCAAATCGGCGCGGAGCCGTTGCAGGGGTTGGGAAAGCTCGTTGCATTCGGGCGGCTTGATGACGCCTTGGATCGCCACGACCCAGCTATCCAGCAGGAGAGTCAATGCATCCTGCTCGGAACCTCGCGACCGAAGCGCGGCGGCGAACCAACTGGTCTCGTCCTCCAGGACACCCATCAGTCCGTGGCGGTATGCGACCCGCAGTAGATTGCCGAACTCCACCGCGTGGTCGAGAATCTCTCCCCCCAGTCGCTCCAAGTCCGATCTCTTGTGATAACGCCACTCCAACTCCAACCGTTCGCGGACGATCGCCGCCAGCCGATCGAACGCCTCCACGAAAAGTGCGCAAGCCTGGACGCTCGGACCGCTCACGGTTCACCTTCCAGGGTCCTACTAACAGTGGCCATAGGCTTTCTGAATCGGGCAAACCGCTGGTTCGTACGCCAGTGCGGTTGCTCAAGACGATCCGTGGAGTGCGAGTATCCCCGCGCGGCAAAGGGGGGGGACGCTGCGCGCGAGGTTCCTTCGATCGCTTCATCGGGGCGGCACAACGGATCCGCAACCAATTCTAGCCCGCGGAACCCTGTCTGGTTCCCCGGATATCGCTTCGCGAACCCGGCTTGCCTCGGGGAACGCCCTTTTTAACCCTTCGGCGGGGATCAAATCTCCACGCCTGGGACATTACAACACGCATAATCCGGAAGGACTTCCCGCCGCCCACGCCACGAAGCTCTCGCCGTCAGGAACGGCATCTGCTGCGCGTTCTGGGAATTGCCAGAGAACCGTTGCCCTCCAAAAAGGGGGGTTTTGTTGGGGGTGGGGTATGCGGACGCTTGGGGCGGCGGCCCAGAAAGTGCCGGCCATTTGACTTTTTCCAGGTCCTGGTTACCGTAGCCAGCGTCCGACCAGATAGCCGATGGCCGTGACCGACGCCGCCAGCAGCGTGCCCCACGCCATGTCCACGACGGTTACGATCCACGGCCAGTTCTTGACCGTCGCGTGGTTCGTCAGGTCGTAGGTCGCGTAGGTAACCAGGCCGAAAAAAGCGCCCAGCAGCAGCGCCTTGCGGAGCGAGCCGGCCTGGAGGCCGGGCACGACGGCGAAGACGAGCAGCCCAGCCATGAAGAGCAAGTAGAAAACGATCGCTGCCCACCAATTGGGCTGGTCGCTGAGCAGGAATCCCAATTGTTTCTTGTAGAAACCCCGGGCAATGAAGGCCAGCCAGACCATGTCGATCGCCAGGAATCCGACGAACGTGGCCGCGTAGAGTTTGAGGTAGTACATCATCATCGACGTTTCCCTTTCTTGGCGCCGGCGTTTGCAGCGTTTGCTTCAGAAGCGGCGCTCGCTGTCCTGACGCTTGGAGAAGAGGTAGTGGGACACAAACCATTCGCCTCCGCCCCGATAGCCAAAAAGCTCGGAGCTGGCCATGAAGAACATCCGCCAGCGCTGGAGCTGCCGGGGAGCGTCCTTGGGCGTCAGCGTCGCCTCGAACAATCGCAACAGCTCGGACCGCTGGGCGTCGCACCGGGCCAACCAGGCTTCCAACGTGCGCGCGTAGTGAATGCCCGAGAGTCGCCAGTGGTCTTCCAGCACCAGGTCGCGTTGGAAGTGCAATAGCAAGTCGTCGGAAGGCATGATGCCCCCGGTGAAGAAGTGCCGCCCCATCCAGTTCGACTGCCCCTCGGTCTCGAACGGATAGGCAAACCTCGCGTGGCAGAAGATGTGCACCATCAGCTTGCCGTCGGGCTTCAGCCAGGTGGAAATCCGGCGGAGCAGTTCCTCGTAGTTGCGGACGTGTTCGAACATCTCGACCGACAACACCCGGTCGAAGCGGCGTTCGGCGTCGAAATTGGCGATGTTGGCGGTGAGCGCCTCGAGGTTGTTCAGGCCCAGCACGCGGCAGCGCGATTGGATGAACTCCCGCTGGGTGCGGGAATTGGAAATCGCTTGGATTTGGCATTGGGGATAGTGTTGGGCCAGCCAGATCGAGAGCGAGCCCCAGCCGCAACCCAATTCCAGGACCTCCATCCCGTCCTCGACGCCCGCCCGGCGGCAAAACAAATCCAGCATCGCGTCTTCGGCCTCGGCCAGGGTCGTGTTGGTCCTGGGCCAGTAGCAGCAACTGTATTTCATCCGCGGGCCCAGTACCCGCTCGAAGAACTCGCAGGGGACCTCGTAGTGCTGCGCGTTGGCCGCGTCGGTGGCAATGGCGATTGGACTGGACCGCAATTCCGCGAGGAAGCGACGCCGCGGTTCGCCGGGTTCGGCCGCTTCGCGGGCCGCCTCCTGCCGGAGACGCTCGGCCATGAGCCGGCGCATGCCGAAACGAATCAGCCAGTCGGGCAGGACGGCCCGTTCCGCCAGGTCAATCAGGTCCATCGGCGTTCGCTTCCTTCTTTGGGAACCAGGGGACGAAGGCGCTCGTGGTGCGCTGATACTGGCGATAGTCTTCCCCGCGGCTGGCCAGGGCCTGCGCCTCGGTCGGCGGGATGCCCGTCACCTTGAGCAAGAAATACAGCATCACGGCCGGCGCCAAGAGTGTGAGCCACCAATAGGACGTGCCGACCGACAAGGCGACATAGGACCACCAGTGCAGCCACTCGAAGAAGTAGTTGGGGTGGCGCGAGTAGCGCCACCATCCCTCGCGGCAGGTCTTGCCGCGGTTCTCCGGTCTTTGTTTGAATCGGGCAAGCTGCCGGTCGGCGAGCACCGTGTTCACCACGCTTGCGCACCAGATCAGGATGCCGGCGCCGTCCCAAGCCGTCCATCGCTCCGTGGGATGGTAGGCGACGATCAGGATCGGCAGGGCAAAGAAGACGGCGGCCAGGGCTTGGGTCTGGAAAAAGAAGAAGAGCCTTCGATCGGCCGCCGATCCCCAGTTCGCGCGAAGCGTGCGGTAGCGGCCCTCTTCCGGGCGTCCGAGAACTCGGTCCAGCAGGATGTAGGTCGCGAGCCGGACGGACCACACTCCGATCAGGCCGGCCGCCAGGACGCGGCGAGGCAGATAGCCGTCCGAGGTGGCCGCGAAGAGAACGCCCAGGGCCCCGACGGCAAAAGCCCAGCCGGCATCGACAATCCCCGCGTTGCCCGTCCGACGCTGCACGAGCCAAAGGACGGCCATCAGGCTGGAAGCGATCAGCAGTCCGACAAGGACTTGCGCCACCGGCATCCACGACATGGTCGTCCTCGTTCGCTCTGAATGGGTGGTTGCCCAAGCCCTAGAAAAAATTCACGAGGGCATGGGCCACCTATCGTACCTGTTCGGCCGCACGACGTCGGCGCCCTCGGCCGCCGCGGCCCTTTGGCGGCGGCGCCGGGGAGATTTCGGCCGGGGAAGGCCTTTCGAGCCGCGGAATGACGTAGCGGCATCGCGCCGCCGCCGGTGCGTCGGCCAAGCTCGCGGCATCGTTCACTTCGTAGAAGGTTGGCGGTTCGTAGGTCCAACCTCGGGCAAGCCGCTTTTCCTCCTGCCGGATTTTCCACAACACATAAGGCCCGCCGATCGCCGCGAACAGACGCGACTTCCAGCCGAACTCGCGGTTGATGGCTTCGAGCAACCGGGACATCTGGTCGTGGAGAGCCGGGTTTCCACGAAAATACCGTTTAGCCGCTCCCGCGACGGCGGAATAGGTGGTCGCCATCCCCTCGACTTCGTAAGCGAACCGTCGCCGGATCCGTGGATCGGGATGGTTTTTGTAACGTTCCCAGCCCACCAAGGTCGTTCGCAAGATCCGCAACATGCTCGGCCCGTTGACCGCAAAGTCGCGTTGGAATGCCCGAACGATCAATTCCGACTCCAGGCCGGCGGGAAGGTGCGGATGCCGGTAGTTGAAGCGATATTGGCCGTGCGTGTCGGGCAAGGGGCATTCCGACTCGTCCAACATGCGTCCCTCGGCGGAAAGCTGCGCGTGAAGCGGCGTGCCCGGCAGGGGCGTGTACAGCATGAATTGATGGAAGTCCGTACGGTGCCGGACGGCGTACTCGATCACGCGGTCGATGTTGTCGGGCGTGTGCCCCTCCAGGCCAATGATGGTGGACCCCAACACGCGGATTCCATGCGATTGAAGCTCGCGAACCAGGTCGAAGGTGTCGATGCGATCGAGCTTGGCGTACTGGCTGTTTTCTCCCTCGATTCCCATCCAAACCCAGGAGATGCCCAGGGCGACGAGTTCTTCGATCGCATAGCCGCGAAGCACGTTGGCCGAACTGAAGACGTAGAGCATCCACGACTTGTCATGCCGCCGGATCAATTCCAAGAGCCGCGACGCGCGACGGCGGTGAAATAGGAAATTCTCGTCCATCACGAAGAAGGACCGGTTGCCCAGGGCCGCTTCGATCTGGCACATGATGTCGAACAGTTCGTCGCCGGTCTGATAGAAGTCGATCCAATGGCCCTTGCCCCCGAACATCGCCGAGGTCGCGCAGAAGTTGCACCCGACCGGACAACCCACGGAAGGAAGGAGGGTGGCGGCCACGTCGCGGGGCTTCTCGCGGACGGAGATTCCCATGTTGCGGGTGCCGATCCGCGTGGGAATGATGGGATGCCGGATGGGCTGGTTGGAATCTTCGCCGAGGAACTCGCGAAACCACCGCACGCCCTCCCCGCGCACCACCCAATCCGCGTCGATCCTCTTTTTCAGATCCGGGATGTTCGAGATATGCCCCCCGACCACAATCACGGCCCGCGGCTGGTGATGGCGGATCAGCTCGCACATCTTCTTGACTTTGAGGATGTTGGTCGTGATGCTGCTGATCCCCACGATGTCATAGGACCGGGAGCGGATTTCCTCGACGAATCGGTCCAGGGTGGGGAAGTCGAGCAACGTGCACGGGGCGGAGATATTCGCCTGAATGAGCATCAAGCCCCAGGAACGGTGGAACATCCGCAGCGAAAACGGACCTTCGACCCGCGTGACCTGGTTGTGGTACAGCTCCATCGGGTTGATGGCCCGGCTGCCGTAGTCATCGTCCCGGGCATACGGGCCAAAGACACTCGTCAAGAGCACCCTGGCCCGGCTGCCCAAGGGGTGTGGGATGGTCGATCGAACGCTGGCGGAGTCCAAACCATTAGCGGCTTGTTCGAGTTGCATGGCGGTATCAAGCATCGTTCCCGAGGCCCAAGGCCTCCTGCTCCTCCTCACTCCGCACCGACCAACGGACGCACCCCGTCGATCCGGAAGTGGACGAGGTATTTCGATCCCTCTTCGCTGACTGGCGGGACGTTGCGTCGCCGGATCGACTGGATTTTGTTGATGTCCGTCTCCTCCCCGACCATCGTCAGCGTGAGCCTCTTGCCAACGTACCCTTCGCCCTCCTCGACAAAGAGATAGGCGGCATGGGGGTTGGCCTTCAAGTTGTCGTGGCTTGCGCGGTCGCTCATGATGAAGGCACAACTGCTGTCATCGAGCTGGTCGAGGAAATGCGGTCGGGCGTAAATGGCCACATTCACCTTGCCTCGGCCGTCCGCCGTGGCCAAGACGCCGATCCCCTTGGCCTGCTCGAAGTACTCGCTGAGTCTCATGTGATTTACCCCCTCACCGATCGCGGAAACCGTCGGTTACCCCAGAGACTTGTGGCTGCCATCGCAATACGGCGGTTTCTTCGTCCGCTTGCACATGCAGAGATACACCTCCTTTTGGGCCTCAATGACGAATTGCACCGGCCGAAAGGCCGTGCCTTGGTGAGAGCCGTCGCAGAACGGTTGTGATTTCGACTCGCCGCAGGCACACCACCATCGTTCCCCGGCTTCCAAGACCATCTTGACCGGCCGAAGTGCCGCTGGTTTGGGATCCGCCATGTCGTTTACTCCCGATTCTGAAAACTGGACTGCCTGACTCCAGTCCTGCCCAGACTACCCTGAACATGCCAGAGCCGCCGTACCAGCGTCGCACGCCTCTTGATGGCGACGCCATAAAGTGAGTATAACGGCTGCGTCAGGCCGCTGCACCTCCTCGCCCGGAAATCAATGGCAAATCCAACGTCGACCGAGTTGGATGTCGCTTCGAGACAAACGATTGCGACGGGTGTAGGAAGACATATCCCTTCGCCGAGCGACGCCTTGGCTTCCAGGAACAAGTTCTGCACCCAGGTCTTGTCCTCGCTCAGGAATCGCGTTTCTCGATCCCCCACACTGGGCGGACTGTCTATTGCCGAAAGGGAAGCGTCCCCTCAATCTGCCGGCGGATCAACGGAGCGGCGGACCGCGGCAAGAAGCGAGTCGATGTCGAAAAACGCATCTGGTTCATTGTCCGCCGGTCGCATGACAACGACCACCTCGCAGCCTTCGGCGCGAGCCGCCTCGAGCTTCTCTCTCGTGCCGCCGGCGAGGCCGCCGTCCTTGGTGACCATTACGCCGATCCCAAACCGGCGGATGTGCTTCCGGTTGACCTCGACGGAAAACGGCCCGCGACCAACGATGATGTTTTCGGGGGGAATGCCCGCGCGACGGCACGCCTCCCACGAGGAAGCGTGGTCGAGCACCCGGGCGATGAGAGGAAGGCCAGTCTCTCGCGCTTTTTCAACGTAGGGGCCAAGGTTTCGAGAGCCGATGGTGAGCAGCACGGGCCGGTTGCGGCCAAACGCGACGGCGGCGGCGGCCTCGTGGTCGGGCGCGATCAAGATGCCATCATCGGTAGCTTCGACAACCTTGGGGCGGATGTAACGCAAATAGGGGATGCCTTTCTCCGCGGCGGCTTGGGCCGCCGCGGCGCGGATGGCGACGGCATACGGATGGGTTGCATCGACCACGGCGCGGATCGCCCGCCACTCGATAAGCTCTCCCAACCCCCGTTCATCCAACGGGCCGAATCGCCACTCGATGTTGGCGTGGGACTCCACCGCCAGCGGGATGTCGGTTGCCTGGGAAACCAGGACGCGATAGCCTTGTCGGGCCAATTGCAGGCAGATTGGGCGAGTCTCGCTAACCCCTCCCAAAAGAAGGATCATGGCGGCGGCTCCCCCGTGGGCGAGTTGAGATAGCCTCGGGCGGTGACGATCCACGAGTCGATGCGTCGCGTGCCGCTGTTGCCGATGATGACCACCGACCGCATGTCGGCGTGTTCTTCCAGCGCGTGGTCCAGGTCGGTGACGATCGCCGACTGGCCTGACTGCCCTGCCGCGGTGACGATGCCCACGGGAGTCGATCCAGGCCGAACCGCCCGGAAGATGCCGAACGCCTCGCCAAGCTGCCACGCACGTTTTTTGCTTCGCGGGTTGTAGAGGACGGCCACGAGGTCGGCCTCGGCGACGGCTTTGAGTCGCCGCCGGATCACGTCCCAGGAGATAAGCAGGTCGCTCAGACTGATGACCGCGAAGTCGAGCATGAGCGGGGCGCCCAAGGCGGCGGCGGCGGCCGAGGCCGCGGTGACGCCGGGGACGATTTCCATGGGGACGCGGAGTCCCTCGGCTTCGGCCAATTCCAGGGCCAGTCCGGCCATGCCGTAGATTCCCGGATCGCCCGACGAAACCAAGGCAACCACCCCGCCTGCCGCGGCCATTTGCAAAGCCTGGCGGCATCGTTGGACCTCGTGGGTCATGCCCGAGGCCAGCCGCTGTTTGCCTTCCGTCAAGTCCTGGATCGCATCGAGGTACGGTCCATAGCCGACCACGGCGCGGCTTTCGGCAATGGCCTCCACGGCGCGGAACGTGCGATGCTGGGGGCCACCGGGGCCTATTCCAACGAGAAAGAGTTTTCCCGGGCCACGGCCACGGTCACTCCGTGCAGGATGCGTCGGTTCAGTATTAATCGTGTCCTCCTTCCCGCCAGCAGGGCCGCGGGTTCCGCGACCGCTGGAAGGTCAACCTTCTCTTGAACCCAATCCGAACGCTCGAAAGCAGCGACGGAATGTCGGATCTCGTCCGCGGGGATGAATCGCAGCGGCAACCCGAGCGTCATGGCCGCCTCGCGCAATCCCGGTTCATGGGCCTTGATCTCGGCGGACGCCAGCAATCGGACGCGGGCGGGGTCGCACTGGGCCAGCGCGATGGCCTCGCGCACGGCCTGGACAATCGCATCGGCCGGCGCCCCGCGGCGACAGCCCACTCCCACGATCACGTTCTTGACCGCCTCGGTCGTGGTCGAGATGACAGGCTCGGCGCCAATGGCGTTGGCGACGCTCAAGGCAAGGTCGTTCGCCTTGCCTTCATGACCGCTCAACAGGCTCACCGCCCAACGCGCCCCCACGTCCACGGCGACCACCGCCGGGTCGGTCGTCTTGTGGCGAATCCACGGGGCAATCGCCCGCACCACCACGCCGATTGGCGCGACGTACAACAAACCTCGATAGAGGGGGAAGAGTTCGCCAGTCAGCTTGGCGATCCGGCGGAATCGCGCGGCCTCGGGAAACCCCGTCACGGAGGCGTGAAGGAACAGATCGACCGAACCCAGCGACGCGGCCAACGCGGCGGCGACCTTGGCGCCCGGGTTGCTCAGACTGATCGCGGCGGTCTTCACGTCGGCGCTCCTGGGCGATAACCGTGGCTGAACGTCTTGTCGTAGAGCCGGGAGCTGCGATGACCAGGACCGGCCAAGGCCCGGCCAACAAGGAACAACGCCGTGCGCGAGATGCCTTCGGCTCGAATCCGCTGGCCGATGTCGGCCAGGGTCCCGCGGATGACCTTTTCGTCGGGCCAGGAGGCGTGATAAACGACGGCGGCCGGGCAGTCGGGACCCAACTCTTCGGCCAGCGTTTCCGCCACTTCCGCGGCGCGGTCGATGGAAAGGAAAAGGCACAGCGTGGCCCGGGACGCGGCCAGGCGGCGAAGGTCCTCGGACTCCGGCATCGGCGTGCGGCCCCGCGCGCGGGTGAGAATCACCGTCTGCGCTATTTCCGGCGACGTCAGTTCCACGCCCAGCGTCGCCGCGGCCGCCTGAAACGAGCTCACGCCCGGCACGACCTCGCAGGCAATGCCGCGTCGCGCCAGGGCCTCGATTTGCTCGCCTATCGCGCTGAAAAGCGAAGGATCGCCGCTGTGCAAGCGAACGACGTCGATTTGACGATCGCGGGCAGACTCGAACACCGCGACGATCTGGTCGAGGTCCATCGCGGCCGAATCGTAGCGCTCCGCGTCGGCAGGCAACAGCGCGACCACTTCTGGATTGATAAGCGAGCCTGCATAGACGCACAAGCGGGCGTTTTCAATGAGGCGGCGCGCCTTGACCGTAAGGAGGTCCGGATCGCCCGGCCCCGCTCCCACGAAATAGACCTTCATCGGGCAATCTCCTTGGACGGGGACTCGCGCTCCGCGGAGGGAGTCGCCTCGGCGGCATGAACGATCAAAACCGAAAGATAGCCCGCGTCTTCGGACAAGCCGCGCAAGCGGCGGGCGTCGGTTTCCACGCGCTGCTCGGCCATTCCCGCCCGCGAGACGAACACCGTACGGTCCAGCAAGCCGCGGACCTCCAACGCCTCCAGCGCGCGATCGAGGCGCCGGCCGATTTTCATCAACACCACCGTGCCTCCCCGATCCAGCGCCGCGGTGAACGTCTGGAGATCGTCGGCGGCCGGCACGATGGTCACCGTCTGCTTGCCTTCGCCGACCGGCCGGTTGGCTAGCGCGGCGGCCGCGCTGAAGGAAGTGATTCCCGGCACGGTGACCACGCGGACCCCGGGATCCAAGGCCCTCAGCTCGCGAAGCAAATAGATATACGTGGAATACAACAAAGGATCGCCCAGGGTGAGAAAACCGCAGTCGTGGCCCTGGGCAAGGATGGCGTGGACTTCGCGGGCCGCGTGGCGCCAATGCCGCCGCAACAACTCGCGGTCACTGGTCATGGGATACGCCTGCTCGTGGACGACGACGTCGGGTCGCAGGTAGGCTTGGGCGATCTCCAAGGCCAGACTCTCGGCGCCTGCATCCGCTTTCGGCGCGCAGACATGCGGGCAGGCCGCGAGAATCCGCGCCGCCTTGATGGTGATCCACTCCGGATCGCCAGGCCCCACGCCGATGCCGTAAAGGGTCCCTGGGGTCATGAAAACAACTCCCCGCGGATGAAAAGCACGATCGAAAGCGAAGCGGCGTCGATCGCGGCGAGTTGTTCCGGGGTCACGCGCTGAATCCGCTCGTTGTCGAGCGTCAGGTTCTCGGCCAGAAACGCCATGTGGCTGGTTTCGAGCGCCTTTGCCATTTGGGATGCCCAATCTAGCGATTGGCGCGTTCCGCCAAGCACGGCGATCTTGTCGGCGCGATGCAGCTCGGCCGCGGAAACTTGTGGCCTTTGCCCATGAGCGCTAAGTATTCGCGCGTCGGCCCAATCCAGCCCCAGCCGGGCGAAGGCGACTTGCACGGAGCTGACGGCGGGCACGACTTCACATTCATCTCGGCCGAAACGCCGGATCACGCTTTGCGATAGACTATACAGCCCAGGGTCTCCGCTGACCAGCACCGCGATCTTACGGCCCGCGGCGCGCCGCTGGGCTATCTGCTCCAGGATCGCCGCGATGTCGGTCCCGACGGGAATTCTGTCGGCCGGGCCGTCGGGAAACAAGGCGAAGAGTCTTGGACCGCCGAACAGCACGTCCGCCTTGGCGACGGCCCGGCGGGCCGCCTCGGTCGTGTAGGCCGGCGAACCCGGCCCGCAACCGACAATCGTGATTTTCGCCCCATTCACCGCCATAAGGAAAGATCCCCGCTGCGTCCCAAACACGCGCCCGCCATGTCAACCAACACCACGCCCACCGGCAAACGGTTGGCCAGTCGGGTCGCCACGGCCGTTTGCACGCGGTCGGCCAGGGCGTTGGCTAATTGGTCTCGCTCCGAATCCGGCATCGCCTGGAACATGCCTTCCGTGGTCGTGCGATCGGGCGCGGGACGGCCAAGGACTTCGACGCAAAGCCGGTTCAAGTATTGTGTGGCCTGGTGGGACCGCGAGGAATGGGTGTCCCATTCACCAGCGGCAAGTTTGGCCAGTTTGCCCGGATGGCCCAGCACGAGGACGGCTTGAAACTCATGCCGGGAAAGCATGTCCAATGCGAAACCCCACTCATTGCCGACCTCGATGACTTGTTCCTCCGCGAGCGAGAAGTGAAGGAAAGCGGCCCGCGCGCCAATGTTGCCCGGCACGAGGACGGGCTTCGTCACCTTGCACGCGGCCGCCACATCCAGGGCGCATTTCAGGGCATCGCGAAAAGCTCGGAGGCAATAGGGCCGGACGATGCCCGTGGTCCCCAGGATCGACAATCCGCCTTGAATGCCCAACCTGGGGTTGAACGTCCGGGCGGCGACTTCCCTGCCGCCGGGGATGCTGATTTCGACCCGGACGCCTCGGGAAGTCACCTCGCGGATGGCCGCCGCGATCATCCGGCGCGGCATCGGATTGATGGCCGGCTCGCCCGGCGCAAGCTGAAGCCCCGGCTTGGTGATCGTTCCCACCCCCTCTCCGGCCATGAAAACAAGATCCGCCGCGTCGGTCCAGGATACGCGGACTTGAATCTCCAGGCCGTTGGTCACGTCGGGATCGTCGCCAGCGTCCTTTCGCACGCTTGCCCTCGCCGCGTCCGGTCCCTCGCGCCGGGCCGCCAGAATGGGGACGCGGACCTCGTCGCCCGAGGGCAAACGCAAGGCCACTTCGCCAGGCGGATCGCCGCCGCTTAAGAGCATGGCCGCCGCCTTGGCCGCCGCGGCCGCGCAGGCGCCGGTCGTCAGGCCGGTTCGCGGACTCAAGGGCCACCTCCTTGCTCACGGGGCGCCACGAGGGCGTTGTCCAGCCACCGGAGAATCTGATGCTGGGCCTCGGCCACGCTCAACGGCAGTTGGTCGAGCGTCAGCCCGGCGCGACCTTGCAACGGGTAGAACAACTGCGTCACCAGTGGGCTTCGCAACCCGGCCTCGGCGATGCGATCCGGATCGGCAAAGACTTCCCGCGGAGTCCCTTCCCGCACGACCCGCCCCCGGCCGAGCACATAGACCCGATCGGCCATCACGGGCAAGAGGTCGACGCCGTGAGTGGCGACGACGAGCGTCGTCCGTCGCCGCCGATTCAGTTCCAGGAGCACGTCCACCATCTGGGATTCGCCGCAAGGGTCGAGGCCCGCGGTGGGTTCATCGAGCAAGAGAACCGAGGGCTGCATGGCCAGGACGCCGGCCAGACAAATCCGTTTCTGCTGACCATAACTGAGGTGATGAATGGGGCGAGAGCGCAAATCGGCGGCCCCCACCGCGACCAGCGACTGCTCGACGCGGGCCTTCACATCGTCTTCGGAAAGCCCCAGATTGCGAGGTCCGAAAGCGACGTCTTCCTGGACCGTGGCGCCGAAGAGCTGATCGGCCGGGTTTTGAAAGACCATCCCCACCCGACGGTAGAGTTCGGTGGCGGAGAGTTTTCTCGCGTCGGTCGAACCCAGCCGCGTTTCGCCCCGTTGCGGATGCAATAGCCGCATGAGCACTTTCAGCAGCGTCGTCTTGCCCGACCCGTTGGCGCCCAGGACCGCCACCAGTTCCCCCTCGTTTGCGCGGAAGGATACGTCCGTCAGGGCCTTGGTCCCGTCGGGATAGGCGAAGTCGATGTGTCGGGCCTCGATGGCCGCCAGGTCGCGATGGACAGTCACGGACAGTACCTTTCGGCAATGGCAAGGACCGCGACGATGACGGCCACCCCCGCGCAGGCGGCGGTTGCCTGGGACTTCGAGAGCGGCGGAAGCGGAGGGAGCGGAAAGACGCCGCGGTAGGCCCGGGCGATCATCGCTTGGTGGGACCTTTGGGCCTGGTCGAGCGAGCGGAGGAGGATCATTCCCGCCGCGATTCCGACCGAGACCAGGCCCCGTCGCGGGCTTCGGTACCCCAATCGCACCCGCTGGGCGCAGACCACGCCGGCGGCTTGAGAGGCGAACAGGTGGAGATAGCGGTGCATCAGGAGCGCGATTTCGATCCAGCCGTGGGGCACGCGAGCCCAGCGGAGCGCGGCCGCCCATTCGTGCATCGACGCGCCGCGGCACAAGAGCGTCAAGAGGCTCAACGCCGCGAGGATGCGCGTGCCGATCAACACGCCCGCGGCCAGCCCCTCGCGCGTGGCCGTCACCCGATAACCCCCGAGTTCCAGTTCCGCCAGCGGAGTCGCGCCCGTCAGGAACGTCTTCGCCAGGAGGACTAACGCGGCCAGCAACGCCGGCCCGATCAACTGATGAAGCGTTTCCGTGCAGGGAATTCGCGACCAGGTTCGAACGATGAGCGAAGAAGCCAGCGCCGCCAGGCCGAAAACGAGGCTCGTCGAAGTCACCACGGCGAGGATCGCGGCAACGGTCAGGATGAGAAGCACGCGGGGATCGCCCTGGGTCGGCAGACACCGCCGTGGACTGCTTTGCGGCAACTGTCCATCGACATCGTGCATCGAGAAGCACCTCAGGCCGAAGGGTTGGAGCGGCGGTCGGCGTTCTTCGTGGGCGGAAAGAGGGTTCGGAAGGCGTAGCCCATCACGAACCCGCCAATCGCTCCCGCCAGCAGGAACAAGAACAAAAGCAGGTCCCCCTGGTCGGTGTTGAAATACGGTTCCCACGGCGGTCGGCCGGCCTCGCTGGCGACCTTTTCGATGACCGTGGCGTCGATTCCTTCCCAACGCCTGGTTTCCGTCATGGGGTCGCCCCTCCGGCCCACCACAAGCAGGATCGGGCGTCAAGCAGTTCCGGCCGCCGCTCGAGGACAAACCGGTACGCGAAAGCCGTCACGATTCCCTCGGCAATTCCCAGTGGCAACTGGGTAGGCGCGAAAGCGATCAGGACGGCGGCCGTCATCGCCCAGAACGAACCGTCGCCGTGCAAGGCGCTGGAAAGCTGCAACGCGGTGGTGGCGTAGGTTGCCCAATCCGAAACGATTCCCGCGGCCATCGCGGCGATGAAGATGGGAACTCGAACGGCCCGCAGGAGGCGAAACGCCCCATAGGCGCTGAAAGCGCCGACCACTCCCATCGAAACCGTGTTCGCGCCCAAGGTCGTCAGCCCCCCGTGGGCGAGAAACAAGGCCTGAAACGCCAGCGCGACGCTTGCCACGACGACCGTGGGGGCGGGTCCGATCAGCAGCGCGCCCAGGCTCGTGCCGCAAGGGTGCGAGCAGGTCCCGAGCCAAGGAATGGGAATGGGCATCGCCGAGACGACAAACACCGCCGCGCCGACCATGGCCACCATCGTCATGGCCATGGGATTCCGCTCGCGCCACTGGCGAATCGCCCGCAGTCCCCAGGCGACGAACGGGAGGGCCGCGGTCCACCACGCGGCGGCCCAAGGCATCGGCAGAATCCCCTCGGCGAGGTGCATTGCCTGGGCCGGCGTGGGGGACATGGCGAGTCCCAGAATCCCCACCGCCATCCACTTCCACGGTTTGCTCATTTCAGTTTTCCTTCCGCCATCAGAGCGAGGACGTTGACCGCCGCGGCCGCCGCCGGGCTTCCGCCGCGCGCACTCGTGTTCGTGATGTAGCACAGATCGCTTTCCAGCAACGCCAGTTTGGACTGCCTGGCCCCGACGAACCCGATGGGAAGGCCGACCACGACGGCGGGTCGGGGACCACCTCGGGCGGCGATGTGGAGAATCTGCCACAGCGCGGTGGGGGCGTTGCCCACCGCCACAATCGCCCCTTCCATTCGCGGCGCGAGGTATTCCATGGCCGCGGCCGCTCGCGTGCATCCGCCCGCCTCGGCAAGCTGAACCACTTCCGGCCGATCGATCGCGCAAAGGATCTCGCCGCGGACTTTCGTCATCCCCGCCTGGAGCATCTTCACGTCGCAAAGGACCGGTTTGCCCTCGGCCAGGGCCGCGCAACCCCGCGCGGTCGCCTCGGGATGGATTCGCATCGTCCGCGCGAACGACCCATCCGCCGTGGCGTGGACCACTCGGCGGACGATCCAGTCCGCGCCGCGGTCCTCGGACCTCCAATCGGCCAGTTGCCGCTCGATGATGCGGTAGCTTTGTTGCTCGATTTCCGCCGCGTCCAGCGGCAAGGAAGGTTCGGTTTCCGCCAGGGGAAGGAGTCGCTCGACGAGAAGATCCTCCAGGGCGGGATCGTTTTCCAGCGTCGCGAGCAATTCGATCGTCAGACAGGGAAAGCGGCGGCGGCATTGATCCAAAACGGCGGGAATATCGACCAGCACATGCTGGCCCGAGTAGAGAAAATACGGCATCACCAGCACGCGCCGCGCGCCCCGCGAAGCGAGGAGTTCGATCTGTTCGCGAATGTCGGGATGGGCGAGCGAGAAGAACGCCGGAAGGATCGCCGCGCCTTCCACGCGCGAAGCTACCCGCGCCACCATGGCTTCGAACCCCCGGTTCGCTTCCGCCCGTTGGCTCCCGTGGCTGACGATCAAAACGCCTGTTGTTGGTTTCTGGCTGTTCATTACGACCTCTTGCAACAGGAGACAAAGTGACGCATGGCGTCGGGCCGCGAAGCCCAGTGGAGATGCACGTATCCGGCAAGGACGTTTTCCTTGCAAAACCCGGCCATCGCGGGCGGCTCCCCGCGGCGGCGGACGGCGAAAGCTGGTTGCCATCCGTCAGACCATTGGTGGCCCTCGACGATCTCCGAGTAGTGGAATTCATGGCCGCGGGCGGTCTGGCCGGCCGGTCCCCAGAGCGTGTGAGCCGTCCAACGGACTTCGGCGTAGCCAAGGGTTTTCAGCCGTGGGAGCATCGCCGTGCGGATCGGCAGGACGCCCGCCATGGCATGGACCGCGCCGTCCACGGTGGCAAGCGAGCGGCCGAGATACATCAGCCCGCCACACTCGGCATATACCACGCCTCCCGCGGCGACGAATCGCCGGACCTCGCCGATCATGCCGGCATTGGCGGCAAGACGCTCGGCGTGCGCCTCGGGGTAACCGCCGCCGAAATACAATCCGTCCAGATCGTCGGGCAATCGCGAATCCGCCAGCGGCGAGAAAAACGCCCACTCAACGCCGAGACGCGAAAGCGCTTCCAAATTGTCGGGGTAGTAGAAATGGAATGCCTCGTCCCGGGCGATGCCGATGCGAAGCTCCCGGACCGCCGTCGGAGCCTCCGGGGGTTCTTCGATCTCGAACTCGCGCGCCGATCGGGCCAGGGCGACAATCGCCGGCAAGTCCAAGTGCCGCGAGCACGCCGCGGCCGCTTGATGGAACATTTCGTCCGGAAGTCCGGCATGACCGGCGGCGACCAGGCCCAAGTGCCGTCGGGGAAGCGGCTCGAACGATCCGCGCGGAATCATGCCGACCAGCGGCGCGGTCGAGCCGCTCTTTAAAGCGGCCGACAGGCACTCGCGATGCCGCGGCGAGCCGCCCTGGTTCGCGATCACCCCGGCCACGAATAGGTTTCGCTCATACTCGGAAAAACCCTTGACGATCGCCGCCAGGCTCCCGGCCACGCCGTGCGCGTTGACGACGAGCAACACCGGGGCATCGAGCCAAAGGGCGATCTCGGCCGTGGAACCTTCAAGCGAGGACGGCGAGGCGCCGTCGAACAGCCCCATCACGCCCTCGATCAAGGCGATGTCGGCGTCCGCCGTCGCGCGGGCGAAAAGCTGGCGGACGTACGCGCGCGACGTCATCCAACCGTCGAGGTTATAGCAAACCCGGCCGGACGCGGCGGCCAGGTAACTGGGGTCGAGAAAATCAGGTCCCACCTTGAACGTTTGCACGCGAAGTCCCTGTTCGACCAAGGCCCGGGCCAATCCCAACGCGATCGACGTCTTGCCGACGCCGCTGCCCGTTCCCGCTATCACAAGTCTGGGACAAGCCGCTCTCACCGCTCGACTCCCTCTTGGGCAGCGATGCCCTCGCTGAACCCGTGTTTCACGCAACGCATCTCGGTCACCGTGTCGGCCAGGGCGACCAGGCCGGACGGGGCGTCGCGCCCGGTGAGCACCAGACAAGATTCCGGCGGCGCGCAAGCCACGAGGTCCGCCAATTGCTTTTCCTCGATCAACCCGCGAGCGACCGCCAGACAGACCTCGTCGAGAACCACCACCGCGTAGCGGCCGTCCACAAGGGCTTCGGCCGCCGTGGTCAAACCTGCCTGGGCTGCCGCCCGGTGTCGAGAAAAGTCGGGATGCGAGGGCGGGGGCAGGAACCCGAGTCCCGTCGTGTGGATGTCGATCGACGGCAACGCGGCCGCCGCGGCGACCTCGCCCACGGTCACGTCGCTCTTGACGAATTGGATCACGCACGTCCGCAAGCCATGGCCGGCCGCGCGCAACGCCATCCCCAAGGCGGCCGTGGTCTTGCCCTTCCCGTCTCCCGTGAAGACCAGCACCCGAGGGCGTTTGCTCATCGTGGGTTTCCTCCATAATCCCAAAGTCGGGCCGCCGCGAACCGTGCCAGCAGGCTGACGCCGAGAAAAAGACCGACCGTGACCCACATCAACGCGATGGCCGAGCGGAGGTGCGCCATGCCAGGCGTCGAGATCGGCTCGCCGAGGGTCGGCTTGTAAAGCGGCTGGCCATCGTAATGACTGACGCCGCCCAACTGGACGCCAAGCGCCCCGGCCATCGCGGCCTCGGTCAGGCCGGCGTTCGGGCTGGGGTGCTTGCGTCCGTCGCGGAGCAACACGCGAAACGCATCGCCCGGCCTCAGCCGCAACAACAAAGCGGCAAGGCAAATCAGCGGGGCGGTGCAACGCGCCGGGACGTAGTTCGCCAGGTCGTCGATCCGCGCCGCGGCCCAGCCAAATCGACCATAACGCTCGTCCTGATGGCCGAACATGGAATCGAGCGTATTGATCGCGCGGTACACGATCGCGCCGATCGGGCCCGTGAGCGCGGCGTAGAAAAGGGGCGCCGTGACGCCGTCGACGGTGCTTTCGGCCACGCTTTCCACCGTCGCCCGCGTAATGTCCGCTTCGTCGAGCCGATCGGTGTCGCGGCCGACGATCATCCCCACGCGGCGTCGGGCTTCGATCAAATCGCCAGCCGCCAGCGCTCGGAACACGGCCAATGCGTGAGTTGCCAGGTCGCGGGCGGCGATCGAGCTATAGATCAGGAAGACGCGGACCGCGTCGGCGGCCATGGGATCGATCGCGTCCGCCAGACGGATCCCGGCCCACGCGCCCACGCCGACCGTCAGGTAAACCGCCATCGTTGCGCTTGCGCCGGCGAACCTCGTATCGCCGAAACAATGCCGCGAGAGCATTTCCAGACGCAGCGCCAGCCAGCCGATCCCACGCACCGGGTGCGGAAGCCAGCGCGGATCCCCCAGGATCAAGTCGAGGACGACGGCGGCGAGGATTTGATGTTCCAGTCTCATCGCAGCCCCATGATTCGGTACACTTCGTCCATGCGAACGGATTGTCGCACCACGAGCGCGAGGCGTTCGAGGGCCGGCTCGATGTCGTAGCGCGCGACAACGCGTCCGAGCGGCGGCAGGCCCCGCCGCGCGCGAAGCCGATCGATGAACCACCGGCGGAAGGCGTCGGCGTCGAACAAGCCGTGCAGGTAGGTTCCCCAGACGCGGCCGTCGTCCGTGGCGACGCCCACGACCTGCCCATCGTCCCGAACGAACCAAGGCTGGCATCCGTCGTAGGAGGTTTGTCCATGGTGGATTTCGTAGCCCGTGACCTCCAGGCCCGAAGGGCCGTGGCGGGCTTTGGCGCGAATCAACGTCTTTTCCTCGGCCATGACGGTGGTGGCTCCCAGCAACCCCAGCCCGTAAACCGAGTTTCGCGCGGACTCGATCTTTATGGGGTCGCGGACTTCCCGCCCCAATATCTGCAATCCGCCGCAGATGCCCACCAGTTCGGTCTTGCCCTCGCGGGCCAATTTCACTAGTCGATCCGCCAAGCCGCCGCGGCGGAGATACTCCAGGTCCTCCAAGGTGTTTTTGCTTCCTGGGAGGATCGCCGCGTCGGGACTGCCCAGTTCCTCGGCCGCGCGAATGAACCTCAGGCGCACGTCGGGTTCGTCGCGGAAGGCGTCGAAGTCGGTGAAATTGGCGATGTGCGGCAGATCGACGACGGCGATTTCGACCGCGTCCCCGTCGGGCGCGCGAGGGTCGATCGACCCGCTCTTGAACTCGACCGAGTCCTCCTGGGGCAGGCCGAGGTCGGGCAGGTAGGGCACGACGCCGAGCACGGGACGGCCGGTGCGCTCGACCATGTAGTCCAAGGCGGGCGTCAGCAGGCTTCGGTCGCCGCGAAAGCGGTTGACGATCCATCCGGCGATCCAACGCCGTTCCCACTCCGCGAGGACTTCCATGGTTCCCACGAACGACGCGAACACGCCGCCGCGGTCGATGTCGCCGACGATGAGCACCGGGGCGGCCGCGTATTCGGCCATGCGCATGTTCACGATGTCGTGGCTCTTGAGGTTGATTTCACCGGGCGAACCGGCCCCCTCCAGGACGATCGCCTCGAACTCGGCGGCCAGCGAATCGTAACACTCGCGGACCACGGCGAACGCCCGCGGCTTGTACCGCACGTACTCGCCGACGCGCATGTGGCCCACCGGCTTTCCCCGCGCGATCACCTGGCTGCCGGTCTCGGAATTGGGTTTCAACAGGATCGGATTCATCCGCACGTCGGGTTCCAGGCGGCAGGCTTGGGCCTGGACCACCTGGGCGCGGCCCATCTCGCCGCCCTCGCGCGTGACGAACGAATTGAGCGACATGTTCTGCGCCTTGAACGGCGCGACGCGAAAGCCGTCCTCAAGCAGAATCCGGCAAAAAGCCGCGGCGAGCACGCTCTTGCCCGCGTTGGAACCGCACCCTTGGATCATCAACGCCTTGGCCCGGACCGGCTTCGGGCGCGGCTTGCGAGGACAGCCCATCGCCCTGGCGAGGGCGTCGATCAGTCGGGCGTTTTCCTCATCCGTTCGCACGGCCACCCGAAAAAATCGCGAGTCCAAGCACTGGCTTGCGCCAAAAGTCCGAATGGCGATTCCCTCGCGGAGCAGCCGATCCGCGAGTTCCGTCGCGGTCACGTCCGAACGGTCCACGCGCACCAGGAGGAAGTTCGCCACGCTCGGATACACGTAAATCCCTCGCAGGTCGGCAAGCTCGCGAGCCAGGCGCCGCCGATTGCGCGCCACCAAGGCCACGGTCCGTTGGGCATACTCCTTGTCGGAAAGCAACGCCATCGCCGCCTTTTGCGCAAGGACGTTGACCGACCAAGGCAAAAGGCAATCGCGGATTCGGGCGGCGGTCGCCCCGTCGGCCACGCCGTAGCCGAGCCGCAAACCCGGAATGGCGTAAAACTTCGTCAGCGAGCGAACCACGATCACGTTCGCGATGTGCCTTTCGGCCAAGGAGCGGTAACCGTCGATGAAATCCGCGAAAGCCTCGTCGACCACGAACGTGGTGTTCGGACGGCCGATCGCGAAGCGGGCGAATTCTTCCACGTCGAACGTCAGGCCCGTGGGATTGTTCGGTTGGCCCAGCAGGACGTACTCATCCCCGCGAAGCCTCTCTTCCAAGGCCGGCCACGACAAGACGAACGCATCACGCTCTTCGAGCCGGAGGAACTCGATCGTCCGACCGGCCGACCGCGCCGCTTTGGCGTAGTCGATGTAGGAAGGGACGGGAATGACCGCGCGGGCCGGCGCCAAGGCCCGCGCCAAGGCGAACAGGATCTCCGTCGAACCGTTGCCGACGACCACTTGCTCGGGCTGGACCCCGTGATGCTTCGCGAGGAGTTCGCCGACTTCGGCGCAGTCGGGGTCCGGATAGTGAACCAGGTTCTCGATTTCCCGCGAAATCACGGCCCGGAGTCCCTCCGGCGGTCCGAGCGGATTGATGCTGGCGCTGAAATCGAGGAGGCGTCCCGGGCAGATCCCTGCCTGTTGGGCCAGGCGACGCACATTCCCGCCGTGTTCGCCGACCATCCGTCACCTCGCTTGGGCCAAAGGGACGAGAACGAGAACCAGCGCCGGGACCGCCTCGGCGATTTCGCAGGTCGCACCGAACGTATCGCCCGTCGCCCCGCCGATTTTGCGATAGACATACGCCGAAAAGAGCAATGCCAGGCCAATCGACGCTCCCCCCGCCGCCAGTCCTCGCCAGCCGAGCGCCGCCCAGCAAACCAGTAGCACAAGCCCCACCGCCCCCACCGCGGACAGCCGCGGCCGCCGGCGGTAGAAGACGCTCGACAGGCCGCCAGGCCGGGCATTGGGCAGAAGGGCCATCTGGACCATGATCGCGCACCGGCCCGCCAATGGCATGATCAACGATATCCGCCAAAACTCGCCCTCCCTCGCCGACGCCAAGGCCGCGAATTTCAGCAAGAGCGCGCCGACAATCGCGATCACTCCCATCGCTCCCACGTGGCTGTCTTTCATGATCTCGAGAATCCGCTCGCGCGGCCGTGAACTCAACAAACCATCGGCCGTGTCGGCCAGGCCATCCAGGTGCAGGCAGCCAGAGAAACCCGCCAGGAGGATCACCATCAGGCTCGCGCAGACCAGCGGCGGCGCGACCAGGGGCAACGCATACGCCGCTCCGGCCGCGACGGCACCCAACAGCAGGCCGACCAGCGGGAACCACGCGGCGCCGCGGGCAAGGTCGGCCTCCTCGTCTCCCCAACGGCCGGGAATTGGAAGGACGGTCAAGAATCGCAGGGCCGCGACGAACGATCTCATGATGTCGCCTTCGAGACGTGGGCTTCGTCGAACGTGGCCACCTCGGTGAGAATCCGCTGCGCCGCTTCCACGAGGTGCATGGCCAGCGCCGCCCCGGTTCCCTCCCCGAGACGCAAGTTGAGGTCCAATAGCGGTTCCCTGCCCATCCGGGCCAGCATTGCCGAATGGCCCCGCTCGACGCTGCGATGGGCGGCAATCATGTAATCGGCCGAGGCCGGTTGGATCGCTTGAGCCAACAGGGCGCCCGCCGTGGAGATGAAGCCGTCGACCACGACCGGTTTTTGCCGGGCCGCGGCGCCCAGCACCACCCCGGCGATGCCCCCGATTTCAAATCCGCCGACCTTGGCGAGCACGTCCAAGGCATCGAGCGGGTCGGGACGGTTGACGGCCAGGGCGGTTTCGATCACCGCGATCTTCCTCGCCAATTGCCCCTCGTCGATGCCGGTTCCTCGGTCCGCCAGGCTGGCGACCGGCAAGCCCGTCAAAGCCGCGACCACGGCCGTTGACGGCGTGGTGTTGGCAATCCCCATGTCGCCCACGCCAAATACGTCCGTTTCCTCCGCCAATTGCTCGACCACTTCAATCCCCGCCTCGACAGCCCGGACGGCCTGCTGGCGCGTCATCGCCGGCCCCACCGAGATATTCCCCGTGCCGAAAGCCACCTTTTTGTCGATGAGCTGGCCAGCCTTGGCCAAGTAGCTCAGGTCGGCCGCCACGCCCATGTCGACGACCACCACCCGCGCGCCGGCCAGCCGCGCCAAGGCATTGATCCCGGCGATCCCGCCGACGAACCCCAGGACCATTTGCCGCGTGACCTCTTGGGGATACTTGCTGACTCCCTCGCACGCCACGCCATGATCGCCCGCCATGGTCACAATGGTCTTGCGGGCGATGGGCGGGCTGATGGATCTCGACATGCCCGCCAGGTCTACCGCAAGATCCATCAACCGCCCCAAGGCCCAATGCGGCATCACGAGCTGATCCAATCGGGCCTTGGCCTTGGTTCGCCATTGAGCATCCTGGGGGACGATCCGCGCGACGGTCGAGGCGAGTAGAGTCATGACGACACGGAGCCTTTCAGTTGCATGGGGATTCCACAGCAGACAAGCGTCACGCTCTCGGCCCGGGCGGCGAGCGCCTGATTGGCCCGGCCGATCAGATCGCGATAGCATCTGGCCTGGGGATTGTCGGGCACGATTCCCCAACCGATTTCATTGGTGACGAAAATCACGACTCCGCCGACCTCCGACGCGGCCTCCAGGGTCACCGCGACCTTCTCCACAATTTCCTCTTCGCTGATCCGCCGTTTTTCCAGTTCGGCCTGATACATCTGGTTGTTGATCCATAGCGTGACGCAGTCGACCAGGATCGCGCTATGGTGGGCGTGAGTTCGGAACACGCCGCACAGGTCGATCGGTTCCTCCACGGTTTGCCAATCGCGAAGGCGGCGCGACCGCCGATGGCGTTCGATCCGCAGGGCCATCTCGTCGTCGAGGACCGGACAGGTGGCCACGTAAAGCCGCGGCGGGGGCAGCGACTCCGCCAGCCGCTGGGCATAGTCGCTCTTCCCGCTGCGGCACCCGCCCGTGACCAGCGCGATCCTAGCCATCGTCTTCCTCTCCCGGCTCGGGCGGTTCCAAAGCCCGGAGCACGCCCTTTCCATCGAACACGTCGAGGACGACCAAAGCCGCGTAGGGCACGTCGAAGGCCATGAAGTGCCGCGGCGCCAGCCCGAGCAAATGGCACATCATCGCCCGAATCACCCCGCCGTGCGTCACCGCGAGCACCGTGCGAGAGTTGGCCTGGATCAACCGGTCTGCGACAGCGCGGACGCGCCGCAAAAAACCATCCAAGTCCTCTCCGCCGGGAAACGCCAGATCGGGAGCGAGCGTGGCCCAACGGTCGGCCAGCGTGGGATCGTCCGCGGCCGCTTCGGCGAACGTCCGGCATTCCCATTGCCCGAAGTCGATTTCTCGCAGGTCGTTCTCCACTTGCACGATCAAGCCCGGCACGGCGGCCGCGGCCGTCTGGCGGCAACGCCGCGTCGGGCTGCAAAAGCCCGCTTCGGGCTTCCACCTCGCTACCCGAGCGGCAAGACTCCGGGCTTGCGACGCCCCCAAACCATCCAAGGGAACGTCGCTCGAGCCGACGAGCTTGCCGAGGAACTCGGCCGCGATCCGGGCGTGTCGCAAAAGGAGGAGCCGTCGGACCATGGGCATTCCTTCAGGCGGGCGGGTCTGCCGAGGCGAGGGCGACGACTTCCCCCACGACGATCACCGCCGGCGCGCGGAGGTTCCGCCGCTGGATCACCTCCCCCACAGTCCCCAACGTGCAGCGGACCGTTTCCTGGTCGGGCCAACTGACGCGGCGAACAATGGCCACGGGCGTGTCGGCCGAACGGCCGCCGCGCATCAACGCCGCGCTCCATTGCGGCGCGGTCGTGATGCCCATGTAAAACACCAGCGTGCCGGGAAATCGCCCGAGGGATTCGTAATCCAAGTCCGCTCGTGGAACGTCGCCGCGACAATGCCCGGTGATGAACGTCACGGCCGAGGCCGCGTCGCGGTGGGTCATCGGGATGCCCGCGTGGCTGGCCACGGCGAGGGCCGCGGTCACGCCGGGGACGACCTCCCAGGCAACCCCCGCCGCCGCCAACGCCGCAACCTCTTCCGCGCCCCGGCCAAAGATGTGAGGATCGCCGCTTTTGAGCCGGGCGACGATCTTGCCGGCCCGGGCCGCCGCGATCATCCGTTCGTTCACGTCCCCTTGAAGCTTCGCGCGAGCGATGTGGGGATGCTCCACGCACACCCGCTCCGACGCCTTGGACGCATACCGAAGCAGCTCGGGATTGACCAGATAGTCGTACAGCACCAGGTCGGCCTGCGCCAGACACTCGGCGCCGCGCACGGTGATCAATCCCGGGTCGCCTGGACCAGCCCCGATGAGGTAAACCTTTCCCCATCTCTCCGCGGGTAGCTGCGTCATGAGTGGCCGCCGTAAAACAAAAAAGCCCATCCTGTCGCGGGAATGGGCCTACAGCACGCAACAACGGCGGTACACCTTCCCGCGAAGGAACGCACGGCAACGTCCGCGCGATTCCGCTCGGACGCCACCAAACGCCTTTGTGGTATCCTGACTTTCGGGTCGTCCTATTTGCCGCGGCCTTCCCATCCTCGACGGACAGTGGCCCAGGTTGCGGCTTTCGTCGCCGATCACAGTGGCGGGGCCGTGCTGGATTTTCACCAGCTTCCCAGTCTCTGGAGCGGCAGAACGCACATTGCCGCCGTTCCACGAGACGCCCTAATATAAATCACCCTGGCAAAGACCGTCAAGCGCTTGCAACCTCGCTGCCTCTCTACCCAGCAGCAGTTGTCTCACTGTGTCTTCTCGCGACCCGCTTGACGGTATGGGCCCGCATGATATACTATCCATCGGTCTTTGCATCTCGGAACACGGTGCAAGTCCGTGGCTGTCCCGCAACTGTAAACGGCGAGGCGACTTACATCGGCTCCACGCCGGTCACTGCCGCGATCCATCGCGGTGGGAAGGCCGTAAGCCGCCGAGGACCCTGAGCCAGTAGACCTGCAAAAACCAACTCGAGAATCGCGAATCTGATGGTAAAGGATTCCGATGGATGCCTATGCGTCTGTCGGAATCCTTTTTTCGTTTCCCTCGATTCGAAAGGAGAGAGCGCATGAAGAACCGACCCGAGAAAACCGTGATCGCCTACCGCAAATCGTGCCAGGCCAAGGGCACCGGCCTGTCCCATTACATCCTGATCTCCAAGAAGGGGAAGTAATGGCCCGGGCGAACACGCGAAACGCTACCGGCGTGGCGGTCCCGTCGGGGGGCCGCTACGTCGGCTCGGGCAACGGCCCGACCTTCCAACCCATCGACATCGGCCATCCCCGTTACGTCGCGGTGATCGAGCCGGACACGGCCTTTTGGGCATTGGTCCAACGCGACCAGCTTGCCGACATCGTCCTCGGGGGCGACCTGGCTAGCGCCTATCGCCAAAAGGCGGCCTCATTCGCTGCCGAAATGGGCAATTTGCGGTTCGGCCTGAAGCCCTCGGCCGTGTATTTCAACCCGACCGAACGCTGCAATTTGAATTGCGCCTATTGCTACATCCCCGAAACCATGCGCCGCCTTGGCCAGCACATGGACCGCGCTCAGCTCCTCGAAGCCCTGGCCATCCTCAAACGCTACTTTCGCGCGACGATGCCCAAGGGCGCCTTGCCCCAAATCGTCTTC